>Ga0065708_1000127_pt1 | contig 11646 bp, 10 predicted proteins | sample Hoacrofraction12_2_FD_59095 | JGI IMG/M metagenome (GOLD analysis project Ga0065708, IMG submission 59095) | Hoatzin crop microbial communities from Cojedes, Venezuela, sample from fiber fraction 12 v1 | ecosystem: Host-associated > Birds > Digestive system > Esophagus > Crop | place: Venezuela... | reverse complement strand
TATCGCAGACAATTGTCGCATTTGGCAAAAAAGAAAGAAAATACCCTTGTGCAGACCGAGGAAAATCACTACCTTTGCACCTCGATTTGGTATGGCGAAAGAATAAAGCTCATGTCATGAGGCAAGAGCAACCATCGAAAGCAAAAAAGACAAGCAATGATGAAGGAAATGAACAATGTGAGGGAACGATTGGAACATTTTATCTTTAGTCCCGACNATCTGTGGTTCTTNGGGAATTGTGGAGCTCTTCTTCAGGCCGTGGAGCCCTTGACGTGGGGGTATCCGTCAAGGGTATTTGCTCATGCGATTCTTTGTCAAGCGTGTTTTGTTCCCGATTTCCTCATCACATGGGCAATAATTCTCACAAAANGGAAAAATGTTTTCTTTACGATTTTCAACCAGTGGCGCGGCTGTTGTTGCGCATTTGTTGTAATGTTGANTGGGCTTATCGTGAGCTTTTTCTACAATCCGGAAGATATGTGGAGATGGGGCATCAATGCTGCAGTGACGAGCTTGTATATGTTCTTGCCATGGAATATCATCATAAAAGACCAGCTCCTCGCTTTTAGAATGAAACACCACTCATACTTTCCTCGTGGCTGACNCCATGCGCAGGCAACATTTTACACATCGAAACCGCGTGNNGCAATTTTATTCGTGTAAGGATACTATATAGAGCAACTCCCGAAAACAAAAAATACCGACAATGAAGAAACTAATGAACAACGTGAGAAAANNATTGGAACCTTTCTTGCTGAGCTACTATTATGNCGACTTCTACACGTGCGCATGCATGTTTCTTTCAGCCGTAGAGCCGCTGACGTGGGGACACCCGTTAAGGAACTACATCTGTTCCTACCTTAGCGACATCTTCTTTTTTCTCATGATGTTCAATGCCATTGCATTGAACAAATTAGATAGGGATGATTTNCTTCTCAATGTGTTGCAGCTGAAAAGNTTTTACATTTGCGGACTTGTTGTTTGCTTGTTGGGCTTGTTGGTGAGCTATTTTCGCCATCCCGAGGCGATGTTTCCTTGGGCGGCGTTGGCAGCNTNGTNTGCAGCANTGNTCTTCNTGCCGTTGAATATTGTTGTGGAAGACAATCTTTCTGTGACCAGAAGCAAGTACGGTTACTACCTCCCCTGCGACTGACGCGTGGCGAGGGCGGCAGACAGACAGACCGAAACAGCGCACAAACATCTCCCCTTAGCAAGAAAAAACATAGCGGACACGGCCTTTTCTCCTTCGAGGAGCATGGCCGGTCCGCTTTTTTATGGCCATTTAGCGATGGCGTTTTTGCGGATATACTTGATTTTCAACGCTATCGCCTTGTAAATTTTTGTAAATTCTTAGCGCCAAAAATCCTTGGAGGGCGCGGCGATTTTCACTACTTTTGCAGCGGTTTTTCATCAGTACTGCAATCATAAAACCACACATCACTACACGCAGACCACACTGCCAAACAGGGGCGGATGCCGAAAAGCCCAAAGAGTAGGCGCAAACCAATTTGAAATAAAAACAGATGATGAAAGTCAAAAACGGTGTTTTCGGCACGCTTATCTTCGTGTGCGCAGTTGTTGCAAACAGCGTGAAATGTGGTCTGGCTACGGCGCTGTATAGTGCGAATTACTGGAATTTAGAATTAGAACTGGAGGCAGAAAAATGAAAAATCCATTGAAAAGTTACAACATTTCTATTGGTGTGTTGTGTTTATGTTTCCTATTGGATGCGATCAAACCGCTAACGGTGAAGTCTGGAAGCCTGTATCTTGTCATCGATGCCTTGGACACCGCGTTCTTTATCCTGCTGATTTTGATTACGATTGCTATTAACAAGAGAGACAGAAACTGCCTACATAGGAATGCCATCGCACAGAAATGGTGTCTCCCCGTCATGGGCTTGATCTTTTTGATTGGTGCCGTCATCAGCTATTTCCACGAGCGGTATGGCGTGTTTGTCTGGGGTGCCTTATTGATCTTCCACATCGTTAGCCAACTTTGGCTGCGCACGGAAAGAGGGAAAAGGGTGCTTGAGCAAGAAAGAAGAAAGTACGAGCAGAGGTAAGGCTGTAGCCGACCGAAGTCACGACCGGCACCTATTGAGGTCTTGCGGTGGGGTTCCATCAAAGAGCCCTGCCGCAAACCGCCGGCGGTGTCAGCAAAAGGTGAAGGACAACTCCTTGCACAGTCAGGGGGAAATCGCTACTTTTGCACCCGCCATCGGGCAGACGGTGGCACAAACGCCGCCACATCACTACACGCAGACCACACTGCCAAACAGGGGCGGATGCCGAAAAGCCCAAAGAGTAGGCGCAAACCAACAACACATCAACACGATGAAGGGAACCACCAATCACCACGACAACACCCAGCAGCCAAGGGTGAGCAAAGTCTGTTTTGGCGTTGCGATATGCGCTGCCTTTCTCTTGGAGGCGATAAGGCCACTGACGGCAGAGTCGGAAACTCTGGGCAAGGTGGTGCCGGCGCTGTATGTGGCCAATCTTGTTGTGATACTCTTGTGCGTGCCGGCATTGTATAAGAAATGGGGTATTCGCTTCTTGTCCGACCTTGTCGGGGAGAAGTGGGAACTTCCGGTCATGGTTTGCATCTTCTTGGTTGGCACCGCGGTACGCTTTTTCTATGGCGGGCCCGACCTGTTGCTCTGGACACTTCTCCTTGTGGGCGGCATCGCCTATATGTTTTTGCGGAAATCTGAGCGGCTGAAAAGATTTCTCAAGCAAGAGTAGGCCGCTGCTGGCGCGTGGCCAGGGCGGCGATCATCGCTTGAAGTTGAGGCGCAGACTGTTGGCCACCACGCTCACGCTGCTCATCGCCATCAGTGCCGATGCCACGGCCGGCGTGAGCCGGAAGTGGGTGAGGGGATAGGCCAAGCCGGCGGCCAACGGGATGCAGCACACGTTGTAGATGAAGGAGAAGAAGAGGTTTTCCCGCACCGTTTTCACCGTTTGACGGCTCAGGCGGATGGCTTCGCCAATGCGCCGCAGGTCGGAGCTCATCAGCGTCACCTGCGCCACGTCCATGGCGATGTCGGTGCCTCTGCCCATGGCGATGCTCACGTCGGCCTGCGCCAGGGCCTGCGAGTCGTTGATGCCGTCGCCCACCATGGCCACGGTGTGGCCCTCGGCCTGCAGTTGTCTCACGAGTTGCTCCTTGTCGTCGGGCATCACTTCGGCGCGATAGTTGTTGATGCCCGCTTGTTGGGCCCAATAGGCCACCGACGCTTGCCGGTCGCCGCTCATCATGATCACTTTCACGCCTGCCCGCTGCAGCTCTTCGATGGCCTCACGGGCGTGGGGCTTGAGCGTCTCGCGCTCTTCGGGCGGCAGTGTGGCGGCAGTGGCCGCGTCGAGGTTGGCGCGGGGCAGGGTGAGGGTGCCGGTTTTGTCGATCACCAGCGCGTCCACCTTGCGCAGCAGTTCGAGCGCCGTGGCGTCCTTTACAAGGATGTTGCGGCGCGCCGCTTTGCCAATGCCCACCATCAGGGCCGTGGGCGTGGCCAGCCCCATGGCGCAAGGGCATGCCACCACAAGCACCGACACGGCGGAAAGCACGGCGCGGGGCAATTGCGCCGTGCCGCCCAGCGCCCACCACAGCAGAAACGTGGCCAGGGCCACCATCACCACGGCGGGTACAAACACCCGCGCCACCTTGTCCACCGTGCGCTGCACGGGCGCCTTGGAGCCCTGAGCCTCTTGCACTGTTCGGATGATGCCCGAAAGCACCGTCTCTTTGCCCACCTGCTCCACGCGGAAGCGCAGCGTGCCCGCCTTGCAATGGGTGCCTGCCAGCACGCGCGCGCCAGCTGGTTTGGCCACGGGCGCCGACTCGCCGCTGATCATGCTCTCGTCCACATAGGGCACGGCGTCGCGATCGGCGGCGAGGGCCGTGCCATCCACCGCTATCCGTTCGCCGGCGCGCACCTCCACCACGTCGCCCGCGGCAATGGCGCTCACGGGCACCTCTGTTGTAGTGCCGTCGTCNCTCGCCAGCCGGGCCGTTTNGGGGGCCAGCGCCATCAGCTTGCGAATGGCCGACGCCGTGTTGCTCTTGGCCCGTTCTTCGAGCAAACGGCCCGTGAGCACAAAGGCGATGATCATCACCGAAGCGTCGAAATAGGTGTGGTTTTCGATGCCGCGATGGCCCCAGAAAGCGTCGCCCCAAAACGTGTTGAACACGCTGAAGGCAAAGGATATGCCCGTGGAGAGCGCCACCAGCGTGTCCATGTTGGCCGAACCGTGGCGCAGTTGTCTCCAGGCATTCACAAAGAAATCCCTTCCGCCCACNATCAGTCCCACGGCGGCCAGCATCAGCATGGTCTGGTTGGCGGCATCCTTGTTTCCCACACGGAGCCACCCCATCTCNACCGCCATCACGGCCAGGGCTACAACCCACGCCACCACCACTCGCCACCGCAATCGCCGCAACGACGAGCGTTCCAGCGCGGCCACATTGGTCTCCTCGTCGGTCACCATCGTGTAGCCCATTTCGGCCAGTCCGGCGGCCATCGCTTCGGGCGTCACCGCGGTGTCGTCATACGTGATGAGCGCGCTCCGGCCGGGCAGGTTCACGCTCACTTCGCTCACGCCCGGCGTGGCGCGCAGCCGGCGTTCCACATTGGCCGAACACCCCGCGCACATCATGCCCAGCACGGCAAACGTTTTCTTGGTCATCATTTCGTTTTCTCCTATCTTGCAGTCCGCTCCGTTCCCGCCGCCGTCTGCCGTTTTTGCGGTCGGTGGCGATGAAGTGNCTCTGTGTTGTTGNTTTATTATTAGACTGAAANCCAGCGGTTTCTTCTTTCTCGTTATTCTTTTTGTTNATCAGTGAAACGGCAACTCCTCGGCGCCACTCATCCTTGCTNNTCTCGCCGTGGAAGGCNTGTCTCGCCACTGCTCTTGGCAGCCCGAAACGGCCGCTCACCGTCAGATGTCCGCCGTTCCCAAAAACGCTTCCAGCAGTCCCTCGCACGCATCCTCGATGAGATCGAGCGCCCGTTCGAAGTCGCGCTGCCCGCCATAGTAGGGGTCGGGAATCGTGTCTTGCTCCTTGTGGTGCTGCATAAACCGTGCCAAACACAACAGTTGCGCCCGCGCGGTGTCGNCGTCGNTGCCGAAATAGCGGTGGCGCAGCGCCGCCAAGTCGCTCATGTTCTCCTCGTCCATGCCCAGAATATAGTCGAAGTGCTCAAAGTCGGTCGCCTTCACTTGTCGCGCGCGATGGTCGAACACGTAGCCCCGCGCGGCACCGNACCGCCGCATGCGCAGGTCGGGCAACTGCCCCGTGTGCCACGCGCCGATGCCCGCCGAGTCGATCTCAAAGGCATAGTCCACTCCCCGACGCTCCGCCAGGTAGCGCATCACGCCGTCAGCCGCCGGCGAACGACAAATGTTTCCCAAGCACACAAACAGCAGCTTCGTAGTGCCGTGTCCCAGTGGCAATCCTCTTTTCATATCTTCATTTCGTTAATCATTCAAACTCGTTGGCGCCGGCTCCGCCCGCATAGCCGCCGTCCGCATCATCGCGGGGTGGCGATTGTGCGGCAGAAATATTTGCAGATGCCATCGGCGGCAGTGGCGCAAATCTGTGCACAAAATTACACTTTTCTTTTCATACCGCCGCCATCAGCGCTCCATTTTCTGTTGTCCACGCTTGTCTCTGTCGCCAATTCAGCATTTTAACGGGTGGCGTAGCCCGTCAGTGTATTCTGCGCCCTCTGTGGCTAAAAATAAGCATCGCGCAGCCCCAAATTGTTCTTTTTGTAACCTCCCGGAGTGGCTCAAAAAGGGCCTCGTTGGTCACCAACTTGTCTTTAGGTGCGAAAAGTGCCCGTTTTGAGCCACTTTCTGCAACTCGTTATCCAGCAGTGTTTTATGAGAAAACTAATGGGCGCTGATTTTCAGGGTGTTAGCCTCCTGTTTCCAATCCACTGGTTTTGGAGACGCTATCCATTGGTTTTGCATCGCGCCGTCAATGGATAGCGAGTGCGAGACCAATGGATAGCGCGTCGAAAACTAAGGGATAGCGCGTGCAAAACCATTGGATAGCGCGTGGAAGACTGAGGGATGCGAAATGGAAGAGCGAGATTCTTGCAAAAATGGGGCACCGAAATGGCGGAAAAAATGTGCCGAAATTCCATTTTAACATCTAGATGGAGGAAAAAGTTGTATAGTGCAAAGCGGCGGATTGGTTGCGGATTGTTCTGTTTTTCGGTTGCGGATTTGGTTTCGCCATTTGGCCCCCATGCTCCACGCCGGTGTGCGTTTCCTTCGCGCGCGTATGTTTTAAGAGGTGAAGGGTGGGGGATGGCGAGGTGTGGGGCGGCGCTGAAGGACCGGCCAGGCGGAGCGGCACGCTTTGCTGCCCGAACGGAAACGAGGCCGCGACGGGGGCACGAGGGGTCTCGCAAACCTTTGCGTAATAAATAAAGTTAAGAACGGTGGGCTTTCGCGCCTTTTTTCTTACCTTTGCAAAACCATAACGAATCAACTGACAACTTATAAAAACAAATCAAATCATGAAAAAATTGCAAGCCCTCAACAAGCGCACCGCGCCCAAGAGCGTGATGCCCGAGAAGATCATCCAGTTTGGCGAAGGCAACTTCCTCCGCGCGTTTGTGGATTGGATTGTGTGGAACATGGATCAGAAGACCGACTTCAACGGTTCCGTGGTGGTGGTGCAGCCCATCGAGAAAGGCATGGTGGACTGGCTCAACGGTCAAGACTGTCTCTATCACGTCAACCTGCAGGGCCGCCAGAATGGTGAGGCCGTGAACTCGCTGACGCGCATCGATGTGATCAGCCGCGCGCTGAATCCCTATAGCCAGAACGCTGCTTTCTTGGCGCTGGCCGACCAGCCGGAGATTCGTTTTGTGATCTCCAACACCACCGAGGCCGGCATTGCTTTCGACCCCGCCTGCAAGCTGAGCGACGCTCCGGCTTCGTCGTATCCCGGCAAGCTCGTGCAACTGCTCTATCGCCGTTACCAGACGTTCCAGGGCGATCCCAAGAAGGGACTCATCATTATGCCGTGCGAGCTGATCTTCCTCAATGGTCATCACCTGAAAGAGTGCATCGAAAAGTATATCGAACTGTGGAAGGACGACTTCGGCGCCGACTATGCTGGTTTCAAAGAGTGGGTGGAGAAGTACAATTATGTGTGCGCCACGCTCGTGGACCGCATTGTGCCGGGCTTCCCCCGCAAGGAGATTGCCGACATTCAGCAGAAGATTTCCTATGCCGACAACCTTGTGGTGCAGGCCGAAATCTTCCACTTGTGGGTGATCGAGAAGCCCACCAACATGAGTATCGACGAGCTGCGCGCCGAGTTCCCCGCCGAGAAGGCCGGTCTGCACGTGCTCATCGCCGAGAGCGAAAAGCCCTACCATGAGCGCAAGGTGACGCTGCTTAACGGTCCGCACACTGTGCTTTCGCCGGTGGCTTATCTCTCGGGCGTGGACATCGTTCGCGATGCCTGCAACCATGAGATCATTGGCAAATATATCCACAAGGTGCAGTTTGACGAGCTCATGCAAACGCTCAACCTGCCGATGGACGAGCTGCAGCAATTCGCTGGCGACGTGCTGGAGCGCTTCAACAACCCGTATGTGGATCATCAGGTGACGAGCATCATGCTCAATTCGTTCCCCAAATATCAGACGCGCGACCTGCCCGGACTGAAGACCTACCTTGAGCGCAAAGGCGAACTGCCCAAGGGCCTCGTGCTCGGACTGGCAGCCATCATCACCTATTATAAGGGTGGCACGCGTGCCGATGGCGCCCCCATCACGCCCAACGACGACCCGAAGATCATGGATCTGCTCACGCAGCTCTGGGCAACGGGCGACACGCGCAAGGTGGCCGAAGGCGTGCTGGCAGCCAAAGACCTGATCTGGGGCGAGCACGGCGACCTGAATGCTATCCCCGGACTCACGGATATGGTGACCGATTTCTTGAACAGCATCCAAGAGAAGGGCATGCTCGAAACCGTGAAGAGCATCCTCTAAAAACGAGGATCACTATCCTTCATGACATCAAACGGCGCGCCACGATGAATGGAGCGCCGTTTTGGTGACACAAAAATCCGATGAAGCCGGCCCGCGACAACGATTTCGCGAGCCGGCTTCATCGGATGACGTTTTAGAAAATGAGCGTCTTGATGTCAGCGCTTCTTCATTTCGATGTTGATTTTGCCCACCCAAGCACCGTGCTTGCCGTTCTGGTCGTTGGGAACGGCGTGGCCGTCGAGATTGTTGACGTGTTTCAACGTGGTGAAATAGGTGTGGGTGTGGCCGCCGAGCACAAGGTCGATGTTGCGCGTGCGCGCCATGAGATGCTGGTCGCTCTCCTCATCGTTGCTCCATCCGAGATGGGACAAGCAGATGACAATGTCGCAGNGCTTCTTGTTTTTNAGCAGGTCGGCCATGCTCTGCGCCGTGGCAATGGGGTCGAGATAGCGCACGCCTTGGCAGTTTTCTTTGCTGACGAGCCCTTCGAGTTGTGGCGCAATGCCGAACACGCCCACCTTGATGCCGTTGCGTCGCAGAATGACGTAGGGCTTGACGAGCCCCTCTACGGGCGTGCCGGTGAAGTCGTAGTTGGCGCAAACGATGGGGAAATTGGCACGGCGGAAGAGGCGCGCCAGATTGTCGAGGCCGAAGTCGAACTCGTGATTGCCAATGGTGGCGGCATCGTAGTGCATCAGATTCATCAAGTCGATCTCCACATCGCCGCGATAAACCGTGTAGTATGGAGAGCCCTGGGAGAAGTCGCCGCTATCGAAGAGCAGCAGATTGGGATCTTTGCGGCGCTCTTGCTTCACGAGCGCGGCACGGCGCACAAATCCGCCACGCCCTGCCAGTGTGGTGTCGGTGATGGTGGTGCGCAGAGGCATGACGCAGCTGTGCGTGTCGTTGGTGTGGAGCACGGTGAGCGTGCGTTGCTGTGCGGTGGCGCCAAGGGCAAGGGCTGCCAGCGCAAGGGTGAGGAGATGCTTCTTCATGGCTGTTAGGGCTTGATGGTGATGCGACCCTCCTTCTTGGCATCCACCACGATGCCTTGGGCCGTTTGATGGCGGAAATAGTCGGCNATGAGCTCGCGGCTGTTGTTTTCGGGNCCCGATGGAGCCACGAAATCTGTCTTCTGCGTGAAGGCCGTGAGCCCGTCGTTGCCATCGGCGAGATAGTCGATGGTGACAAAGCGATAGGAGTCTTGGGCATCCACAAGCTTGCCGTTGATGGCGGCCGACACGAGTTGGTGTTGCTTGTCATAGACCAATTGCACGCCGTGGCTCACACCATGCACACCGCGCAACGGGAACTGCCGAAACAATTCCAGCACGGCTGTGCCGCTGAGGGTGCCGAAACAAATCTTGTTTTCGAAGGGTGCCACCTCGAGCAGGTCGCCAATGGTGACATCGCCGGCAGGGAGCGCCGCGCGGATGCCTCCATAGTTGTACACCGCAAAGTCGGGGTGCTCGCCATAGCGGTCGGAGGCCCACATCAGAATGTCTGGCAGCAGATTGGAGAGCAGGCCCTCGGGACGTCCNCGCTCCANATAGCGCGCCGTGCGGCCCACCACGGGATTCATCATGCTGTCCACGCGGGCACGGAGAGGTTGCAGATAGGCCACGGCATCGTTGGCATCGGGCGAACCGTCGTAACGATGGTCAACAAGCAGGCGCGTGCGACTGATGTTGGACGGCACATAGTGGGTGCGACAAGCGCCCAGCAGCGAGCCGGCGGCTATCACGACCACGGCGGCGCGAAGGATGGGTATGTGCTTCATGAAGCGGTAAAGATTGATGAGTTATAGCACCGCAAAGATACTNCAAAACGCCCGTCCTACAAAATGCAAAGCAAAAAAAGTNGCCAATGTTTTGACAAATACGAAAAAAGCCGTACCTTTGCACCGCTTTTCGGCGTAACCGCTGGCAGGAGGAAGTGTTGCCTAGCCATGTTGCGCGAGAGACATTAATCACCTATTAAAGAAAAGACAATGGATCTCATCAAAGTTGCCGAAGAGGCATTCGCTACGGGCAAGCAGTTTCCGTCGTTCAAAGCCGGCGACACCGTGACCGTAGCCTACAAGATTATCGAGGGTACGAAGGAGCGCATCCAGCTCTATCGCGGCGTTGTGATCAANATCAACGGCCACGGCGACAAGAAGCGCTTCACCGTTCGCAANATGTCGGGCACCGTGGGAGTGGAGCGTATCTTCCCCATCGAGTCGCCTGCCATCGACTCCATCGAAGTCAACAAGGTGGGTAAGGTGCGTCGCGCCAAGCTCTACTATCTGCGCAAGCTCACCGGNAAGAAGGCACGCATCGCCGAGAAGCGTGTCGTGGCGAAGGACTAAGCAGATCGCCATCTTCTGGCAAACCAAAGCACAAGGGGCACATCGCAAACAAGCGGTGTGCCCCTTTCGTTTCGTCTCTTGGGAATCCTCCGCTTTCAAGATGCGCGCACTATTTCAGCCGTTTTCGGTCGCAAGCAAACGAAATCTTTGATTTTGGAACCCTCCGTTTTCGAGACACGCATTCTTGCACTCCGAGGATGGCATTATTAAATTTCGAGGCAGACGTTTTTGAAAACCAATACTTCCATTCTTGATTCCTCGTCCATTCCGGTGTCTTTTCTTGGGAATGCAGGATGTTTTTTGTGTTTTCCTCGCGCGCGCGTATATATAAAGAGGAGTGGGGTGGGATATGGAGCATCGCTGGTCGGCGTCCGTAGTTGGCGTGCATCGTGCGTTTTTGCGCGGGAGACGTGCCAAAAAGGAGGGGCGGAGTGGTGTTNGAGGGCNNGATTTCTCGTGTTTTTTCGCTTTTTCTTGAAAAAAAGTTTGTAAAAGTTTTGTGGGTTTGAAAAAAGTGTGTACCTTTGCACTCGCTTTCAAGGATAACACTTCGAAGAACGATGGAGAGACGTCGGATGTGTCCCGAGCGATTGGGGCGCGTTTCTTTTTCTCTCTCTCCTTTGAGAAGGGTTTTGGGAGCGGAAAGAGTTGTTTGAAAGATTTACATACAAAGAGACAAGTAGTACAAGAAGCGAGTGCTGTCTGTTGTGGTTCTCATTTATGGGGATCTATATGGATAGTGCTTGGGTAGAAAGAAACGAACCGTTCAATTTTCTTGTTTAGATGATTCAATACGGATGTCTTGAGCTATAAGGAACAGAACACGTCTTTTTGTGTTTTTCATTCGTGTGCAGCGATGTGCATGAGGGGAGACATGAGAGATAAAGATATTTTACAATGGAGAGTTTGATCCTGGCTCAGGATGAACGCTAGCTACAGGCTTAACACATGCAAGTCGAGGGGAAACGACGATGAAGCTTGCTTTATCGGGCGTCGACCGGCGCACGGGTGAGTAACGCGTATCCAACCTGCCATTGACTTGGGGATAGCCCGGTGAAAACCGGATTAATACCCGATGAATTCCGAAGAGAGCATTTGATTTGGAATAAAGATTTATCGGTCATTGATGGGGATGCGTCCGATTAGCTAGTTGGCGGGGTAACGGCCCACCAAGGCGACGATCGGTAGGGGTTCTGAGAGGAAGGTCCCCCACATTGGAACTGAGACACGGTCCAAACTCCTACGGGAGGCAGCAGTGAGGAATATTGGTCAA
>Ga0065708_1006816_pt1 | contig 11677 bp, 12 predicted proteins | sample Hoacrofraction12_2_FD_59095 | JGI IMG/M metagenome (GOLD analysis project Ga0065708, IMG submission 59095) | Hoatzin crop microbial communities from Cojedes, Venezuela, sample from fiber fraction 12 v1 | ecosystem: Host-associated > Birds > Digestive system > Esophagus > Crop | place: Venezuela... | reverse complement strand
TATTTTAGCTCAAAATTCTTTCACACTATTCTCTTTATTCACTTCTTTTTATATTCATCAAATCAAAGTACATAAATCTCGTTTTAAGAGGTTGTGCCACGTTAAGATTTATTGCTTCTTGCTCTTCCGTTGAAAACATCAAATTAAAACCATTGCTTAAATAGAAATCTATAGTGTTCTGAGTGTTATACGCATCTACAATTAAGTACCTGCAACCAGTTTTATTGTTCTTGCGTATAAACCATTGTTTTATAAAAGTTAGCATATCTGTGCCTATATGCTTGCGAGAAAATTTCAATGAAACAGCTATCCTCCCTATTAATACTGCAGGGTATCTTCTCATCTGCTTTTGCCTTGGCACATTTTTATTTATTTTTTGTTTTCTACTTGATGGTAAATAATCAACTCTTAAACTATCGTTGGAAACAGTAAAGTAGCACACAACAACATTAGGATTATCCTTAAGCGTATAGCAATACGTTTTTCCCAACAAATTGTCTTCATATAGAGTTGCTTCATTGTGGAGAAAATTGTCTAAATCATAGTCTCCACAACTAAAATCCTCTGACTTTAGGTCAACAGAGGATAAAACTCTCAAATTACATTTCCCTAGAAAAGAATCCATAATCCAAATTATTATGAATATGCCTCTAAGCCAATTGCATCTTTCAATATTGACTCACACCAAGCTGCCTCATCACTATAATCTTTTTTGGATGTGGTCTTCTCTGCTTGTTCAGCCTTTTCTATAAATCTTTCTGCGTCTTCTCCCGTTAAAGTAGGGACTGGTCTGTCATATAGTGCCATAACTAATACATTTAAGCGTTCTTTTCGAGTGCAAAGTTAATACTTTTTTTTTAATCGTGCAAATCTTTCGCCTTATTTTGCAACAATAGGGCAAAAGATTGCAACATTTATAAGCATAAATTGAAAATTGTCAATTATTAATCGCATTTTTGCACACTCCGTTTGCAAAAGGGCACTTCTCGCAGTGTGGTTTCCTCGACTGACAGATGTATCTGCCGTGTAGGAGAAGCCAGTGATGAGCTTTCGACATCAATTCGTCGGGGATGTTTTTCAGCAGTTGTTGCTCCACGTCGAAAGGTGTTTTTGCTTTTGGCGTTACTAATCCCAATCTGTGTGCCACCCTGAAAACATGGGTGTCAACCGGCATATTCGGTTTGTTGAACCAAACTGCCAGTACCACGTTGGCGGTTTTCCTACCTACGCCCGGCAGTGTTGTGAGTTCCTCCATAGTTTCGGGCACCTCCCCGTTGTATGCCTCCACGAGCCGTTTTGCCATTTTCGAGAGGTGTTCTGCTTTGGCGTTGGGGTAGCTGACGCTTTTGATGTATGTCAGGATATCCCCCGGCTCAGCCTGTGCCATAGAAAAAGCATCGGGGTAACGCCGGAACAAATCCGGTGTTACCTCGTTGATTCTTTTGTCTGTGCATTGTGCGCTTAGCAGAGTTGCACACACGAGCTGGAAGGCGCTGCCGAAATGCAGTTGCGGTCCTGCGTCGGGGCACTCCCGCTGGAAATAGTCCAATATAAACTTATACCGCTCTTCCTTAGTCATTTTTCCTCACTTTCCTCCGTCAGGTCTCGCCGTTGGCAGGGCTTTCGGTCATTGCTGTCTTCGCCTTTCCGATATGCCGCCCTTACGCTTGGCTTGCCCGTCGTATTATTTCTTGGCTGGTGTTGCAGCCTCTTTGCTTTCAGTTTTCTCTTCAGCTTTTGTTTCTGCTGCTTTGTCCTCTTTCTTGGCAGCTGACTTCTTCTTGTAAGCCTTGTTCAGACCGTTGATGATGTCGTCGGTGATGTCGAAGGCTTTGTCAGCGAAGAGGATGTTGTCGCCCGACTTACTCAAGATAAGCGAGTATTTCTTGTCTTTGTTGTATGAGGCGAGGAAGTGGTTGAGGCTGTCGTGGAGGGCCTCGTTAAACTTCTCCTGCTCGGCGGCGAACTCGTTGGTGAGTCTTTGCTGCAGTCCTTGTGCATTCTGCTGCATACGCTGTATGCGTGCCTGCTCTGCCTCTGCTTGCTCACGTGTGTAGGCGTTGTTTTGCAGTTTCTGCTGGAAGTTGTTGGCTGCGTTTTGCAGCTCACGCTCTTTCCCAGCGAGAGTTTTCTGTATGTTCTCGCCTTTCTTCTGAAGTATGTCGGCATACTCCTTGCAGAAGTCATACTGCGTCATAATGGAGTCAACCTCAACGAATGCGATTCTCATCTCACTCTGTGCACTCTCGGTTTTTGCCGAGGGTTTCTCGTCCATCTTACCATTCTGCTGGTTGCAACCGGTAAGGCTGAGCACTGCCATCGCTGCGAAGGCAGCACCCAAAATAAAATTCCTTTTCATTAACCTTATAATAAAATTAAAATCAAATCACTTGTGCTCCGCACTGTCCTGTGCCACATAACAGTCAATCCCGCGGTCTTTCATTGCCTGATTGTCATGTATATGTTGCGAACTGAACTTTCCGTCTTTCTTCAAGAGGAGTTTTATGCATAAAAATGCGAAGCAAATCGCAATTATTACTGCTGAAATGATAAAAGTTTCAATCATTTTTTGTACCTTTGCACCCGATTACGGGCGAATTTGACTGCAAAGGTAGTATAAATTTTTGAGATACGGAAAGAAAAATAAATAAATTAACAATAAAATGGATAAAATAATATTAGAACCGCGCGGTGTGTTTGAAGAATTTGCGAAAATCAACCGTATTCCGCGCCCCTCGAAACACGAGGAGAAGATGATTGAGTATCTTGTGAGTTTTGGTAAGGAGCATGGTTTGGAGACAAAGACCGATGAGGTGGGCAATGTGCTTATCCGCAAGGCTGCCACCCCCGGCTATGAGAACCGTGAGACCGTGGTGCTTCAGTGTCATCAGGATATGGTGTGCGAGAAGCTCGTGGATAAGGAGATAGACTTTTTCAACGACCCTATCGAGACCGAGATTGACGGCGAGTGGCTCAAGGCCAAAGGCACCACCCTTGGAGCCGACGACGGTATCGGCGACGCTATGTGCTTGGCGATACTCAAAGCCGACGATATAGAGCACGGACCCATAGAGTGCGTGTTTACGAGAGACGAGGAGACCGGACTCACCGGCGCCAACGGGATGAAGTCGGACTTTATGACCGGCAAGTATCTCATCAACCTCGACAGTGAGGACGAGGGACAGATTTTCGTGTCGTGCGCCGGAGGAAAGACCACCACTGGAGAGTGGGAGGTAAGCCGTGAACAGGCCCCTGAGGGATTCTTCTTCCTCAAGGTGTCGGTGAAGGGCTTGCAAGGAGGACACAGCGGCGACGATATCGAGAAAAAGCGCGCCAACGCCGTGAAAATCCTCGCCCGCTTCCTTTACCTCGTTCAGGAGCAGATGCCCCTGCGCCTTGTGTCGATTAACGGCGGCAACAAACACAATGCCATCCCACGCGACGGAGAGGCAGTTTTCGCCGTGCCAACAGACAAGAAGGAGGATGTGAGAGCACAATGGAACATCTTCGCCACCGATGTGGAGGACGAGTTTCACGTGAGCGACACGGCAATGGAATTCCACATGGAAAGTGCCGCCGCCACCCCGGTAATGGCAGAGCAGGAGAGTATACGAATAATCCAGGCTTTGCAGGCTGTTGATAACGGCGTGTTCGCTATGAGCCAGGAGCCGCAAATCGCTTGGCTTGTGGAAACCTCGAGCAACCTCGCAAGCGTGAAAACCGAGGAAAATAAGGTGGTTTGTGTGGCATCGCAACGCTCCAGCGTGATGAGCAATTTAAAGAATATGTGCAATACCGTCAGGGCAGCTTTCCAACTCTCAGGGGCAAAGGTGAGCCACAGCGACGGATATCCGGCATGGAAGATGAGGAGCGACAGCAAACTCACCAAAATCGCTGTTGACACCTATCGTGAGCTCTTCCATAAAGACCCTGTGGTGAAAGGCATCCACGCCGGGTTGGAGTGCGGACTCTTCGCAGAGAGATACCCGTATATGGATATGATTTCCATCGGTCCGACCCTAAGAGGCGTGCATACCCCCGATGAAAAACTGCTAATTCCTACCGTGCAGCTCGTTTGGGACCACCTGATTGAAATACTGAAAAGGATTCCAAGCAGAAATTGATAATTTTCAATTTATGCTTATAAATGTTGCATTCTTTTGCCCTATTGTTGCAAAATAAGGCGAAAGATTTGCATGGTTGAAAAAAAAGTATTAACTTTGCACGCGGTAAGAGAATAGTGTGAAAGAATTTTGAGCTAAAATATAAAGTCAAAATATTTTTTACTGTATGGCTAATTTAATAAAGTTACGGAAAGGCTTAGACCTTAACTTGAAGGGAAAGGCGCAAAACAGTGAGTTGCAGACAGATAAAGGCAGCTTGTTTGCTTTGTGTCCTGACAGCTTTGAGGGAGTGGTGCCCCACGTGTTGGTTCGTGAGGGCGACAAGGTGAAAGCCGGAGAAGCACTGATGGAGAACAAGAAGTTTCCGGAGGTGAAATTCGCCTCGCCCGTGAGCGGCACCGTCAAGGAGGTGCGCCGTGGCGAGCGACGGAAAGTGCTCGCCGTCGTCGTTGAGGCCGACAAAGAGCAAGAGTATGCCGACTACGGCAAGAAAGACCCGGCAAAGATGAGCGGGCAGGAGGTGAGGGAGGCACTGCTCCAGGCAGGGCTCTTCGGGTATATCAACCAGCTGCCCTACGCCGTGTCAACAACCCCCGACACAGAGCCAAAAGGCATCTTCGTGTCAGCATTGCGTGATATGCCCCTCGCCGGCGACTTCGAGGTGGAGCTGGCAGGCAACGAGGCCGACTTCCAGACCGGTTTGACAGCCCTCTCGAGGATTCAGACCACCTACTTAGGCATCGGGGCAAAGCAGACCGCCGCTGCCCTCACCGGTGCAAAGGATGTGGAGATTAACATCTTCGACGGCAAGTGTCCGGCAGGTAATGTGGGAGTGCAGGTGAACCATATCGACCCGGTGAACAAGGGTGAGGTGGTATGGACCGTTGACCCCTCGGCAGTGATTTTCATCGGCAGGCTCTTCAACACCGGCAAGGTGATGCTCACCAAGAAAATCGCCGTGGCAGGAAGCGAGGTGAGCAACCCCGCCTACGCCACCGTTACCATTGGGCAGCAGATAAGCACCCTGTTGAACGGCAACCTCAAGCAGACCGAGCACGTGAGAATCCTCAACGGCAACCCTCTGACAGGCAAGAGAACCACTGCCGACGGTTTCGTGGGAGCCCACACGTCAGAAATCACCGTTATCCCCGAGGGCGACGACAACAACGAGCTTTTAGGTTGGATAATGCCGCGCCTCAAGGAGTTCTCCACGAGCCGCAGCTACCTCTCCTGGCTCTTTGGCAAGAAAGAATACGACATCGACGCCCGCGTCAAGGGAGGCGAGCGCCACATCATAATGAGCGGCGAGTATGACAAGGTTTTGCCGATGGACATCTACGGCGAGTACCTCATCAAGGCAATCATCACCGGCGATATCGACAAGCAGGAGCAGCTCGGCATCTACGAGGTGTCGCCCGAGGACTTCGCACTCGCGGAGTTCGTGGACTCCTCGAAGTTGGAGTTGCAAAAGATTGTGCGCCAGGGACTTAACACTCTAAGAAAGGAGAATGAATGATATGAAAGCACTAAGAAACTATTTAGACAAGATAAAGCCAAATTTCGAGGAGGGCGGCAAACTGCATCCCTTCAAGAGCTTGTACGACGGCTTTGAGTCGTTCCTGTTCGTGCCCAATGCCACCTCGGCAAGCGGCGTGAGCATCCACGACGCCATCGACTCCAAGAGGATTATGAGTTTCGTGGTTATTGCCCTGATGCCCGCAATGCTCTTCGGAATGTACAATATCGGCTACCAGAACTACCTCGCCGCCGGCACCCTCGCCTCGGCATCCTTCTGGGAAGTGTTCTTCTACGGCTTCCTCGCCCTGCTGCCGAAAATCATCGTCAGCTACGTCGTGGGCCTCGGCATCGAGTTCGCCTGGGCACAGTGGAAAGGCGAGGAGATTCAGGAGGGCTACCTCGTAACCGGCATCATCGTGCCGCTGATTCTCCCTATCGGCTGTCCTCTGTGGATGATGGCCATCGCCATTGCCTTCGCCGTGATTTTCGGCAAGGAGATTTTCGGCGGCACCGGTATGAACATCGTGAATGTGGCCCTGCTCACCCGTGCCTTCCTCTTCTTCTCCTATCCTACGAAGATGAGCGGCGACGACGTGTGGGTGGCAACAGGTAAGATTTTCGGACTTGGCAACGACCTGCCCGACGGTTTCACGATGGCCACGCCTCTCGCCGAGATAGGTCAGAACAGCCTCCCCACCGCTTCGGTATGCGATATGATCTACGGTTTCATCCCCGGCAGCGTGGGTGAGACGAGCGTTATCGCCATCGCCCTGGGAGCCCTGCTGCTCCTCATCACCGGCATCGCCTCGTGGAAGATTATGCTTAGCGTGTTCCTCGGCGGCGGCTTGTCAGCCTTGCTTTTCGAGAGCCTTGGCATGACCGCCATCCCCTGGTGGGAGCACCTCATCCTCGGCGGTTTCTGTTTCGGAGCCTGCTTTATGGCCACCGACCCTGTTACCGCCGCCCGCACGGAGACCGGCAAATGGATTTACGGCTTCCTCATTGGAGTGGTGGCAGTAATGGTGAGAGTTATGAACCCCGGCTACCCCGAGGGAATGATGCTCGCCATCCTGCTTATGAACGTCGCTGCGCCCCTCATCGACTGGTGTGTGGTGGAGCGTAATATTTCCAAACGACAAAAGAGAGTGAAAAGATGAACACGAACAGCAATTCATATACGATAATCTATTCTGCCGTCATTGTGGTCATCGTGGCATTCCTCCTTGCCTTTGTGTCGCAGAGTCTTAAGCCGATGCAAGACAAGAACGTGGAGCTTGACACGAAGAAGCAGATCCTCTCGGCATTGAATATCAGGGACATCGACGGCCAGGAGGCCGAGGACACCTACGCCCGCGTGGTGAAGGCCACGGAGAAGTGCGGTGACAAAGAGTATTACGTGTGCGACATCGACGGGGCAGCCAAATATGTGTTCCCCCTCAAGGGAATGGGCCTCTGGGGCCCCATCAGCGGATATATCGCCGTGAACGATGACAAGAACACCGTTTACGGGGCCTATTTCAACCACGACAGCGAGACTGCCGGTCTGGGAGCCGAGATTAAGGACTCCCGCGCTTGGCAGGAGAAATTCCAAGGGAAGAAGATTTTCAAGGAGGGCAGCGATGATGTGGCCCTTAGCGTGGAAAAGAAGATCGACGACCCCGAGACACAGGTTGACGTGGTTACGGGAGCCACTCTGACGAGCAACGGCGTTACCGATATGCTTCATAAAGGACTTAAAGAATTTAAGGAGGTACTGAAATGAGCAAGTTATTTTCTAAAGACAACAAGGAAGCCTTCCTCAACCCGCTGAGCAGCGACAACCCCATCTTGGTGCAGATCCTCGGTATCTGCAGCGCCTTGGCAGTAACCTCGCAGCTCAAGCCGGCGATAGTGATGGGCTTGGCGGTAACAGTGATCACCGCCTTCAGCAACGTGATTATTTCGTTGATACGCAATACCATCCCCAACCGCATCCGCATCATCGTGCAGCTTGTGGTGGTGGCGGCATTGGTAACCATAGTGAGTCAGATTCTCAAGGCCTTCGCCTACGATGTCAGCGTGCAGCTCTCCGTGTATGTGGGCCTTATCATCACCAACTGTATCCTCATGGGCCGTTTGGAGGCCTTTGCGATGATGAACAAGCCCTGGCCGTCGTTCCTCGACGGTATCGGCAACGGTCTCGGCTATGCCCTGATCCTCGTCATCGTCGGTTTCTTCCGTGAGCTCCTCGGCCGCGGCTCCCTCTTGGGCATTCAGATTATCCCTCAGGCAGCCTACGACGCCGGGTATATGAACAACGGTATGATGACGATGCCCGCCATGGCGTTGATAATGGTGGGTTGCATCATCTGGATACACCGCGCATATTTCTATAAAGAAAAAAAGTAAGGAGGACGTGATATGGAACATATAATAACATTGTTTTTCAGGTCGATTTTTGTCGATAACATGATTTTCGCCTTCTTCCTCGGCATGTGCTCCTACCTTGCCGTGTCGAAGAACGTGAAGACGTCGTTCGGACTGGGAATGGCAGTTACCTTCGTGCTGCTCGTAACAGTTCCCGTTGACTACCTCCTTCAGGTGTATGTCCTCGGCCCCGACTGTTTGGTTGAGGGCGTTGACCTCTCTTATTTGAGCTTTATCATCTTCATCGCCGTGATTGCCGGCATCGTGCAGCTCGTGGAGATGGCAGTGGAGAAATACAGCCCCTCGTTGTATGCCGCCCTCGGTATCTTCCTGCCTCTGATTGCCGTGAACTGCGCCATTATGGGAGCCTCGCTCTTTATGCAGCAGCGCATCAACCTCGACCCACTCAACAGCCAGTATATCGGCAATGTGTGGGATGCCATCGCTTACGCTGTGGGTTCCGGCTTGGGTTGGACCTTAGCAATCGTGCTTCTTGGAGCCATCCGTGAGAAGATGCAGTACAGCGATGTTCCGGAGCCCCTCAAGGGAGCCGGCATCACCTTTATCGCCGTGGGTCTCATGGCAATGGCGATGATGTGTTTTTCAGGTATTCAATTTTAAAGAAAGGAGGACAAAGAAATGGCTACATTCGTATTGACAAGCATAGGAGTGTTCCTCCTGATAATACTGCTGCTCGTGGTGATTCTCCTTGTGGCGAAGAAATACCTCTCGCCCTCGGGAGACGTGAATATCACCATCAACGGCGACAAGACAATCACCGTGGGGCAGGGGTCATCGCTCATGGCCACGCTCAACGAAAACGGCATCTTCCTGCCCTCCGCCTGCGGTGGAAAGGCAAGCTGCGGACAGTGCAAGGTGCAGGTGCTTGAGGGCGGGGGAGAGATCCTCGACTCCGAGAAACCCCACTTCAGCCGCAAGGAGATCAAAGACCACTGGAGATTAGGATGCCAGTGCAAGGTGAAGGGCGACCTGAAGATCAGGGTGCCAGAGAGTGTGCTCGGCGTGAAAGAGTGGGAGTGCACGGTGATAAGCAACCACAACGTGAGCTCCTTCATCACCGAGTTTATCGTGGCCCTGCCCGAGGGCGAGCACATGGACTTCCTCCCCGGCTCTTATGCGCAGATTAAGATTCCGGCATACGACACCATCGACTACGACAAGGACTTCCCGAAGGAGCAGATAGGCGAGTATATCGGAGCTTGGGAGAAATATAATATCCTCTCGCTGAAGGCTCACAACCCCGAGCCCACCGTGAGGGCATACTCTATGGCCAACTATCCCGCTGAGGGCGACCGCATTATGCTTACCGTGCGTATCGCATCCACACCGTTTAAGAAGAAGCCCGAGGTGGGCTTTATGGACGTGCCTACAGGTATCGCCTCATCGTATATCTTCAGCCTCAAACCCGGCGACAAAGTGATGATGAGCGGCCCCTACGGAGACTTCCACCCCAATTTCGACTCCAAGAAAGAGATGATTTGGGTGGGCGGAGGAGCCGGAATGGCACCCTTGCGCGCACAGATTATGCACATGACGAAGACCCTGAACTGCCGCGACCGTGAGATGCACTATTTCTACGGCGGACGCAGTTTGTCAGAGGTGTTCTATATGGAGGACTTCCTCGAGCTCGAGAAAGAATTCCCCAACTTCCACTTCCACCTCGCCCTCGACCGCCCCGACCCCGTGGCCGACGAGAAGGGAGTGAAATACACCCCGGGCTTTGTGCATCAGGTGATGTATGAGACATACCTCAAGGACAAGGACGACCCCGAGGATATCGAGTATTATATGTGCGGTCCGGGCCCGATGAGCGCCGCCGTGGTGAAAATGCTCGACTCGCTCGGCGTGGAGCCGGAAAGCATCAAATACGATAACTTCGGCGGCTGACGCCAGCCGAAGTTAATTGACAATTGACAATTGACAATTAGCACGGCAAGCCGTGCGTATCGCCGTTCCGGCGCTGGAGCTCTCCGCAGGAGCAGTCCCGGCTGGGCCGGGTTTGTCCGAAAGATTTCGCCTTATAAAAGAAAGAAGCTCGTGAAAGCGGGCTTTTTTCTTTTAAATATTGTCGGAATGCGAAAAAAGTAGTACCTTTGCAGCCGAAAAGAAAGAAAAAGTGTATGAGAAGAGGATTTATCCTTTTGGTTGTTATTCTCTGTGGGCTAATGTCGCCGACGGCATTGAGCGCACAGACGGAGCGCACGCCATACGAAGACTACCGCACCATCACCACCCGCAAGGCGATGCGGGTGGAGTATAAAGGAGTGCGGCCCTCTGTCGCCGATTTCGCCCGTGCATATTGCAAGACATACCCCGTGGCGGTTACGAAGGCACTTCTGCATGTTTTGAACAACCCCTCCTTGGCGGGCACTGACGACGGCGGATATATGACCGAGACAGATGAGAAAAACGGATATTTGAAGACGAAGAATGTAAGGTGGCAGTTTGGCGACGAGATAGAGATGGCCTGTTGGCGCCGCAACGACGGCAAGATGCTCTTGGGAGTGAGTTTCGACACCAATACCGAGGGCAAGTCGTGGACNANCGCCGACTTCTACCTNTTCGACCCCTCCACTAATGAGNTGTCGCCGGCCGGCTATATCCGTGAGAAGGTGTATCAGATGATTTGCGACAAATACAAGCTCGACCTCGTGCAGCGTGCCACCATCTCCATCAGTATGCCTCAGGAGGGCAAAGACCTCATCGGCTTCTTCTGGACTGGCAGCGATGAGCGCGGCCACTCCACGCTCTTTAAAGTGAAATGGGACGGCTCGTGGTTTAATGCTGTCGAGGCAAGCGAATAAAGAGCGAAATCTCTCGTGTACACATTAAAATCCCCCGTGCTTTCATTAAAAAAAGTATAAAAATTTAATAAAACCGTAACTTAATGGCATTTTGATTTGTTAATTAAAAAAAAATGTCTACCTTTGCACCGTCAAGAAAAAAAAGATGAAGGATATGAAGAAATTATTTATTTCATTAGCTATGGTGGCAGCAGGCATGTTAGCAATGCCGGCAAGTGCTCAAAACGTGTATTATCAGAAATACAACAAGGTGGCAGCAAACAACATCCTGGAGACCATTTTGTCGAATTATGACGGTCAGCCGGTGATGATTGACATCTGGGCTACCTGGTGCCCACCCTGCAAGATGGCTCATAAGGAGATGAACCCTGTGAAACCTAAATATATGGAAAAAGGAGTGCATTTCGCATACATCACCTCCACCACATCGCCCGCCGATGAATGGAATGGGATGATTGGAGAAATCAAGGGCGACCATTATTATGTTACAGAGGAGCAGTTGAACGCAATGATGGAGCAGGTGGGCTCCGACGGCTATCCCACCTATCTGCTTTTCGATAAAAACGGAAAATTGCAGTATAAGTCAGTAGGCTACGAGGGCTTGGAAGCAATACAAGGAGCCTTAGACAGCGTAGTTGGTAAGTAACGATAGATGAAAAAAAGCCATATTCTCATAGCCGCGGCATTGCTTGCAGGCACTGAGGGATATTGCCAGGGCAGTCGGCTGCTTGACAGTCTTACATACAAGGGTGAGATGCAGGCGAGCCTTTCCACTGGCGATAACACCCCCTTGTGGCTCAATGC
>Ga0065708_1006730_pt1 | contig 11716 bp, 11 predicted proteins | sample Hoacrofraction12_2_FD_59095 | JGI IMG/M metagenome (GOLD analysis project Ga0065708, IMG submission 59095) | Hoatzin crop microbial communities from Cojedes, Venezuela, sample from fiber fraction 12 v1 | ecosystem: Host-associated > Birds > Digestive system > Esophagus > Crop | place: Venezuela... | reverse complement strand
GGGTTTCAGCAGATTGATGCATACGAAAACGGCAGCGAGCAATGTGCTGAACGACAAAATCCATTTGTATTTCCAACGCCAGTAGGTGATGAGGCCTGCCAACGGAAGGAAGAGTGAATACCACAGACGTGTCTCCCCCATGGTGCGCAGCGGCGGACGTTCCAAGGCGTGCCACAACAGGAGGATAAAGGCAAAGAACACGCAAAGCCCCATGCCGGTCAGGACGATGGCCGGAGTAGTACGATGTTTCCACGCCGCAAAGGCTCCCAGCGCCCACAGCAACACGGCTACTATGGCAAAATAAATAAAATAGTCCCAAATCATTGCTGCTCCTCCTTTCTTCGACCTCGCGGCGCATAGACAAACAGGCAAAGTGCGCCCAGCAACATCATGCCAACTCCTGCATAAACAACCGGCAGCCACGGGTCGGAGACGAACTCCAACACAGAGACGTCGCTCCAACGCCCTTTCCGGTGGTCGTAGTCCAACTGATAAATTTTCCACCCGTCCACTTCGAAAGGCTTGTTCACTTCAATGCTCGTTCGGATGTTTTTGCCTGTTTTTGTGTAGATGTGCACAGTCGACACAAAGGCCTTGGGCTCCCTCTCGGCCATGGCAAGTGACAGCGAGTCGTTGAGCGTGAGCATTTGGGTGGGGAACAGATAGCTGCCACCCGACAGCCAGCCGCGTTTGCCCGCTGCTTCAACATAGAGCGCCGTCACAGCGCCGTTGCTGGGCCAATCCACATACCACGTCGAATCCGCCGTTGCCACGGGGGCGGCCTTGTCTATGGTCTTGAGAATGTTCACCTCGGGTTGTGCAGAGACGATGTGGCCCGTTCGGTGGTTGGCCAATAAAACCTTTGCCGGATATTCTTCAATCTTGAATTGTTCNAGTTGTACGGCGATAGGCAATTCTCTCATCTGCCCCCTATCGTTCACGGCGCGCCATTCGGGAAATTCCATCCCTGCGGTCAGGCGAAGGCGCTGCATGTCGGCACTGCCCAACGTTCCGCACACGACGACCACGAGCAAGCCAAGATGATTGAGCACAAAGGGGATGTCGCGCAAGGACGGGCGAGAGAGGCGCTTCAGCAANGTGAGTGCTAAGATGAGCGCCATCCACAAATAAATCAAGACGAACGGCCAAAAGCCCAACATATACGTCAGCCCCAGCAAGTCCGCCGGCGAATGGGTCGAAGCCGCTNCGGCAGGCACCTGTCGTGTGAAGCCCATGAGCGCAGTGAGTCCCACGGCGAAGAGCAGCGACGAGGCGGCAGCGTAAGCGGTGGAATGAAAGCGCACTAATTCGCTCCTGCGACGCAGCAAGTGTGCCACCACCGNCACGAACACGAACACTGCAGCAGCAATGGCGTTGGCGGGCCATGCGAACAAGTCCCAATTGATGGGCCCCGCCGCGAACTGCAGCAAGAGGCCCGTCAAGAGCAGGCCGCAGCCAATGCAGAGGCCCTCTCGGAGTCGCCAAGGCTTTTCCCACATATATCTCTCGTATTCAAAACCCGAGCACTGCCCCCACCTATCACAATGGCAGACAATGCTCGGGTGTTTTTAGTTTTAGGCCGTGCTTACATTTCGATGAGTTTGCCTTCTTTCTTGGCTTTCTCAATCCATTCCTTTGCCACGCTGTCGAGGAATTTCTTCTTGTCGGCGCGCTTTTGGTTCATGTCCAAACCGATGTATTTTTGAGCCTTTNCTTTGGTCGAGATGTCGGGCATGGGCACGTCGCCCGTNAAGCCATGTTTGGCCAACACTTTGGCGGTGCGCAGGCGGGCTTGTTGGGCGTAGTCGAGGGCATGCGAGAGGATGCGCACCACCTCTTGCGGTGCATGGAACGATGCGCCATGAGAAGCCACGGCAAAGTCCCAACGCCACTGGCTCTTGCGAAGCAGGTCGAGCACAGGTTTCATCTCGGCCTCGGTGGCACCTTTGTCCCACGCAAATTTGGCTTCAATGTGAGCCGTGGCCAATTCTGCTTCTACGCGGTTTCTGACCTCACTGCACTTGCGCTGGCGCTCATAGACGTTCTGTCTCAGCACCTCGGCATCTTGGCGGTGACACGTTTGGCAGGTTCGGTCGATGTGAGCCAAGGGGCTCATAATGTGATGGTCGGTATATTTCACGCCGCCTTCGCTAATGTAGGGCATGTGGCAGTCGGCGCACGAAACGCCACGCTGTCCGTGGATACCCATTTGGGCCATCTCATAGCCCGGGTGCTGTGCCTTCAGGATGGGCGTGCGCGAAAGGGCGTGAATATAGTCGAAGAAGCCCATTTCGTCGTAGTAGGCTTCCATCGCCTCCACGGTCAAACCGCTGTCTTGCGGGAACGTGAGGTAGTTGGTGTCTTTTTGGAAATAGTACTCCGTATGGCATTGTGCACACACCAGCGAACGCATCTCTTGGTGCGACTGTTTGTTCACGTCCAAGCCTCTGCGCTGCCAAGCCTCATAGAGAGCGGGACGAGCGGGCTTCAGGTCCATCGTTTTCGAGTCGTGGCAATCGCTGCAGCCGATGGTGTTCATCACTTCCCCACCCCACTGCGACCATCTGGGAGCATAAAACTCGGCAATGCCTTTCTCGTTCATTAGGCGNGGCACGTCGGGACCCTTGCAAGTCCAACAAGTGGCCGGCTGCGGCTCTTTGCCTTCGGTCACGCCCGGTGCGCCCGTACGCAGGATGGCTCGCATATCCTCCAGCGCGTGGTGGTGGCCGCGAGGCGTGTTATATTCCCACGAAAACGCATAGCCGGCCCACAGAATCACCATTTCGGGGCGCTGTTCCAACACGTCCACGGCATCCGAGCTGTTGAATTCGCTCACAAACGAAGTGTCTTCGGTCTGCAGCCACGTTTCATATTCTCGGGGGAAGTCGTCTTTGAACTTCTCGTTCTGTGCCACGATGCCCTCCATCTGGGTGCGGCGATTATTGAAAACGCTTGCCACTTCGGCCCTGCGTTCCAACAACGACGAGGCAATGAGTCCCAGCACGAACACGCCAACCATGCAGGCGCCAAAAAGCAGCCAGCCCTGCCAACGTTTCAATTGTTTTGCCATAGTTGTTTTATATCAAGGTTTCAATTTCCAATCAGATTTTGCAGCCANTGAGGGACGGGCGATGCGGGAATGGGCACGCCGGCGGCCGANGTAGAAGAGAGCGAGTTCATCCCACCATGCGGCACATTGCGATGGCAATCCCAGCATGCCATTCCTTCGCCGCGCTTGGCCTCCATAAACGAAATGCGTCCTGTCTTCACAAACTCTTGATTGAGTTGTTTGTGGCAACGCACGCAATTGTCCATAATCACATCGGCGCTCATGTCTTCGGCCCTGATGGCTTGGTGCTCACTNTGGGTCACGAAGTAGGCCACGTGCTTCATACCGTCCATCCCCTTAAAAAGATACTTGGCNGCCACGCTGCTGTGGGGCACATGGCAGTCGTTGCACGTCGCATCTCGCCCGTGAGAGCTGTGGCTCCAAGTCGCATAATAAGGCGTCATAATGTGGCAGTTCACACATGCGGCCGNNTCGTTGCCCAGATAGGNATGCATACGCAGCAGGTAGGCCGTCAGACAGACCAGCCCAACGAGGACGCCGGCCAAGACGATGCCCACAATCTTCTGCTTATATGTCAGCATAGGAAACTTCATCTCTAAATTCGATGAGNGTGAGCAAAGTTAAGCCTAATCTACGATAAAACAAAATATTATGCCCNTTTTACAACCGACTCCCTGCTTGTTGTCAAAAAAAGGCATTGTTTAGGCCATATTGTGAATATGATTCGAGCAAAAAAAGGTTTGTGAAATAAATGTCAGCGTTTATTGAGATGGCAAAGCCAAAAAAAATATAAATACAAGTTCTTTCAGTTCAAAATGAGTAAAAAAAGAAGATAAAGTAGTACNTAATCGGCAAAGCGTTTTGATATTTGCCATGTTTGTACTACTTTTGCAGACGAATTCTTGTGCAAACGGGTAGCATTTGAAAATTCATTTTCAAAAAATGCCCGAGTGCAGCCGAGAATCTCTAAAGAAATATTAAAGTNAGAACCAGTGGTAAGACAGAACGACATAGTGCAGTATGCTAGGATGCAACCAACATTTACACGTAAGCAGATGTTGGATGATTTTGGAAGGAGCGGAATTGACTTTTCGCCCAATACTGTTATGGTGGCACTCCGCAGATTGGTGCAGGATGGCACGCTTTCAAAACCGAGCCGTGGCAATTATCAGTTGACGGAAGCCGGCAGAAAATTCTTTTTCCCTTTCTTCGATGACGAGATGGCACGATTGAGTGACACGCTGACAGAGGAATTCCCCTTCTTGCGTTTCTGTGTATGGAGCAGCCGAGACATCGATAGGTTTTCTTATAATGTCCTAAACCTCAATGTTATCTGGGTTGATGTAGAAAGAGATGGCGTGGAGTCAGTATTCAGCGCCCTCTCCAACTATAACACCGACAGACACGTGGTTATCAAGCCAACCGAAACTGATTACGAACGATATATTATTGGCACGCCATCCCTCGTTGTCAGACCACTTATCAGCGAATCTCCACTCGTCTGCGATGCCAAAGGCAGGCAACATGTCACCATAGAGAAGATACTTGTGGATGTAGTAATGGAACCTGATTTCTTTTCGCTTCAGGGATTCGACATGCTACGCTTCTATCGTAATGTCCACAACCTCTGTACGGTGAACCGCCAAAAACTTCTTCGTTATGCACGTCGAAGAAACTGCGCCGAGGGAATCACCAAGTTACTAAACGACATGAATAATATAGAAGATTATGATACTTACAGATAGCCGCTCGCTGGAATGGATAGACCATGTGGCGGCATTATACCCTATACTCAACAAGACACTGATAGAAAAGTCCATCAGAGCATTTTCTCTCTTGGAATCCCTCGCACGCTCTGGCTGTCCATTCTGCTTCAAGGGCGGCACGGCGATTATGCTCATGACCGAAAGCAGCCGTCGTCTATCCATTGACATTGATATTATTTGTCCGCCAGGTACGGATGTTGCCAAGTATGTCAACACCTACGCGACTGATTATGGATTCTCTGACATCCAACTTACTGAAAGAAAATCAGCCAATAATGTGCCCAAATCACATGCCAAGTATTTTTATCAAGTGAGCTATGTGACCAACACCGAAACCGACAATATTCTCTTGGATGTCCTTTTTGAGGATCTGCACTACGCCAAAGTCGTTCAGCACCCTATCAGAAGCCCCTTCCTCAAGACCGAAGGTGAGGATGTGATGGTGAATGTTCCTTCTATAGCAGACATCCTCGGCGACAAACTCACGGCCTTTGCACCCCATACCACGGGCGTTCCATTCTTCAAGGGCGAGCGTGACTGTTCCGTGGATATTATCAAGCAAATGTTTGACGTGTCATCTCTCCTCGACATTGTCGATGACCTGAGACTAACAACTCAGACCTTCAACAAGTTCGCGGAAGTGGAACTTGGCTATCGTGACAAGCAAGACCTGACTCCGAAGGACGTGTTGCAGGACGCCATCGATACCGCACTCTGCATATCAATGCGCGGATTGCAGACCCCGGACGAATTCAAGCACCTATCCAATGGCATCAAACGTTTGAGAAGCAACGTACACAGCTGCAAATATAATTTGGATTATGCCATCGTTGACGCTTCCAAAGCAGCCTACACAGCAGCGATGGTAATGCATGAAAAAACTGAAATCAGAAAGTTCTCTAAGAGTATGGCTCCAGTGCTCGCAGAGATGAACATCCACAAGTGCCTGCCCACAAAGTTAAACAAGCTGAAGAAAACTCATCTAGAAGCCTTCTACTATTGGGCAATGGTGGATGAACTCCTTTCCTAAGAATAATCAGGCATGAAGCCGACCAATAAACCATAGTTTTCCAAAAAGAGCATCATACAATCGGCCAAACCTGCGACTCAACAAATTGTAATACAAAGCCGGCATTAAAAAGATTTTCGCCCACCAACAATCCACTGGCCCCAAATAGCCCATCACAAACATATCACTTGAATAATATCATCCTGCCTTTCTATTGATAGGCAGGATGGTTTCTTGCTATAAGATGTGTGCAATGCAAAATATTGTATCGCAGATACTTAATTGTGGTTATTGTTATTGTGTTGTATTCAAACCTAAAAGGCTTCTCATTTTGGGGGTTGTGAGCGTTGAAAATAACGCAGCAACGCACAGGGTGGCTTTTTGTGTATATTTTACATTTCGCAAGTTTCATTAAGACTAACCCGCCCCGAAAGCGGTTTCGTGCGCGCTTTTGTTTAGAGTTTTTAACACAAAACTGTGCGGCGGTTGAAGACACCTGTCTGCGTGGTTGAACCGGCGGTATAAGATTTGGGCGGGAATGGTTTACGTTCTGATTATCAAATAATTGGCCGAGTAAAACTTGTTGGTCGTTAAACCCTACCGCACTACTTTTGCAGCGCTTTTCGAGGCAATCACTCGAAGAAATACTAATTTTAAATTATAAAAAGCAATGGAAAAAATTGTATTAAACACAGAGAACAATCACGCCGGTGAGGCCGGCATCGTAATGAACAATCTGACGAGCGTGCCTGTGATTTCGCTCCACGAGTTGGAGGCGCAGGNCTACCGGCTCGCCGTGACCACAGCCAATCGCTTCGTCGATAGCAGGCATTTGAGCAAGCTCAGCTCGCTTGAAGAGGTGAAGAGGGAGCATGGCTTCCGCCACTACGGTGAGGTTTGCCTCGCCGCCAACTGCGGGGGCACGTTCGCACTCGCCGACCTCAATGGCAAGCCCCTGCCTGCTGACGCCGACCTCTCGAAGACGCTGATAATCGTCGACGGACAGCATCGTTCAGCTGTCGCCATTGCAAATGGTTGGGACCTCCAATACCTCCTGCTGCCCCACATCGACAACCTCGTGGATTACATCAAGACGAAGAACACCAACGGCCAGAGCTGGAAAACGCAGGATTTTCGCCACTCCTACGCAGTGATCTCCGGAAAGAAGGACGTGCTGGCCGAGAAGGTCACAGAAGCTGCCAACATTCTGCCGGGTGGCACCGAGAGCTACTATAATTGCGCTCTGCTTAAGGGGGAAGAAGTCCGCAAGGAAGACATCCTGAAAGGCAAACTTCCCGACTACGACGAGAAGACCGGCGACGACATGATGCANCTGTTGGAGGGCCTGGCCTACGTGAGTCGCGACGACAAAAACCTGCGTCGAGCCATCCTCAAGCGACTCTTTCCTAAAGGCCCTCTTCCAAGCCGCCAACAGATTCGAAGGCGAAGCCACCAAGTTGGGCCTCAACTGCAAAGCTTTCTTCCTCAGCCTGACAAAAGAGGACAAGGCTCAACTGACCAAGGATCTCATGCAAGACACGCCCAACTTCAAGATGCTCAAGGAGGGTCTCGCGAAGCTGAAGGCGGACGGAGAAGACGCCGTTCAACAAATCATCGACGACAAAGCCGCAGAGTTGAACGAAATGCTGGAGAAGAACAAGAAGGAGCAAGGAACGAAGAAGTCCAAGCGTCTGCAGTCCATCCTCGCCCACCAAGAGGATGTGCTCGCCGACAAGGAGAGCAAAGCCACAAAGGCGCAGAAGCGTGTTGAGAAAGCAGAGCAGGCGCTTGAGGCCGCCAAGAAGAAGGTCTCCGATGCCACCGACAAAGTGGAAGCCGCCAAGAAAGCCGACGAAGCCGCTTCGGGCGACAAAAAGAAGAAGACGGAAAAGGCTCTCGAGAAGGCCCAGACAAGGCTCCAAGCAGCCCAAGGCCAAGTGGCCAAGGTTGAGGACAGATTGGAACAACGTCGCAAAGCGGCAGAGGAGGCTAAGGCCGATTACGAAGCCATGGTCGCTGCCATCGCCAAGGCTGAGAGTTCCACCAACGCAGAAGAAAACTAAAAACTGAAGAAAAGGGGTCGTCGTCTGCGGCGACGTGGCCGGCGGCCCCACTTTAATATCATCAAAAATTTATAAAGTTTATGGAAAAATTTAAGATTGAAACGCTGCAACAAGCAGCAAAGTCGAACGACACCTTCGCCATCAACACGCTTGCCGCGTACTACATCGAGGGCGATGAGGTCGAGCAAAACTACGAAGAGGCTCTCCGTCTGCTCCGCCAGATAGGAGCTATGGACAGCGCGTTGGCAAAGTTGCTCTGTGCCCGGATTTATTTCGACGAGCGCTATGCCGGCTATGACCGCGCAAAAGCCGAGCAGTANGTGTTCGAAAGCGCCCGAATGGGCAATGTGCGGGGGCATGGTACCTGCACGGCCTGACGCTTTGCGAGGAGGGTCGTTCGAAAAGCGACTCGATTGAGGGCGTGAGATGGATTCGCACGGCCGCAGACCTCGGTGAAATCAAAGCCCAAACGATTCTGGAGGAAGAAATTCTGCCGGATGCCACCAAAATGGCCGATGGAGCGCTCGCAGACTTGTATGCTGCGGCCGAAGTGGGCGACACGGAAGCGCTGAACGCCCTGGCTCGCAAGCATTTGGACGAGGAGTCGGACATGTTCGACTATGAAAAGGCCTATTTGTTCATCAAAAAGGCTTGGGCNCAAGAGAGTGTGGAGGCAGCTTTCTTGCTGAGCGAGCTGTATCACATCAATGGCAGTCCGTTCCAAGACGAGTTTGCTTCGGACATCTTCCTGAGGTACGCTGTGGAGCACGGACACGTTCAGGCNATGGAAGCATTGGCCATTGCGACGAACGGAAACGAAAGCGAGAAACTCTTCCGCAAAGCTGCCNATCTTGGCGGGGAACTCGCACCTAATTTTATTCATCTTTAAATCATCAACATCCGGGGCCGCNGCCATCGGCTTTTGGGGTGGCGGCCCCACCTTTCAAAAACATCAAATTCGTTTTACGATTATGAGAAAATTAGAAAAAGAAACACTGCACCACGCAGCAAAGTTGAACACCTGTCTCACTCAGTGCGCTATTGCAATGTGCATGATTAAGAACNATGTCGGAATGAAGGACTATGACAAAGCCATCGGTCTGCTCAAGGAGGCAGAGAAGAATGGTAGCATTATGGCTAAAGTGGTCCTCGGCCGAGTTTACATGACTGAAGGCTATGCGAATCGCGATGAGTCTNTGGCGGAACATTACTTCCTCGAAGCNGCTGAAAAAGGGAACGTGGCGGGNATGTACGAATACGGAAAGTATCTCTACAGAGCNGAACGTTCCATCAACAGCGCCGCACAGGGCGTGCATTGGATTAGGAAAGCAGCCGACCTTGGCAATGACGAGGCGCAAACGATGCTGGAGGAGGAAATTCTGACGGACATCAACGGGAGCAATGAGCAAATCTATGAAGACCTGCTCGCTGCGGCCGANATGAAAGACCCTGCCGTGCTCGTCTGGCTGGGACGCCGGTATCTCGAAGAGGCCGAGGACTACGAAAATGCCTTTGAGTGTCTGAATCAGGCCATGGACCTTGGCAGTATCGACGCAGCCTACTGGCTTGGCGAACTGCATCACGCGAAAGAGAGCCCGTTCTGCGACGAAGAGAAAGCGCAGGATTTTCATCAATACGCTGCCGACAGCGGCCACGTGAAATCGATGGAGGCTCTGGCCCTGACGGCTCCCAAAAAGGAGTACGTCAAACGGCTCAACATAGCTGCCGACCTCGGCGGAAAGCTGGCATTTCCCTATAAGGGATAATTTTTCTGTTCATTACCTCGGAGGCGCCATCTTTGGAAACAGGGGTGGCGCTTCCACTTTCTTGGCGGATGGAAGAAAACGGGGATGTGAGCCGCCATTTTCCTGATAGATGTGAAAAGAGCGGTTTCCCTACAATCCCGACGTATCGAATCGTATGATTTGGTCGGCGACCTCCGAACGTTTGATGAACATAGCCATATAAATGGGAAGGTAGGTGATTTTGCCCTTTGTGCCGACATTGTCTTGACACAGCACNAAGGCTCGCGAAATGTCGTATTCGACATTGGAAAGCACGTTGGAGAGGGCATTATGTCGGGCATAATTTTTCCCCGATTTCACCTCTATCGGAAGAACGTGGTTCTCATATTCAACGACAAAGTCGAGTTCGCCTTGCTTCTTGCTGTTGAAATAATAGAGCGAGTGGTTGGTCGCCAATCCATGAGCGCAGAGTTCCTGTGCTACGAAATTCTCATAGATGGCACCATAGTTGATGTTGATGTCGCCGCTGAACAGACGCATTTGGATTTGATTGCCGTACATGGCCGCAAGCAGTCCAACGTCGCTCAGGAACAGTTTGAGGAGATTACGTTGCTTGCCAAGCAGCAATGGAAGTTTGGGTTCTTCTACATTATATACCGGAACGGCAACGCCGGCATCTTTCAGCCAAAGAAAGTCGTTCTCGTATCGTTGGAACCGTGCTTTCTCGTTCAGTTCTTTGAGGACAAAACGTTTGTTCTTGGCATTCAACTCAGAAGGAATGAGCTCGTAGATTTCATCAATTTGCAGTTTCTTCCCTTCGGCATATTTGGAAATATCAAGCTTGTAGGCATTGATGATGTCTTGCTGCGTTGCAACGATATTCCTCACGTTGTTCGTATCGATGTAGGTCTGTACGACAGCCGGCATGCCTCCCACCAAGAGATAATGGTGCATAAGTTCCAACATACGCCGATGAACGAAGTCATCAACGGGCTTGACCTGCTGAAAACACTCTTGTAAATGCGAGATGACATCCTTGCCTACTCCTACGGCCTCTGCGAACTCCTCGAAGTCGAGCGGATACATCTCCAACACGCTCATATAGCCGACGGGGATGCTGCGGATATCCTTCAGTTCGATGCCAAGCAGTGAGCCGCTCATCACGTATCGGTAGCTGCCCTCATCCACCAAGAACTTAATGGCTGTCACAATGTCTTTGCACTCCTGAACCTCGTCAAAAAAGATGAGTGTTCGCCCAGACACCATAGGCTCACCGGCAAATGCAGACAAACGGAGCAAGATTTCTTGAGCATCTCTCGGATTGGAGAAGATGGCCTTCGCCTCAGGGCTTTCAATGAAGTTCACTTCCACGACATGATCAAAAATCTCCTTGGCCACTCGGCGAATGGAGAACGTCTTGCCGGTCTGTCGAGCACCGGTCACTAACAACGCACGCTTCTCATCATTGAGCAAGAAGTCGCGTATAATAGCCTCATTCTTACGTTGCAACATAGAACGTCGTATTAAATGATTTCGGCTGCAAAGATAGCACGACTTACACTTTTCCAACAAATTTACAGCCAAGAAATTACACTTTTCCAACAAATTTTTAGGCCAAAATGTACACTTTTCCAATTTTGCAGCCTTCTAAAGGGTGTTGGAGGGTGATTGTAGGGGCTTGGAAGTTGAAATCGTATAAAAAGCGATTCCCATCCGCCATTTTCCTGATAGATGGGTGGGGAGACATTCACTTAAAAAGCAAAAAAATGAAAACGACTATTACGATTAACACAAGTATTGACAAACCCGATGCTTGCTACGACATGGAACTCGACTACATCTATGCGGTTATTCAGGTTGGTGCTATCGGGAATAAAGACCTGCGTAAGCCGACCCAATCAATTCGGGCTGAGGGGAATCATGAAGTACAAAACAAGTTGAAAAGGGAGTTCTTGCCGCCAGTCACATTCAGCGGGACGTTCACTTACAGGAAGGCGGATTGTCTGAAGGAGTATTCGTCTTACCTTGCTATTGACTATGACAACATTCCAAGCGACAATATG
>Ga0065708_1006823_pt1 | contig 11787 bp, 9 predicted proteins | sample Hoacrofraction12_2_FD_59095 | JGI IMG/M metagenome (GOLD analysis project Ga0065708, IMG submission 59095) | Hoatzin crop microbial communities from Cojedes, Venezuela, sample from fiber fraction 12 v1 | ecosystem: Host-associated > Birds > Digestive system > Esophagus > Crop | place: Venezuela... | reverse complement strand
AATTTTTAATATTAAAACATCCAACATATTATTACTACTAATTAAAGGTGTTTTACATGTACGAATATGATATTGTTATTATCGGCGGAGGCCCTGCAGGTCTGACTGCCGGTTTATATGCTGGAAGACAAAATTCAAAAGCACTAATCATAGATAAATCTTTAGTCGGCGGTTTAGGCCGTGAAGTTCCCATGATGGAAAATTATCCCGGTTTCGATTTAATCTCCGGTTTGGAACTAGCCGAAAAAATGAAATCCCAGACTAAAAAATTCTGTGACATTAAGGAAAATGAAACCATCCACTCAATCGAAAAAATAGATGATAAATTCCATATCAAAACAAAACCATCTTCCTTACTCTTGGATTCTACCTCCACAGACCAATGCACTGAAATTACCGCAAAATCCTTAATCCTCGCAACTGGTGCTTCCCACAAACATTTAAACATTCCCGGTGAATCCGAATTCCTCGGCCGTGGTGTAGCTTACTGTGCAACTTGTGATGGCATGTTTTTCATAGACAAAAACGTTCTGATGGTTGGTGGCGGAAACAGCGCTGCTCAGGAAGCCCTTTACCTTAAAAAAATCGGTTGCAATGTCAAACTGGTCCATAGAAGAGACAGCCTCCGCTGTGAACAACGCCTCCAAGACCTTCTTGAAGAAAACAACATCGAAATCATCTGGAACTCTACTATTGAAGAAATCAAAGGCGACCTTATGGTAAATTCAGTAAATCTCCTAAAAGAAGGCAAACTGCAAGACTATCCAACCGACGCTGTTTTCATAGCTATTGGTGACTCCCCCTCTAACCAGTTAGCAAAAGATCTCAACGTCGCCCTCGACGACAACGGCTACATAATCACAGACAAAAACCAATCCACCAATATCAAACACATCTACTCAGCAGGTGACATTACCGGCGGTGTAAAACAATGGATAGTCGCATGCGGTGAAGGCGCAATCGCTGCCATGTCCGCTTACAATGATCTGAATCTTTAACATTACTATTAATGGATTAATCTTCATTCACTCAATTACATGAACTCAATCTTTATTTCCAATCCATTAATTATGGGCATAACCTAAAAAAAAACAACTCTCTTACCCATTTAATATTTTTTCCATATAAAAAAAGAATAAATAATTTAAGAATAAACCCCAATTAATTTTATCCATATCTAAACTAACCATTGATTATCCTTAAATTTTAAAATCAATATCTTTCCCGTATAAATTTATAAATTACATATGCTATTATCAAAACAATAACAATAGGTAAAATCCATACGAAGAATTTAAACAATGCGAATGCAATAAGTATCGCAATTATTATAGTTATTAATTCTTCAATTTTCATGATTTTATCTTTTATTTTGATACTATATAACCTTTTGTTTTTCAAATCCAAACACTATCTTCCAACCCGATTTTTTCCACCCCCCTACCTAACCTCTCTTTCACATCATTATCCCAACTCAACCCTACCTCCTCCTTTCCAACCCTCCCAACACCACTGAACCATCATTCACATTATTAACAAACCCTCCTTTTCAAAACCACCCCTCCCAACACCATTCACCCAACAACCCTATTTCAAAGACCCATACAAAATAACAAACCAATTTATCTATTTTTTCAACTAATCCTCATCTATTCCCCCAAAAACCACAAACAAACCCAAAAAGCACCGATATGAATATTTAGTAACATTTATATATATATATAATTCTAATATAGTAATAGGTGTTTATTATTCTATTTATTAAAAGTTATTTTTTAATAATTTATAGAATAAATTGAAATTTATTTAAAATTTATAATCAAATATAATCAAAAACAACTAAAAGAAATGCAAATAATTAAAATATTAAATCTAAAAGGAAAAAACAATAAAAATTAAAATCACAAAAAGCATTTAAACATATAGAAAAAATTTTTAAAAATTTTTAGGCATATCCTCTATTAGGTTTTTTTTAAATAAATTTGAATAAATAAGCACTGATTTATAATTTATGGAGGAAAAAATCATGAATATTAAATCTTTTAGGATTATAGCAATGTTATTTGTTATGGTTGTAGCTTTAGGTATTGTTTCAGCAACAGATGATGTCTCAATTGATGATGGTTCTGAAATTGATTTAGAAACAACTATTGTTGCTGATGAAGATGTATCTGAAGATACAACTACTTCCGAGTATAATGTTACAAATTCAACTACTGACAGAGAAGTAATCACTGAGAAAGTTTCAGAAGGTGGAAACACTATTAACTTTGCAAGTGGAAATTATTATGATTTTTCTGTTAAAGTTGGTAATTATACTACTCTTAATGGTAATGGTGCTGTAATTTATGGAAATGGTAGTACAGTATTTAATATTGCTAATACTGTTGGAGTAACAATCAATGGTTTTACTATTGTTGTTGATGATGATAGCAACACATCAGCAGATGGAATCTCAGGAAACTTTGTATATAATGCACATATTTACGATAATACTATTTGTAATGGAAGTGATGGTATTAACATATACCGTGCTTGGTCCAATGTAACAATTAGTGGAAACACTATTTATAATATGAATAGGGATGGAATTTCTCTTGCAAATCCTAATGCAACTGCAGGAACTAATATTGACAATTGGGTTGGCGCAGAAATCACAGATAATGTAATTTATAATACTTCTTTTGCTATTTTCATTGGAGGTACCTATAAAGGCGTAATAAGTGATAATAAAATATATAATTCTACTTATGCAATGCAATTTGCAGGTAAACCAAACGCTTCTAGCGGAGTATTAAAAGTAAATATTACCAGTAATAATATTCATAACGTTTCCGTTGGAATTGATATGAATCATCCAGATGTAGTTAGTTTAAATTTAGATTTAAATATTATCAATGCAACTGATTATTCTATAAATACTAATGAATATTTTAATAAAGATGCTAGTAAAGGTTCAATTATTGTGACTAATAATTACTTAAATGGAACAGTATCTGATACTTTTATAGATAATATTGATAAATATGAGAATAATTACGGTCCTAATGCTTATTAATTATGTTCAATAAAAAACAAATTTCTTTATTAGCGGTATTTTTAATTCTTATTTCTATAAATTTAGTTTCTGCATCTGAAGTTTCATCTAATGAATCCTTAAATGATTTTAATGACAACATCGTAAATACGGAATCTCAGGATGAGTTAAATTCTGAATCTAATTATGTTAATGTTTTCACAAATCCTGATTTCGATAATGGTACAAATGGATGGTCTAACTTATCTGATTATTGTAGTATTGGTAATGATGATACTCATGGAAATTATCTTATGGTTAATGCTCCTAAGAGTGTTGATTATTGTTTTTATCAACAATATGTTAATTTAACTGATGTAAAAACTATAAGTTTTGATGCCAAAGTACTTTATGAATTGCCTTCTTCACAAAAGGTTTATGTAACCCTTACATTTGATGATACATATAAGTTAGGTAGTAAAGCTTTTGTTTGGAATGGTAAGACTCGTAGTAATGCACTAGTAAATTCTACTGAATGGTTAACATGTAGTTGTAATGAATCATCTATTGATGCTTCACCAGCTGCTACAGAAGGTGGTCTATTTACTGATAATCAATTACATAAGGTAACTGTAATAGTTTATTCTACATATGCTGATGCAATTCTTTGTCTTGATTCATTTAAGGCATTGAAAGAAAGTTTTGCTAGTGGAGATTCATCTTTTACTATTAATGAAAGTGATAATTATACTTATATTGTTACTTTAAGGGATGCTGTAAATGGATCAGCTATTGCTGGTGCAACTGTTATTCCAAGTATTAATGGGGAAGAATGGACTGATGATTATCCTATAACGGATGAAAATGGACAAATAACTATTACTCCAAATACTAAAGGAATAATAAATATCACTGTAAGTTATGAGGGTGATGATTATTATTCTGGAACTAATGCTTCTAAATCATTTGTTATTCCTGTGGCTACTAAATTTGTTGCTATTTTAAATGAAGGAACTCTTAATGTGACTTTAAAAGACGAGTATGAAAATCCTATTTCTTCTAGTATTTATTATCAGTTTTATAATGATAAAACTTTTACATTTGTTGATACTGATGAAAATGGGTCTGTTTTCTTAAATGTTACAAAAGGTAAGGGTTATGTTTTCCATTATCTTGGAAATTTAAATAAAGGTGGATATTATGATGTAGCTGAAGATTGTACTGTTTTTATAAATTATACTACTTCTTTGAGTTCTAGTTTGAATGATATTAAAGATTCTGTTATTTTAAAATTAGTGGATGAAAATAACAATTCTTTAAGTAATGAAATTATTAATTGTACTATTAATGGTGGTGAAACAGTAACAGTTACTACAAATGATACTGGTGAAGCTATTGTTGATGTTAATGATATTAAAGGTAATTTCACTGTTGCTGCAAGTTATGCAGGTAATGAAGAAAAGTATTATGGTAGTTCTGAAACTAATGATATTCTTTTCATGCCTTTTGATACTGTTTTAAGTATTGATTTAAATGAAGATAATGAACCTGTTGTTAGTTTAAAAGATGAAGATGGCAATGTTTTAGCTGATAAAACTATTACTTATAATGTAAATGGTGGTAATAATCAAACTTTAATTACTAATAGTACTGGTGAAGCAATTATTGGTGATTTGAGTGGTGGTAAATCTATTATTGTCGCTATTTTTAATGGTGATGATGTTTACTTTGAATCTGAAGCTGTTAATGTAACTATAATTAAAATTAATAATACAGTTACTGAAACTGTTGATGTTCCTGTTTTAGCTAATGCTAGTATTAAATTGAGTGATGTTAATGGAAGTTCTGTTGATGTTGTTTTAACTGATCTTGATGGAACTGCTATAGCTAATGCTACACTTGGTGTTGTTATTAATGGTGAAAGTTCTAATATAACTACTGATAGTGAAGGTAAAGCTAATATTCCAGTTACTGCAAATGCTACTGTGGATGTAACTTATACAACTGCAGATGGAGCTAATGTAACATCCAGTATTACAATAATTAATAATACTGTTACTGAATTTGTAAATGTAACTCCTAATAAAACTGGTGTAAAATTAGTATTCAATAAAACTATGAATACTTATGTTGTTTTATCTGGTAATCGTAATGGTGAAAATTTCACTGTTCAATTAACTGATGAAGCTGGAAACCCATTAGCTAACAAAACCTTAAAAATCGGATTCAACGGTAAAGTTTATAACAAAACCACTGATGAAAATGGTATTGCTAGACTCCAAATCAACATTGGTTATCAATCTGCTAACACATTCTCAATCACTTTCTTAGGTGATGACGAATACGAAGGTACTGTTGACTGTGCAATAATTGTTGTTAAAACTTTAACTACCAAAATGACTGCATCTAAATCAACTTACAAATCTACTGCAAAAACTAAAAAACTTACCGCAACTCTCAAATACGGCAGTACTGCTCTTCAAGGCAAAAAAGTAACCTTTAAAGTAAACGGACAATATTACATTGCAACTACTAACTCTAAAGGAGTAGCTACTGTAAAAGTAACTTTAAGTACTAAAAAGACTTACTCATACACTGCTACCTTTGATGGAGACAACCAATACAGTAAAGTAACAGCTACTAATAAAGTAGTAATTAAATAAGTAATTTTTAAATAGATTTTTGCAATTTTGCAAATTTCTATTACTTTTTCTTTTTTTTGTTTGATTTTTTTCTTATCTATTTTTTGTTCGGTTTATTTTTCTTATCTTTTGTTTGATTCATTTTTTTTTATCTATTTTTTTCTTGTTTTATTCTTTTTTCTGTTGTTTATTCTTTTTTTCTATTCTTAATGTTTTTTGTTATTTTTTCTATTTTTTATCTTGTTTATTCTATTAAAAAAAGAATTAGGTTAATAATTTATTTGAATTAAGTTGAGTATTTGATAATTCGGTAATAAAAAAAGAATTAGGTTAATAATTTATTTGAATTAAGTTGAGTATTTGATAATTCGGTAATAAAAAAGAAGTGGGTTAATAATTTATTTGAATTAAGTTGAGTATTTGATAATTTGGTAATAAAAAAAGAAGGGGGGTTAATAATTTATCTGAAGTAAATTAAGTATTTGATAATAATAAAAAAAGAAAGAAGTTGATAATTATTTTAATTATAAATTATAAACTTCTTCGGGAGGTACGAGATTGATTTCGTGTTTTTCAAGGACGTTTATTAGTTCGTCTAAGTCTGGGGTTTGTAATAATAGAATAGCTTTTGCGGTTCTTTCGTGAGTGAATGCATAAAGGTATTCTAAATTGATGTTTTCTTCGTTTAAAACTTTTAATATTGTTGAAAGACCTCCTGGTGTGTCATTTAGTTCTACTGCAACAATTGGGGTTTCTTTTACAATGAAATTGTTTTCTTCGAGGAGTTCTTTAGCTTTTTCAGGGTCGTTTACAACGAGTCTTAGGATTGCAAATTCGGAGGTGTCAGCTAAAGATAGGGCTCTGATGTTGATTCCAGCATTAGCTAGTGTGTCTAATGAATGGTATATTCGGCCTTGTTTATTTTCTATAAAGATTGATAATTGTTTGATTTTCATTTTATTCACCATAAATATAATTTTTAATAATTCATAAATAGATTAAGTTAGTTTTTATGATTTGAATTAATAGATTAAATTTAATAATTCATTCAAATAGCTTAAAATTTATATTGATAATAGCTTAAATTTAATAATTCATAAAATAGTTTAATGTAAATTACGTTTGTCAATTACGCGTTGGACTTTTCCTTTGGTTGTTCTTGGAATGCTTTTTGGTTCAACTAGTGTGACTTTTACGCGTAAACCTATTTCACTTTCGATGTATTCAGCTATTTTGTTTTTTATGTTCATCATTTCTTTTACGCCATCAAAGAAAAGGGATTCGGAAGCTTCTACTTTGATTTCTATTTCGTCCATTATGTCGGGGCGGGTAACGATGATCTGGTAGTGGGGTTCTACATCGCTTACTTTGAGGAGGGCTTTTTCAATTTGGGATGGGAAAACAGCTACTCCTTTGACTTTAATCATGTCGTCAGCTCGGCCTGTGATGCGTTCCATTCGTGTAAAGGTTCTTCCGCATTCACATTTTTCATAGTGTAGTGCGGTAATGTCTTTTGTTCTAAATCGGATAACGGGCATTCCTTCTCTTTCAAGGTTGGTTAATACAAGTTCTCCGTGTTGGCCTTCTTCTAGGGTTTTTCCAGTTTCGCTGTCGATTATTTCGGGATAGAAATAGTCTTCAGCAATGTGGAGGCCGTTTTGAGCTGAACATTCCAGGCCGACTCCAGGGCCCATGAGTTCTGTAAGTCCGTAGATGTTGTATGCTTTTGTATCGAAGGTTTCTTCTACTCTTTGTCTTATCTCTTCTGTCCACATTTCAGCTCCGAAACCGATTGCTTTAAGAGGCAAGTCCTTTGGATCGATTCCTTCTTCCTTAGCTACTTCTCCAAGATAAAGTCCGTATGATGGTGTAAAAATAAGGCAGGTTGTTCCAAAGTCTTTCATGATTTCGATTTGTCTTCTTGTTTGTCCTGTAGAAATAGGTACGATGGTTGCTCCTAATTTTAAAGCACCATAGTGAACTCCGAAACCTCCTGTAAAAAGACCGTATCCATGAGTGTTTTGAATGATGTCATCTTCATCAAGACCCATCATCTTAAGTCCTCTTGCTATGATTTCAGCCCATGAATCCATATCTTTTCTGGTATATCCACTTACAACAGGTTTTCCTGTAGTTCCGGATGATGAATGGACTTCCACTATTTCTTTTTTATCTACTGCAAACAATCCAAAAGGATAGCATTCTCTTAAATCGTCTTTGGTAAGGAGAGGTAGTTTTTCTATATCTTTCAATGTTTCTATATCTTCCGGAAAAACTCCATATTCAGTATATTTTTTATTGTAGTATGGAATCTTATCAAAAGCTCTTTTTACAGTACTTTGTAATTTTTTCAATTGAAGTTCTCTTATGTCTTCTCTTGACATAGTTTCTTTTTCTTCATCCCACATCATTGTTTTACCTTCAGTTTATTTTTTTAGATTAATTTCGTATATTTAATTATTTAGTGTCTTTAATTTTATTATTTCAATTAAAATTTGGTAAATTAATAATTGTTTTAATTCAATTAAATTAATAATTGCTTTAATTTTATTATTCAGTTTTCTATATGATTTTTAGATTTTTCATAAATTCAATACTTTTTTCTATTGAATCAATAGAATACAACTCTAACATGTAGATATTATCATACCCTTTTTTATCAAAAATATCAAAGAACTCTTTAAAATCAAAAGTCCCTTCACCTAAAGTAAGGTGTGTGTCATCATCACCCGGATTATCATGCACATGTATGTGTTTAATCGATTCAAAGTAAAGTTCATCCGGACTAAATCCTGCAGTATGTGCATGACCTGTATCAAGTGTCATCGGCAGGTCGAGTTTTTCGAGAGTTTCATTTAACTGGTTGAGGTCCTGATACATGAATCCTTCGATATGAGGCATGTTTTCTATGCATGCATTGACATTGCTGTCTTTTGCATAATCTCCAATTTCCTTTAGGGATTCTATTGAAATGGGATAGATTATGTCTTCTTTTCCACGTCCTGAAAAGGGTACGATTCCTGGATGGATTACAACAGTATCGCTATCGATTAGAGATGCAAGATCTATGGATCGTTTCATTTCATTTACAGATGTCTTTTGAACTGCTCTGTTTAATGAAGCTATGTTGATGTCTAGAAATGATGCGTGAATTGTATAATTCAGACTGTAGGAATTTAACAGGTCGATCAACTTTTTTTCTTCATTTAACTCTCTGTAGGGGTGGTCATGGAGAATTTCTCCATAATCAAGATATCTGTTGTTGTCGAAATATTCTAATGATTCTTCAAGGGTTATGTTTTCTGTAGCTAACATCGATGCTCCAAGTTTCATTCTGATTCATCTCACTGTTTTTATAATTATTCTGATTCGTATCACGGTTTTATAATTATTCTGATTCATCTCACTGTTTTTATAATTATTCTGATTCGTATCACGGTTTTATAATTATTCTGATTCATCACACTGTTTTTATAATTGTAATGGTAAAAATTTCATGTTCTTATTTTTGCAATTACTCTGTAGTCTTCTTGGGTTTTTTCAAGGATTTCCTGAGCTATGTCTATTGTCTTTGTAAGTTTTACATAGCCTTTTTTGCCGACAGTTGCTGTGAAGAGGAATTTGTCTTCGAGGTATATGTCAAATGAAGATCCTATGTATCTTTTGCTTATAGGGAGGATTACATGGTCTTTTCGGATTTCGGGAGTTATTTCAAAGGTTTCGTAGTAGAGGTCTTTGTTTTGCTTGTAGTCTTTAAGTTCTTCTTTTGTCTGGTTTTGTTTCTGTCTTTTGGAAAGTCTTTCTTCAAAGCTGTTGGGTGCTTTTTCAATTGGTTCTACATTTATGCTGATTCCGATTTCTTTTTCAAGTTCGGAAATTCTTTTTCCTTGTTTTCCAATAAGTCTTGCAATGTATTTTTCATTAGTGTAAACGTTAACTCTCTTGTCGTTTTCAAGGCTGACTTCAAGGTTTGCTTTTGGAATGACTTTTTTTATGATTCTGTGGATTTCCTTTTCTGCAATTATCTGAATAGGTGTTTTTTCCTTTTCAGCTTTTTCTCTCTTGGATTTTCTAACCATTCCAACATCCATGACAATTGTTTGATCACCGTAGGTGTAGATTTCATTAACAAGTTCTCCGGTTTCAAAGTCTATGACTTCGATGACAGGTCTTGACAAGTCACGTTCTTCCATTCCGGTCGGAACTTTTACAGTAAGTTTTGTTTCGTAAATAGCTGCTATTTTTCCATCTTCTATATATATTGTTGTATCTACTATTGATGGAATAGTACCTAAATCCACTCTGCTTGCTATTCTTTGAAGAGCGTCTATAGCACGTGTTGCATGAACGACACCAATCATTCCAACACCTGCAAGTCTCATGTCTGCGAATATGCTGAAATCCTTGCTTTTTCTGACTTCATCGTATATTGTGAAATCCGGTCTTACAAGAAGCAGTATGTCTGCTGTATTTTCTATATCTCCTTCAAGTGGTGCATACTGAGTTATTGTATCTGCAACTTGCAAGTCTCTTGGTGTTTCCATTGTTTTTACGACTTTATGCAGGTCTTCATCATAATATTTAGCTATTGCCTGTGCAAATGTACTTTTACCTGCTCCGGGTGAACCTGATATCAGAATTCCTCTTGCACTGTTTTTTAATCTGTCCATTAACTCTTCGGATAACTCATATTCTTCAAGTTTTACATCAGCTACTGGTCTTACAGCTGTTATTTCCAGACTTTCTGCAAATGGAGGTCTGTTTATGGATATCCTCAGGTTTCTTGATTGAACAACAATAGCTCCATCCATATCTGCTTCCAGATAAGATTTAGGATCATATCTTTCCTTTTCAAGTATCTCCTCAGCAATATTTTCCAATTGTCTGAAAGTAAAGACTTCATCAGCCAATTTCACAAGTCTGACATTTCCAGGTTTTCCTTTTTTAGCCATAGGCACAACATTTTCCTTCAAATGAACAGACATTGTTTCATCATCAAAGAACTTTGATATCTTTAAATCTATATCTCCTTTATACTCCTGTGCATAATAAATAACCGGAATTCCTTGAGCTTCAGCTGTTTTAGCCTGTATCTTATCACTTGTAATAAGTGTTGCAAGTTCATCTCTTGCCACATCTCTAATCAGCCCGTCAATTTCTCCAAGCTTAGCATTATCCTTTTCAAACTTTGTCGGCCTTCTTCCTGTAAGCTTTATAGCCACCTCACCAAGTTCTGCCAATTCCTGAAGCTTCTTTATCTCTTCCAATCCCTTTACACCAGTTGGTCTATGATTATTTGCCTGATGCTCAAGTTCTGCTACAACCGCTTCGGGAATTATAATCTGAGGATAATCCAATCCCTTTTCCTTTATTATTTTTATGACATTTCCTTCTATAATCGCACTTGTATCCGGAACAATCCTCTTCAACCCGGATTCTCCATCACTTTCATAATCATATTCTCCATAATCTTCAAAATCCAACTTATCACGCCCTAATTGGTTTTTAATTATATTCTATCATCTGTTTATTCTCAATACCTAATATTCTAGGATATTTTTTTTAATATTCTAGAACTCTATGATTTTTATTTTCTAACCATACATCTCTTTAGGGTCAAACAACCTTTTTGAAATCACTTCAACCTCATCTTCCCCAAGATTATCCAAATCATAACTTTCCTTATCCATTTTCAATTCTCTGAAAAAGCAAGACCTGTACCCTTCATGACAAGCAGCACCCTTCTGTTCCACTTTCATTATAATCGCATCTGCATCACAATCCAAAAACATTTCCTTTACATCCTGAACATTTCCTGAACTTTCCCCTTTCAGCCATTGTTTCTGACGTGAAGTACTATAATAATGAGCTTTTTTAGTTTTCAATGTTTGTTCTACAGCTTCTCTATTCATGAATGCCACCATAAGAACTTCATCAGTCTTATAATCTTGTGCAACAGCTATAATTAATTTTTCTCCATTGACATCAAGTCTAAAGTTTAATTCCATTTTCATTCTCCTTTTTCAGTAATAGCTATTTGCTCTTCTTTCAGTAATAGCTATTTTTTATCCTTTTTCAGTAATAGCTATTTTTTATCCTTTTTCAGTAATAGCTATTTTTTATCCTTTT
>Ga0065708_1001644_pt1 | contig 11808 bp, 10 predicted proteins | sample Hoacrofraction12_2_FD_59095 | JGI IMG/M metagenome (GOLD analysis project Ga0065708, IMG submission 59095) | Hoatzin crop microbial communities from Cojedes, Venezuela, sample from fiber fraction 12 v1 | ecosystem: Host-associated > Birds > Digestive system > Esophagus > Crop | place: Venezuela... | reverse complement strand
CGGGAAAAGCTGCAGTCTTTCCCCGCCCCCAATCTCTGTGTCTTAACATCAATAAGACAACTATCCATTACAGATAATATGAAGTGCACTTCCCGCTAAAATTTTACAGTATAAATTCAGGTTTTGATAATGCATTCTTGAAAAATATTGATTTTTGGCCCGCGAAGAAAATTCCTGGAATATAAAACCACCGCCTTGACTGGCAGTGGTTGCATTCAGATTATTTAACGACCACACGCACCTGATCGATGTTCTGAATTCTGGTATAAGGATCTGTCGTATCGCCATGGCGCTGGCTCTTGATCCGTACAGTGGCAAAGTAAGTGCCTGGTGTTGAATAGACACAGGAGATGGTCACATCCGCATGTGTTCCGTCTTTGCTCAGAACCACTTCCGGCACTTCCGGAAATTCCGGATTTCCATAGCCGGTAAAATCTGCACCAAGAATCTTTCCAGCGCCTTTGGGCATGGCTGCCTCAGCTTTGAATGTGACAATGTCCCCTTTCTGGATTTCCACTCTTTTTTCTCCCTTGGCGGTAAGATGCACGAGAGGCTGGATGCCGTTTCTTTCCTCTGCCGTATCAGGTACATATACCTGACCATCTTCTACGGTGTAACAAGACGAAGGACAGGGAGCGATTCCTCGTTCCACCCAATCGCTGACATCTAGAAGTGCCTGATACAGCTGCGGCAGATACGTGGAAACAGTCGTTGGATCAGCCGGCTTGGCATCATAACCGTGATGGGCGTGTTCATTGTANTAAAGACGATAAACGCNATCTGCCTGATCCCCATAGTTTTCCTTGATCTTTCCTGCATACCAGTCAGCCATCCAGGGAAAGGCACTGTCATCAGCCAAAGAAGCCATCGAGATCACTTTGCCATTCGGCCTGCCGTTCTGCAGGCTTCCTGCGCCGCTCATTGCAAAACCATAGCCCAGCAGCTTTCCTCTTTGCGGATATTTTGGTGTGCCGTCTTCCTTGCGGAACTGATCCCAGACTTTGTATTCTTCGCCGGGTACCTGATGACGGTGGTACGTCTGGATCGCAATGTAGTCACTGTTATCCAGATAAACTTCATCATTGACGTTCAATGCGCCCAGAATTTCCGCCACACTTCCCTGGCCTAATCCATTTCCGATATAGAGGCGCTCATTGAGAATCCCGCTGACCGTGAGTTCTTTTCCTTTTGCTTCACCGCTTTCAATTTTGATCTTCAAGCCGCCGGCATAAGGATCTTCTCCCAAAGATCCGGATACCATGATCCAGGGATGCCCCGGGGCGCTNTCCTGCAGCATCTTCTTCCAGGCGGAGTTGACGCCGTTAGCGCCGTCATCCATTGTATCCTGCGTAGAGTTAATCTCTCCAATTTCATCGTTCTCACTGCCAATATGTATAGCCGCGATCTTAGTATGAATCTGGATGCGGTCTTTAACGGCACTGGAATTTTCTTCTGTACCAAGATACCCTTCCTTCGTCCAGAAGTCGGTGAAGTAATCGCGGTCCATCATCTTAATGCTTGGCGCAAGAACTGCCAGAGAGCCATCTCCACATTCGATGTACTGAAGCCATGCCTCAGGCGGGTATCCCATCTTTGTGACTTCTTCAAAGGCAGCTTTTTCTTCTGCNTTCATATGATCGGTATATCCATGATCACTGCCGGGGCGGATGGCATCGAGAAGATCCTCCATCTTATGGCGCAGAACACGCTGAGCATGAGCTCTAACAAAGATGACATTGGGAAGTGCCATCGGACATCCCGGGACAACCGGTACTGCCCCTTCCCATGCGTTCGTCTGTTCGATGCAGGAGAAGGTCTTGTACGCGCCGCCGCTTCCGCCAAAGACATAGCCGTAGACATGTCTGTCATAGCCGTAAATCTCCTTTGCGACCCTGCGGCAGTATTCTGCCGTACAAGCACTGGAACGGTATTTCTCCGTTGGATCAAAAGCTCCGCCGAAGGTAGAAGAAGATGCCATATTGCTTTCCACAAAGGCAGCTCCATGCTTTACAGCAAAGGCGATCATATCATCCATTCCGGTCTTGCCAAGTGACGCCATTTCTTCATCCGGTCCTGGAAAGGGGCTCAGGTACTGGAAAAAGCGGCCGTTGAAGTCTTTCACTTCTGATGGAAAGCAGAAGGAAAATTTCAAAGCGGTATTTTTGAATCCGCCATGGAACCAACGGAACTTGACACCGGATGTCACTCTGATTTCATCCATGTCAATAAATGGTTCTACAAACTGTTTCTCATCCCTCTCAGGGATGTAATTGATTTCTTTTTCAGACATTGCATTTCTCCTTTTATGGAAAGAAGATCCTTCTTTCTATTCATAGGGAAGGATCTTCTTTTTTCGACGTAAATGATCAGTTTGCGGCAGCGGCTTCAGCGGCGGCTGCTTCTCTTCTCTTTGCCAGTTCTGCCTGGATCATTGGCTTTTGTTCATCCAGCGAAGCATAGGTCTTCTTGAACAGNAATGCCAGCAGGAGATACATGATCATCGGGAACAGTGTTGCCATGAAGCGGATCATATTGATGGCGCTGTCCGGCTGTGTGACAACCGCNTCACCAGTCGCTGTGACATAACCGGCGACCTTTAACATAGCTCCAAGCACGAAGGCGCCGAACGCAGATCCGATCTTTTCAGTAAGACCTTTCACTGCACCAATGGTTCCTTCCATACGGGGCTGATTGTTGTATTCGTTGTAATCGGACANTTCCATTACGAAGACGGNACCCATCATGNTGTAAGGAACAGAGCACAGACTGACAACCAGCATGGTAACCAGCACGGCGATGAAATTCCCGGATAAGNNGAACATGACAANCCCGGCCGCTGCGGAAATAAAGAATGCGATCATGCATGTTTTAGCCATGCCGTACTTATTTGCCCAGCGCGGCAGAATGAAGGCCATCGGCAGTCCCAGAACGGTGAAGGCTGAGGTCACGCTCATCAAGCCCACATTGCCAAGAATGTATTTGAAGTAATAGGTTCCTACACCAAGGCTGGTTACCAGGGAATAGAGGAAGGCAATCACGCATACAGCAAGCACATACTTGTTGTTTTTGAACAGCTGGATGACATCTTTGAACTTCAGCTGCTCTGAATGTACATCCGCTTCCTTGTTGTACTTTTCCGGAATGGTCAGAATACGAACCAGACCAATCAATGTCAGCGGGATGCCCATCAGCAGCACGGTCTTTGACCATTCCGCATGATTATTGCCTATTTTTACCATCAGCTGCGGGAAGATGATATTGAAGGCAAAGCCGCCTGCCATTGTGAAGAAGGAGCCATAGGCAGTTGCCTTGATCTGCTGAGTGCGGGTCTTGAACGCACGGACCAGATACACCGTGTTGTTGCCATTGAGGCAGGTCTTGCATACCGCATTGACGAAGGTGTACATGATGAAGATCCATGCATACTTGGCCACGGCTGGGAAGCTGGTCGGCGTAGAGAACAACGCCCAGGTTGCGGCCCATAAGAACAGCATGAAGATTTCATAGGGACGTCCTTTGCCCCATTTGGTTTCTGTCTTGTCAATGATGACGCCGATAATAAGATCAGTAACGCCGTCAACGAGCTTNCTGATTAACAGAAGCGTTCCTACAACGACCGTATCGATGCCAAGGACATCAGAACAGTAGNAGCNGAACTGTGCTAATAACAAGGTATTTAAAGCAACGGACACTGNGCTTGACTGCCAGCNGAGGAGTTTGCCNAATCCGACTTTATCATCCGGATTCTTGACTTTCTTTTCTTTTTTGTCGTTCATGATTCTCATCCTTTCGTGTCTCTTTTATAGAGCTGCAGTACTAGACTGCTGTGAGGTGTTCAGGTTTACCGGTCTTCTGAATACGCTTTCATAATAGTGCCTTTTCGCCTGCCCTTCTTAACACTTATCTGCGAAACTGCATCATTTTTAGCGAAAATCATCTTATTTTGCGCTATAGTTAAACCTGTCTTTCGAAGTGAGGATTAAAAAATGGTGTAAAACCACAAGCTAGAACTTGTGATTTAACACCTTTTTAATTTGTCTGTCGATCAATGAATAATGATCTAAAGGGAGTCCTGTAAGGTCTGCCAGATCAGTGATGAAATCCGAACTGCGTGTCACATTGATATACTCGTTCTTATTCTGAACAACCTGAAATGATTTAAAGAATTTGAATATTTCACTGTGTGGATATTTGTCCTCTAAAATAAAGATTTGGAATATCCTTTCAAGTAGTACGGTCAAATAGCAGATTAGGAAATGCCCTTTTATTGTTTCTTCGGTTTGGACGAATGCAGGACGGGCATCTAAATCCGACTTCATAATCCTGAATGATTCTTCTATTCTCCAAAGGTTGTGATAGGTTTTGTAAATGTCACTTGCTTTCATTTTTGTTTCTGAAGTAACCAGAAGATTATATCCCGCAAGTTTAAGATCTTCGTTAATTTTGTCTTCGTTGATAACAGCTTTGACTTTGTCTTCTGTCACCTTACCTTTCGATGTTGATTTGAAAGTGACATATTTTGACGATTCACCATATTCACTTTTTTTAGCTTTCGAGACTGTTAGGTCTCTTGCTTTTGCGACCATCTTATCGATTTCATATTTCTTCTTTTTCGCCAAGGATGGATTATATGTTGCGACTCTCTTTTCTGTAAGAGCCAGCGTGTGCTTTTTGCCATTTTCATCAACGTATTCGTAATCAAACTTATCAATGCATTCTTTGTATTTGTAAAGTAAATTGCCTTTTTCGTCTGTTACAGATTTATATCCGTTTTCCAACAGAACCCATGTCTGCTCAGTCTCTGGAATCATTTTTACTGATTTGGAGAACAGGTATCCATCACCGTTCTGTCTTGCGTAGAATATGTTATTTGCNCAGTTTAGGCCTTTATCCGCAACTTGTATCGTTCTGCCGGTAATATGATGGCGTTCTTTTAAACCTGTAATAACTTCCCTTAGAATTGGCTTTTCGGATTCGTTTCCCGGATAGATTTTCATGCCAATGGGAATCTGATTCGCGTCAAGAAGAAGCCCGAGTCCAACAATTGGATCTCTTCTGTTTTCTTTACTTGCACCTTTCCTCCTCAAGTCATCTTCCTTGTCTATTTCAAAGTAGAAATTCGTGCAGTCGAAATAAGAGACATCTGTGCATATGGCATATTTTTTTGCCATGAGGTTGTTGAACATTTCGATGATTTTTTCGTATTCATTCCCCAAAAAGCCGAGTCCTTCCAATAACTGATCGTACGAGAAATCATATTTTTGATATAAAGAAGGAATCACTTCATAGTATGTCTTTCTTTTGCTGCACGGAGATACAGCTCTTGAATAAATGAGTGAAGAAAGAACATCGTAAAGNTCAAATTCAAAATTGGTAGAGAACTTAAAAAGATCTATATAGGGTTTAACATCCAGAGTATCCATAATGGATTTCAAAGGAAAATAGCCAAGATGTCGAACAGGAGAAACGGAAGATATCTTCTTGATTTCCTTCTCTTTTTTTCGTTCTTCATTCATCCGTTCAACTTCTTTATCGTAGTAATCTTCCGGATCCTCAATTCCTTTCTTCTTAAGAGAAGTCACTGAACCAAGAGATTGGATGCAGCGTTGTCTGGTTCCTTTTGCCTCGCGTGAATAGTAACTTTCGTAGATGGCCAGATAGAGATTATTAGCCTGGTGTTGTCTTTTTAAAAAGTATGCCATAAGGTGCCCTCTTCTATATTACACCATTACACCATTTAATTCAACCTCAAAAAAGAAATTTGTCAAATTTTTCGACATGAAAAAAAAGCCCTTGAATAAAGGCTTTCTGAAATTTATTAGGCGATTTAGCTCCTAAACTTTATGGTGTAAACTTCTAAAGACGGGANTNNNTTCAGAACATAGACTGCTGAACGCGAAATATATGAGGGAAAATGTAATTGTATATTGTAAAAAGAAAATAAAATACTATAATGAGAATACAAAAGGAAACTTTCTTGGGGGGATAATATGAAAATCAATCACAAAAGAATAAGAAAATGTACGATCATTTGTTGTGCATTTATTTCTGCGTTGCTTCCTGTACATGCTGGTACTGCTGTCAATTCCGGTGCGGGCTACACCGTAACGACTACAGCTACGAAAACATATATTTCATGTGTGGCTACTGGAAAAATGTCGAATGGTTCAACAGCTGTGGTTACCGGCTATGTTGCAACGCCGGGAGGCCCGGTTTCCATTGGTACACGAAGCAGTAATACTTATGTGTACTGGTATATCAGTGAGGTTTCGGGCTATTCATCCTGGATTTATGCAATCGGAAAAGCAAAATTGTCTGATGGAAAATGGTATAAAACGACTGTTGCATATGCGTCATAAAAGGATTTTATGCATAATTTTTGCGGTGACGCTTTCTGCATGTGCTGCACAAAAAGAAGTTTTGAATGAGGATATTGTGAATCCGTATTCGCAGGCTTCTTTTGCGACGAATATTCCGGCTGCCATATCTGAAGATGGTATTTATTATGTGCCGGATTATCAGAATACATTGTATTTTGCGGAAAATGACGGAACATCCTATCCTCTGACTTCTCTTGTGTTTCTGGATGGGGAGCCTGCGGACCCCGGTTATGTGGATGTGATTGAATTTGACCAGTATTATGACCAGTGTATGCTTGGTTCTCCGATTGTTTACTATGATGATAAGGTGCTTTATCTGAGCTTATATGAAAATATTGAAGGGGAACAGAAATATCGCCTGAATGCGGTGGTGAAAGACGGCAGCGGCTGGAAGACGATTCTGGAACTGACGTTTGAACCTTATTTTTTCATGATCTGTGATGCGTATATCGTGGTGTCTGAACGGGATTCTTATGGAACCGGCGGGGATATTCATGTCTTTGATTTTTCGGGAAAAGAGCTTGCATTGATTACGAATGATGAGTCTGTAATGAATCTTTATGTCGGTGATGGAAACGGGTATGTTCGGACTATGGAAAATCTTTACCGTATTTCCTTTTCGGACATGACGCTGGAAAAAGTGAATCAGGAGGAAGGAGTTTATCTTTTTGTGAATGACGGGAAGGCTGCGTATTATACGTATCCGGAGAATTTTGAAGAGACTGATGACTGGTCGCTTCTTCCAATCCATGCGGGAATTATGGATCTTGAGAGCGGGCAGGAAGTGCTGGGACTGGAAGACTGTATTATTGATTATTTCGACGAGAATTATATTTATGCTGTGAAGCTGAAGGAAGAACATTCCAGGTTTTTGGTAATGGACTGGCAGGGGAATGTTGTGTCTGAGATCGTACCTTATGAAAGTCTTGGAGAGTCTGCAGTGACACAGCTTGTTATTATGCAGGAAGAGGATTTCGGTGATATTGTCCGGGTATGGAACGGAAAGCTTTTCGGAGCTGCAGTCGGGAATGACAGTTTGATGCACATGTTTACCTGTGACATGGATTCTGCGTCCTGCAGGTATCTGGAGTAATTGACTATGGAACATGTTCTGTCTGTCAGAAATCTGACGAAAACATACGGCAGTACTACTGCCCTGAATCATATCAGTATGGATCTTCATTCTGGGATTTACGGTCTTCTTGGACATAATGGCGCGGGGAAGAGTACGCTTCTGAATATTCTGACNACAACCCTTTCCTATGATGAGGGAGAGGTGCTGTATGATGGAAAGCCGATCCGGGAGCTTGGGGAAAGCTATCGGAATATTCTCGGATATATGCCTCAGCAGCAGATTCTCCGTATGGATCTGAATGTGGAGTCTTTTCTGTATTACATGTGTGCGATGAAGGAAGTGGAAGCTTCCAGGGAAAAGATCATGTCTCTATTGAAAAAGGTGAATCTGTATGACGTGCGGAAGAAGGATGTTTCTTCTTTGTCCGGCGGAATGAAGCAGAGGCTTCTGATTGCACAGGCATTGCTGAATGAGCCGCAGGTGCTGCTTCTGGATGAGCCTACGGCAGGTCTTGACCCTGTGGAGCGCATGCATTTCAGGGATCTGACTGCGTCCATTGCGGAAGACAGGATTATTATCATAGCGACACATGTGATTTCGGATGTGGAAATGATCGGAAANGAAATGATCATGATGCGGAAGGGGAACATTGCGGCTTTCGGCAATACGGAGGATCTGCTTCATCATACCCGTGTGCAAATTTCTGTACATACACCGGAAGAGCTGAAGAAACTGGATCCTTCTGCCCGTCTTCTTGGCAGGCAGTATATTAACGGCAGTCTTTATACAAGGTTCCTGTCGGAACAGAAAATAGGGGAAGCAGTGCCAGCGTCGCTGGATGACGCATACCTGTATTATCTGGGGTGATTTTATGTTCTGGGCTGAAATCAAAAAGATACTGCTGGGAAAGCGGATGAGAGTTCTGCTGGTTCTGTTCTGCCTGTATTCTCTGATCACCGGCATTGCGTCGGTTCTGGATCCTGCGGTGAAGGAAACGGAAGAAGTGCTGGCGATGAGTGAGGAATGGGATTTCAGTGATCGGGATACAGTGGAGAGTTCCATNAGCTTTCTTCCCTATAATGAAAACGCAGAGGCGAGGATTTCCTATGTGCTGGACATGCAGGAAAAGCTGCAGTCTGAAAAAGAAATTCTGGAAAAGAAGAAGGATTCCGTTCTCTTTTCATCGGAAAAAGCCAAAGCTGAAATCGATGCGGAGATCACTGCCGTTTCCGAACTGATGGAATGGGACTGGAAGCCGGTGAATGATATTGCGGTGCTTCATCTGTTTTCNTTACTTCCGGCGGACTTTCTTGCGATGCTCGGCATCGGGCTTTATATGGTATATCAGCTGTTTGTGCTGGATGATGAAGATGGTCTTCTGCGGCTGTATGAAAGTACGGTGGTGGAGAAGAACCGGCTTGTTCTTGCAAGGCTGGGTGCCGTTCTTACAGTTTTATGCGTACTGATGCTTGGAAGGTATGCGCTGGAGCTTGCTTTCACTGCTGTTTCCGGTATTTCCCCGGGAATGCCCATGCAGGCTCTGTATGAATTCGGAGGTACCGATGCGGTGCTTTCAGTTTCAAAATGCTTTCTGGAACTGAGTCTGATTCATCTGCTTTCTATTGCCGCATTACTGCTGTTATTTGCATCGATACTGGTGCTTACCGGAAGTTCCGGCATNGCTGCGGCTTCTGTGTCGCTGCTTCTGCTTGTGGAATTTACTGCTTCGAAGCTGATTTCTGCGTCTTCCGCTTTTGCGCCTCTTGTGGAAATCAATCTCTGGACGGCTTTGACAATCAAAGAACCTCTGGAAGGGTTCGCGGGAGTTGGCAGTCTGCTTTTCAGAAAAGATACNGCGCTGATGCTTGTGCTTCTGTTCCTGTGTCTTTTGTCTTCTGTTCTGATTGTCCGCGGCTACGGTACTGTCCGCAAAAGAGGCATGGTGCGTGGTGAAAGAAAAACCTTCCGTCTGAAGAGTTTTTCCTTCTTTCAGTGGAAGGAAATTCTGCTCAGGGAGAAAGGCATCATTCTGTTTCTGATCGTATGCGGATATGGTTTGTACAGCGTGTTTTCCTACAGTGCTGTCAGGTCTTCCGGAGATGTGCAGTATGANAAGTTCCGGGAAAGCTATTACGGCGAACTGAACGACGAACTGATGGAGCGGGTGGAAACGGAGCTTTCCGCCGCAGAGAAAGCAGACGCTGATCTGCTTGCACTTCTGGAAGAAATGGGCGAAACGATGACAGACGAGCAGGCGAAGGAGCTGGATCAGCTGCAGGAANTGCGGATGGATCTTCCGTATCTGCAGAAGCTGTATGGAGAGCTTCTGGAATATCAGGCTGCCGGCTCTTCCTATTACTATGTGTCAGAGGGGCTTGATCTGTTTGTGAACCGGAAGGGGTCTTCCAAAAGCATTGCGGAGCTTGCGNTGATTGTATTCATCCCTCTGCTGCTCGGAGTGTCAGTGCTGTCTCCTCTTTTTCAGAGCAGTCTTGGAAGACTTGCATTTTCTACGAAGAAGGGAAAGAGGAAAGTNATCTCTTTGTACCTCGGAAAATTATTCCTCTATGCATTGATTCTTTATGTATGCAATGAAATGTTCCGCTATTTCCGTTACAGCCGTGCGTATTCCATTTTTTTCGCAATGGAATCTGCGGCTTCTGTTCTTGGCATACCGTGTCCGCTGCCTCTTGTGCTGTATCTGATTCTGCTTACGGTATTGAGACTTCTGGTCATTGCGGCATTGTTGGTAAGCACGGTATTCCTTTCGGAGAAGATGGACCGTCTTTCCGCTTCTCTTTGTATGGGGGTTCTGGCAGCCGTCTGTACGGTACTGCCTTATGGGCCGGGTATTGTATTCCGCTATGATCCTGTAAACCATCCGGTGCAGCTGATTGCTGTGGCAGCCGGTGCTGTGATTGTGATTCTGCTGGGAATCAGAAGAATCAGAGTGAACTGATTCGTTGAAAAATCAAATATTTCGCATAGAATATTTCCATGAGTATGCGGATGGAGAAAAAGGAACTGCTTTCTGTATGGGTGTTCTGCAGGGTGTTTGTCAGCTTTGTACTGACGGAGCTCTGTTTTGGACTCTGTGCCTTCGGCAGTTCTTTTCTTTCGGGTGTTTACAGGCATCTGATTTTCTCTGCCTGCTTTGCGCTTGTCATGTCTGTTGTATTACTGCCATTGGGGCAGAAAGCACGGAGAATTGTCAGTGATGTTGTGACGGTTCTTTTTGCGGCATACGGTTTCTTCCAGCTGGAATTTCATAATTTTATGGGAACCTATCTTTCTTTTCAGCAGGCAGGGGAANCNGGTCAGGTCATGCAGTTTTGCGGGAACTTTCTTTTCTTCCATGAAGCCTGTGTATCTTCTGCTGTNTGCGATTCCTGTGNTTACCGGAATTGTATTCCGGAAATGGGAGGATGCAGTACCTTCCTGCAGAATCGGAATCTCTTCTTTCATGGCAGTACTGCTTTCTGTTTCTCTTTTTATCAGCGGGTNTTCATCTGATGTGAACAGGGCTATACCGGAACAGTCATTGAAGGCATATGGTCTGGACGGGTTTCTGATGATGGATCTGAATCCGATGGAATCCGACAGTGAAACGGTATTGGTTACAGAAGAAAGTGAANTGGAGGAGAGTGCTGCTCCGGAGGTGAAGACAAGGGCTTCGGATCTGGACGACAGTGTNTGGGCAGCGTATGCACAAGAGGAGACGGATCTGACGATGAAGCAGATTGACGCGTATCTCAGGGCAAGGCCCATTACGGATTACAATGNATATACCGGTATGATGCAGGACTGGAATGTGATTTACATTATGATTGAAGCTCTGGACTATGTGGCNATTGATCCGGAACTGACACCAACGCTTTATAAGATGATGACGGAAGGGTGGAGTTTTCCAAACCATTATTCTCCGTATTTCTCCTGCGCCACCGGGGANACGGAATGGGTGTCTGAGCTGTCGCTTGTGCCGATGTCTGATATGTGTACGCCGGATGAGTATATGAATAATGATCTGAACAGCAGCATTTTCACATTGTTTTCCAATGCGGGGTATTACACTTCTGCCTATCATGACTGGCAGGATGAGTTTTATCAGCGCAGGGTGATTTATTCCAACAGCGGATGCCGTCTGTACATGAACTATGATGACGTGGAGTATGAGGATGTGACGGACAAATGGCCGTCGGACTATGAGATGATGGAGAAGACGGTGGANAACTGGATTCATAAGGATCAGTTCTTTACGCTGTATGTGACGGTATCCACCCTATTTCCCTTATCGATCAGGAGACGGTTTTAAGTGAACGGTATCTGGAGGAAGTGCAGGCTGTACATCCGGAA
>Ga0065708_1000119_pt1 | contig 11820 bp, 14 predicted proteins | sample Hoacrofraction12_2_FD_59095 | JGI IMG/M metagenome (GOLD analysis project Ga0065708, IMG submission 59095) | Hoatzin crop microbial communities from Cojedes, Venezuela, sample from fiber fraction 12 v1 | ecosystem: Host-associated > Birds > Digestive system > Esophagus > Crop | place: Venezuela... | reverse complement strand
CAGGAAACAAAAGAAAGAGAAAAAGAATATATAGCGCAAAGAGACAAAGAACTCTCTGGAAACGGCGCGGATATGAGCAAAATAAGGCAAGTGGAAGAGAAAATACGAACTCTGAAAAATGAGCTCGCAACAATAGAAAGTCTCAAGCCCGTTTATTTCGGATACAAAAAAGACAAAGAGGAACTCTTCGACAACGAGCAGTCGTTTAAAGACCAGAAGAAAGCGTGGGAAGAGAAAAAGGCCGACCTCGAGAACCGCCATAACAACACTCACAGCAAACATCTAAGGCAGAGGGAAGAGGCGCAAACGGCGGTGGATGAGAGCAAGAAAAAACTTGACAAAATAAAAGAGGGACTTTCAGATGCAGACAAGTATATCGACAGCGACACCTCCTGTCCGCTCACCCTCAAAGAAGGCACAGAAACGATAGCAAACGAGGATGCCTGCATACAACTGCTCAACGACCTTAGAAGCACCGTTTTCTCTAAGTCGGAAAAGATGAACAACCTCAAAAAGAAAGTGAATGATTTCAAAGGGCATTTCTCACCCAACAACATTTTTAATTTCAAAACCGACATCTCGACAGACGAGGAGTATATGGAGTTCGCAAGAAACCTCAGCGACTTTATGGACAAGAACCTCCTCGACCAATACAAGCAGAGACTCAGCGACAACTACGCCGATATTCTGCAACGGCTCTCGAAAGAGGTCAGCGACCTGATGCGACACAGCAGCGACATCGAAAAAACCATCCTCGACATCAACCGCGACTTCAGGGAGAAGAACTTCGCCGGAGTGATAAAAGACATATCGCTGAGGAAGGTGGAAAGCAGCGACAAACTAATGCAACTGCTCGTGAGCATCAACGAATTCTGTCAGGAAAACGCTGACAATATGGGTGAGGCAAATCTTTTCTCCGACGAGGCGACACGCACCGAGGTGGCAGCGAAAACCGTGAAGATGCTCTTCTCCCTTCAAGAGATAATAAACCAAAACCGGGCACTCGAAACAGTGAGCCTCAGAGACACGTTCAGACTGCAATTCAGAATAGTGGAAAACGACAACGACACCGGGTGGATAGAAAAGATATCGAATGTGGGAAGCGACGGCACCGACATACTCGTGAAAGCAATGGTAAACATCATGCTGCTCAACGTGTTTAAAAAGAAAATGTCGAGACATTACGATGACTTCCGGCTGCACTGCATGATGGACGAAATCGGAAAACTGCACCCCACAAACGTAAAAGGCATTCTAGACTTCGCCAACAAGCGCAACATCTACCTCATCAACAGCTCGCCCGTGTCATATTCCGTGAGCGAATACCGGTACAACTATCTGCTGATGAAAGACGGGAAATCGAACACTATGGTAAAAATGCTTATCACGACAAGATAAATGAACACGGACATAAAAATCACTGCGGCGACACTGCGGAAACTGAAACGGCTGCTCGAAGGAGAGACCCTGCCGGCAAGCTCCTTGGGAATAACCTTAGCCGACACGCTCACCGAAGAGGGAGTGGTGAGTTGCATAACCCATAAAAGCCGCAAGACATACAAGGCTTTGCCAGGACTGAAAGCATACATCAGCAGTGCTTTCAACATCCACGACATCGACGCCGCCATAGCCGTTCTCGAAGGCGCTGACACGCAGAGAAGCACGCAGGTGGAGGCCACTGGCGACTCAAAAACCATGCGGCAGCGCACGATGAAAGGATTTATGGTTTCAACATTAAAACCCCTGGAAGCCACGCTCCAAGGCAAACCATTCATCATCAATCCTTTAGAGGGCTCATTTGTTTATATATATGATTATGAGCAGTTTAGCATTCCTGAAGACGTCCTGATTATAGGCATCGAGAATGCGGAGAATTTCAGACAGTTGGACAAACAGAAATATCTTTTTCCCGACCGCCCCACCCTCTTCGTTTCCCGCTACCCTCTCTCTGGAGATTTTCCAAAATGGCTTAACGGCATAGAAAATGAATACCTGCATTTCGGCGACTTCGACCTCGCCGGCATCAGCATTTTTCTGAATGAGATTTACCGCCACGCGGGTGCAAGATCATCATTCCTTATTCCCGATGACATAGAGGAGCGACTGCCAAGAGGAAGCACGAAAAGATACGACGCACAACTGCCTCAATACGGCAACCTGCAAATACCCGATGACGAGGATCTAAAACCTCTCCAGTGGCTTCTAAAACTGATACATAAATTCAGGAGGGGGTATGACCAGGAAGGGTATATAATTGACAATTGACAATGGGCTTCACCGACCTTTCTTACGCTCGGCAGAGTAAGCAAGCTTTCTTTGCCCTCGCTAAATCGAAAGGTTGAGAATTAGTATCGCCTGGCGGCGCGCACTTAATCAAACAAATCCCTTCTCTTTTGCCTTTTCCATTGTCATGACGTAGTACACGGCCGTGCCGATGTTGCACACCTCGCCGGCCTCGTTGGTCAGCGTTACTTTAATGGTGTAAAAACCTCGCATCTCTTTCTCGATATGCGCTCTGACGGTGATGAATTTATCGAGCACCGACACCGGCTTTTTGTATGCTATTTCCAAGCGCGATGTAACGGTAACTATCGGCTCTTTGAATTTATTGTTGATAGCCCATGCCGATATTTCATCGATTAGCGTTGCGATGATGCCACCGTGGAGAACATTTATCCAACCTTGATAGTTTGTACTTGGTTTCCAAATGGTTACCACATCTTCGCCATCCTCATAAAATTCCAAATGCAAACCTATGGGGTTCGTGGGGCAGCAGGCAAAACAATTATAGCCCTCCTCTCCCAAATAAGGATTCTCTATCTTTTTCATATCACTTTTATGCTTAATGTTGCTTTTAAATTACTGCAAGCGCCAGCTTGCCACCTATAAATCAAAAGGAAACCATCGTCCGCCTTTCTTTTTCTTTTCCTTTTCGTATGAGTCGGCATCGAAACTATAAAGTTGTGCGGCACGGTTTGGCTCCGGCTCCGGATTTAGCCCTTGAAAATCCAACACTCCCGATGACATCATTTTGCGGTTGAAATTGCGGCGGTCGTATTGTGTGTCATTGATAAGTTCATAAAGCCGCTGCAGTTCGCTCATTTTAAATTTTTCGTCGAGGAGTTTGAATGCCAAGGGTGTGGTATGAAGCCTCTCTTGCAACCGTTCGCGTGCCTTTTTTATAATCTGGGCATGGTCGAAAGCCAATGGGGGCAATTCGTCCCATTTGAACCAGTCGGCATCTGAAGCGTCATCGCCACCGATAACCTTATAGTCCGACTTGCGAACAAGAGCATAGAAAGCCACTGTTATCACCCTCTCTCGCGGGTCGCGCTTCACGTCGCTGAAAACGTGCAGTTGTTCGAGGAACACATCCTTCACACCTGTCTCTTCCCGCAACTCGCGCATGGCACCCTGCTCCACCGTCTCATCCATATTTATAAAACCTCCGGGGAGTGCCCATGCGCCTTTGTATGGCTCGATGCCGCGCTCGATAAGCAATACGTGCATATCCTTGCCGTCGAAACCGAATATCACGCAGTCGGTCGTCACCGCCGGATGCGGATATTCATAAGTATATTTTTTCTTTGCCATTTCAATTGTTGTTTGAATAATGCGGTGCAAAGTTAGTAAATATAAATGACACTGCCAAATTTTCATGCGTTAAATTGACACAAAGGCAGCTGATTTTCGATTTCACAACCGGTTTTTGTATTTTTTTACATCATCCGAAAGGTTTCTTTTATTTCGCCAGTGCCTTGTCAATTTCCTTTTTTAAACAGCCAACTGCGTGTATCCATCCTGTATATCTTTTGTAAAGTAAAAGTAGTTTGATTCTGCGTTCTTCCAGCGCAAGAGAGAGGCCGAAAAGCAGTTAATATAAGTTAATGTTTTTGTGCGACAACCCTTTTATTTACACAAAACATACTTTTAAGTAACTATGAGATAAAAAAGTGCCTTCTTGACAAAGGCATCAATGGGGATATAAACAATGTTCTGCAAAGTCTCATTTAGTGAGCTTCATCTTCCTCCAGATCCAATGCGGAATACGTCGCCAGAGAGCGGTTACGATTCGCCATCGCCAGTCGATTACTCTCACTGCCTTGCCGCTGTCGATAGCTTTCATTATCTCATCGACAACAGGCTCCGTCTGCATCAGCATCGGGTAATGATGGGTGCCGCTGAGCAGCGGCGTGTCAACGAAACCGGGGCGGAGGTCGGTGAAGCGGATGCCAAGTTTACGGCTGTTGGCGAGTTGTTGCAAGGCTTCGATATACGTATTTTGGAAGGCTTTGCTTGCCGAGTACGACGGTGCCGGTCCGAGTCCTTTCGTGCCGGCGATTGACGATATGCACACGATGCGGCCTCCGCCGTGGGATGCCATATAATTAAATACTGCGTCGATTATTCTTGTGAATCCAAGACAGTTTGTTGACACCGTGGAGAGTTCGATGCCTGTCTGCAAATCGGGATTTTGTTTTCCGATGCCCGCGGCATGGAAATACAGGTCGATGCCTCCGAGCTTCTCTATTAACGCATTCAATTTTTCTGGAGCGTCGTCGGCATTCACGTCTATCTCGGCTGTAAGGGCCGCTCCGATGTCTTCCAACATCTCCTTGCGGCGTGCCGCTGCTGCAACAGTCCAACCCCTTTTCACCATTCTCTGCGCCACCTCATGTCCCATACCCGATGAGGCTCCTATTACTATCGCTTTCATATTGTTATTTTATTTTACATTTCATTGCTCTGATTCAGGATTTCCGATGAGCTGAAAAATCTCGTTTTCCGCAGTTTCAGGCAAACTAAAAATCTCCTTTCCTATGACTTCCAAAAGGTTAAATATTCCCTTTTTCCGCAGTTTAGGAAATTATTCTTCTTTCATGTTCCAGGAGCCATTGTTTTCTGTCCAATCCCCCGCCATATCCTGTGAGTTTTCCGCCTGCTCCCATTACCCTGTGGCAAGGAATTATCAGGCCTATAGGGTTATGTCCCACTGCTCCTCCCACGGCTTGCGCCGCCATTTTTGGAGAAATCATTGCCGCGATCTCGCCGTATGTNATCGTCTGCCCGAANGGNATNNCGAGCATTATCCGTGCCACGCTCTTCCGAAACTCAGAACCACNNANCGACAGCGGCGGANTGAAGTCGGGAGCTTGTCCGCCGAAATAAATGTCGAGCCATTTTCTCGCCTCCGACAAATATTCNACATCGCNCTCTGTCGATCCNTTTATGTCGCCAAAATATTTCTGTCTGTCAAACCACAGTCCTGTGATTCCTTTGTCGTCGGCAGTTATCGTTATGCCACCCAATGGTGAATTGTAATGACTTATATATTCCATACTATTTCCAATTAAAATACCTGTCTTTTTTTTGTAAAAATTCTGACATATAGATAGGGAAATATGTATATTGATTTTTCCTCTCTACATTCGCTGTGCAGAAGATGTAGGCCTCGTCTAATGCNTAGTTTGAGATGCTCATCAGATTGTCGAGAGCCGCATGACGGTCGAAAGAGCTTCCCGATTTCACTTCTATCGGCAATACCCTATTTTCATACTCCACCAAGAAATCCACTTCACCCACCTTTTTATTATTTAAATAAAACTGCTTGTCGAAACCGTGTGCCTTCAACATCTGTGCCACGAAATTCTCACATATAGAACCCTCGTTTATNCCTACCTCTCCACGAAGGATNGNTGATTTTATGCCTGGTGTAAGCAGTTCGTAAGTCAGCAGTCCCACATCCTCCAAAAAGAGTTTCAATGTCGTGCGTTCCCGGTTTATCTGCATCGGAATGAGCGGCTCGGAGGTGTTGAATACCGGTATTGCCACGCCTGCGCCCTCCAACCACCTGAAGCTAAGGTTGATATCGTCGCCACGTTTCAANCCTTCAATGTCCTTCATCTGAAAACGTTTCGACTTGCTGTTCAGCTCTTCGGGGATGATATCGTANATCTGTTTTATCCGCAGCCTTTCATCCATATCAGCATATTTGGCGATGTCTTTCCTGTTGAATTTTTGTATTGCCCGATGCGCCAACGCCACCTGATTGAAATCACCNGTTTCCACGAATGCGTTTACGGCATCGGGCATGCCGCCAGTGAGNAGATAATACTGAAACAGNCGCATAAATTTGTCGTGTATATAATCCTCTACAGGTACTTTATTTACGAAACATTCGCGTGCCCTGTCGATAAGCTGTTGGCTTACATTATTAGCCCACAAGAACTCCTCGAAGTCGAGCGGGAACATCGTCTCGTCGATTAAGTATCCTGCAGGCCACGACTTGGCATCTGTCAGTTCCACGCCAAGCATGGAGCCGGAGAATATAAAGCGGTAGGAGCCCTCGTCAACGAGGAATTTGCTGGTNGTGATNATGTCGTAATGAAGTGCCAGCTCCTGTATCTCGTCTAAGAAAATNACNGTCTCTCCTTTTATCATAGGACGGTCGGCAAACGATGATAGTCTTATCAGAAAATCCTTGGTGTCGGCCGCCTGCGACAATACAGCTACGGCGTTTTTATTCTCATAAAAATTCAGGTAAACGAACGATTCGAAATTCTCTTCCGCGAATTTACGCAGAATGTATGTCTTGCCCACCTGTCGCGCCCCGTCAATCAACAGGGCTTTATTGCTGTTTTTCCACACTTGCAGCAGATTTTCAACTTTCCTTCTTAGCATAAGCGTATAATTTTGGTGCAAAGATAATCATTTTTGCACTTTTTCCCACTGAAAAAGTCAAAAATTTGCATATTTTTCTAATTTATTAACTAAAACGCTGAAAATTAAGCGTTTCCAAATCACTTTTGCAGATTTTTCAATTTTAAAACCACTATATTCTGCACTTTTTTCAAATTCAAAAGTACCGATTCTTGCACTTTTTTTCAAAATGCAGGAAAACGACAATTTATTGTACTTATCTGTTAAAAATCATTTGAAAATACAATTTTCTTTTAGTTTTATTTGGCAGATTAAAAGTAATAACCTAACTTTGCAAAATAAATATACAAATATGTTGGATTAATAGGCAAAATCCGCATTAACATATCATATAAGAAAGGTTATAAAATGCAAGATTATTACAGAAAAGACTATTCAGACTATTCGGCTCCTGAACTTGTAAGAATGTTAGGTTCACGGTTTAAGGAATATCGGCTCTTGGCCAATAAAACCCAAAAGGAGGTTGCAGAAATGGCCGGGGTAACGCCTTTGACTGTTTACCGTTTTGAAACCGGCGCCAGAAAGAATATATCTCTCGGCAATTTCCTTTTATTGCTGAAGGCAATCGGTTGCATCAACGATATAAACGAAGTGCTGCCGGAACAACCAGAATCACCTTATTTATATAAGGATAATATAGAAAAAAATACAACGTATCCGTACATAAAAAACAAAGCTGATGAAAGAGTTTCTGAAAGTTATGCTATGGGGAAAGGAGGTTGGACGGCTTGCATGGCATGAGGGCCGTAAGATTGCATATTTCGTTTTCGACCCCTCATTTCTGAAGGGCAATATAGATATAGCGCCGTTGACGGCTTCCATCCGTAATCCGCTGAGCACACGTGTCATCTTCGGAGATACAGAAAGAATATATCAAAAATTACCACCTTTTTATTGCCGACTATTTCAAATATTTCAGGCGATGCGTTGAAATCACTCGTGAGAACCTATTTGATAAATAAAGTACAATGATTCTAATCGACAAGAAGCTCCCGATTCAGGCTTAAAAACCTTGGTCGGGAGCTTATAATAAATTTGTAGGTCACAGATGCTATTCTTTCAGGCAAGCCTCTATTGTTTTTACCACTTCAGCTCTCATTTCTTTATTGGTGCCGTGGGCGGCATAACGTATAATACCATTTTTATCAACTACCATCGTCAAGGGATAGCCTTTGCCTGCAATCCAACCAGTGAACAGTGTGTCTTTATACAAATGGTTCCAGTTGAAGCCGTGCTTATCTGTCAATTCTTTCGTAAGTTCCTTGTCGTGGTATGTGGCAGAAAGGAATACCGCATCAGTGTATTTGTTTTTCCACTCCGACAGCTCTGGCATTTCCTTTATGCATGGGCCGCAGCCGGAATACCACACATTCAGCACTGCCACCTTTCCCGCGAAGTCATTGCGGCTCCAAGTCTTATCGTTGATGTCGTTGCAACTGAAATCCGGGAATTTCTCACCGACGGCAGGTTCCGGCACTTTTCCATACATCAGACGGTTGCGGGTCTTCACCTGTTCTACCAGCTTTTTTATCTCGTCCAAATTCGCCACGCTGTCCTCCGGAAGAGCCTGCTTCTTTACACTTTCCGGCAGAGTGTTTCCCTCGTTTAATTGGAACATATAAACCCTGCCTCCGCTGCTTTTCAGAGCAGAGACGGTAACACCCGTCAGTCCTTGGGGAAACTCTTTAAAAAACAATCCCTCCGCGTATGCTTTGGGCATTACTTTGTCCTGTGCCATTGCCACTGTCGCACTTGAAATGGCGACAACCGATAATAATAAATTTCTAATCATATTTTAAATTTTAAGTTTGTTGTTCCTATATTGTATTGCAAAGGTAGGCTACTACTTTTATTCTACCAAACAAAACTAAAATAAAATTGTGCTTTCAAGTGATTTTTAACAAAGGGTTAATTCAACCTATATCAAAGATCTAATCACTCTACAGGGGTTTCCAACGGCCACGGAATTGGAGGGGATATCTTTCACCACAACGCTTCCTCCGCCAATAACCACATTATCACCGATGTTTACGCCTGGCATCACTTGGACACCGGCACCAAACCACACATCGTTTCCGACAGTGATTGGTTTAGCCATCTCAAGCCCTTTCCTGCGTTCAACCGCATCTATCGGATGAATGGCTGTATGAAAACCACACTGCGGTCCAACGAACACATGGTCGCCAAACACCACTTTCGCAGGGTCGAGAATCACCACATCGTGGTTGGCGAAGAAATCAGCCCCTATTTCTATATTTGAACCATAGTCGCACCAAAAATTCGGCATTATCTCGAAATTCTCAGGTGTCTTGCCTAATAATTCACGCATCAATGCATTACGAGCCTCAACATCCTCTATGGGCAAACTATTGTATTTCTGGCATAATCTTTTACAATTAGCGCGCATTTCCAACAGTCCTGTTTCAAAAGCGTCATACATCTCGCCTTTCAACATTTTCTCTTTTTCTGTCATAGCTTTTTAATTTTAATTAAATATACGCCACATCCACCAGCTTACTCACTTCCTCTCCTTCGTAAAGAATGGTGAGGCCACGGAGCGAGGCCGGCACTTTCAGTGTGTCGATAAAATTCCATTTTGGTCTGCCGAAGTCGTATGACGCTCCGGAGAGAAGCAAGCGGTTTGACACGTAGTCGAATTCATACCGTCCTCCCCCGATGCACATATCCTTGTCTTTCAGCAAGTCTTTGTGCATCCTCACATCACCGAATCGTAACACACCTGTATGAGTAACAATAAATTTCCGCATAAACTTTTTATTTTCCGCAAAGGTACAACAAAAATCGGAGAATCGATGCAAAAATCGGAGAAATCCGTAAAAATGATACAAATATCGGTAAAATGTTTATCCGACATTCGATAAAAACATAGTAATTTTGCACCAAAATTAGAAAGAAATGAAAAAGTTAATGTTTTTCGCGCTGCTGGCAATGGCCACAATGGCGCAAGGTAAGACACTTGTTGTCTATTACAGTTTTACAAACAACATCGAGACAATCGCCAATGATTTGGTGACACAAATCGATGCCGATGTCTTGGAGGTGGAACCGGCAGAAGAGGGGCTCGACTATGCCGCCAACAATTATGCCATCGGAAGCAATCTGATTGCGGCAATCAGGGCAAATCCCGACGATGCCTCATCGTATCCTGCTATCAAGACCACTATCAGCAACCTCGACGACTACGACATCATTATCATCGCCACACCACTGTGGTGGAGCAATATGGCAGCTCCGATGCAATCATTCCTTTTCAACTATAGCTCGCAGATGGCAGGCAAGCAAATCAGACTGATAGTATCGAGTGCCAGCAGCGGTATCAGCGGTGTGGTGAGCGATGCCAAACGTCTCATCCCAAACGGAAATTTCTTCTCCGAGAACCTTTGGATTCGCTCTTCTCAAACATCGAATTGCCACACGTTGATTGCGAATTGGCTCAGTAAAATCGACTACTCGACAATAGCTGCGATACGCAATATCGACATCGAAAACAACTCCGAAAACGATGCCACTTACACACTCAACGGCATCCGCACAAATAATATTATAAAAGGTGTATATATCAAAAATGGTAAAAAGTTCGTTTATTAAAAAAAGACTGATATGAAAAAGAAACTATTAATCATTGCCGCGGCAACTTTCGCTGTGCTCGGCGCAAATGCACAGAACAATATGAAACAAAAAGAGATTAAACAGACAGCAGGGCGCAACGCCTTGGGCACTTTCGCACCCGAGTTCGCCCATCTCAACGACGACATCCTCTTCGGAGAAGTGTGGAACAGACAGAAAGAGCTGTCGGCCCACGACCGCAGCCTCGTGACGATTCTTGCACTGATGTCGCAAGGAATCACAGACTCATCACTAAAGCACCACCTCACTTTCGCCAAGGAAAATGGAGTAACACGCCAGGAACTCGCGGAAGTGGTTACACATGCCGCTTTCTATGCCGGATGGCCGAAAGCCTGGGCAGTGTTTAATCTGGCAAAAGACGTGTGGGGTGATAAGACACAGACACGCGAAGAGTTTGAAAGAAGCACCGACTACCCTATCGGCAATCCCAACGACGCNTACGCCAAATATTTCATCGGCAACAGCTACACCGCAAAAATGGATGCNGAGAACGGCGGGCCCACGAACGTTACTTTCGAGCCNNGATGCCGCAACAACTGGCATGTGCACCACGATGCCGTGCAGGTGCTAATTTGCGTGGCCGGCCGAGGATGGTATCAGGAATGGGGCAAGGAAGCCGTGGAGATGACACCGGGCACCGTGATTGCCATTCCGAAGGAGACGAAACACTGGCACGGGGCTGCCAAAGACTCTTGGTTCCAGCATCTTACATACCACGCCAATGTGGGCAAAAATGCCTCAAACGAATGGCTGGAGCCTGTTACTGATGAAGTGTATAACAAATTAAAATAAACGATTATGAAGAAATTATTAGCATTCACATTTATGGCATCATTTATTTTTAGTGCCTTCGGTTGCGGGAATAAGACAAAGGCACAGAATACGGAAAGTGCTCCCGAGGGAAACAGCAAGGTATTGGTGGCATATTTCTCGGCCACGGGAACGACGGCAGCAGTGGCAAAATCCATCTCGGAAGCTACCGGCGGCGACCTCTTTGAAATCAAGCCAACGCAAACCTATTCTTCCGCCGACCTCAACTGGAACGATAAGAAGAGCCGTTCCTCTGTGGAGATGGCCGACAAGAAAGCACGTCCGGAAATAGCATCGAAAGTGGAAGAAATCACGAAATACGATGTCATCTTCCTCGGATACCCCATCTGGTGGTACACCGCACCGCGCATCATCAACACATTCTTGGAGCAATACGACCTTAGCGGCAAACGCATCATCCTCTTCGCCACATCCGGAGGCAGCGGCTTCGAAAACTCCCTCAGCGATTTGCAACCCTCTGCGCCAAATGCGAAAATAGAGGAAGGCGAACTGCTAAACGGAAACCCGTCGGTTGAAAAAGTGAAAGAATGGACAAGCACCGTGCTTTCCCCAAAATAAAATCTAGCAAAAAATTTACAATTAAAAAAGTTGGACTCCAGTCGATAGCGATTGGAGCCTAAC
>Ga0065708_1000772_pt1 | contig 11834 bp, 14 predicted proteins | sample Hoacrofraction12_2_FD_59095 | JGI IMG/M metagenome (GOLD analysis project Ga0065708, IMG submission 59095) | Hoatzin crop microbial communities from Cojedes, Venezuela, sample from fiber fraction 12 v1 | ecosystem: Host-associated > Birds > Digestive system > Esophagus > Crop | place: Venezuela... | reverse complement strand
GACCGTTCTATCAGGGGCTGTTCATGGCGCCGCATACGGTGTGCCAGGCGCTGAAGACGGCAATGCTCGCCGCGGGCGTGTTCGAAAGGATGGGGATGACGACCGCGCCGGGCAGCCACGAGGAGCGGGCGGATATTATCCAGGCGATTCAGTTCGGGACGCCGGACAGGCTGGTCGCGTTCTGCCGGGGAATCCAGAGCATGAGCCCGGTGGACTCCATGGCCGCGCCGGAACCCTGGGATATGCCCGGGTATGATGACCCTGTCGTGATGGCCGCGGGAACCTTTGTCGCGGGGGCNAGCATTGAGCTGAGCGCGGACGGACCCATGAGAGANCCGTATACCGCGTANATGCAGGGCGGACTGACCTACGCGCATGGCAGGATGGCNGTGAGAGAAGCCGCGGAGAGAGTTGACAGGGGACGGTGAGGATGAGTATAATGAAAANAGCATNTATGAGGGGGTATGAATATGGAAATTGAAAACCTGGAAAGAATCGCGAAACAGGTGCGCCGGGATGTGATTACCATGGTCTCCATGGCCGGAGCGGGACATCCGGGCGGGTCTCTGAGCTGCACGGATACATTGGTGGCGCTTTATTTTGANGTGATGAATATCGATCCTCAGGATGAGAAGAAAGAGGATCGGGACCGTTTTGTGCTCAGNAAAGGACACGCGGCACCCGCACTGTACGGGACGCTGTGCGAGAGAGGTTTCTTCCCGAGNGANGAGTTTGAGCATTTCCGGCAGCTGCATGGAATNCTTCAGGGGCACCCGGATGTGAAGAAGTGCCCCGGGGTGGACGCGTCGACCGGGTCGCTGGGACAGGGGATTTCTATCGCGACGGGGATGGCGCTGGGCGCGAAGTATCTGGGGAAGAAAATNCATGTGTATACGATCATCGGGGACGGTGAGAGCCAGGAGGGACTGGTCTGGGAGGCGAGCATGGCTGCCGCGCATTACGGGCTGGATAACCTGACGGTGATANTGGATCATAACGGACTGCAGATTGACGGAAGCAATGATGAGGTGATGAGCCTCGGGGATATCAGGGCGAAAGCTGCGGCATTCGGTTATGATGTGCTTGANGTCAAAGACGGGAACGATATGCGTGAGGTGCTGGAGGCTTTGAAGACGCCCGCGTGCCCCGGAAAGCCGAGGTATATTATCATGAACACGGTGAAGGGTAAGGGCGTGAGCTATATGGAGAACAAGGTGGAGTGGCACGGGAAGGCCCCGAACGCGGAGCTCGCGGAGAAAGCACTGAAGGAACTGGAGGATTGACAAAGATGGATAAGAAAGCGGTACGGGTGGCCTACGGGGAAGCGCTGTGCAAACTGGGGGAACAAAACAACCGCGTGGTGGTGCTGGACGCGGATCTGGCGAACGCGACGATGACGAACGCCTTTAAGAAGGCATACCCGGAGCGGTTCTTTGACTGCGGGATCGCNGAGGCGAACATGGTGGATATGGCGGCGGGCATGAGCACGATGGGGTTGATCCCCTTCTGCTCCACATTCGCGGTGTTCGCGGGGAGAAGCTATGACCAGATCCGGAACGGTGTGTGCTATCCGAAGTTTAACGTGAAATTCGGCTTCAGCCATGCCGGGATTACATTGGGAGAAGACGGCGGAAGCCATCAGGCGATTGAGGATATCGCGCTGATGCGCGTGCTGCCCGGGATGACCGTGTTTGTGCCCGGAGACGCCAATGAATGCTACCAGTGCGTGGAGGCGGCGGCGAGAATCGAGGGACCGGTTTATATCCGGACGGCGCGCCTGCCTTCTCCGGTGTACGATGAGGAGCCGTTTGAGGTCGGCAAAGGAAAGGTGATCCGGGACGGCTCGGACGGAGTGCTGTTTGTGTGCGGGATTATGAAAGAACACGCGATCGAGGCGGTGAATATCCTGGAAGAAAAGGGAATCCGGATGGCACTCGTGTCCTTCCATACGCTGAAGCCTTTTGATGACGATCTGGCACGGACTTTTGCCGCGAAATGCGGGAATGTGTTCACGCTGGAGGAACATTCCGTGATCGGCGGACTCGGGGACGCGGTCGCCTCCGCGGTGATCGGATGCGGGGTGAAAACATTTGAGAAGATCGGGATTCAGGATGTGTTCGGGCAGAGCGGGAAACCGGCGGACCTGCTGAAGGAATACGGACTGACCGGGCCGCAGATCGCCGAGAGGATTGAGAAAAAGATCGTAAAGTGAGGGATCAGGATGGCTGATGTGAGCGGAATCAAGAATCTTTGGATCAGGAGCATGGAGAAAATCGGGAATACCGCGACGAATATCGCCAATAATACCAAGATCAAGGTGGATGAGATGAACCTTGTGAACCGGAGAGCGGAAATCCTGAAGGAATTCGGGAATAAGGCGTATGCGCTGTGGCAGAAGGGGGAAAAGTTTCCGGAGGAACTGGAGAAAGAACTGAGGGAACTCTCCGGGGTGGACGGACAGCTCAATGACCTTCGGGCACAGAGATTGGCCGGGGTTCAGACGGAAGAGACGGATTGNGAAAAAATCCAAATGNCTGAGGATCAGGCGCANNATGAGNCCGGGGCGCCGGAAATTGAAATTCAGGCGGAGGAAATTGAAGAAAAGACCGGCGAGCTGAGCAGCGCGATCAATGATCTGTTTGAGAAGAGCGGGGATCATCTGAATGAGGGAATCAAAGAGATGAGCGAAGAATTTGATCGGACGATGGATGAATAAAACATAAAGCGATGTACCTTCCCGGGGCGGGAAGGTATTTCTTGATGGGAGTGGTTGGATGCGCCCGGTTTGTATTTTCCTGCTTTGCCTGATGATNCCCNTGACGGTTTTTGGCGAGGCAAGGATTGATATNAGCGTGGAGGATCAGATGATCGTGGGGACGGTGACTGTGCCTGAGGCGGTGGACGGGGCGCAGATGACGGTCTCNGCGGGGGATGATGCCGTGTTCACCGAAGTCAACGGGGAGAGCATTAAANGACGGAAGAGAAGCGGAAGCGTGGAGACGGACCTCGCGGAAGGTCAGAACACTTTTGTNGCGGAGTGGTACGCGGAANATGTGACGAGCGTNAGGGTCGAGGTGCGGGACGCGGACGGGAAGATGATCGCGCAGAGCGAATATTCGCCCGGGGGGAGCAGAAACCCGGCACGGAAGATCATCCTCGGATGCGNTTTGGGAGGAGCGGCCTGCTGGGGACTTGGATTTCTGATCTGCAGAAGGAGAAATGAGNAATATGCGCATTTATAACAGCATGACGAGAAGGAAAGAGGAGTTTGTGCCCCTGCGGGAGGGGAAGGTCGGGATCTATGCCTGCGGACCGACGGTGTATAACTATTTTCATATCGGGAACGCCCGGCCGTTTATTACTTTTGACGTGCTGAGACGGCAGCTCGAGCGCGAAGGATATGAGGTGACTTTTGTACAGAATTTTACGGATATCGACGATAAGATGATCCGGAGAGCTAATGAAGAAGGCATCAGCGTAAAGGAACTGGGAGAGAAGTATATTTCCGAGTACTTTGTCGACGCGAAAGCNCTCGGGATTCGGCCGGCGACNGTGCATCCGAGGGCNACGGAACATATCGGGGAGATTNTTTCCCTGATTCAGAAGCTGATCGACCGCGGACATGCGTATGCTACGCCCGGCGGGGATGTGTATTACCGCGTGGCGTCNTTCCCGGGGTATGGGAAGCTGAGCGGGCAGAGCACCGATGAGAGAGAGATGGGCGCGAGCGAGAGACTGGACGTGGAGACGGATAAGGAGGCGCCGGCGGACTTTGCGCTGTGGAAGGCGCAGAAGCCCGGAGAGCCCGCGTGGGAGAGCCCGTGGGGGATGGGAAGACCCGGGTGGCATATCGAGTGCTCCGCGATGAGCATGAAGTATCTGGGAGAGACTTTTGATATCCACTGCGGAGGAAAGGATCTGCTGTTTCCGCACCATGAGAATGAGATCGCTCAGAGCGAGGGCGCGACCGGAAAGACNTACGTCCGGTATTGGATGCATAACGGATTTATTAATGTGGATCACCAGAAGATGAGCAAGAGCCTCGGGAATTTCTTTACGGTGAGGGATATCGCGAAGGAGTTCGATCTGGAGGCNGTCAGATTGTTCATGCTCAGCGCGCACTATAGGTCTCCGATTAATTTCAGCAGGGAACAGATTGAGGCGGCGAACAGCAGCCTGAAGAGATTGTATCACGCGAAGGANAGACTGGAAGCNCTCAAGGGCTCGGAAAGAGACCCGGATGAGGAGGAAGAAGAGTTTCTTCGCAGGGTGAAAGGCTATGAGGANAAATTTGACGGCGCAATGGATGACGACCTTAATACCGCGGATGCNCTGGGAGCNNTTTTTGAGCTNGTCAGGGACGCGAANGTGAGCCTGGGNGATGATTCGTCACGAAAGGCGCTGGAAAGGACGAGAGAGACGCTCAGGGCGCTTTCCGGTGTGCTGGGATTGCTCGGCAAGGGGGATGATGAACTGCCGGAGGACGTGCGCCGAATGGCTGAAGAGAGAGCGAACGCGCGCGCGGAGAAAAATTGGCAGAGAAGCGATGAACTCAGAGACGCNATCCGAAAGGCCGGGTATGCCGTGGAGGACACGAAGGGCGGACAGACGGTGAGGAAGATTTGAGTGGACAGAAGACAGAGCGCGGGGTGGACNGCAGCGGTAGTGTCCATCCTGATTTGCGCCTTCTCCGCCTCCGATGCCCCGACCGGNNATGANGACAGGTATGCGATCAAAAAAGAATATCGCCTGAACACGAAGACCGAACATACCAGGGCCGTCACTTTCCTCAATNAGGCGGACGCGGAGGANCTGGTNACCCTCCCGGGAGTGGGAATAAGAACGGCAGAAGCATTGCTCGGGGGAGAGGGAAAGAGGCGGGGAGTATGCGTTTGTGGAAGATTTGATGTCTGTCAGCGGGATCGGTACTAAGAAATTTCAGGACATTCTTCAATATTTGACTGTGAATTTTCCGGAAAGCGAGTGAAAGAATGTATGGCTTATCAGGCACTGTATCGTCAGTGGCGACCTCAGGATTTTTCCCATGTGGTGGGGCAGGATCCGATTGTGGAAACACTGCGGCATCAGGTTATGACCGGTCGGATTGCACATGCGTATCTGTTTTGTGGTAGTCGTGGAACAGGGAAAACATCCACAGCCAAGATTTTGGCACGCGCGATCAATTGTCTTCATCCAAAGAATGGTGATCCTTGCGGTGAATGCGAGATGTGCAGAAGAATTGCGGATGAGGAGTCATTGGATATTGCTGAGATTGACGCGGCGAGCAATAACGGGGTGGAGGAAATCAGAACATTAAGGGACACGGTAAAGTATCCCCCGCAATTCGGAAAGTATAAGGTGTATATTATTGATGAAGTTCACATGCTTTCTATATCTGCGTTTAACGCCCTGTTAAAAACTCTGGAAGAGCCGCCGGAGTATGTTGTTTTTATTTTAGCGACAACTGAACCGCAAAAACTGCCTGCAACGATTTTGAGCAGATGCCAGCGATTTGATTTTGGTAGAATTTCTGCCGGGAAGATTCAAAAGAGACTCAGAGAAGCCACAGAAAAAGCAGGCGGCCAGGCTGCGGACAGCGCTTTGATGACGATTGCGAGGGCCGCGGAAGGCGGCATGCGGGACGCGCTAAGTATTCTTGATATGTGTCTGGGATACGACCGAATGATTGATGATGAAATGGTTCAAAGTGTGCTGGGGACAAACGACTAGGGCGTTTTTGTTTCGTTTTGGTGAGGCGATTTTTGAGCGGAACGCTAAAGATGTGATTGCGCTTGTGGATCAATTGATGAAAAATGGTAAAGATCCTGTTGTATTCTGCCGGGAATTTTCGTCACATATCCGATCCATGCTTTTGATAAAATGCGGTGGAGACAAAGATGTGCTGGAAATGACAGAAGAAGATTTTACGGAATACCTGAGATCCGGGGAAAACATTTCTGTATCAAGACTGATGGATATTTTGGATTTGTTTTTGCATTTGGAGGCGGATTTACGTTTATCTGCTTCACCGCGGATTTCACTTGAGAATATCGCGCTCAGGTGCTGTTTGAGAACCGATCAAATAGACGCGCAAAGCGTGAATGACAGAATAAATGAGATCGAAAAAAGAATACAAGCGGGAGAAAGTACACGAAGAACAATTAAAAAAGAAGCAAAACCAGTGGAGAGTGAGAATGAGAAGCCGGCAATGGTTAAATCTATGCCGGAACGAGACACGCAGAAAATATGGGATGGGCTGTTGGAAAAGCTGAAAACGAGACAACCGGGGATTTATCCGATTCTAAAAAAAGGAATGTTGGCGGGAAGGTCCGGAAATGAATTTATATGGGAAGCAAACGGACAAAACAGCATTTACACACAAAGTCTTGAATCGCCGGAGAGAAAGAAACTGATAGAATCCATTTTGGAAGAAATAACCGGCGAGTTATGCTATTTTAGGATTGGAAATGAAAAGCAAAATACGGGAGAAATGAAGCACGGTGAAGAATCGTATTTAGATGAATTACAGGCAACCTTCGGATCGGAACCGATTGATATTGTCTAACAAAAAACCCCGCGTTTTGCGGGGTTTTTTATAAAACAGGATCAGTTCAGGGCTTCAGCGTCATTTTCAATGGTGACTTCCTCGACACTACGGATCCCCCAACGGGCGACAACCATTGTCATATTGTCCCGTCCAACGGAGAGAGTGACAGTATCGTCTTTAATGCCTACGATTGTCCCATAAATNCCACCGATCGTGCATACACGATCACCGGCTTTTAAATTGTTCAACATTTCTTTGACTTGTTTATCTTTTTTCCGCTGCGGACGGATGAGAAAGAAATAAAAGACAACGAAAATTAACACCATCGGAAGAAGCGATGTGATCATAGCGGCAACAGGGTTGACAGTTTCACCTTCCGCGGTTTCNGCAACGGTTGCGGCTGTATCCGCCGCTTCTCCCAGGGCAACAGAAATTCCCAGTAATTTTTCAAACATCTTCAAGGACTCCTTTACAAAAATTTAATTCAGTATATCAGAAAAATCAGCATATGACAAGCAAGCGGATTGAATTCTCTGAGGTTGCAGAAGAGATAACAGAATGTTATAATTATGCAAATGATTATTCATTTGAGGGGGTGAGAAAATGATCACGACAATTTGTCTGAATCCCAGCTTTGATAAAACTGCGCAACTCGATGAGCTGGTTTTAGGTGAAGTAAATCGTATTCAGAAATTCAGAGAGGATTTGGGTGGTAAAGGGATTAATGTCGCTGTGGTCGCGCACCGATTGGGACTGGATGTTCAATGTATCGGGGTGATGGGTGAGAACGGATCGGAACAGTTGACCNGCATGATGGACCGGGAAGGATTGAAACACCATTTTCTGAAGACCAAAGGAAGTGTCAGGACGAATTTAAAACTGGTGATTCCGGGCGAGAAGGGGATCACTGAATTGAATGAACCCGGTGATCCTTTGGACAAGGAGGATTTAAACAGATTTTTTCAATTGGCTCGAGAAAAAACTGCAGACAGCGATGTGGTGGTGATTACCGGCAGTCTTCCTCCCGGATGCCCTCAGGGAGTTTACAGAGATTTGATTCTTTCGTTGGAAGGGAAAAAATGTATATTGGATACCGGCGGCGCGGAATTGGAGTTAGCTGCGAAANGTGCGCATCCGTTTCTGATTAAGCCGAATTTACACGAAATCGAAGAAACGCTGGGACTGGAACTGAGAACCATGCGGTCGATACGTGACGCGGCACTGCTTTTTATCCGGCTTGGGGTTGAACATACAATTGTTTCAATGGGAGCGATGGGAGCGATGTATGTGGATGCCGGGAAAACATTGTACGCGCCGGCACTTCGCGTGGAAACGAAATCTACGGTTGGAGCAGGTGACGCGATGATCGGCGGNATGCTGCTTGGATACGAAATTGAAAAGGATATTTCAAAAGCGTTCAAATATGGCGTGGCGGCCGGAGCGGCCAGTGTAATGACGGAGGGNACACANCTGATTGTTCCGGAAGNTTTTCATCAGCTTCTTGAGCAGGTGAGGATTCAAGAGGTATAATTTTATGTTTCATTTTTTGAAACACCCGGAATATGGTGATGAGTCAATNGATTTGTATCGTTTAAAGGTTNATGAGGCAGATTCCAGACTGGGCTTTTCGGATGAAAAGGTTTGGCGGATTACATTGAAAGGAAAAAGACAGGAAATCGGTCAAATCAGTTATCGGACAGGAGAAAGCGAAGGCGTTTTTTACTTTGGNCATATCGGTTATCATATCGATCCGCCATGGAGGGGAAATCATTTTGCNCTTCATGCGTGTAAATTAATCNCTGATGAAATAATTCGAAGTGGCAAGCATTCGGTTTCCATTACATGTGATCCTGATAACACTGCCAGCGAAAAAACCTGTATGGAATTGGGATGCTTTTATGAAGATCGGGTTTTTGTTCCGGATTGGCTTCAAAGAAGCTTTGACATCAGCTCTGAAAAGCTTCGATTTATCTGGATATTAAATGAATGAAGTGGTAATTAATATGAAACTGGAAGTTTATGGCACAAGCGTTTATTGTGAATTACAAGGGGAAAGTGGTCCGAAAATTGTACTTTTACATGGATGGGGATGCTCTACTAAAATGATGGAGCCTGTTGCAAAAGGTCTTTTGCCGAATCATCGGGTGCTGATGATTGATTTTCCCGGACATGGGAAGAGCGGTGAACCGCCGGAGCCATGGGGTGTACCTGAATATGCGGAATGTTTGAAGGAAATACTGGAAGAATTGGATTTTGCTCCATGCTCGGTGATTGCTCACAGTTTCGGATGTCGGGTTGCAACTTGGGCGGCCGGAGAATGGCCGGAATTGTTCGACAAGATTGTTTTGACAGGGGCGGCCGGAATCCGGAAAAAGGAAACAGAGGATTCCAAAAGACGGTCGGAAAAGTATCAGAAAAAGAAAAAGATTTTAATGGGAATGAAGAATCTTCCTTTTTTAAAGAATGTGGCTGAAAAGCTGGAAGAAAAACTTCGGCGAAAGTACGGAAGCCCGGATTATGTGGCGCTGAGTCCGGAAATGCGAAAAACATTTGTGAAAGTGATTAGTCAGGATTTTGCGCGAGAGATATCCGATGATGAAGCAGAGCACTCTGCTGATCTGGGGGGATCAGGATACGGAGACTCCGCTTGAGTTCGGAAAGGAAATGGAAAAATTGATTCCTGATGCCGGGCTGGTTATTTTTGAGGGTGGAGGTCATTTCGCGTATTTGGAGCAAATTGGTCGATTCAATCGTGTGGTTTCATACTTTCTTTCGGAGGTAAATGGATGAGTACTTTAGGTTGGATCCTGATGTTGATTTCATCTGGATTGATAGCCGGAAGCGGTGTGCTGACCGGAAGACAGATTTTCCATTGGTTTCAGTTAGAAAGCTACCAATTTCCCGGTTTTTTCAGGACGATTCGGAGACAGGGAATTGGTTCGCTATGGCCGGAAATTCTGCTTGCGGTGATTTTGGCGGGATCTGCTATGATGTTCCGGGTTGCCGGATGGAATAATTCAGTTTTAGTCTTGATTGTTTCCGCGGTTGTTTTTGCGGTTTCATTGTATATTCATGGAATTTTAAAAAAAAGGCCATCTAAAAAGAAGTTAGTGATGACCGCGAGAATGAAACGGCTTTATTTTATTTGCGGAGTATTTTTCTTTCTTGTTTTGATGTTGGCAAATGGGTTGACAGGTTTTTCGTGGTTCCAGATTATCGCGGCTGTGTTTTTTATCCTTTTACCGTTGTGGTTTTCGATTGGAGCATTGNTTGCGTGGCCGGTTGAGAAATTAATNAGCGAAATGTATTTCAGGGATGCGCAACGGATTTTACAACGCAGTGAGGATTTGATCAAAATTGGAATTACGGGGTCGTGGGGAAAAACGAGTGTAAAATTTATTTTGGGTAGTTTGTTGAGTGAAAAGTATCCGACTCTGGTGACTCCGGCCAGTTATAATACTCCGATGGGGGTGACAAAGGTGATCCGGACGATGCTGGAGCCGGGACACCGCATTTTCGTGGCTGAGATGGGAGCCCGCCATGTNGGGGATATCCGGGAAATGTGCAGACTGGTNCATCCGGAAATCGGGATTTTAACATCTGTCGGACCACAGCATCTNGATACTTTTAAGACATTGGATCGNATTAAGAAGACAAAGTATGAGCTGATGGATGCGATTCCTGAAGATGGTGAATGTTTTTTTGCCGATGATGATGGGATTGTATATGAATTATGGGAGAAGACGAAAAAAAAGAAGCATTTGGCCGGGTTGAAGGCGGATAGAGATAATACATGGGGAGAGAATGTGCGGGTGCATTCTTCCGGGAGCCGTTTTACTCTATGTCACGGGGAAGAGCGCATTGAATGTTCCACTGAGCTTCTTGGAGAATTGAATATAAGGAATATAATATTATGCGCGGATGTTTGCTTTGCTCTTGGAATGACCGGGAATGAAATTGCCCGCGGAATCCGGAAGTTGAAAGGTACCGAGCACCGCTTGCAGCTGAAAAACAACCAGGGCGGGATCACGGTGATTGATGATGCTTTTAACAGCAATATTGCCGGTGCGAAGCAGGCCTTTGAAGTGCTGAGCGAATTTGAGGGTAAAAGAATNGTGGTCACGCCAGGGATGGTAGAGCTTGGAGAGAGTGAAGAAGAAATGAACCGGCAATTCGGAGCTCAAATGGCTGACTGTTGCGATATGGCAATATTGGTAGGAGAAAAGAGAAGTATACCGATTCAGGCGGGGTTAATTTCTGCCGGATTTGACAGAAAAAGAATCCGGGTGGTCAGGAATCTGAATGAAGCGCAGAGGATTCTTTCTGAAGTAGCTGGAATCGGGGATGTGATATTGTTCGAGAATGATTTGCCGGACAATTATGACGAAAATTAANATGGAGGACTGATTAGAATGAGTCAGAAAACGGTTGGNGTGATTTTTGGGAGCCGCAGTTGTGAAAGAGAAGTGTCGATTATCAGCGCTGTGCAGTTGATGAGACATGTGAATTCTGAGAAGTATAAGGTGGTCCCCGTTTACATTGATGAAAAGGGAAATTGGTTTACGGGGGAGAAGTTGAAAGATATCCATACTTATCAATCTTTTTCGAGCACAGATTCCGAACTGCAGAAGGTTTTTCTGGATATGACGCCAGGGTCCGGAGCTTTGCTGACTTATAAAAGAGGGAAAGGTTTATTTTCGAAAGATGAGATTTGTGTGGTGGAGAGAGTAGAAGTATTTATTATCGTTATGCATGGTATGAACGGTGAAGACGGAACAATTCAGGGAATGCTGGAGTTGGCGAATATACCGTATACGTCTCCGGGAGTCGGGGCCAGCTCAATTGGGATGGATAAGATCCTGATGAAGCAGTTTTTCAAAGGCGGAGGATTCCCGGTGCTCCCGGGGCAGTGGTATTCCAGAGGACAGTTTCAGGGAAATAAAGAGTTTGTTATTGCGGATGTTAAAAAAAAGCTTGGATTTCCGGTGTATGTGAAGCCTGCAAACTTGGGATCGAGCATTGGGGTTAGCCGTGCCGAAAATATGGAAGAATTGCGGGAAGCGTTGGAATTGGCGTTTGAGTATGATCGGAGGGTGCTGGTAGAAAAAGGGCTGACGAAACCGGTTGAACTGAATTGCAGCGTGATTGGGTACGACCATGAGCTGGAAGCGTCTCCGATTGAAATGCCGATTAGTTCCGAAGCGTTCCTGGACTTTAATGAAAAGTATCTGGCAAGCGGCGGGAGCAAGGGTATGGCCAGCTTGCATCGCGTGCTTCCTGCGCCGAT
>Ga0065708_1000123_pt1 | contig 11839 bp, 7 predicted proteins | sample Hoacrofraction12_2_FD_59095 | JGI IMG/M metagenome (GOLD analysis project Ga0065708, IMG submission 59095) | Hoatzin crop microbial communities from Cojedes, Venezuela, sample from fiber fraction 12 v1 | ecosystem: Host-associated > Birds > Digestive system > Esophagus > Crop | place: Venezuela... | reverse complement strand
CGCAAAACCCGAATGAAAGCAGGCAAATATAAATTTGTGACTATAATTTAAAAATTATAGCCTGTAATTTAAAAATTATAGGCACAAATTTAAAAATTATAGTCACAAATTTGTTTTTTGTTCCGCACGCGCCGAAAATTTCAAGGCAGCGCGCCAAAAAAACATCCCCGCTCCCGGAATTTTAGAAGCCGGAGCGGGGATTTTTGGGGTCAGAGCAGGTGTCTAAAATTGTAGGCTTGCATAAGCGGATAGAGCGCCGCGCGCAGCAGATTGGCCGCGCCGCTCGTGCGAGCGTAGAAAAGATGATTGCGGTGCTTGATACACATCGCGCTGAGCCTCAGCAAATTAACAAAACCTCCCTCGGCGCGCAAACGACTGATGCGCAGGGCGTCGCGATAGTCGTCCGTTTCGGAACGTATGCCCTCGAAAAGTCGCAGGCGGGGCCGCAGTTTTTGCTCGCGTGCCTTGGCCATCGTGCGCCGATAGTTGCGCACCGACCAGAGCAGCTGGTGCAGTCCGTTGGAGGCCGATGCGCGGGTGGTGCCGTCGGGGTGCGTGTAGGTGGCGGCCGAGGTGGTGCGACGCTGATGCACGAGCACGCTGTCGACCAGGCTGATGGGCGCGAACGAGGCGGCCGTGGAGGCGAGCACTACGTCGTAGGCCGTGCCGAAGCAGTCGTCGGGGATGGGCGGAACCTTGGCGAGCAGTTCGCGGCGCAGCAGCATCGTGTGGCCGGGGATGGAGGCGAAGAGCAGGCGCACAAGGTGGTAGTTGGGCGTGCGGTCGTCGTATTGCACGGGCAGTCCGTCGGTGGAGAAGGGCTTGGAGCGGCAGGTGCAGAGCAGGGCGTCGCCGATGGCCTCGACTTGGCGTTCAATTTTGTCGAGTTCCCAGATGTCGTCTTGGTCGCTGATGGCGATGAGGTCGCCGCTCGTCTTGCGCATGGCGCTAAAAAAATTGCTGTTCAGGCCGGCAGAGTGGTCGGTGTGGTGGTAGATTTTCAGAATGGGGTATTTTTCGGCGTACTCCTGCAGTATGTCGAGCGTCTGGTCGGTGGAACCATCGTCTTGCGCAATGATTTCGGCGATGGGATAGGTCTGCGCGATGAGACTGTCGAGCTGTTCGCGCAGATATTTGGCTCCATTGTAGGTGCAAAGCACGATGGAGACTGTTGGAGCGTTGCTTAATACCATTCGATGTTGGAGGAATAGGAACTGCGCTTGTCCCACTTGAGCGCGTCGGTGAGTTCGTTGGCGCGGGCGCGGAAGGTGAAGTTGAACGAGGTGTAGGGGTGGAGCACGACGCTGGCCGACATGTCGAAGCAGTGGAGGTCGCGCGAGAGCGAGGCGGTGGTCATGGAGATGGCCTTGTTTTCGAAGTCGTAGCCGGTGGTGAAACTGATGTTCCAGCCGTCGCTGATGCGCACGTAGCCGCTGGCGTTGAGCGTTTGGGTGAAGCCGTAGGGATAGCGCATGCGCTTCACGTTGATGGGCTTGCTGCGGTCTTCGTACATGGTGACACCATACGAGAGCGTGAGCGACCACGGAATGTTGAAGGCCATGTAGCCGTCGCGGTCGACGCGGGCTTTCACCTTTTTCTTGGTGGCTTTTTTCCGTCCCTCGTTCAGGTCGGGGTCGAGGTTGGCTTCGTCGATGTCGGTCTCGTCGTCTTCGGGCTTATAGTCGGTTTGTTCGTCGCGCCGGCTGCGTCCGCCGAAGAGTTCGCGCAGTTTGTTGAGCGTGTTGTTGTCGAAGGTGTAGGAAAGGTTCTGACTCATGCCTTGGAATCGGCCGAATCGTCCGTAGCTCCACTCTGTGCGGTCGCTGGTGATGACGCTTCCGCTCTCGTTGAAGGCGTAGGCGTAGGTGGCGAACACGGCATTGAGTGAGAAAGTGTAGCTCTTCGTGAGTTTCAGGCGGAGTCGGGTGGAGAGATTGCTCCATGGGCGCGTTTCGGCGGCAAGGTTGTAGGACATCGAGGCCGAGAGTTCGTCGATGAGGCTTATTTTGCGTTCGCCGGTGGAGTCGCGGTCGCTTTTCACCTTCATTTCCAAGTTGTTCGACACGCTCATGGTGATGCTGCCGCTCTTGGTGCCCGAGGGGTAGCCGTAGACGCCGTTGGAGTAGGGCGAATAGGTCACGGTGCTCACGTTGCCGTAAGCGTCGGTCTTGTCGTAGGTTTTCACGTAGCCATAGCGTTCGGCGGTGAAGTCGGGGGCGTAGGAGAACGAGACAGTGGGTTTGAAGACGTGGCGGATGGCGATGATTTTGTCGCCGAAAAGTTTTTTCCACGGCTTGTAGAAACCGTAGAGCGTCGTATTGGCCGAGATGCCGATGTTCCAGTCGTAGAGATTGTAGAAGCCGTGGGCGGTGTCGGCCACCTCGCAAAGGCGCTCATCGTCCCACGAACGATTGATTTTGCTGAAATACATCAAGTCGCGGAACGAGAAAGAGGGCGTGATGTTGATGTATTTGAACAGTTGAAACGTAGCATCGACGGGAATGCGGTGTTGGATGCCGTTTTTCCAGTCTTTGATGAGGTTGGAGTGGAGGAGTTTGTCTTCTTGCGTGCTGATGCTGTTCGACATCTGGCCCGTGTAGGAGAACGAGATTTTTTCGTACCAACGTTCCTTGCCCGACTGGTGTTTGCGGCGGAAGGGATAGCGCCGATTGAGTGAGAAGTTGATGTCGGGCAAAGTCATGGCGATGGTGGAGTCGCGCAGGTTTTGCGTCAGATTGACGGAGCCGGAGAGCGTGGCGCCGAGGTNGGGGAANNTGTGGCTGAAGGAGACGCTCGAGGCGCGTGTGCTCTGGGTGTAGGAGAGGGGGTTGTAGATGCTGGCCAGATTGGAGCGTTCGTAGCTCTCGCTGGCGAAGTTCACGCGGGCCGAAAAGGTNGTGTTGCCGCCTGCCGAGGCATCTTTGGTGTGGGTCCATTGCACCTTGAGGCTCTTGGTTNTNGAATAGTCGGGCATATTTTTTTCGCCCTCCACGGTGGTGATGTAGGACACGTAGAAATTGCCCGAATACTTATAGCGGCGTTTGTAGTTGGTCTCGGCNGAGACGCCCCACGAGCCTTTGGTGTAGATTTCGCCGAGCAGCTTGAGGTCCATGTAGTCGGAGAGCGCGAAGTAGTAGCCGCCATCGCGCAGGTAGAAGCCGCGCGTAGTCTCGTCGCCGTAGGTGGGCATCACGATGCCGGAGGAGTATTTTTTGCTAAAGGGGAAGAAGCCGTAGGGGATGCCGATGGGCAGCGGAACGTCCTCGACAACGAGGTAGGCCGGNCCGAAGACGGTCTCTTTGTTGGGCACCACTTTGGCGCGCGAAAGTCGCAAATAGAAGTGNGGNTGCTTGGCGTCGCAGGTCGTATATTTGGCCTTNTCNAGATAGTAGATGCCGCTGCTGTCGCGCTTGGAGTGTTGGGCGTCGAGAAAGCCGTTTCCCTGCTTTGTTTTGACGTTGCTGATGTAGCCCTTCTTGGTNTTGAAATTGAACTTGACGTCTTCGCTCTCGTATTCGTCGNTCTTCTGNTGGAACACGGGCGTTTGNTCGGCCTTGCCGGCGGTGTCGGTGATGCCCACGGCCTTCACGAGACTGCTGTCGAAGTCCATGGCCATGTGTCCGGCGTCGAGCGTCATNTCNTGATACTTCACGTTGGCTTTGCCATAGAGGTAGGCCTTTTTCGACGTGGCATCATAGACCATCGAGTCGGCGGCCTCGTATTCCACGGGGTCTTCGAGGCCGTCCTTCTTCTTGGCNGTGTCGGCGTCGTGGGCGAGGGCAGGGGCGAGGTCGATGGTNTCGACCGTGATGGCTCCTTCGGCGAGGAAGGTGCTGTCCATCTGTGCGCGTCGCANGGCGTCGGTGTCGATGGGNGCGACGGGCGGCGCGGCNGGTGCGATGGTGTCGGCCACGGCCGTGCTTCCTCCGTCGGAAGGGCGGTAGGAGCGACCCGTGTTTCCCGCCAGACACAGGAAACTNAGGGCAAAAAGCAAGATGGCGAAGGCTGTTCTCACACGCACAAAAAGTCTAACGTGCGCAAAAATACGAAAAAAAGGGGAGAGAAGTCCCCTTTTTANTGTTTTTGCGAAAAATTATAGTTTAATAATGCANAAAAACGGCTATTTCTGCGTTTTTCGCTCAAAATTTTCAAACAATTTGGCCCAATGCCAGAATTTCTCGACGCCGTCGGGCCCATATTTTCGCAAACTCTCGGCCGTNTGCTCCACGGTGCGCGTGCGTTCGGGATGGCTTTTCGAGAAAAATTTGTCGGCGTAGCAGATGAGCTGTTCCTCGAGCGTTTGCGGAATCATCAGAATGCCCTCGGGCGCCTCGAGTCCGCGCCGCGTGAAATTTTCGGCCGTGAGTCCGGTTCCCGTGTGGCGTTCGCAGATGCGGGCCAGCGCCTCTTCGCCCTCGGAGCGCATGAGCCGCGCGCCGAGCACGCCGTGNTAGAGGTAGTGCGCCGAGCCGAAGCAGTGGATGCCCGGNGCNTCGCAGAGGAAGATGCCGATGTCGTGGACCATGCTGCCGGCCTCCACGAGTTCGCGGTCGAGCCCCAGCTGCGGCATGGCATCGCACACACTCAGCGCGCGCTCGGCCACCTGCCGGCTGTGGTGAATGAGCAGNCGCCGCAGTTCGTTGTCGTCGGGATAGTATTTGTCNATGTATTTTTGGTAGTTCATTGCTTCAGGATTCTTCGTAGTAATAGGAATAGTCGATGCCTTTCATATAAACGTCGCGGTTGGNAATGTCGGTCGTCAAAGCCGANGCGATGAGTNGCTTGATGTCGGTGCTGTCGGCCACGCTTCGNGCCATCGCGTCGAGGTAGGNTTTTTTGTCGATTTTGCTCCAATCCACGCATTGCTGCAGACGCGACTTNAGCAGGAGGTCGAGCCAGATGCGCGTGCTTCGTCCGTTGCCCTCCATGAAGGGATGCGCGATNTTCATTTCGACGTATTTGTCGATGATTTCGTCGAGCGAATTGTCCGGCATGCGTTCAATGTTTTGGAGCGTATCATTCAAAAATTGCGCCATCGCAAATTGGAATCCGCCTTTNGCGATGTTTTTGGTGCGAATTTGTCCGGCGAAGTCGTAGAGNCCATCGAAGAGGTAGGCGTGAATTTGCTGCAATCCTTTGGTCGTTCCCACTTCGATTTGTTCAAGNAGTCCGCTTTCCCACAGCGCGTANGCTTTCGATTTGCTGCGCCCATCGATGGAGTCTTCCGAATAGGTCAGCCAGCGCACAAAAGGCACGGCGTTTTTCGAGGGAATGTGTTCCACAAGGCGCACGATGTCGGCCTGNGAGAGGCAATCAGTGAGGTAAAGTTTGCCNTCGGCGGCCGGCATTTTCAGTTGCTTACAAATTGTAATCAACTCATTTTTTTGCTGTTTCAATCGCGATTTGAGCACCGCCCAATAGATGCGCGGATTGGTGCTGTTGGTCANCGCGCCCACCACNTCGGCCGCGACAAACAACCAGCGATTGCTNNNTTCGTCCCATGCGGCGCGCACTTCTTTGTCGCCAAAAAATCGGATAGAAAGTTTCGTGCTCATTGAGTGCCTCCAAATTCGAAGCGAAAATAAGCAAAATCGCGCGAACTGCCAAGCCGCGCGCAAAAAAAGAGCCCGCCTGCTCCAACGATGGGAGCGGGCGGGCCGCATTGAAGGGAATTGCTCTTATGTTTTAGTTCGAGAAGGCGAGGGCGTCGCCGTTGGCGCTCACGCGGATGGGCTTCGTCTTGTCCACTTGGCCCGACAGCAGGGCTTTGCTGAGGCTGTTCAGCAGCAGGCGCTGCAGGGCGCGCTTCACCGGACGGGCACCAAATTCGGGGTCGAAGCCGGCCGTGGCAATCAGTTGGATGGCGCTGTCGTCCACGTTGAGTTCGACGTCTTGTTCCTTGAGCCGCTTCTCCACGCTGCTCACTTGCAGACGCACGATTTGNTCGATTTCGNCCTTGTTCAAGGGTTGGAACATGATGATGTCGTCCACACGGTTCAGGAANTCGGGGCGAATGGTCTTTTTCAGCATTTCCATCACGCCTTGCTTGGTTTCTTCGAGCAGTTTCGGGCGTTCGCTCTCGCTCTTGCGGCGCATTTCGTCGAATTTGCTCTGAATGAACTGGCTGCCGAGGTTGGAGGTCATGATGATGATGGTGTTTTTGAAGTTCACCACGCGNCCTTTGTTGTCGGTGAGCCGACCGTCGTCGAGCACTTGGAGCAGGATGTTGAACACGTCGGGATGGGCCTTTTCGATTTCGTCGAACAGCACGACGCTGTAGGGCTTGCGGCGCACGGCCTCGGTGAGTTGGCCGCCTTCTTCGTAGCCCACNTATCCCGGGGGCGCACCAACGAGTCGCGACACGCTGAATTTTTCTTGGTATTCGCTCATGTCGATTCGCGTCATCAGTCGTTCGTCGTTGAAGAGGTATTCGGCGAGGGCTTTGGCGAGTTCGGTCTTGCCGACGCCCGTGGTGCCGAGGAAGATGAACGAACCAATCGGCCGTTTGGGGTCTTGNANTCCGGCGCGGCTGCGGCGCACGGCATCGGAGACGGCGCTGATGGCCTCGTCTTGGCCGATGACGCGCTTGTGGAGNTCGTCTTCGAGGTGGACCAACTTTTCGCGCTCGCTNTGGAGCATTCGGCTCACGGGGATGCCCGTCCAGCGCGACACGACNTCGGCAATGTCGTCGGGCGTCACNTCTTCCTTCACCATGCTCTCGGCACCTTGGAAGTTTTTCAGCTCGCNCTGCAGGCGTTCGATTTCGTCGTTCACGCTGCGCAACTTGCCATAGCGAATTTCGGCCACTTTGCCGTAGTCGCCTTCGCGTTCGGCTCGGTCGGCGGCGAACTTAAGNTGCTCGATTTGCTTGCGATTTTCTTGAATCTGATTGAGCAGGCCGCGTTCGCCCTCCCACTTGGCGCGGAACGTCTTTTCCTTGTCTTCNAGTTCGGCGATTTCCTTGTTCAACTGGGCGAGTTTGGGCTCGTCGTTCTCACGCTTGATGGCTTCGCGCTCAATCTCGAGCTGGCGGAGTCGACGCGTGATTTCGTCCAACTCTTCGGGCTGCGAATCGCGCTCCATGCGCANNTTTGCGGCGGCTTCGTCCATCAGGTCGATGGCNTTGTCGGGCAGGAAGCGCTCGGTGATGTAGCGGTTNGAAAGTTGCACGGCGGCGATGATGGCATCGTCTTGAATACGCACCTTGTGGTGGTTCTCGTAGCGCTCTTTCAGTCCGCGCAGGATGGAAATGGCGTCGTCCACGTTCGGCTCGTCCACCATCACGGTCTGGAATCGGCGCTCAAGGGCCTTGTCTTTTTCGAAATACTTCTGATATTCCTCGAGNGTCGTGGCGCCGATGGTTCNNATTTCGCCTCTCGAAAGGGCCGGCTTCAGAATGTTGGCGGCGTCCATGGCNCCTTCGCTCTTGCCGGCGCCCACGAGGGTGTGGATTTCNTCNATGAACAGGATGATTTCGCCGTCGCTGCCGGTCACCTCGTTCACNACGCTCTTCAGTCGCTCTTCGAACTCGCCCTTNTACTTGGCNCCGGCAATCAGGGCGCCCATGTCGAGCGAGAAGAGTTGTTTGTTTTTCAGATTCTCGGGCACGTCGCCGCGGGCAATACGTCCGGCGAGTCCTTCGACGATGGCGGTCTTNCCGGTGCCCGGTTCGCCGATGAGAATGGGGTTGTTCTTCGTGCGTCGCGACAGGATTTGGAGCACNCGGCGTATTTCTTCGTCGCGGCCAATCACGGGGTCGAGNTTGCCCTCGCGTGCCTCTTCGACGAGGTTGCGGGCGTACTTCGACAGCGCNTGATAGGTGTCTTCGCTGCTGGCACTGTCGGCTTTGCGGCCGCCGCGCAGGGCTTCGATGGCGGCGCGCAGGCTGTCTTCCTTCATGCCGGCGTCTTTCAGCATGCCGCTTGCCGTGCTGTGCGTCTGGAGCAGNCCCATGAGCATCGGCTCAAGTCCCACGAAACTGTCGCCCGTCTTCTTGGCGTAGTCTTGCGCCTTCATCAGGGCCTCGTTGGCCTCGCGGTCGAGGTAGGGNTCGCCGCCGCNGCTCACTCGCGGCAGCCTTTGCANCTCGCTCTCCACGGCGCGCAGCAGAGCGTCTTTGTTCACGCCGCANTTTCCGAGCAGGAAGTCGACGACGTTTTCGCCCACGCTCAGCACNCCGCTCAAGAGGTGCACGGGCGTCAGCGCTTGCTGCCCGCCGCTTTGCGCACGGTTGATGGCCTGCTGCAGGGCCTCTTGTGCTTTGATTGTGAAGTTCTCAAAATTCATAGTGGTATGTGTTTTTTAGTTTTTAATTTTCAACAACATACCCTTCAAAATGCTTGCCAAACGCCCNTTTTCTGCCAAAATGTCAGCAAAAAAGCCCGCTCCGGCGAGGGAGCGAGCCTTTTTTTGTGTTGTGTGAAGACGAAGACAAACTAAGCGCGAGGGCGGCGAACTCCTCATATTAACACCGGAACGTGGTGATAAGGTGGAAAGCCTTTCCACTCCTGCGCAGGGTTTGACTCCTGCTACTTAATCAGCAGTTTGCGCGAGGTGCCGTCGGTGTAGCGCACGATGTTGATGCCACGTTGCGGCGTTTGCAGGCGGCGGCCGTCGAGGGAGAAGATGCCTTCAANGTCGGCNTCTTCGCGAGCTTGCGGCATTTCGATGATTCCGGTCGTNATNTCCGTGGCTTTCACTTCGAAAATNCGNTTGCTGTTGGCCGGTTTCCANTCGGATTTCAGGGTGATGGCGTACCAGCCGGGTTCGGCGGAGTATTCCGTGACGCGAATGCTGTCGAGGCCTGCTGCGTCTTTAACNCTGGAATACTTCAGGTTGATGAGGCGTTTTTTGCCGGANAGTAGCGTTTCAACTTCGTCGGACTCTTGGCCCTNGAGGTGGTTCACCAGCGTGGCAGAGTCGGGGCAGTAGAGGAGTGCGTAGTAAACCACTTCGTCGCCCGTCAAGGTGTCGGGGTTGTAGGGATAGCCCGTGTTGAAATAGACGGTGAAGTTGGCGCTGTTGCCTTGGTGCTGTTTGTAGCGCACGCTGGGCTCGTCGTAGATGGTCACGGTGTCGTGGCGTTCGCGCAGAATGTAGCTCGAATCGGAGGGNTCNCCAANNGAATCGCAATANACGTGTTCAATTTTTTCGTTCACCAGATAGCGTCCGCCGCGCATAATGAGAGATTGGTCATCTTGCCCGTAGNTGCCTTTTGTGGTAAATTCCAAGATATGTACAAGAGAGGTTAGTGCTGCGCTGCAGTCAAAGAGGAATGTTTGTTCGTTGGCAAAGTCGCGCAATTCAAAAGTGTAGAGTATAGTGTCTCGCCCAACCATAGGAACAACGGGGCCGAATTGGGNGGCGGTGCGGTTGCCAAAGTATTTTTTAAAATTGACTGTTCCGCGGTAGCTGATAGNACCTACATGCAATGTGACGCCGGTGGTGTCGAAAACAGCGCCCGCACGTGTACTTGCATTTGTGCTATACATAATGTTTTTGTGGTAGCCATCCTTCAGATCTGTTCCGGTAGTGTAGGGCAGGAGTCTAAAAGTGTCGGATAACTTATATTTTGTATAAAGTGAATCTTGGTATAAGGTGTAGATNACTTTGTAGCTGTCGTCATCTTGGGCATTGGCTGAAAAGGACACTGCTGTCAGCAAAACGATGAGGGTGAGTAGAATTTTTTTCATTTGCGATGGGTGTATTAAATATTGTATATTTGGCTGCAAAAATATGAATTTGTTTCAGAAGAGCAAAATATAAAACCNAAAAAGCCCGCTCCGGCGAGGGAGCGAGCCTTTTTGTTGAGGTGCGAAAGCGCGGGGGATTAGTCGAGCGGGAATTGCTGCAGGATGGGGTCTTCGTATTGCTGCTGCAATTTCTTGAGTTCCTTGCGCAGGCGCTTGGTGACTTTCTCCGTGCCCTTCTGGCCGTAGATGTTGTGGAGNTCTTGCGGGTCGTTTTGNAGGTCGTAGAGTTCCCAAACGTCGATGTCGCGGTAGAAGTGGATGAGTTTGTAGCGCGAGTCGCGCACGCCGTAGTGGCGCTTCACGGAGTGNTCGGCCGGATATTCGTAGTAGTGGTAGTAGATGGCCTTGCGCCAGTCTTTCGGGTGCTCGCCTTTGAGCAGGGGNACGAGCGAAACGCCGTCCATGTCGGCAGGGATGGGGGCGCCGGCGAGTTCGAGGAAGGTGGGCGCGTAGTCGATGTTNTGGACCATCTCGTTGATTTCNCCGCGGGCGTTCAGACCCTTGGGCAGCATCATCACGAGCGGCGTGTTGAGGCTTTCTTCATACATGAAGCGCTTGTCGAACCAGCCGTGTTCGCCCATGTAGAAGCCTTGGTCGCTGGTGTAGACCACGAGCGTGTTGTCNAAGAGGCCTTCGCGCTTCAGTTCGTCGAGCAGGATGCCCACGTTGTCGTCGAGGCTCTTGAGCACTTTGGCGTAGTCGCGCATGTAGCGCTGATATTTGAACTCGGCGAGGTCGTGCCCCTTGAGGTTGCGCTTGTAGAANTCGACGGAGAGCGAATCGTAGAAGTAGTCGTACTTCGAGCGGTCTTCGTTGTCCATGCGGCCAATCATGCGCAGGTAGTTGGGCGTGAGTCGCGTGGCGCTGTCGGGATGATACATCTTCGTGTCNTAGACGATGTCCATGTGCTTGTTGTTGGCAATCTCCATCTCCTGCGTTTGTGCGGCGAGTCGGCCTTCGTAGTCGTCGTAGAAGGTGGAGGGCAGGGCGAACGTCTTGTCTTCGTATTCGCGGATGTATTTCAGTTCGGGCAGCCAGCAGCGGTGGCAGGCTTTGTGGTGAACGAAGAGGGCGAAGGGCTTCGACTTGTCGCGTTGNTTGCGCAGCCAGTTGATGCTCTTGTCGGTGATGATGTTGGTGATGTAGCCTTCTTCGCGCACGGTGTCGTTCTGCATCGTGATGAAGTCGGGATTGTAGTAATCGCCTTGTTCGGGCACGATGTTCCAGTAGTCGAAGCCGGTGGGCAGGCTCACGAGGTGCCACTTGCCGATGATGGCGGTCTGGTAGCCGGCCTTTTGCAGCAGCTTGGGCATGGTTTGCTGCGTGCCGTCGAAGATGCCGTGTTCGTTGTTGGTGAATCCGTTTTTGTGGGAGTGCTTGCCCGTAATCATACAAGCGCGCGANGGGCCGCTGAGCGAGTTGGCCACGTAGGAGTTCACGAAGCGCACGCCGTCTNGGGCAATGCGGTCGAGGTTGGGCGTCTGCACGAAGCGGTTGTCGTAGCAGCTCATCATTTGCGCCGTGTGGTCGTCGGTCATGATGTAGACCACGTTGTAGCGCTGCTGCGCCATCGCGGCGGCGGGCAGCATGGCGAGGCACAGGCCGTAGAACGCCTTGCCGTGAGAAGTGTTTTCTTTCATAGAGATTTTATCGGGGTTTTTTACTTGATACTTGTCACTTAATCTTGCTTCGCAAGCTTTTGGTTTGGCTGCGGCTCGGAAATTGAAACAAGTTTCATTTCGCTCGCCTTGCACAAACCTTGTCACTTAATCATGCTGTACACCACGTCCATCACCTTCTTGCCGATGGCGTCGGCTTCTTCGGCGGTGTGGGCTTCGCTATAGACGCGGATGATGGGCTCGGTGTTGCTCTTGCGCAGGTGTACCCATTCGTCGGGGAAGTCGATTTTCACGCCGTCGATGTCGGTCACTTTCTCGTTTTTGTAGAGGTCTTTCACTTTGGCGAGAATGGCGTCCACGTCGGTGCCCTTTTGCAGGTCGATGCGGTTTTTGGCCATGTAGTAAACGGGATATTGGGCGCGAATTTCGGAGCATTTCTTGCCCGTCTTGGCCATATAGGTCAGCATA
>Ga0065708_1040308_pt1 | contig 11851 bp, 7 predicted proteins | sample Hoacrofraction12_2_FD_59095 | JGI IMG/M metagenome (GOLD analysis project Ga0065708, IMG submission 59095) | Hoatzin crop microbial communities from Cojedes, Venezuela, sample from fiber fraction 12 v1 | ecosystem: Host-associated > Birds > Digestive system > Esophagus > Crop | place: Venezuela... | reverse complement strand
CAAAATCAATAACAACGAAACCTATCATCACTAATTCTATTTATAATTTTTATTATCATATAAACTAATACATAATGTTTGGAGAAAATTAATGCTAAATGGGGAAAGTTTGAACTTCAGTTTATAAAAGAATTAAACAAAAGTGAGGAAAAAATTCTTTTATAAAATTTTGAATAAATAATAATTATATGCATAAAAATTTTAAAGACTGTTTTTTACAGATTATACTAATAAACAATAAAAAGATTTAACTATATATTATACGAATGCAGTAAGAGTAAACTTTCAAAAAACATTATTAAATGTAAGAAGTAAAAACTTTAAAGGGGCAATTCTTTTACTATTTAAATTTTACATTTAATCTTCAAATGTACTAGCTTTATAATCGGCAGGGCTAATACATTTAACAAAAAAAGTTCTTTTTTACTTCAAGTTAATCTTTTTAGATAAAATTATGGGGGTATTTCATAAGCAATAAATATACATCTCAATATTTATTTTATTTCATACTACAAAACTTTTCATTAATTTTCTCCATGGCTAGATAATAAATTCTTTCGTCGCTGAAGTCAATAGTTTTTCCAAACAATCGTCCTCCTTTTTTCGACAATTTTCGACAATTTTTCACTGAAGCCCTTATTATTCCTACATTTTGTTTTTTGCTTTTCTTGTTGTTTTTTTGCGTTTTTTTCTTTTTTTATTATCTTTTTTCTTTTTCTTTTTCTAATTTTTTTGCGTTTTACTTTTTTCCTTTTCTTTGCTAAATTTTATTTTCCTGTTTCCTTTTGCTCACTCTTTTATTTATTTTGTTTTTATATAAATTTTTGATAGATTTCATTTTTACTTACGCCCATATCTTTGGCTATCTTCTTTATTATTTCCTTTTTTTCTAATCCTTGCTGTTCATAAAATTTATAGTGTTCTTCTAATGTCATTTCATTTAATTTATTTTCACTTTCTTGTGAATTTCCTTCAATTACAATAACATATTCACCTTTTGGAGTTCCTATTTTTTCAATTAGTTCAGTGGCAGTTCCGCGATATACTGACTCATGAATTTTAGTTAATTCATGCGCTATTGCTATTTCTCTTCTTTCATTTTTTTCTGCTTCTTTAACTTTTTCAAATTTTTCTATTTTACCGAATTTTCCTTTTTTTTCGAATTCTTCACTTTCTTTTATAACTTCAGTTTCTTCAAAACCTTTTGTTTCTTCGTCTTTTTCAAATTCTTTGTACGGCCTTGATTCAAATAGCTTCTCAAAATCTTTTAATGTATCTATTAATCTGTGTGGTGCTTCATAAATAATCGAGGTTTTCTTTTCATTTAATATTTCTTCCAATTTTATTTTTCTTAATTTATTATTTGTTGGCAAGAAACCATAAAAAGCGAATTCCTTAGTATCAATTCCAGATACAATTAAGGCATTTATCATTGCACAAGCTCCTGGAATTGGAACTATTTCTATATTTTCTTCTATCGCTTTTTGCACAGCAACCTCACCGGGGTCAGATATTCCCGGAGTACCTGCATCAGTTACAATTGCTATATTCTTACCACTTTTTATTTTTTCAATTATTTGATCAACTTTTATATCCTCATTGTGACGATGATAACTAAACATTGGCTTATTTATTCCAAAATGATTAAGTAATTTCAACGTTTGACGTGTATCCTCTGCTGCAATTTCATCAACTTCTTTCAACGTTTCTACTGCTCTAAAAGTCATATCATTTAAATTTCCAATTGGCGTTGCTACCAAATATAATTTTCCTTGTTCCATACTTTTCCTCGTATTCCTTTTTTATTTTTCCTCTTGCAATTTTTTAATTTCTTCCGTATAACTTCCATCTTCATTATATATTATCAATGGTTTTTCAATCGTTACAAAAATTTTAGCATCCTTTACCGCCTTTATCAGAACCAAATTAGATTGCTCACTTACTTTCGAATGAACAAAACGCATCCTTTTAATTTGTAATCGATTCCTATTCAAACATTCAATCAGCTCACTCATTCTATCAGTTCGATACACCATATATAGACTGCCTCTAGTATTAAGCAAATTGCTTGCTGTTTCTACCCAATCAGCTAGTGTTGCAGTAGATTCTACTCTTGATAATTGCTGTGTGTTAGTTGCTGAATCAATTCCTGTTCCTTTCTTTTTATATGGTGGATTTGTTACTACAACATCAAAACTGTTTCGTACAAATCTAATCGCAGTAGTTCTATCAATTTTAGTTTTATCTTCTTTATCTATTTTTATTTTATTGTCTTTGCCTTCTCTAATTTCTTTATTGCTATTAAACAAATCCTTAATATCGCAATTGATTATTTTTATTTGGTTTTGTAATCCATTTAATTCAACACTTCTTCTGGCCATATCAGCAACTTCAGCTTGCTTTTCAATTGCTATGATTTCTTTCGGTTTGACTTTTTTAGAAAGCAATATACTTATAATCCCTGTTCCTGTGCCTAAATCAACCATTTTGCAACCATTCTTTATATCTCTTGCAAATTCAGTTAATAAAACACTATCAATTCCAAAGCGAAATCCATCAGTGTTTTGAATAATTTTTAAATTTTCATATTGTAAATCATCTATTCTTTCCATACTTCACATTATACCACGTTCTTCCTTTTTTCTCTACAAATTCACCTTACGCTAAACATTTTTGCACCATTGCCATTCTTTTATTTAATTTTTTATACATTTTTGCTTTTAGTTGCCTAAAATTTTTCACTTTTATTTACTTAGGCAATTTTTTCTTTTAATTACTTACGACATTTTCGCTTTTAATTTCTTAAAATTTTTCACTTTTATTTACTTAGACAATTTTTTCTTTTAATTACTTACGACATTATCCCTTTTAATCAACAAATGGTGCTTCAAAGCGTTGTAAAAATTGACTTCCTGCCTGTTTTTTTATATAATGCACTTTGTTAAAAAGTACATTTTTTATGCACAAAAATTTAGGAGGTAAAAAGTGAGTAAACTTTTACACGTCGGACTTGATGTCGGTTCAACTACTGTAAAAACCGTAGTCATGGATTCTCAATTTAATACTATCCATTCAAGCTATGAACGACATTTTTCTGATACTAAAAATACAGTTTGCAAGGTTTTGAAAGACTTTGCAGAGAAATATAAAAATTATGAATACACAGTAGCTTTAACTGGTTCAGGGGCAATGTCAGCGGCAAACTTTTTAGACTTACCTTTTGTCCAAGAAGTTGTTTCTTGCAAACGCGCAGTCGAAAAATACATCCCTCAAACTGACGTTGTTATTGAGCTTGGCGGAGAAGATGCAAAAATTATATATTTTGGAAAATCAATTGAACAACGAATGAATGGAACATGCGCTGGAGGCACTGGAGCGTTCATCGATCAGATGGCTTCTCTTCTTAACACTGACGCAGCAGGATTAAATGAACTTGCTAAACAACACACCATGATTTATCCAATCGCTTCGCGCTGTGGAGTTTTTGCCAAAACCGACGTACAGCCTTTAATCAACGAAGGTGCTAACACTGCAGATATTGCGGCTTCAATTTTTCAAGCAGTTGTTAATCAAACAATTTCCGGATTAGCTTGTGGCCGACCTATAAGAGGAAAAGTAGCATTTCTCGGAGGACCACTAAATTACTTATCCGAACTTAGAAATCGTTTCATTGAAACATTGTCTTTAGATGATGAAAGCACAATAATTCCTGAAGATGCTCACTTATTAGTTGCTAAAGGTGCTGCCCTGGAATCTGCCGAAAACAAACCAATATCAAATGAGAAATTAAAGTCAAAAATAAATATGTTGGAAAATTCTCATGATACAACCTCAAAACACTTAAGTCCACTTTTCGTCACTGACAGTGAATATAAAGAATTTAAGAAGCGTCATGATAGCGCAAAAGTTCCTAAAAAAGATTTTTCAACATTTGAAGGCGATTGCTTCTTAGGTATTGATGCGGGTTCAACCACTACAAAAATTGTTGTTACTGACAATGAGGATAACTTATTATATTCGATGTATAAAAGCAACGAGGGTAATCCTCTAAGATCAGTAATGAATATGTTAAAAGATTTATATAAAATAATGCCAAAAGCTGCAAAGTTAAGATATAGTGGCGTTACAGGATATGGCGAAGCCTTGATTAAAACAGCCCTTGGTGTTGATTTAGGGGAAATCGAAACAATTGCACACTATACTGCTGCAAAAAGATTTATGCCTGAAGTTACTAGTATCGTAGATATTGGTGGTCAGGATATGAAATATATAAAAATAAAAGATGGAGCAATCAACAATATAATGCTTAATGAAGCTTGTTCATCGGGTTGCGGCTCATTTATTGAAACATTTGCTAAGAGTTTAAATTTACCTATTGAAAAGTTCGTAGACGAAGCTCTTGAATCACGCGAACCTGTCGATTTAGGTTCCCGCTGTACAGTTTTCATGAATTCAAAAATTAAGCAAGCTCAAAAAGAAGGCGCTTCAGTTGGTGATATATCAGCCGGACTTTCTTATTCGGTCATAAAAAATGCAATACAAAAAGTTATGAAAGTTAGAGATGTCGAAACACTTGGTGATCACATTGTTGTTCAAGGAGGGACATTCTACAACGATGCGGTTTTGAGAGCTTTTGAAATGATTGTCGGTAAAAACGTTGTACGTCCTGATATTGCAGGCTTGATGGGAGCTTATGGTGTTGCTATTATTGCTAAAGAGCAATACGAAGCTAATCTTGATATGACTTACTATTCTACGATTGCCGACGAAAAAGCTATCGACGAATTGAAAATAGATAGTACTCATGTGCGTTGCCCTGGCTGCGAAAATCATTGTTTACTTACTATTAGCAAATTTAGTAATGGACAAAAACATATAAGTGGTAACCGTTGTGAAAAAGGTGCCGGCATCGTTAACAAAACCGGAGACTTACCAAACCTTTATAAATATAAACACGATAGATTATTTAATCATTATAAACCACTTGAAGAAAAAGATGCTAAACGTGGAACAATTGGAATTCCTAGAGTTTTAAATATGTATGAGGATTTTCCATTCTGGTTCACATTCTTAACATCTTTAGGATTCAGAGTTGTTACCTCTGAAAAATCCACTCGCAAAACCTATGAAAAGGGAATGGAATCAATGCCTTCTGAATCTGTTTGCTACCCTGCAAAGCTTTCACACGGGCACATAATTGATTTAATCAATCAAGGAGTCACTACAATTTTCTACCCTTGTATTCCTTATTCACGACAAGAATACACTAAAGCTGATAACCACTACAATTGTCCTATCGTTATCTCGTATTCTGAGGTTTTGAAAAATAATGTTGAAGAATTAAAAAATGTAAAATTCCTAAATCCATTCTTGCCATTCGATGCACAAAAATTAGCAGCTACAATTATGGATTTACCTGAATTTGACGAATATCATTTTTCAAAAAAAGAATTAATAAAAGCTGCACAAGCTGCAGAAAAAGAATATCAACAATTCAAAAAAGACGTTCAAGATGAAGGACAAAAAGCTTTAGATTATATGAAAGAGCACAACGTAAGAGGTATTGTACTTGCAGGTCGTCCTTACCATGTTGACCCTGAAGTTAACCACGGAATTGACACACTAATTACTTCGTTAGGATTGTGCGTTTTATCAGAAGATAGTATACAAAATCAAGCTGATATTCATCATGATTTACGTGTTGTAAATCAATGGGTATATCATTCAAGATTATACGCTGCTGCTGACTTTGTAGGACATCACGACAATTTAGAATTAGTTCAACTTAATTCATTTGGTTGCGGCGTCGATGCTGTTACAACTGATCAAGTAGAAGAAATTTTATCAAGTTTTGATAAGATGTATACTCTCATAAAAATAGACGAAGTCAACAACCTTGGCGCTGTAAGAATACGTATTCGCTCGCTACTTGCAAGTATGAATAAACGTATAAAAGAATCACATGAAGATAAAGAAAAAGGAAATTATCAGCGAAATCGAGTTGTATACACAAAAGAAATGAATGACAGCGGTTACACAATTTTGTGCCCACAAATGGCTCCGATACATTTCGAAATTTTAGAAGAGGCCGTTCGATCATGTGGATACAATTTTGTTGTTCTGAAAAATTGCACACAGCATACTGTAGAAACCGGTTTAAAATATGTTAATAATGATGCATGTTATCCTTCAATTTTAACCACTGGTCAATTGATTGAAGCTCTACAATCCGGAAAATATAATTTAAACAAAACCGCAGTCATTATGAGTCAAACTGGTGGTGGTTGTCGTGCAACAAACTACATTGGATTTATTCGCAAAGCACTAAAAGATGCAGGTTTTGCAAATATTCCAGTTGTATCATTCAATGTCGTTGGAATGGAAAAAATGCCAGGATTCAAGATTACTCCAAAATTGATAGGGCGACTTTCAAAAGCAGTTATTTATGGTGACTTATTACAAAAGCTTGCTTCAAAAAATCGCGCATATGAAGTCAACAAAGGCGATACTCAAAAAGTATATGATAAATGGATGAGTAATTGTAAGCATCTTGTAAAAGGTTCTACTTTTAAAGAATTCAAACAAAGTATTTATGATATGGTTAATGATTTTGAGCAGATAGAAGTTGACATGACAACAGCAAAACCTAAAGTTGGAATCGTTGGTGAGGTTTTGATAAAATATCAGCCATTCGGAAACAATTTCGTTGGGCAAAAATTAGAGGACGCTGGCTGCGAAGTAATTTATCCTGAATTTATGGGCTTCATTAAATTTATTGCAACGCACAAAATAACTTATCACCAATTAATAAAATATAATGCCGGCACAGCCAAAATTTTCAAAACCGTTATAAAGCTAATCGAGCTAATTGAAAAAGATGTAAAAAAAGCATTGTTATCTTCATCAAAAGGTTATATGATGCCAGTAGATATATTTAAATTAGAAGAAAACGTAAAAGACATTTTATCAATCGGCAATCAAACCGGCGAGGGTTGGTTCCTAACCGCTGAAATGGTTGAATATATTGAAAACGGGATTCCAAATATTGTTTGCGTGCAGCCTTTTGCCTGCCTACCTAATCATGTTGTCGGCAAAGGTGTTATAAAAACGATAAGAGATAAATACCCTGAATCAAATATTTCACCTATCGATTATGATCCTGGTGCTTCAGAAGCTAACCAAACCAATCGACTAAAATTGTTAATTGCTGTAGCAAAAGACAATTTAAATAAAAAATAATAAAACAACAAAAACAATAAACACCAAAACAATAAAACAGCGAAACAATAAACACCAAAACAATAAAATAACAAAACAACAAAACAACAAAATAACAAAACAACAAAACAACAAAATAACATATAAAATAATAATTGAAACAAAGAGGAATAAAAGGATAGTAATATGTTTAGCTTAACTCCTAATGAAACTTATAGAAACATTTCGGATATTAGTTTAGAATATTTAATCAACGAGGTAAAAATTAAAGGTTTAATTTTTGATTTTGATGGAACATTATTCTTTAAAAATGAAATAAACGACAAAACCGTAGACTTTTTAAAAAGAGCAAAAGATTCTGGTTTAAAGGTTTCCGTAGTAAGCAATAACTTCAACGTGAGTGATTCTATTTTAAAAGATATAAATGTTCCAACAGTAAAACGCTTAGCTTTCAAACCATTAAAAAAGCCCTTACTTGATATGGCTAAGCGAATGAAATTAGAGCCTCATAAAATAGCAGTCATCGGAAACAATAAACTTACTGATATTTTTGGCGCCAACCGTGCAGGAATGTTTTCTATATACATACAAAATAATATAAACAATTTCTTTACAAAGAAAAACAATGAGATTAACCTAGAAGAAAAAGGAATTAATCATATTGATGATTAGACTTAACAATAATCAACCTAAAAAGATTCTATTTCAACTTTATACCAAATGTTGAGATATAAAATTATTGGCCCCTCCTCAACAAAGCTTATAGGTCAAAATCAGTTAAAACTCAGAAGATAATCTGGGTTTTTTCTTTTTTGTCTGCCTTTTCATAGCATTTCAGCTTTAAATTAGTTGCACAATTTGGTAAATTATGTTATAATTATTATGTTAAGTTAAAGGAGGGAATTTTTTATGAGTAAAAATACTAAAAACGAAGTTATATCTACTGCAAAATCAAGTAATAACAATATAGAAAATAATTCAAATGATAAATTTAATCAATATGACCCATTAAATTTAGATGGATTAGAATCAGCAATAGATCAATATTTAAAAGCATTGCAAGAAAAAGTGCTTTCATATTCATCTCCAGAAGACCTATCTTATAATGCTCTTACTTCTTTAGGTGCCTTTCCAAAAGGCAGTTTTACTGAAAATTTAGCTAAAGAACTGCACTTAGTACTAAATTTTAGAAAAAGATGTCATACAGATCATTCTGCAGATTTTTACTATAGTTGTCAACGTGATTCAAACTACCTCAAATCCAATTTTTGGTACTTTCATCATTTTTTAAAGAACTTCAAACCTTCGAATACAAAATACAGAATATACTTAAATTGTCAGAACCAAAACATATCAGATCTTGCTGAACAAATTTTCAATAATTTTGAAAATTTGGATAAATATTATTTTAAAATGATGTCTGATCACGCTTGTATGTATGATTCAAGATCTGAAAAATTTGTTTTTTATTCAGATGATGAACAAAATTTAAAAGAAGTTGCCAAAAGACTTATCGAGCTCAAAGAAAAAAATCCATATTTATTTGCTGGTTCTGAAAATGTTAATCCATTTTTCGAAACCAAAAATGGATTTCTTTCAATTGCAAAACAATTACCTACTGCGTCTGTTAATGATCATTTTCGATATTTATACACAGACTTACAAAACCATACTCAGGTTTTACACGATTCAACAAATTCTGCACTTGCTTTTGCATTGGAGGAATCACTGCTTGATAGCACAAATAAATTAATGACATTTAATTCAAATTTTAATGAATTTGCAAATTCTAAAATTAGTTCAGATAAGATAAATAATACTCAATCATATGTTAACGATCTTTTACCTGAAATAATGAACAATAAAACTTATTATTTAACTTTACTTTCAAATATGCATAAAGATCTTGAAAAAATCTGCGAATCAAATCCAGAGCTTTATATAAATGGTATTTCAAAAACTAAGATCTTACCTGAAAATTTAAATGATAAATCTAAAAAAGATTTAGATGATTAAAAAATTAAATGATAGTGTTAAGTAATTTATGAAAAAATAGATTATGAAAATATTATAAAAAAATTAAAGGAGAAATTTTTATGAACGAAAATACAAAAAACAAGGTTACTACTGATTCAAAATTAAATAACAATAATACAAAAAATAATTCAAATAATTCAAGCAATAAATCTAACCTAAATCAATCCGTAGATAAAAGATCTCTATATTATGCATTGGATCAGTATTTAAGAGCCTTTAGCGAATCACCACAGGGTTATGATTCTTATGATGTACTTGTTTCTTTAGGTTCATTACCTATAGGAGCTTCTAAGCTAAATGGATTCAAAGAGTCTAAATTAATAAAAAACTTCGCCGACATAGCAAATGATGATTTTGAAAACAATTTATCTGAATATTCACAAGGTAATTCATTTCATGTTTTCCTAAAAAACTTTAATGTAAATAACGCAAAATATCGAATTTACTTGAATTGTCAAAACCGAAACATTGCCACCATCGCAGAACAATTTTTTAAATATGCTAACGTCATATTAGATAATTATTGTTTTAAAATAATGACAAACGAATCTTGCGAATATAGTGAAAGAACAGAAAAAATTGTTTTTTATACAGATAATAAAAAACATTTAATAGAAACGATTGCATTACTCAACGAAATAAAAAAGAGAAATCCAAATTTATTTATTGGATCTGAAAATAATAATCCATTCTTTTTCACATCCCATAATTTCTTAAAAATTGCAAAAGAATTACCAGCAAATAAAGATGGAGACTACATATATAAAAATCTACAAGGACAAGAATACCCAATCGTTGATTCAGCAAATACTGCACTTTCTATTGCGCTCTATGATTCATTAATTGATAGTATTAATAAATTGCTAACAAATGACGCAGAATTTTATGAATACACAAAAGCTCAAAATCATTCAGATGAGATGGCTGCTTTTGCATATAGCCCTAAAAAACTTTTGCCTAAAATAATGAGAAACAAAAAACTTTATACAAGCTTACTTTCAAATATGAACCAAGATCTTGTTAAGCTTTGTAAATTAAATCCTGATCTTTGTGTCAATGGCATCACGAAAAATTTTCTTTTGGAAGAAAATAATCGAAATAAAGTTGATAAGGACTATGATGATTAAAATAAAATAAAATTAAATTAAATTAAATTAAATAAATTGAATTAAATAAAATCAATTGAATTAAATAAAAGAAAATTAAATTAAAAAAAATATCAAATAGGAGGTTCTTTATGAACGAAGAAATAAAGAAAGCCACTTCATCTATTTCAAATTCAAATAACAACAGTGTTGAAGATAATGCAAACAATACATCAAGCAAAAAGCAAAAAATAAATAAGAGAACTCTATATTATGCAATAGATCAGTATTTAAAAGCAATGCGCGAAATGTCAGCTTATAAAGCTCCTGAAAATCTTTCATATTCCGCTCTCACTTCATTAGGTGCACTTCCAAAAGGATTCTCTACCGAAAATGCATTAAACGAATTTAAGCTTTTAAAAGACTTTCATTCAAAAGCAAAATCTGACAAACAAAATAAATTTTCCCATTCCATGCAAAAAATTATTGATATAGGTAAATATTCTCCTTGTTATTTTCATCATTTAAGCAAAAACAGCGATTGTGTACCATCATACAGAATTTATTTAAATTGTCAAAACAAAAACATATCTGCTATTGCAGAGCAATTTATGAAATATGCTGATATTCTGCTTGATGATTATTATTTTAAAATAATGACATTTATTGATTGTCAAATCTCACAGAGATATGAAAAGTTTGTTTTCTACGCAAAGGATGAAAGGCAGTTAAGAGAAATAATTTCATTACTCACTGAACTAAAAAAAAGGTATCCAGATTTATTTATCGGCTCTGAAAATGTAAATCCTTTTTATGAAACTAAAAATGGTTTCCTTTCTGTTGCAAAGGAATTTTCTTATCCTTGTCACTATTTGTATAAAGGTTTTCGAAAGAAAGAAGAATTTTCAACAAGTTCAGCAAATACTGTACTTTCTTATATATTAGAAGATTCAATGCTTGATAGTATAGACAAACTAATGATATCTAATCCACATTTTAATCGATTTGCAAAAAATATGATTTCGGCAGATAATGCGGATGATACTAAACTTTATGTTGATTTGCTTTTACCCAAAATAATGGGAAATCGAAATCTTTACGCAAATTTACTATCAAATATGTGCAATGATCTTAATGTAATTAGCGAATTAGTTCCCGATCTTTGTATTAAAGGCATTCCTACTAACTCGATTCTTAACAAAATCGAAAACAATAACAAAGATAAAGACAAAAACGAGAAAAAAGAACCACTTCCAACCAGAAGATCAAATCCAATACGTAAAAAAAATGTTAACAAAGAGCATGACGATTAAAGCAAGTTGTAAGAGAACATACGACAAACGAAAATGTAAAAAATTTTTATTGACACTCCCCTGGAATTGTGCTAATATAATAGTGCTGCGTAATGAGCAGCACCATTACTTGCAGAGGTGGTCGAGTTGGTTTAAGGCACCAGTCTTGAAAATTGGCAAGGGTTTATAGCTCTTCGTGGGTTCGAATCCCACCCTCTG
>Ga0065708_1040307_pt1 | contig 11851 bp, 11 predicted proteins | sample Hoacrofraction12_2_FD_59095 | JGI IMG/M metagenome (GOLD analysis project Ga0065708, IMG submission 59095) | Hoatzin crop microbial communities from Cojedes, Venezuela, sample from fiber fraction 12 v1 | ecosystem: Host-associated > Birds > Digestive system > Esophagus > Crop | place: Venezuela... | reverse complement strand
TTTTTTGGGTATGGAAATGAGAAATTGCACATTCGCCTCCTTTGAATTCCTAGGCTTAAAGACAGCACGCAGGGGATAGGCCATCAAGGTGTCTCCCTCGTCGAACAACCGTCCAATAGCTGTGCGACTACACAATTTCTCATTTTTGCAGAGTTTATAGTTCATCCTCATGCTTGATGGCACAACCAATCAACTGCTATTTTGCTCACAAGCTATTATGGCAAGCACCACAGTGTTCGCGGCACACGATGCAGTCAACAACAGTCACCCGCTAGCAGCAGCATTATTTTTTAGCCTTTGTATTCTCGGTGCCAGCATCTTGATGCTGTTTCAGGTACTCCTCAATAGCCATGACCATCGACGGAGTCTTAGGCGAAATAGTAGCATCTAATGTTAGCCCAACCTCTTTCACGGCATCAGTAGTGCTTTTGCCCATGGCAGCTATCGCTACATTGCGCTCTTTATAGTCTGGGAAATTGGTTACATACGATTTCACCCCTGCTGGACTAAAAAAGGCAAGCATATCGTAATCAAACGGCTCATCGGGTCCAAAATCGTTGCTCACCGTGCGATACATTTCCACTGTTGTGCATTTCACCTTAGGGTTGTTCAGCAACACACTGATGTCATTTTGCACATTGCTTGTTGGCATCAGATAGGTTTCCTTGTTATGCTTAACAATGATGGGCACCAAATCATCCATCTTGCCAGACTCTGCGTAAAATATCTTGCGCTTGCGATACACTACATATTTCTGTAGGTATCGAGCCACTGTCTCGCTCACGCAGAAGTATTTTAGCGTATCAGGCACTGTGTACCGAGTTTCCTTGCATAGGCGAAAGAAGTGGTCGATAGCAGTGCGAGCAGTAAATATGATTGCTGAATAATCTGGAATGGCAATTTTGCTTTGACGAAATTCACGTGATGTCAGTCCTTCAACCTTAATAAATGGACGAAAAACAATCTCAACATTGTACTTTTTTTCTAAATCGTAGTAAGGCGACTTGTCGGAAGACGGTTTGGGTTGTGAAACCAAAATCTTTTTGATGCTCATCGGGTGCTTTTATGACTGTAAATTACCACATAGCCAAATAGTTAAACGCCAAAACAAAGCAATCGGCACTATTTCGACCGCGCAAAGGTACAAAATAAAATACAAAATAGATGGCAAATTGCTATAAAAAATTCTAAAACCCTTGCACATAAATACCATTCTTGCTAGCAAATATAGACTAGCGCCTATCGTAAGTAGAACAAAGTGATGAGATGGATATAACAACAATATCACGAGGACAGGTAATAGTGTCAGTCCAAGTGTGGATTGCGTAGCCCTGAAGCCATCAATCCACAATTTGGTGGATATGCTATCGGCAAACACATAACCTAGTAACCGATAAGCCATCAGCTGCAATAGATAGAACACCAATGCCAACACACTCAGTCCTCCTATGCATAGTGCCATGTGAGCTTGTAATAGGCCACACAATGATGGGTGCAACTCCATCACAGCATAATATAGCATAAAGCCCTCAGCAATGCAGGTGTTAACAATCAGTGCTCCTAGAATTTGGGTCTCGTTGAAGGTGTGGTCCTCAAATAAATTCTCGCGCTGTCGAATAGAGAACATATAATGAGCTAAATTCTCTATATACTTATATCCAGTGCGGTAGCTCATTATCACAGCAACAATACTCGTTAGCAGTAAAGCCATTGCTCCCGTGCTATGCAGAGGTGAGGTGGCTATGCTTTGTGCTGATTGGTGCGGTAGCTGTTCCATAACCGACAACTCAGCAACATGCTCCACAATAGTGTCATTACCATCCACACTATCTATCAAGCCATTGGCATAGTGTGGCACAAAGGGTGTGTCAACCACACTTTGCGGTATAGACGAAAGCGAGTCGCTATAAGGAGTGTCTATCGTATCGACAACAGCAGTAGGCATATCTCAATCTATACATAAATATTAATGTGGCATCTTTAATATTTCGATTCCACATTGGATGGCGGGTTCTGAGATGCTTCGATGAGCATATCGATTGCCTGCTCAGGAGTAGCAGCAACTAAAAACAAATTACGATGCACGGGCTTCATAAAGCCCTCATCAACAGCATGACCTATCAAGCGTAACAAGTCATCATAATAGCCTGCCGTGTTAAGCAAGACTATTGGCAATGTAGTGATACCCAACTGTTTCCAAGTAGTAGCCTCTAGAAGTTCTTCCCAAGTACCCACTCCACCTGGCAAAGCGACTACAACATCACACATTTCACTCATCATAGCTTTGCGCTGATGCATATCTGCAGTGATCAGCACATCATCAAGGCGGTCGTAACACCAGCCATTGTCCACCATAAATTTAGGAATAACCCCTGTCACAGTTCCCCCAGCGTCTAGTGTTCCATCGGTCACAGATCCCATTAAACCTATAGCACCGCCACCATTGATATTATGCCAACCATGCTGTGCCAATAGCTGTCCTAACCGATAGGCATCATCTAGATAGCATTGTTTGACATGAGCACTAGATGCGCCGAACACACACACTTTAAGTTTTTTATCTGCTTTCATCGCTGCAAATTTACGTTTTTTTGATGGTGTGCCCAAAAAAAACTCTATGGCATGGTTTATCACTATTTATTATCAATGGATTACCTATTGCAAATTATTTTTGTACCTTTGCAGGCTAGTAAGCTATTTAAATTCATTTATAGACCAAAAAGTAGAAACAGCTATGATTAGATGTCCAGAATGTGGCCATGAAGCTCCAGAAGGGTCAGCTTTCTGCAACCACTGCGGTGCTAAATTAGCGCTTGAAACCGAATGTCCTTATTGTCATTCTATCATAACAACCGATTCCGTCTTTTGTCCTAATTGTGGCAAGCTGGTGCGAGAGCCTCAAGCTGCAACCGATAGGGAGGTTACACAGCAGACTACTCCACCTCACTATAAGGCACAGTCCCCGACTAGAGACCCATGGCAACAACAGCAGAACATATACGCTCGCAACAACCATGAGCAAAACCTAGATGATGAAAATGACACAAGCGACGAGCCATCGCACTATAATCGCAATCTGCTCATTGGTGTGGTGTTGGCTGCGCTACTGATAGGCTTGCTCACACTGATGCGGCACTGCAATAGCCAGAGCGACCGCCGAGCAGAAGCACAAGCCGATAGTGTAGCTGTTGCTAGCGAAGATAGCCAAGATCCCCTCGCCATATTCAATGCTGAACTGAGCCGAAACAATATGACTGGTGATGATGCTATTGCAGCCCTGGCTGTGAAATTCCCTAGTGAGGACCCTGAAAATCCCGAACGCATCGTAGGTGTGACCTACAAGAATGATGCAGATAGGCCATTTATTAAAATTTATCGCTTATCACGCAGTGGTAGCTTGTGGCAACCCGAGCTGGTGCAGACCAAATATTTTGAGAGGCGAACTATCAATCCAGACAATAGTGCACTGATTGCCGATATTAATACAGTGCCACGCCGAGTCAACCTAGATGGCAATGAATATCTGTATTTTGCCTTCGTCAATAGCCTACAAGGAGCTGATGAAGGCAATAGTGGACGAGTAACCCTCTGCCTGTTTGATATCGATAGTAAAAAGCTCTCTACGCTCAACTATGATGGTCCTATCAAGCGCCGCAATGACGGGCGATTGTATATCTATGGCAAACCACTAGAGAGCGCCAATAGCAGTGAACGCCGTTTCTTGCGGCAAGAAGCAGATAAGCTAAAGGTGTTGTATGTACCGACCGAAGAGGAACTCAAAGCTGAAGAAGAAGCCCGACTGAAAGCTGAAGAAGAGAAAGCCCTTGCTGGCGAAGAAAATGCAGATGCCAAATGGAATCATGACAATGCAGAAACGATGGATAAATTGAAAGAGGGAGAGGAAGTGCGAATCAATGCGCCCCAATATGACAAACCCATTTTCAACATGAAAGATATAGCCAGCAAACTAGAAAATGATGGCTACCTAGTGTTTACCGACAACAAAGGGGCCGTTTATGGCTTCAACAAAAGCAGTCGCAAGTATTTTGTAATCTTCTCACCATCGGGTGGCAATAAAGCCATTGGTATCAGCTTTGAAGATAGTGGTAACCTGCATATCAAGACCACCAATGGTAACATCAGCTACAATCTAGCATCAGACAAAGCCAAACACGTTGATTGATTGGGTACTATGGATGATGAAAAGCGAGAATATACCATCTTCTATTTGTGGCTAGATTTGATACTCATCGGGTTGTTAGCATTGTTATGGTGGCTCAACAATGTGGTATTCGCATCCTAGCTATTGTGTCTGCCTGCAGCAAAATGCTGCACAGCACACAATGCCGATGGGTTGAGAAACGTTAAATTCAATATACAACAAAATCAAAATACAAAATTATGGCCGTTGAAATCAGACAACTCGACCCTACCAACAGGCGACAACTGCTCAAGTTTGTCCAGTTTCCTATCGACACACTGTATCGCAACAGCCCCTATTATGTGCCCGCCTTGGTAACTGACGAGGTTGACACCTTGGACCCTACCAAAAATCCTGCATTTGACTTTTGCGAGAGTGCCTACTGGATGGCCTACCGCAATGGTAAGCCCGTTGGTCGCATTGCTGGCATTATCAATCGCATAGTCAACGAACGTGCAGACAAACAAGAGGCACGCTTTGGATTTATCGATTTCATTGATGATGCTGAAGTAGCTGATAGCTTGATAACAGCTGTGGCGCAATGGGGACGTAGCAAAGGGATGAAACAGCTGACAGGGCCACTAGGCTTCACTGACATGGACCGTGAGGGTATGCTCATCGAAGGGTTTGACGAAGTGGGCACACAAGCCACCTTCTACAATCATCCTTACTATCCCAAACACATTGAGCGGATGGGATTTGTCAAAGATGTTGATTGGATAGAGCTCGAAATCAAGATACCCCAAGAAATTCCCGAAAAGATGGTGCGCATTGGCGAGATTGTAAAAAAGCGCCATGGCCTAACAACCATTAGGTACACCAACCGCAAGCAACTAGTTGCAGACTATGGTGATGCCATCTTTCATCTTATCAACGAAGCCTACGACAGCCTATTTGGCTACTCACCGCTCACCGAAAAGCAAATCAAACACTACATCACGCTTTACTTGCCATTCTTGCCCCTCGATGACATTTCGCTGATTGTTAAGGAAGATGGAGGTGAACTGATAGGAGTGGGTATCTCTATCCCATCGCTATCCAAAGCCCTCATCAAAAGTCGAGGCCGCCTGTTGCCACTGGGCTGGTGGCATCTGCTCAAGGCTTTTCACCACAACGACACGGTGGATCTACTGCTCGTGGCTGTCAAGCCCGAATATCAGAACAAAGGCGTCAACTCACTACTGTTCACCGACCTGATTCCTAGCTATAACAAGCATGGCTACAAGCAGGCCGAAAGCGGTCATGAGTTAGAACTCAATCACAAAGTGCTGCAACAATGGGACTATTTTGAACACCGTCAACATAAACGCCGCCGTGCGTTCACCAAAGCACTGTGAATCACAATAACCAAACATTCATTATATTATCTAGATTATGAACAATTTTATTCAAGTTATCAATCAATATGCGCTCGATGGCGAGAGCGCTATCAACACCGAAGCCCTCAAAGAAACAGCCCACTTGGCCAAACAAACACTCGAAAATGGAACTGGTGAGGGCAATGATTTCCTAGGGTGGTTGCACCTGCCCTCAAGCATCACCGAACAACAGCTACAGTCCATCGAAGCGACAGCAGCCCAACTGCGGCGAGAGTGTGAATATGTGGTTGCTATCGGCATAGGTGGAAGCTATCTGGGAGCCAAGGCCGTTCTCGAAGCACTCAGTGACCATTTTGCAGCCTATAAGCCTAGTGGAAATCCTAAAGTTGTGTTTGCTGGTAACAACATCGGCGAAGATTATCTCTATGACCTGATGGGGCTGGTGAAAGGCCACAAGTTTGGCATCATCGTCATCTCTAAATCAGGCACCACCACCGAGCCCGCTATCGCATTTCGCCTGCTCAAAGAGATGCTAGAGCAACAAGAGGGCAAGGAATTTGCCTCACGCAACATCGTGGCTATCACCGATGCCGTGCGAGGGGCGCTGCGCAACCTAGCCACTCAAGAGGGCTATGTCACCTATGTCATCCCAGACAATGTGGGCGGCCGCTTCAGCGTGCTCACACCAGTGGGCCTGCTACCTATAGCCGTAGCTGGATTTGATATCCGCTCGCTCGTGCAAGGTGCCATCGAAATTGAACAAGGCGACGATGAAGCGGTGCTCAACTATGCTATCGCTCGCAATGCGCTCTATCAAAGCGGCAAGAAGATTGAGATACTAGTTAACTTCTGCCCTCGCCTGCACTACCTCGCCGAATGGTGGAAACAGCTCTATGGCGAGAGCGAGGGCAAAAATCACAAAGGCATATTTCCTGCTAGCGTAGATTTCACGACCGACCTTCACTCGATGGGGCAATGGATACAGGATGGTGAGCGCTCAATCTTTGAGACCGTGCTGAGTGTGGGCGACCAAGACCATGAGGTGGTTATCCCTAGCGATGAAGCCAATCTTGATGGACTCAACTACATAGCTGGTCGGCGAGTCGATGAAGTCAACAAAATGGCCGAATTAGGCACACGTCTAGCACACGTCGATGGTGGCGTGCCCAACCTGCTCATCACCGTCCCTGCACTCAACGAACGCTACTTGGGGCAGCTCATCTACTTCTTTGAAAAAGCTTGCGGCATCAGCGGATATATGCTAGGAGTGAATCCTTTCAACCAACCAGGCGTTGAGGCTTACAAAAAGAATATGTTTGCCCTGCTAGGCAAGCCTGGCTATGAACAGCAAAGTACCAAAATCCAAGCTCGTCTGAAAGGATAACGCGCTATCTGGGGGGATAGCCACCAATCCCTATTGCATCAGTTGACGAAGGTCTCGAGCCACCTGTGAGCGTGAAACTTGAGACCTTCGTCAATCATTTTTCTTTATTTTTGCTGTGGGCAATAGCACCCATCAAGCAGCTACCTGCCAGCGCCTTGAATGTTGCGCACTTGTCGCTGAAATTCAAAGGGGCTCTTGATATATCTCAGGAATATCGTGCCCGCTCCAGTTCCCGATGCTTCAATTGTCCCATAATTGAATATCCTGCCCATCAAGCCTTGATTGACAACAATAGACTCTACCTTGCCAATCACGATTTCGTGAGTGTGGCGGTGTAGCCACCCATGGCTGTGAAACAATCGTTTGTCGCTCACAAAGATAGTAGTGGTCAAGTTGCGTATCAAGCGGTCCAAATGCAAATAAGCCACCCAGCTCAACTTGGGTTCATAACAGATTTGCTCATCTTGGGCTATAATCTTGCTGATTTTCATAACGTATGCTAAAAAATGTGGGTTATTGCGCAAAGTTATATCATTATTTCCAGTTTTATTAGTAATTTCGCCAAAAAAATGAACACATCATGGCAACAACTACAGAACAAGCCCAACAATATGTGAGACAAACAGGGTCACTCAAGCAGCGACTAGCACGAGTAAAAACAACGCGATGGTGGCGATTTGGTGTCGTGGCAGCCATTTATATAGCATGGACCATCTGGATGGGCAACCCTTGGCTGCTGCTAGGTCTAGTGCTATTAGGCGACATCTACTTGACCCAATTTTTGCCTTGGGGAGCGTGGAAAGGCATCAAAAACAAGACCTTGCGCTCTGTGATGAGTTGGGTAGATGCCATCATCTATGCCCTAGTGTTGGTCTATTTTTTATTCTTGTTTGTAGGGCAAAATTATCAGATTCCATCGTCATCGCTCGAGAAAACACTTCTCACTGGCGACTTCTTGTGGGTTAACAAAGTGACCTATGGCCCACGGGTGCCACAAACGCCACTTCACTTTCCATTGGCACAAAACACACTGCCATTGCTAGGCTGCAAGTCCTATATCGACAAGCCACAGCTCAGCTATCATCGCCTCAAAGGACTGCGCAATGTGGAACGCATGGATATTGTGGTGTTTAACTTCCCAGCTGGCGACACTGTAGCTCTCAAATGCCCTAATCCCGACTATTACACCCTATGCCAAGAGCGTGGGCGCGATGTGGTGCGTAACAACCCCGACGTGTTTGGCGACATCGTCTATCGCCCAGTAGATCGCCGCGATAACTATGTGAAGCGATGCCTAGGTCTGCCTGGCGAAACGCTACAGATAAGCGATGGCATCGTCTATGCCAACGGCAAGGCTGTACAACAACCAGCTGAGGTGCAATACTTTTATTATATCCTCACCGATGGCACCCCCATTGATAATGAATTGCTCGACCAACTAGGCATCAGCATCGAGGATCGCCATGGACAAGGCAACGAATATATCTTGCCTCTGACCGCCTCGATGAAGCAACAGCTGCAATCATACCCTTGGATTAGCGACATCCAACGGGTCAAACCAGATACGCGAGAAAGCATCATCACCTATCCCGTTGGCACCGATTATGGCTGGACTCACGCTGATTATGGCCCCATCGTTATCCCCAAACGAGGCATGACCATGCCGCTCACCATCAGCGAGTTGCCAAAATATGAGCGCTGCATCCGTAACTATGAAGGAAATACGCTAGAAGTGAAAGATAACACAATATACATCAACGGCAAGCCCGCCACTAGCTACACCTTTAAAATGGACTACTATTGGATGATGGGCGACAACCGCGACAACTCACTCGATTCGCGTTATTGGGGTTTCGTGCCCGAGGACCATATCGTTGGTACCCCATCTGTGATTCTTATCTCGTTTGACAAAGACCACTCACTCACCGATGGTGGCATCCGTTGGAATCGCATCTTCAAGAAACCCAACCCTGACAAACAGTGACCGCCACAGCATCACTGCCCCACCACACGACCCTCATCACTGGTAGCATGGCTGCTGCTAGTGTGTCGTACTACGCCCTAGCACTAGCTACTGGCCAGTTGCTCATCGACCTCAGCGAGCGACATCTACCATTGCGCCACAGCCACCACCGCTACCTCATTGACGGCCCTCATGGCACCAATACTCTCACTATCCCCCTTGTAGCATCTACACACCATCTTACCACCCCGATGCGAGAAGTACGCATCAGCGAGCACGGTCATTGGCGTGGACACCATTGGGGGGCTATCTGCGCAGCCTACGGGCGTTCACCCTACTTCTCCTATGTAGCCGATGACCTGCAACACATTATTTATGGAGAGCAATCTCTATTGGCAGACTTCAACCAGCAGATTCACAATTTAGTCATTGACTTCATGGATCTTCCGATTAGCACACAATACACCCACAATTCCACAACCAACTTACTAGCCAACTCGATAGACTTGCGCCCCATACTTACCACCAAGCACACGCCACAACTCCCCACTGCTATCGTGCCCTATTATCAGATGTGGGACCAAACCACAGGCTTCAAACCTCACCTCAGCATCCTAGACCTGATGATGAACTATGGGCGAGAAGGCATCTTGGTGCTACACAAGATGGCAACCATCATCAAGACCCATCAAACCTAAAAAACACACTTGATTTATAAGCTTATCAAAAACAAATAATTTATTTTTTGATGTTTTTTTAAGCATTTTGATGTTTTTTTTCTATATTTGCAGTCTCGCTAGCAGTGTAGCACCCATCTGGGGGCGCACCACTAACGAGACTTGAATCATTTAGTCTAAATTTCCCTACGCCGCCACTGCCCTCTACTCAGCATGTGAATGTCAAACCTGGGCATAGCGGCAACCAATGAAGGCACTACCGCTGAGGCAATGCCTTCATTTCTATCCCCCCCCTTTGAAACCGATGGTAACCGCACAAGCGATTCTCCATCTGCTACCTACTCGCTTATACAAAAAAAATTTGATATTTTTTAAAAACTACAAGGTTGCCATAATGCCTTTGTGCCCAAAAAACGCTGTACCTTTGCCTTGTCAACAAGCATTTTTTTGATTTTTAATCATCAACAACTTTTATGACAACAATACAGCCAGATAGGTCACAACCAGGATTAGTGTTCACGGCTATTGACCATGCTGTGGAAACTGGAGAGTGGACTAGACAATCATTAACCGAGTTAAACAATCTCATTAACGACATTAACAATGGCAGACTACTATTTAAACGATTTCCATCGCAAGCACTGCGAGGCTTTATGCAAGGAGGTAGAGCAAATGAAGCAGCAACCCTTATCTTACGCGGACAAACTGGAACAATACCACCAGAACGAAGATTCCTTATTCGTGCGAAGACTGAACGGGACTGCAGGCAAAGACCACTCCAAGAACGAATAGTCGAGAATTGGGCACGGGCTGCAGGATATTGGATTGAGCAAGTAAGCGATGTGTTGCACCATCAGCACAACTATGCTAGCGGTGGCGAAGCCATCGTGTTTGCCAACGATGGCGCAATGGTCACTAAACTCATCTCACTCAACTACTACATCACTCCTCAATTTGCCCTCGACCGCATCACGCTACACAACACCTTGTTTCCAGCTATTCCCATCACCATTCAAGGATTTACGCGTGTAGAGGGGGATTTCTTTTTTGTAGTAGAGCAACCATTCATCGTGGGAGAATACGCCTCACAAGACGAAATCAAACACTATATGGCCCAGTTGGGCTTTACCCGTCACAACAACATCTACACCACTAGCCAAATCTACGTCACCGACCTACACGATGGCAACGTCATCAAGACCCCTAATGGACTGCTAGCTGTTATCGATGAGGATGCTCGTCTCAACACCCCCGATTACGATCTCGAAGCCCATACTCTAGATGAACGGATAGTGCCAGCAAATGGATAACCACGTAACCACCCATCAATAAGAGCACTTGACTAAAAGACAAGTTTTAAAATAGGTGCTAGATGCCTATTACATACAATACAATATAATATAAGACAACTAAAAATCAGGTTTTTAACAATAAAGTTCTATAAATCTAATACTTACAAAAATTTGAACGAAAAAATCTAAACCTACTAGTGGTTGATTGACAGAAAAGGCGTATCTTTGTAGGTTGTAATTACTTTGACATCATAGCCTTATTGGAGGCAACACTTGGGTCATGCTCTCACCGACAGAAACTCAACAAGGTGAGTGCACGGGTGAGTGCAAAAGAGAGAATTATGAAAGTGAAGATACATCACGAGGGAATTGGCATACTGCTAGTGCTGGCTGCAGTGTTGCTACTAGTGGGCTGGTTGGCATGGGCAACTATCGACTATAGGCCTGTGGCTGTAGCGCTAGTGGTCGTGATGGTGGTCATGTATGCTATGGTGGTGAACTTCTTCAGATTGCCTCGACGGCACTATGCAGGCGACAATAGCGATGGCCTAGCGGTGGTGTCAAGTGTGGATGGCCGTGTGGTAGCGCTCGAGGAAGTGTATGAAGACGAGTATCTGCATCAACAGGCAATACAGCTATCCGTGTTTATGACTGTGTTTAACGTGCATGCCAATTGGGTGCCAGTGGCTGGCATCGTACGCTATGTGAAGCATCACTCAGGGCGTTTCTTGGCAGCTAACTTACCCAAATCAAGTAGCGACAACGAGCGTTCAACAGTAGTGATAGAAACACCTGCAGGCCACCAAGTAGTCGTGCGGCAGATTGCGGGGGCAATAGCTCGACGCATTGTCACCTATGTGGAACCCGAAGAGCAAGTAGATATAACTGATTTTGTGGGATTTATCAAGTTTGGGTCACGAGTAGATATCTTCTTGCCCCTCGATGCCCAAGTGTGTGTGAAATTGGGCGATCGCACATGGGGTGGAGAGACGTTGGTGGCGCGCCTACCACAACC
>Ga0065708_1006724_pt1 | contig 11861 bp, 10 predicted proteins | sample Hoacrofraction12_2_FD_59095 | JGI IMG/M metagenome (GOLD analysis project Ga0065708, IMG submission 59095) | Hoatzin crop microbial communities from Cojedes, Venezuela, sample from fiber fraction 12 v1 | ecosystem: Host-associated > Birds > Digestive system > Esophagus > Crop | place: Venezuela... | reverse complement strand
TGATTATTACTAATTTAATCTTATAATTTAAGAAAATATTAATATTCTATGATTATTACTAATTTAATCTTATAATTTAAGAAAATATTTATTTAATTTAAGAAAAATGACAAGTGTTATGGTATTATGTTAGAAAATCAAATCAGTCCTTATCCAATTATTAATAAAAATAATTGTAAGGCATGTTTAAGGTGTATAAGTGCTTGCAGGAAGGAATGTATTGTTTTAAGCACTGAAATTAATGATAATGGTTATCCTTATGCTGAGTATACAGGTGAAGGTTGTATTGGTTGTGGGGATTGTTATTATACATGTCCGGAACCTTTAGCTATTGAAGTTCATATTCCTAAAAGGACAAGAGCTAAAAAGGAGGTTGCTTAAATGAGTAGTCAGATGGTTAAAGGGAATACTGCAGTGATTATCGGTGCTTTATATGCTGGTTGTGATTGTTTCTTTGGTTATCCTATTACTCCAGCTAGTGAAATTCTTCATGAAGCTTCTAAATACTTCCCAATGCTTAATAGGAAATTTGTACAGGCGGAAAGTGAAGAAGCTTCTATAAATATGATTTATGGTGGAGCTTCTACAGGTCATAGGGTCATGACTGCTTCATCAGGTCCAGGTATCAGTCTGATGCAGGAAGGATTTACTTATCTTGCAGGTGCAGAGTTGCCGGCAGTTATTGTGGATGTAATGAGAGCAGGTCCTGGGCTTGGTAATATAGGTCCCGAACAAGGAGATTACAATCAGATAGTTAAAGGTGGAGGTCATGGAAATTATAAAAACATTGTTTTAGCTCCTAACAGTGTTCAGGAAATGTGTGATTTGACAATGAAGGCTTTTGAACTTTCAAATAAATACAGAAATCCTGTAGTTGTCTTAGCTGATGCAGTACTTGGACAAATGGCAGAACCTTTAAAATTCCCTAAGGAAGCTATCAATCCTGAAATAGATAATAGCTGGGCTGTTAGAGGAAATAAAGATACTATGGATAATCTGGTTACTTCAATTTTCTTAGACTTCAGTCAATTGGAAGAATTTAATTTTGAAATTCAGGAAAAATATGAAACAATCAGAGAAAACGAAGTAAAATATGAAGAATATATGGTTGATGATGCAGAAATTGTCATAGTTTCTTATGGAACAAGCAGCAGATTATCAAGAACAGCTGTTGATGTTGCTCGCAGTAAAGGCATTAAATTAGGTCTTTTAAGACCAATTACTTTATTCCCATTTCCGGAAAAAAGAATTAAAGAACTTGCAGATAATGATGTTCGTTTCGTCTCTGTTGAGATGAGTAATGGTCAGTTATTGGAAGATGTAAAAGCAGCAGCTAATTACAATAATGTCCATCTTGTCAATAGGATGGGTGGTAATGTAATGGAGCTTAAAGATATTCTAAATGAAATCTATGAAATGGTCGGTCTTGATGAACGTCATTCTGTAGGCAGTGATGAAAATGAATATAATCCATCTTATATTTCAGAAAAAGAATATCAGGAAGAATTAGATAATGATAATATTTATAATCACAGAGTGGTTGATTAAATAGTTTAGGAGGTGAGGTTATGAATCATATCAAAGTAGATAAAGACAACACAGAAAAAGGTCAGACTTTAGAAATCGAAGAGAAGGTTTTGAAAAAACCGGATTCTCTATATGACAGTTTCCCAAGAAAAGGCAATGACATATACAATACTCATTACTGTGCCGGTTGTGGTCACGGTATTCTTCATAAGTTAATAGCTGAAGTAATGGATAAGTTGGATATACAAGACAGATCTGTTATGATTTCTCCTGTTGGTTGTGCAGTATTCGGTTATTATTATTTTAATTGTGGTAATGTCCAAACTGCTCATGGTAGAGCTCCTGCAGTAGCTACTGGTATTTCCAGAGCAGAAGATAATGCTATTGTTATGAGCTATCAGGGTGATGGTGATTTGGCATCCATCGGTTTAAATGAAACCCTGCAAGCTGCAAACCGTGGTGAAAAATTAGCAGTCTTCTTTGTCAATAACACCGTTTATGGTATGACTGGTGGACAGATGGCACCGACTACTCTTGTCGGTGAGAAAACCGTCACCTGTCAAAACGGTAGAAATCCTAATTTTGCAGGCTACCCTCTTCATTTATGCGAATTATTAAACAATCTTAAAGCACCTGTATTCATTGAAAGAGTTTCATTAGCTAATCCAAAACTCATTAGAAAAGCTAAAATAGCTATTGAAAAAGCTTTAATGATTCAGAAAGAAGGTTTAGGTTACGCTTTTGTAGAAGTATTATCTCCATGCCCAACCAATATTCGTCGTGATGTAAAAGGTGTTGAAGACTTTTTAATAAACGAAATGGGTAAAGAATTTCCTGTTAAAAGATTCAGAGACTTATCCAAAGAACGTGAACCAATAGACAGACCAAACAGTGATTTTTCAATCGAATCATTAGATAAAGTATTCAATATTGACAGAACAAAAGTCATAGAAGAAATCGAAGAAAACTCTTTTGATGATGTAAAAGTTAAAATCGTAGGATTCGGAGGCCAAGGAGTATTAAGTACCGGTCTTACCCTCGCTCAGGCAGCATGCGGTGAAGGTAAACAGGTATCCTGGTATCCAAGCTACGGTCCTGAACAAAGAGGCGGAACTTCCAACTGTTCTGTAACCATCTCAAGCAAAACAATCGGTTCTCCCGTTGTTGAAGAATGTGATGTTTTAATCGCAATGAACAAACCATCTTTGGAAAAATACTCCATCGATGTCAAAGAAAATGGAACAATCCTATACGACTCCCGTGCAGGCAACTACACTAATGAAAATTTAAACACTAAAGACAACGTAAAAATAATTTCCATCCCAGCTCGAGCTATTGCAAAAGAAATCGGAAACCCAAAAGCTATGAACACAGCTATCCTCGGTGTCCTCATGGAACTCGGTGGTGAAAACCCTATAGTTTCCAAAGAAGCTTTCAGAAACGGTATTCGAGACACTTTCGCTTCTAAACCAAAACTCATCGACATCAACCTTGCTGTCCTCGATGCAGGTGCTCAATGGCTAAAAGATAACAGCTAATTCAATTGGAGTTTAATGATTAAAAGATAATAGCTACTTTGATCGGTGTTTAATATCTAAAATATAATATATTATTCAATTAGAGTTTAATAGCTAAAACACAATTGATAATTTATTATTTTTTATCATTATTTTTACTTTTTTTATCTTTTTTATTCTTTACTTATTCTTTCTTTTTTTTATTTATTCATTGTCTATTACATAAAATTCATATTACATAAGTTAAATTTTACATAAGTTAAATTTGATTTTTATATCGGATTATAGGAGATATTATGAAAAATATTTTAATTGTTGTAGATATGCAAAACGATTTTGTTGACGGTTCATTAGGAAGTGATGAAGCAGTTTCAATTTTAAATAATGCAGTTGAGAAAATAGCTAATTTCGATGGAAAAATATTTGCTACATTAGACACTCATGATGAAAATTATTTAAATACTTTAGAAGGTCAGAATCTTCCAGTTGAACATTGTATCAAAGGAACTTATGGTTGGAAATTAAATAAACAGATTTTTAATGCATTATCCAATAAGGATTACATTCTCGTTGAAAAACCAACATTCGGTTCAATGGACTTAATAAACCATATTTCAAACATCCTTGATATTGAAACTGACATAAGTATTGAATTAATCGGTTTATGTACTGATATTTGTGTAATCTCCAATGCTTTATTGCTTAAAGCAAATTTCTATGAAACTCCAATATATGTTGATGCAAGTGCTTGTGCCGGAACAACTCACAAATCCCATCAAGATGCTTTAAATTCAATGAAATCTTGTCAGATTAATATTATTAATGAATAGATTAAATTATGTGTGGTATTATGATTTTAATTGAAAATAAGATTATAGAAATAAATAAATTTCCAGATGGGACTCTTTTGCTGAAAGAAGATATATCTGATAATTTCAAAGATTTTGATAAGCTTACAATCAAATGGTTTTTCGAGAATAATGAAGAACTTGTAGCATTGATTTTTTTAGTAAAACATATTAAATCTCATGGAATTAAAGATATTGATTTGTTCATGCCTTATATTCCAAATGCAAGGCAAGATAGAGTAAAAAATAATGAAGATGTTTTTACATTAAAATATTTTGCTGAAATTATCAATTTGCTTGATTTTAATTCAGTTTCATCTCTTGATCCTCATTCAAGTGTCAGTGAAGCTTTAATCAATAATATGAATATAATTTCTCCAAAAAAGTATATTGTGCAAGCTATTGATGAAATTTCTGATAAAGATCTTATTGTTTTCTATCCTGATGAAGGAGCTATGAAAAGATATTCAAATATGCTTGATATGCCTTATTGTTTCGGTATTAAAAACAGAGATTGGAAAACTGGAGAGATTAAGGATTTATCGGTTGTAGGGGAGCTTGATTTAATAAAATCTTCAAATGTTTTAATTGTGGATGATATTTCAAGTCGTGGCGGAACATTCTATCATAGTGCTTGCAAACTTAAAGAACTTGGTGCAAATGACTTATATTTGTATATTTCCCATTGTGAAAACACAATTTTAAAGGGGGATGTGTTAAAAGATGATTTATTTAAAAAAGTCTTTACAACCAACAGTATTTTTACAGAATCTCATGATTTAATCGAAGTTTTTAATTTATAATATTGAATCGAGGATGTTAATATGGAAAAAACTAATCCAATGCTTTTAATTGATTATTATAAATCAGTTCATGCAGAGATGTTGCCGAAGGGTATTACAAAGTCTGTTTCTTATTTTACTCCGAGGATGAGTAGGGTAAATCGGTGGGATAAAGTTGTTATGTTTTCACTTCAGGGATTTATTAAAGAATATCTGATTGATTATTTTAACGAAGAATTCTTCAATAAGGATTTTGATGAAGTGGTTAATGAGTATAAACGTGTATTGGACAATACATTAGGTAAAGATACATATAATATTGAAAAAATAGAAAAATTACATGAATTGGGTTATTTGCCTATAGAAATAGTTTCTCTTCCGGAAGGTGTTCTTGTACCTATGAAAGTACCTATGTTCGGTATAACAAATACTCATTCAGATTTTGCATGGCTTCCACAAGCTTTAGAAAGTCTTATTTCTGCTGAAGTATGGCATCCTATGATTGTAGCTACTGTCGGATATACCTATCGTCAGATTGTAAATAAATATTACGATTTGACTTGTGATGATGATGTCAGTAAATCAAGGGCTTTAGGTTCTTTTGATTTTAGAGGTGAAGAATCTTTATCCTCTGCAACTAAAGCAGGTGCTGCATGGTGTCTTTCATTTTTAAATACTGCTACTGTACCTGCAATTCCTTATCTTGAGAAGATGTACAATTGTGATTGTACAAAAGAGGATGTTGCTTTCGGCAGTCCAAGCACTGAACACTCTGTAATGTGCAGTAATTATGCAATTGATGGTGATGAAATCAGCCTTTTGAAACGATTGCTTACTGAAATTTATCCAAATACAAGCTTTTCTGCAGTTTTAGATTCTTATGATTATTGGAATGTAGTTGAAAATATCTTACCTCAACTTAAAGAAGAAATCCTATCTCATAACGGTTGTTTTTTAGTTAGAGGCGATTCCGGTGACTGTGTCGATGTTGTTACACAAACTGTATTTAAATTATGGGATGAATTTGGTGGAAATATCAATACCAAAGGATACAAAGTATTAAATCCTCACATCAAAGCTATTTATGGAGATTCCATCACTATTCAAAGATGTGAAGAAATTTACAAAATCCTTGAAGAGAATGGCTTTGCAGCATCAAACGTTTCTCTCGGAGTCGGTTCCTTTTCAATGCAATGCATCGAAGAAGACGGCATATTAAAACCTTTTACTCGCGACACATTTTCCTCCTGTATCAAAGCCACCTACTGTGAAATCAACAACAAACCTTACCCTATATTCAAAAACCCTAAAGAAGGAGGATTCAAAACATCTCAAAAAGGTGCCTGTGCCGTATACCAAGATGAAAATGGTGAATACTACTACAAAGACCAACTAAATTGGAATGAAGTTTCAAATGACGACAATAATCTTTTAAAAACCATTTTTAAAGACGGAAAATTCACAAAAGAATACACACTCTCTGAAATTAGAAACACATTGCATGATGGTAATTTCTAAACATTAATAATCTTATTGGGGAATTTTTATGGTTGATAACATTAATAACAGAAATAATGATAATATTAATAATACTGGGAAATCCGGTATTGATGAAAATAATTTAAATATTCAAAATCCAGGTTGTAAAAAAGATTTTAATCCATATTCAGTTAAAGAAAAAATCATTTTATGGATTCAAGATTTTTTTGCAGAAAACGGCCCTGATTGCAACGCAATTGTAGGTATCTCCGGAGGTAAAGACAGTTCTACAGTCGCTGCACTATGTGTAGAAGCCTTAGGCCGTGATAGAGTTATTGGTGTTTTAATGCCTAATGACACCCAAAGTGATATTGATTGTGCCCGATTACTTGTAAATCACCTTCAGATAAAAAACTACACAATCAATATTAAAGACTCTGTTAACGGTGTTTTAAACCAGCTTGAAAATTCCAATATCGAAATATCTGAGCAAACCACTATCAATCTACCTGCAAGGATTCGTATGTCTGTTTTATACGCAGTTTCCCAAAGTTCTCACGGCAGAGTAGCCAATACCTGTAACTTATCCGAAGATTGGGTTGGTTATGCAACAAGATATGGTGATGGTGCCGGTGACTTTAGCCCACTCTCAAACCTCACAGTTTCTGAAGTTAAGGAAATTGCAAAAACACTTAATTTACCTGATGAGTTAATCCATAAAGTACCAATTGATGGACTCTCTGATAAAACTGATGAAGAGAACCTTGGATTTACCTATGATGTATTAGATAGATATATACGAACTGGTGAAATTGATGATAAAAATACAAAAGAAAAAATTGATTCCATGCATGAGGCTAATAAATTTAAATTGGAATTGATGCCAAGTTTCAAATTTTAATTTTTTAATTTTTTAGTTTTTTATTATTTTTTAAGCTTTATTTACAAACTTTTTAATTTTTTATTCTTTTTTTAAAATTTTTTTAATAAAATCAAAAGGTATAAATAAAAATAATTACTATAATTAATTAAATGATAATTGATATATTATTCATTTAATTTAATTTTGGTTTTAATGAATTGTTTGTCCTTTTTTTCTTTAAAATTTTAATCTTATTCGATGAATAATTTTATTATTTGTTATTTATATTTTGGAGGTTTAATATTGGTAAGTAATATGCCAGGTAGTGATCTTTTAACTACAATATTAGATACGATTTCACAAGGTCTTCAAATTCCTGTGATTATTCTTTTAATAATCTTTGCATTTGCAGTAATTATTATTCTTGGAGGAATAATTGCAGAATATAGGAAGATGCAAAAAATACCTATGAATGAATTAAAAGATTTGGTTTACAAACTCAGTAATTCAAATAGTGCTGATGAGATGAAAGGTCTCATTAACAGTGCAAGTCTTGCTAATAAACAAAAAAGAATTCTTAATAATATTATTGATTCTAAAGATTTAGATGAAGAATCCAGAATTGCATTAGCACATAAATATGTTGAACATGAAGAAAACAGAAGAACTAAAATATTAGAAAAAACTGATATAATTACTCGTATTGGTCCTACCCTTGGTTTAATGGGTACTCTTATTCCTATGGGACCTGGTCTTGCTGCATTAGGTAATGGTGATGTAACAACCTTATCTCAAGCTATTATTGTAGCTTTCGATACTACAGTTGTAGGTATTGGTGCAGGTGCATTAGCTTATGTCATTGGAAAAATTAGAAGAAGATGGTACGAAGAATATGTCTACAACCTTGACATGTTAACCGATGTCATCTTAAGCAGATTCAAAAAAATCTAACTATTATTCAATCAATCATTTGAATCAACTAATTTTTTAACTTATATTTAATATTCTCAATATTAAGGTGGATTTACATTGCGTGATAGAAGCAAAAGATTTACTGAAGGCGATGAAGAAGACCCGATGGCTGGTGTTGCAAACCTTGTAGATGCAATGCTTGTTATTGCTGTAGGACTTCTTGTATTCTTAGTAATGAGTTGGAACATGCAGAATATTGTTTTCAATGAAGATATGACTCAAGAACAAAAACAACAAGCAATGCAAGCTATGAAAAATGTTGTTGAGGTAGATCAAGGAGAACAATTAAACGAAACTCCCGACACAACCAACAGTAGCGGAGAAGGCTATACCGAAATGGGTAAAGTTTATAAAGATCCATCAACGGGTCGGCTGATTATGGTAGAGGAGTAATCATTACTATTTTTGGTTAAATTCTTTTTTTACTTTTTTTACTTTTTTAGTTTTTTTACTTTTTTAGTTTTTTTACTTTTTTAGTTTTTTTACTTTTTTAGTTTTTTACTTTTTTAGTTTTTTGCTTTTTTTAGTTTTTTACTTTTTTTTAGTTTATTTTTTCTTTTTAATTTGCAAAGTATATTTTTTTAAAATTATATATACTTTGAAAAAGATATATTTTATTAGTTTAAATAATCATTTTGATTTTTAAATAATTTTATAATCTTTATTTAATTTGATTGGTGAATAATCTATTTGGTTTTTAAATAATCTTATTGGTAAAGACTTGTTTTTATAAAAAATTATTAATTTGTATTTTTAATGATTTTGTTAATTTTTGTTTATTGAATTTACGAGGAATAATCAATGACTTATAAAGAAATTTCTAAGGGTTTTTTAGATAAGGCTGATGTCAGTATTGGTGATACAATTGTAATTTCTAAAGATGATGATGTTTCCTATAAAGGAATATTATTGGATCGTTCTGAAGATGCTTTAGATGGTTATGTTGTTTTAAAATTGGATAGTGGGTATAATCTTGGAGTGAATATTGAATCTGCAAAATGTGAACTTGTCGAAAGAGGAGACAAGCCAAATATAGGCTACAGTGGAGATGAAATTTTAAAAGATTCAAGTAAAAAGAATATTTCCATAATATCTACTGGAGGTACCGTGTCTTCAATAATCGATTATGCAACCGGTGCGGTTCATCCTGCTTTCACTGCTGAAGATTTGCTCCGTGCTAATCCTGAACTTTTGGATTTAGCTAATTACGATGTGAAAGCTTTATATAATATTTTATCTGAAAATATGAAACCTGAATATTGGGTTAAAGCTGCAGAATCCATAGCTGATGACATTTCCTCTGGCAGTGATGGTGTTGTAATAGCTCATGGTACAGATACAATGCACTACACCTCTGCAGCATTGAGTTTCATGGTTAAAACACCTGTTCCTATTGTAATAACTGGTGCTCAGAGAAGTTCAGACAGACCTTCAACAGATGCATTCCTGAACCTTTACAATTCTGTTGGAGCTGCATTATCTGATATTGCAGAAGTAACTGTCTGCATGCATGATAATTTGGATGATGGTATTTGTGCACTTCACAAAGGTACTAAAGTTCGTAAAATGCACACCAGCAGAAGAGATACATTCAGAAGTATCGATTCAGAGCCAATAGCTACTTTGAAAGATGGAAAAATCAACTCTATAAACCTCGATTATAAAAAACGTGGCGATGTTGATTTAGAATTGAATACTTCTTGTGAAGGCAAAGTAGCTTTGATTAAAACATTTCCAGGAATCACAGAAGATCTAATTGATTATCATATCGACAAAGGATTTAAAGGATTGGTAATCGAAGGAACCGGATTAGGTCATGTTCCTGATTATATGGTTAAAACTCTTCAAAGAGCTAATGATGAGAATATTCCTATTGTAATGACTTCCCAATGTTTATATGGTACTGTCAATATGAATGTTTATAGTACTGGAAGATTACTCCTTGATGCAGGTGTAATTTCCGGTATGGATATGACTCCTGAGACTGCTTATGTTAAATTATCATGGGCTTTAGGTCAAAGTGATAATATTGATGAAGTTAAAAACATAATTCAAACTGATATTGCTGGAGAGCTAAATGAAAGTTCTTCACTTAAATACTTTTTAAATTAAGGGGTGATTATATGTCTAAAAATAAAAATAACAATACTCCTAAAGTAAATGATTCTTCTAAGAATAAGAACAATAATTCTAAAGATAAGAACAATTCTTCTAAAAATAAGAATAATGCTCCTAAAATAGAAAGAGACTGGGCAGACCTTGGTCTTATGATGGGTCTTGAAATACATCAGCAATTAAACACTAAACATAAATTATTCTGTCCTTGTTCTACTGAATTAATTGATGATGATTTTGATGATGAGATAATAAGAAATCTACGACCTACTCAAAGTGAATTGGGACAAATTGACAGAGCTGCTCTTCAAGAATCATTAAGAGATATGACTTTCAAATATGAATCCTACAATAATCATACCTGTCTTGTTGAAACAGACGATGAACCTCCTCACAGCTTAAACAGAGAAGCTTTGGATATTTGTATTACAATTGCTTCACTTTTAAACATGAAAATCGTTGATGAATTCCATACAATGAGAAAACAAGTTATAGATGGAAGTAATACTGGTGGTTTTCAAAGAACTGGTCTTGCAGCAACTGACGGATACTTGGACACTCCTTATGGTAAGGTAGTCATCGAATCTCTTGGTCTTGAAGAAGATGCTGCAAGAAGAGTCGATTCTGATGGTGAATTTACTAAATTTAGACTTGACAGACTAGGAATTCCTCTTGCTGAAATTACAACTGATCCTTCTATGCATCATCCCGAACAAATCAGAGAAGTAGCTTACATGATTGGTCAGGTTTTAAGAAGTACAAATGTTAAAAGAGGCCTTGGAACAATCCGCCAAGACGTCAACATCAGTATTACCCGAGGTGCACGAGTAGAAATCAAAGGTGTACAAGACTTGGATTTAATGACTGAAATAGTCGAACGAGAAGTTACTCGTCAGCTAGCCTTAGCTGATATTAAAGACGAACTTATAAGACGCAATGCCAAAGTAGAAGAAGAAATCTATGATTTAGATGAAGTATTCAAAGACACCTCTTCCAAGATTTTATCCAATGCAAAATCTATCAAAGGTATTATCTTAAGAGGTTTCAATGGTCTTATCGGTTTAGAAGTTCAACCAGGCCGACGTTTCGGTACTGAATTATCCAGCTATGCTAAAAAAATGGGAGTTCATGGTCTTTTCCACACAGATGAATTACCTGCATACGGCATTGAAGCTGATGAAGTCGAAAACATGAAAAAATTCCTCAACATCAATCCCGACGACGCAATCATCATTGTTGCTCATGATGAAGACATCGCAACCAACGCATTAAATGAAGTCATACGCCGTGCCAAAATGGCCTTTGACGGTGTCGTAGAAGAAACCCGTAAAGCTCTTGATGATGGAAACACTGAATACATGCGACCTCTACCAACTGCCAACCGTATGTATCTTGAAACCGACATTCCTCTTTTCCAAATCACTGACGACATGATTGAACCTATCAAAAACAACCTACCTGAACTTCCTGATGCTAAAAAAGAACGTATTATTAAAGAATACAACCTCAGTGAAGATCTCGCAAACCAATTAGTCCGCCGTCTTCTTGCCGATAACTTTGAAGAAATCCTTTCCCATGTCAACGTCGATTCCACCACAATAGCTTCCGTCCTCGTCTCTGACTTAAGAGACCTCAAAAGAGAAGGCATTGATGTTTCAATATTCACCAACGACAAACTCACCGAAATCTTCAAACTCCTTGAAAACAATAAAATCTCCAAAGATGCTTTAAAAGATCTCATGATAGCTATTTCCAAAAA
>Ga0065708_1000117_pt1 | contig 11863 bp, 10 predicted proteins | sample Hoacrofraction12_2_FD_59095 | JGI IMG/M metagenome (GOLD analysis project Ga0065708, IMG submission 59095) | Hoatzin crop microbial communities from Cojedes, Venezuela, sample from fiber fraction 12 v1 | ecosystem: Host-associated > Birds > Digestive system > Esophagus > Crop | place: Venezuela... | reverse complement strand
GATCTCATCACGCATATAACGCAGTTCTTCCGCGTTCTTGAAGCCAAAGGCGACAAAGAACGGGATGTGAATGACTGCAAGAGTTATTTCTTTAATTGGATTAACAAGAACATTAAAAACAGCAACGATGGAAAAGCAACAATTATATCATCTCAACGCCGAGGCACTACTTTCTGCACTACGGCAGAGAAAGCCTTCGAGGGAAAGTTTTAAACTTCCTTTTTCGATTTCTGATGCAAAAGAAGCGCTGATCAGTGCTGTGCAGGTGGAGGTGGAATACCGCAAAGGCAGATTCGTCAAAAGCGAAGCTCTCCAACAGCAAGCTGGCCAAATGGCGGCATGGTTGACATCTGACCATGCCAAATCGGGGATGCTGCTTTGCGGCAAGTGCGGCAACGGAAAGACGACATTGGTGAGGGCTTTCCAGTCTCTGCTCAACATTCTCAACATCCGCAATGATTATTACAACACGACGTGGGGAATCAGAATCATGGAGGCACGGGACATCACACATCTCTGCAAAACCAAATATCAGGAGTGGCAGCGTCTGTGCCACGTTCAGATGCTTGCCATCGATGATCTCGGCACGGAACCAACGGAAGTTCTTGACTTCGGCAACGTGCTCAACCCTGTGGTTGACCTGCTCACCAAACGTTACAACGAACAGCTCTTCACCATCATCACGACCAACCTCACCCCAGCTGAGATTCGTGAGAAATACGGCGACCGCATTGCCGACCGATTCAACGAGATGATGGAGAAAATCATCTTTAAGAATGACACCTATCGTGTATAACTCATATTCAATAACAAATTAAAATCCATTCGTATGAACACAACTACAAATGTACAAAACACCGTACAGGATGCACAAGGCAATGTGCAGACAGAGAAGGCAATGGTACGGAGCAATCTGCATCAGTCATCTGGTGCAGCCCGTTCCGAAATCAAAGCTGCCAATAGAGCTATTCTGGAGTTCGCACGCAAAAGCCCTCGTTTCCAACTTGAAGCCATTTGTGTGATGGCGGACGTGGCGGAGTGTGGTGGTGATTTGAGCAGGATTCCGGCATCCGACCTGCAACTGGTTCAGTGGTACTTGAACTATGGCTACTTCAAAGAGGACGGCAACGACCGTGAGAAGTTCTCGCAGCATCGTATGCAGCGCACACAGCAACTCATGCGCATACTTCCGCAATTTTTGTCGAAGGATGCCTGCACAGTTGCAACAATCTCGCTACTGAATCTCTACAACGACAGCCAAGAAATTGACAAGGGTCTGCAACATCTTCCTTCACGTCCCAATAATAATGTTGGGACTGGTGTGAAGGCAGGATGACGCAAACCATTGATGGGAGGAAAGGAATCGAGGTGTACGCACGTTTGCGGCAAGACGGATGCTGCACTTCTGGATGTTGATGACAAGATAACCTAACGCAAGCATCAGCCGCCGTGCGCCATCCCGATTCTTCCTTCCCTCCATTCAGGAATCTTGCACCCTTCGGATGCCCACTTCCTTGAAGGTGTCTGCCAATGTAGGGAAAAGAATTTCTTCGCAATCTCGGCTGCGCTCGGCATAGCTCAAGCAAGCTTGGTTCTGCACTCGCTGGCACGAGATTTCCCCCACATAGGTAGCATATTTTATTGAGGTAAACAAGCGAGATATGCCAAGGTATCACCTTCACTCCGTTCCATTGACCCTCTTGGCGTTCTCGCCGTTCGCTGGCTCACGGGGCTTCACGGCACTCGCAGGCTCGCACCTTCTGATTCCAAAAACAAATTTTTCGCATGACCGAACAACATACACCCAGACCGCTTCTCCTTCCGGAGAAGAAACGAACACGGCGCATCTCCGTTACGGTATCACCCGAACAGAAATTGCGCATCGAGGATTTTGCCCGACAGTGCGGCATGACCCCAAGCACATATCTAATGACCTTGGGATGCCGATACGAACCGAAGGCGCGACTGACGGACGAGCAGACACAGATGCTCTCGGAACTCATCAGCGCACGGTCTGATGTCATCAACTACAGCAACGCTCTCCATGCCATGCCGCAGGAGGAGCGCAAGCGGCTCTTCCGCCAATACTCCTTCATGCTCAAATGGCTTCAGGCACTCTCTGTGATGGAACAGCGCATCACGCTTTTCCTTGACAAGGTGAACGTGCCGAACATCATCCCTGACCGCAAACAGAGCGCATACACGAAACAATAGCAACCCTAAACGTGCAACAACATGATTTCTTTCGCAAAAGCCATCTCGCACGGAGCGAAGCTCATTGACTATATCACAGGAGAAGCAGTGAGCAAGGCGCATCCCGAACGGATATTCCACCTGAAGAACAACCTCATGTCGGAACATCTTGACGCATCCGGCATCTGGCAGACACTCAAACTGATGTCAAACCGCTTCAAGCGGACTAAGAACAACATCATCCGCATACAAGTAAGCCCTTCGCCCGAACACACGCAACACTTCACCAAGGATGACTGGCTGCAACTGTGGGATGATTACCTTGCAGAGTTCGATACATACGAGCATCATGGCAAGGACGGCAAACTGTTGTCTGACAAGAACCACATCTGCAACAGCGCATATACTTTGTGGCTTCACAAGGATAGCAAGAGCGGTGTGCCGCACCTTCATTGTGCCGTCTGCCGATACGACAAGGACGGCAACATCAACAACGACCACTGCATTGACATCAGGGCGCAGCACGCAGCGGAAGCGGTTGCCATCAAACGTGGATGGATGACCGCAAAGGACGTGAGAGAGAAACACATGGCGGAAGCGACACAACATTGTTACGACATCTTGCGCAGGATGCCGAAGTGGAACTTCAATGTTTATTGTCAGGAGCTGCAACGTCTTGGTTACGAGGTACATCAAAACGTTGACCAGAAAGGACGTGTACACGGCTACTCCCTTCGTTTGGTCAATGCTAAATACAAGGCATCGGAACTGGGCAGAGGTCGGGACCTGACCGTCAGCAAACTTGCAAACACTTGGTACAAGTTACACCACGAAAGTGTCAGAAGAGTTGTCGCAACTCCTGTCGCACCTTCGCATCAGGTTTCAGACAAGCCGAAAGTCAGTCCTGCCGTCAGTCCTGTTATCACCCATGAAACAAGTCCGCTGCCTGACTACCGCCAGCCGCGCACTGGTCATGTGCCGATGGATATACGGCATGATGGCGAGAGTGAACGGTTCTATGTTCCGGAGGTGGCGAAGAAGGTCTGGAATGACGAGTTCGACTACCGCTTCACCGCCAACAGTGACGAGCTGACCAACATGGCAGCAGCCATCTTCGTGGGATTGCTCCTGCCGCAGACCGCACCCGAGAGTGGGGGCGGCGGTGGAACGTCTAATGATATGCCGTGGCGCGACAAGGACGATGATGATGAAAGATGGGCAAGACGCTGTGCAGCGACAGCAAGCAACGTATTAGGAAGAAAACCAAGGAGAGGACGAGGACGATGAACAAGCAAACAGACAGAATGAAATTGAACGAGCTGACAAGCGCCATCGAGAATGCCGAGCAGCAGGAACAGCAACAGGAGGAAACCGCCGTCCGTTCCGAACAGGAGCGGAAGCAGCTGGTTGATGCCATCGTGAAGGCCGTGTCGAAGGATTTTCTTGACACTCAGGTGCGCTTAGCCGAAGGTATCGAGAAGTGTTTTAATCAGCTAAACAAAAGTATTGCAGAACGTATTTCTTATATGGCAAAAGCCGTTATTGCTGATTTTCACAAAAACAGAATCCATCCGGATGACTTCGAGAAGCTAAAGAAAGAAGTGGCGGAGTTGAAGGAGTTGTCGCAGTCGGGCGTGAAGATCGCCCAGCGTATTGACAAAAGGCGTGAGGAGCAGGACAGTCGAGTGAAAATACCACTTTTGCTGTTCTACTGCCTGACAACAACCTTCGTGTTCCTGATACTGTTCTTCGGGCTTTGTATATGGGCGAACATCGAGGTTATTCACAACGAAAAACTATCATACTGCCTATATGTGATAGGCGGAATGATAGTGTTCGTGAACGCCTTGTTTATTGGCGTTTATCGTTGGTTGAAGAAAATATAATCTGAAAAGAAAATCCAGTTGATTCGCAATACAAACCAACTGGATTCTTCCTTTCTACGATATTTATTTGAAACGAAGCATGTCTTTAGATAAGACTTTCTGTGTTCCGTCTGTGTAGGTTAGGATTACTTTTGTTATGTTCATTTGTGAAGCATCTCCCGCTACATAATATGAAGAATAATCCCAATCCCAACTTGCCGATTCAAGTTCCTCTAATGGTCCCGTTCCCTTAAAGTGTCCGGTCTTACGGACATCGTTCACGTCATTGGTCACTCTCCAATATACGTCAATATATTTGATAGTCTTTTTATTTAAATTGGTATATGAGAAATTGAAAGAAATACTTGAGTACTCGTTATTCCATCCCCAATCATTGAAAAAACCGTAAGGGGCAACTTTTTTCAACTCACTCACATACTCTACAAGATTTTGGTTGTTTATGTATTTAACAAAATCCAAACTATAATCCGTATCTTTTCTCAAACTATCCCCATAGGCTTCAATATGCTTTATGTATTTAGGATGTTTCTTAATATCTTCAGGAACTTTCGCAACATGAATTTTGTGCAAAGAGACCCCTAAAATGTTTTCTTCAATGGTCATGTAGAACACGGTATCATTTTGGAGCGCAAACGCAAATATTGAATCTTTGTATTCTCCTTTTTCGCAGATTTCGCATTGTAATCTGCCATCGATAGGAAGAAGTCTCCAATTATGTGCTTGCCTGTAAGAAGAAAGTTCTTTGTTCTTTTTCTCGTTCTTGATTGAATCTTCCCTTGCTTGACGGATAGAGTCCTCTCTTGCTTTTGCGATAGAATCTTGGATGAAAATTCTCCGTTTCTCATTGAGCTTGTTGATTCTTATTTCAAGATTATCCGAGACTTTTTTGATAGCATTCTCCAAATCTTTCCCCTTCAGTTGTGGCACACTCTTACTTTTCTTAAAGATTTTTGCGTATTCGTCATTTAGTGTGACAACACAATTTGCATTGTTGGTTTCCAAATATAGTTCTTGCGCTTTTTTGTCGTAAGCATAAGTATTTATAATACCAGAAACGTTATCCATACTAACGTTTTCTGATTTATGAAAATACCCTTGACCATCTTGTTCATAAAAGACAAGTGCCCTACGAACAAGAGAATTTGAAGAATTGTAGGTCTGTGCAAAAGTCGTAATGCTTTGTATTAGCAAAAGGACTAACAATAAACGTTTCATTTTCATCTGATTTTAAGGTTTTTATATGTTATGTTTTATCTCACAAACACAAACTGGCACGCCACCTCATTGAGTTAATTCTTTTTAGGTGGTTCTACTTCTAGCATAGGGTAATCCGTTCTCTTACTCCGTCCCAATAGATCATCTATGTTCTTTATCCCCTCTACATATCTTTTCTCCNCTGGAATGTATGCAACGTTGTTTGAACCTCCAGGNAAAAAAAGAATCATGTCGATTATTAATCCATCACAGAATTCTTTTTCATACGCTTTGTCTATGATGAGTTTGAAATGCCCTAGTTCAAGCGTTTCGCCTTCAAATATAGGTTCTCTGCCTATACAAGATATCTTTAATCTGTCTAAGTCAAGAGCTGTATATGAATAACCTTCCTGGGAGGGGAATGTTATATCGCAATGTGATGAAACTTTATTTAGATAGACATTTAGTTTATAAATCTCACAGACAGAATAACCGTCATTTTGAATTTTTGCCATAAACTCATATANAGCTTTTTTCTCAGATTCCTGTACCTTATAAAGGCCACAACCTTCTATGGATAGTGGAGGATTTGTTTGCCGATTCATAACATCTCTTATCTCATAATCCTCCATTATCTCAATGGTTGCATTTCTTCTGATATGATATAAGTGGTTCGTAAGATTTTGATGAGCCGTACAACTTTTAGGGATGCTGACTACGAAGAAGCCACTTTCATCATTGTATGGTATATATTCAATTTCCACATTTTTAATATGAGGTGATATGTTAGAAGAAATGATTTGGCTTAGTTGGTCTTTCGACATTCTAGTTGTAAGAATTGGCGTAATTTTTTCTGGCACTGAATGTCCTTTTGAAATGGATTTTTCAGAGAGCCCATATATAATCATTCCGCCATTGGCATTTGCCATCGCACTAATATCTTTGGCAATGTCAGCCCTTAATCTTGTTTTGTCCTTAGCAAAGGAACCTTTATATTCCATTTCTGTAGACTCTTCAACTGCATTATCTATTAATCGTTGAATGTCGTTTAAGTCTTTTATTTCCATTCTTCTGATATTTCTTCTCCCAATATAGATTGTAAATTTTCTGCAAACTCATTTTCACGAGTACTATTGTAGAATGGAACACCTGTAATGCGATATGAATCCGTCATCCAATGCAGACAATGTTTATCGTCCCTGATTTTGATTAAGAGATCTTCTTTCCATCTGTCTTTTTCTTCCAGATGTGCGCCTTTCGGCTCAATGAAAATCTGATAAATGAGGGGGTGTGCGCCTTTCCGTTTTGCATAAAGCAAGAAGTCAGGCTCAAATGTATTGCCCTCTTCATCATAGATTTTCACTTCCTTTTCATTGCGAACAAGGTAGATGTCCTCATAATCATTTGATAAGGCTGAAACGCGTGCCGCAAACATTTCCACGAATTTTCGTTCTTCGGAAGTGCCATAGTTGGCATTAAAGGCGTACCAGTCCTTATCTGCCAAGAAGTCTATCTGACCTTTTTCGCGGTCAGGGTCATTTTTATCCTTGGCAAATGTAAGCTTTTTATCCTTAAAGACTTCATAGAAAGGCAGTGATGTGTTGGAATTAAAATCACTCACCGTATATTGTGGCGTAGTGGCTTTGAGCTCTTTCTCAATGGCTTCCAGTAACTTTTGCGTAGCCTTTAAGTAGTCCACGTTTGAGATATGGGCAACACCTTCTTTAGTCCCTTTGAATCGAACAAAGAAACCGCCGAGCAAGTTTTCATCAACTATAAATGTCTTGATGGAATCAAGTTCTTTGTAGTATTCTTTCAGATTGTCAAAATTGAAAAACTTGTTTGTCGATAAAGCATATCTAACAACGTGCATCGGCATTTCATTGATATGTATATCTATTGGCTCCGTTGCTGTTAGTTCTTGTGTGCTGTCACCAAAAGCAGCTATTTCACGACCGCTATATGATGACAATTCGTAAGTGATTCCTTGTTTTCTCGATACAAGTTCCTCCGTAGGTTTCCGTTTTCCAACACCAGCGAACCGTTTGTTTACAAAAACCCTACCATTCTTATATAGATACGTCTTTTTGAAATCCGGTTTCAATTTAAGTTCGACTTCGATGCGATCTTCTTCCATGATACCGTCTTTCACGAGAGCATTCTTTATTTCGCTGATATAGCGGTTGTCAAATCGTGTATGATAGAACAGCGTTTCAAGAATGCGAAGGTCGTTTTTCGCATCTTCATCATATTTACGCTTATATTTTTCTTGCCCATCTTCAATCATAAATGGGAAATACCTTGCACCACGACCTATCAGTTGTGCTTCGCTTCTGGTTGTTTTTCCTACTTTCCCTTTGTTTGAACCGCCAGAGTTCTGACCTTCATACATACGAACGATGTCAAACAGGTTAAGCACGTCCCATCCTCGGTCAAGTTTATCAACAGCAAACACGGCACGAACAGGGTTATTTCCGTCCTCCAGAGAGTTCAAGACTAACTGCATTTTTGCCACCTCTTTTTCATCATTGGCATTCAGGCAATTCACTTCGGCGAAATGTTCTTGCGTTCGCTGCACAATATCTTCGCTGGATATTTCGTGGTTATCAAAAAATTCAAATGCCTTCCTGATGCTTTCAGCGTCAGAACCTCTTAAACTATCAATATCTGATCGGAGGAGATTTTCTATAAGTTGATGAAATTTTTTCTCGTTCTCCTTACTCTCATTGATAGTTTTCGACTTAAACAGCACCACAGGCTTCAAGTTGATTCCGTTTCTTGATGCTATTTCTTGTCGATATAAGTTCAAAACGAGGGCAACCAAAACACGTGTTTTGATGTCGCTATCCATGGCAAGAAGGTTGATTTCCTTGGAATATTTGTCAAGACGGAACTGGCGCAAATCGTAGCGAATGATGGTCTTGTCCTCATATTTCCCAGTGATGGCAGGTGTTTCGTAGTCCATTGTGGCGGAAAATCCCAGCATGATGTTATCTGGATTCCTATGCAGAATATTGGTGGTAGTGCGTTCGTATGAGTTTGCCTTTTCCGTTTCAGCACGTGTTTCAGCATTAAAGTAATCGGCTTCATCAGCAATCATGACAATCTTACGATTCTCAAAATCCTCCCACGACAAATCATTTTCAGTTGGAAATGTGGTCAGGTCGCTATGTAATTTCTGGACGGTGCAGAATTTCATATTGATGTTGTCTTCATCCGCTTCATTGAAATTCTTTACCTCACGCACTTCCACCTCACGGTTATCAAACGTAATTCTTTCGCCAAAAAGATATTTCGACGAATACGGATTCAAGAAATTGTCACGTGTTTTTTGCACAATAGTGTCTGAATTGACATAAAACAGGAAGTTTCTATAGCCCTTTTCGTATAGATACAACACCAATCCTGCCATGACAAGTGTCTTACCGCTACCAGTTGCCATGTGAAAAAACAAGTGCCAAGGGCGTTGTTGCTTCCCTTTAATTCCATTATCATAATAAAACATGAAACGGCGCAAAGCATCTTCTTGATATGGACGGAGAAGAAACTCCCTGCGGAGGTTGTTCTTGACGCTAATGGGTAATTCTATCGCATCTATGCAACCTGTAATATCATTGGCTGTTGACAATGATTTATATAGAAATTCTCCCATCGTCATTATCTTTTATAAAATGATTCTGTCAATGCACGTTCTTCATCCGTGGTTTGATACTGCGTGTCATCCATTTCTGAACGATTCACATAAAGTTGGTTCATATCCAACAAATTACAAAGCGTTTTCTTTTGCTCTTCAATAGAAAATTCTTTGAACTCTTCCATTGAGTTTTCCAACTCTTGCATCTCCACATTGAAACGGAAAAACGCTTTTTCTTTCATCTGATTCCAAATGTCGAGAAGGGCATCTGTTGTCTCAGCTTCCGCGATCTCATCTAAGAATTGTTGGTTATAGCGTTTGAGTTCAAGATAAACGAACTCACCGCCGCCTTGCCAACCAACAGATTCTGAAATGCCACCAGTATCATAATCAAGTTCATTGAATAATCCTTCCTTTGTTGTTTTCTTCTTGCCTATAACTTGTGGCATCCTTTTCAAGCATTGGATTATTTGATGGTCTATTTGTTCGATGCCGATGTACTGTCTATTCATCTTATGAGCAACCGCAGCAGTTGTTCCGCTACCCAAGAAGAAGTCAAGAACAATATCATTTTCCCGTGTGATAGCCCTTAAAAAGAATGCGACAATGGATTCTGGCTTTGAAAAGGAAAAGTCAAGCCCTAAATTGTTGATATGCGTACTTGCATCTTCGTTTGTTCCAACACCAATTGATTTTGACAGGTATTGTTCATCGATGTATTTTTCAGGAGCCATTGTTGATGCTTCTTTCCGTTGGAATCTAACTGAAAACTTATTAGTTTTTACTATGAAATAAGTTTCTTTTTCAATTTCTTCATCTAATGTTGCTTGAGACCATTTAAATTCACCTTTTAATTTAATCTCATTTTCGTTTAAATGATTTTTTACAATTACGGGAGTAACCAACTCAACGCGTTCAGGTTTCCCTGGCTCATACACACCATCTTCTATATTAAATCTAACACTTCCTTTAGGAAATAACAATTCGTGTTCAGTATTCCCAGAGTTTAATAGAGGTGCATCTCCATTGTCACTTTCTTTACCAACAAACTCTCTCGAAGTATCTTTTGCTTTTTCAAAACAAAAGATATATTCAACTGAAGAACGGGACTTCTTGGATAAGGAATCAGGATTGTCCGTATTTTTCCAAATAAAAGTTTCCACGAAATTTTCTTTGCCGAAAATCTCTTCCATTAAAACTTTCATCCAGTGCATTCCATCTTCACCAATATGTACAAGAATTGCACCGTCTTTAGACAACAAGTCTTTGGCTATCTTTAGACGGTCTTTCATAAAGACTAACCATGTACTTAACTTGAAGTTTGAGTTGTATGTAAAAGTATCTCCAGCCTTGTTTTTAGTAAAATAATATGGGGGGTCAATATATATCAACTTCACTTTCCCTGCAAACTCCTTCTTAATAGAATGGAGTGCGAGCAAATTATTTCCTTTGATAATCAGATTGTCTGTAATTGTATCAGCAGACAAACCACGCTTTTTGTTTACTTCTTCATCTCGATTGAGTGAAGTGCAAACTGTCTCGCCATCTGTAGTATAGCGCCGTCCATCGGTCAGAACCTTTGGCGCAAGCAACTGTGTTATTTCATCCTGTGCAAGCGTTTCATTGAAGAAAATCTCCTTACGTTTTACATCTTCTTTTGATTGTCCGCCTTCCAGCACACAATCCTTGTAAGGAAATATCAGTTCAACATCGCCATATTGCATCAGTTGTTTGTCGCCGATGGCAATACCAATCTTGTTAGCATAGCAAGTGTAGCTGTCATTGAGATATGTTTTCTGTTCCAAGAACCGCAGAAACATATCCAACTTGAAAACTTCCGTACCGTTTACATCCACGAAAAACTTATCCTTCAATACGTCATCAGCCAGCAGTATGCTGATAACTTTGGGCGAATAGGCGCGAGCCATGTCAGACACAACCCACTTCTTCAATTCGCCATTATCATCAATGAAGTCGTTTTCTTTCTTTAGTTGGTTGAGTAGCAGGGTATATAATTCGCTACCTTGATAACCTGTCGTATTCATCTTGTTATTATTTAGTCGTTAATATTGAAACATGTTGCGAATGCCACCATGTCAAAATCCAATTTTGAAATATTGTGCAAAGCCCATTTGACGTATTCGGGATCGTCTTTTATCACGTCCTTATAAGTCCTCCCTTTGTATTTCCCAAATGTGATGACATCTTCTGGCGTTGTTTTAGGAAAAACACGGCCAATTTCTTTTTCAAAAGATTCCTTCGCATTTTGGCTTTTGGGGTCGATGCCCGTTAGTGCCGCAAAGTCAATGCGGAAGTAACGGTCTGATTCCGCAAGCCAACAAACATATTGAGGATCGCTTTCGTAAATTTCAGCAAGTGTTTTCCCTTTATGTTTACCAAATGGAACAACAAAATCGGGTTCGTGGAGTGGAAATACTTCGTTCATATCCACTCCTGGGATGTCTATCAGTACCCACTCACCGCATCCGGCACAGGGGACTGTGCCCTTTTCGTAATTTTGCATGTATTCGTTATTGTCATCCCTGACACCATCAATCATGCAATAACCATAGGCTGTGCCGTATATCTTATTACGGACTTCAATTCGCTCAACCATGAAAGTTCTACCTTCTTGGCTATAGCGATAATTCTCATCAATAGACCCCTTCAATCCTCTCGGAGAACGTTTAACCTGAAAGGGCAATCGCTTCCCGATATTGAAGTATATCTGAAAGACATTATCTCTTGGATACATGGCTTTGTAGTCTCGAAAAAAACTCCACACACTTCCTTTTGCAGGCGACCAAGCCTTTGTTAGGAAGAGGCGGAGTTTCTATATTTTGTGACGATATTCGTCTGATGGTCTTTGCAAAAGTACTTGCGTACTAACGGCCACAAAGATACAAAAATATTTTGATTGTCAGTCGTTTTCATTCGGAAAATAGCTTATTTTCAT
>Ga0065708_1005746_pt1 | contig 11885 bp, 10 predicted proteins | sample Hoacrofraction12_2_FD_59095 | JGI IMG/M metagenome (GOLD analysis project Ga0065708, IMG submission 59095) | Hoatzin crop microbial communities from Cojedes, Venezuela, sample from fiber fraction 12 v1 | ecosystem: Host-associated > Birds > Digestive system > Esophagus > Crop | place: Venezuela... | reverse complement strand
TGCCGTCCAAAATCATATAACATTCATCAATCGAATAGACTTCGATGTCAGGCACGGAGTCGGCGATTATGGCCATGACTCTTGAAGATAAATCGCCATATAAATTATAGTTCGACGATCTCACCCAAAGTTTGCCGCTTTCGACCAGATTCTTGACTTGGTAGTAGGGAGTGCCCATTTTTATGCCCATTGCCTTGCTCTCGTTGCTTCGTGCCACCACGCAGCCGTCGTTGTTGGATAGAACTACGACGGGACGCCCCTCCAATTCGGGTTGGAAGGCTCTTTCGCAGGATACGAAAAAGTTGTTGCAATCAGCGAGAGCGTACATTTTTTATGATATAGGTAACCACGCCCCAGACGGTAAAATCATTGCCTTCCGTGATGTGGATGGGCGCATATTTTTTATTGCCGGAGAGGAGCCATAGCTCTTTATGGTCCAANAAATTGTAGCTTGATGCCGGTTTTCTGGCTTCGATGGACTTTTTGCCAGGGTCACAGAAGGAAATATATTTCAGAGCGAATTCCCCGTCCACGAAGCAGACCGCCATGTCGCCTTCCTTGGGTTCCAGCGATTTGTCGATTACAAGGACGTCTCCCTCCTGCACGCCGGCCTCTATCATGGAGTCTCCGACAACACGCCCGAAAAATGTGGCAGTGGGATGCTTTACGAGCTCTTTGTTGAGGTCGATGCATCGATCCATGTAGTCCTGGGCGGGAGAGGGGAAACCCGCATGTATGCCTTCTTCCGCAAGAGGTGGAAGTATGGGATCTTGATTTATATTGTCTTCTTTACTCATTTCTTGACAAAAATACTAAATTTGCCGTAATGACGGAACACGACGAAAAAATACTTTATCATATTTTCGCCAGAAATTGCGAGGTGCGAAGGATAACCAAGGCTGAAGCAGCGCAGTTTCTGGATCGTTGCCATGCGCTGGGCTATACTCCGTGCCGCTATCGTTATGGGCTTTTCGTTTCCAAGGTGCCGTCCGTGTCGAAGTCCGCTACGGCTGATTCGATTGCCGCTCGGTCGGCTTATCCTGTGGGTACGATGGTGGCGGTGGGGTGTTTTGCTTCGCTTAGAAATTTTGATGGGGTGCATTCCGCTGAATGGGTGAGGTATGCTTCGCTGCCGGAGATTCGGGTGACTGGGGGCATGAGCAAAGTTCTTCGTGCTTTTGTCGATGATGCTCATCCCGACGACATAATGTCTTATGCCGATGCCGCCACAAGCGATGGTGCGGCTTATCGATCGCTCGGTTTTGTCGAGGAGGCGCCCAAAGTTTTCCCCGATGGTCGCAAAAGTCTTAAATTTCGTCTTTTAATTAAAAATCAAAACCTACGCTAAGGTAAAGGCCGAGACTCTTGCTGAGGCTGGACCAATGTAGATTGACCTTGATGGGACCAACCATGGAAGAATATGCATAGCCAAGACCTGCACCGATAAAGGCATTATCCTTATCGCCGGTATCGTCAAAAGCCACACCGGCATTAACCAAAGCCGAAACATAATGCTTTCTGGCAGGGCTAAACCTCAACTCATTACCCGCAATACCCAAATAACGAGGCATGGAAGTCAACCTATTGAGCCCCACGAAAGGAATCTGCTGCGGCAAATAACGGCCGAACATATTGCCACCGATAACATTGGCATAGAAAACCGGAATCTTGGTTCCACCCACGATGGCACGAGCATCGAAGAATGGCAAATCTGTCCATTTGCTACCCATCGGAATCGCCCCCCTGACATCGAATTGAGCCGTATGGAAATTATCAATATCACTCATCAGGCCCGCGAAAACCCACGAATAATCCACATTGATACGGAAACCCTTTGTCGGGAAATAGCCATCATTGAAGGTGTCCACATTACCCTTGAAAAATAGCGACAAGAACGAATTTCGGGAAGTATCATACATATCAAACCCAGCAAACATGCTATCCGGATTGGTAGACATCACATCACCAAGATCCATCAATTCATTGCGAATACCGCCTCGCATATCCATCCTACGCCATTTGAAATTGGACAGATAAATCTCCTGCATGAAACGGCTGCAAGTAAAACTACCCACGGCATCATCATTCAAGAAACTCAAAAAGTCCTTGGAAACATATTTATAGAAAACATGCACATTGGCAGTCGGGCCCCATGAAGTCTTGTAATAATACCTCAAACCAATGCTCGGCGACATACCCATTTTGGCGGTCAAATCAAGAGCATGGCCCTGCACCTTATGGGCATTATAGCCAAGATTTACCATGAATGATATAAGCTCTTCCGTATCGAAACGAGCAGCCGCGCCAAGTTGATGGGCCGGTCCCCTATTGCAATGGTAATTGAGTTCGTAGGGCTCTTCAGTGCCGGTTATATCATAATTCACGGTCTCAAAAGCACCGGTTCCGAATATTATGGATTGGGCGTTTTCAATCTCGTCTCGGCCCACTTGAGTCATCTTGTCGGCATGAATCTTTTTGAGAAGATACTCCTGCTCATCCTCGTAAACGCCATAAATATTGACCTTAGAAATTTTCACCTTATTAAACATAAGATTGTCTGCCTTTCTATGGCGAAGCTTGAGGGTGTCGGGACCAACGATTTCCTTGATCATCTTCAAGCTATCAAGTTTCTCAACCGTAGCCACTTTGCCTCGCCTAACGAGTTCTTTTATGGATGCATCGTCGAAACTCATGGCTCCGAAACCTTCGGTATCAGGCTGAATTGTAACATCATTTAGATGAAGATTGGCATCCCTTCCAGCCCTTGTCAGCAAGCCAAAAGTCTGAAAAGCGACGTCACCCACATTTCTCACCTTATCATATTCGCCAAACTCGCTATAGGCCACATCAAGTCCTATGACATAGTCAGCACCCATCTGTCTGGCGACATCGGAAGGGAAATTATTTCTCATGCCGCCATCAACCAGCACCATTCCATTGGTTCTGACCGGATCAAAAACTCCAGGGATGGACATGGTAGATCGCATGGCATCACCCAGTTTGCCTGAATGCCATATCTTAGCATTGCCGGTCACCAAATCAGTAGCCACGCTGGAATAAGGAATAGGCAATTCGGCGAAGTCCATATCGTCTTGGTAGCCGGTAGTCACTGCGCTGAAAATATTGCTCACATTCTGACCGGAAATAAGGCCTGAAGGTAGTCTGAAGCCATTATTCTTATCATAATCGAGAGGCACCGAAATGACATAAGTATCTTTGTACTGCTTATCCGTGAATGAAAGATACTTTCTCGGCACATTGCTACTCATAGCGGCATCCCAATTTATATTGGCAAGTATGTCCAGAATGTCATCTGAATTATAGCCGGTGGCATAGAAACCACCAATTAGACCTCCGGCGCTGGTACCCAAGACCATATCCACCGGAATCTGGAGAGAATCAATATAATGTAATATTCCCACTTGAGCCGCACCCTTGGCGCCACCTCCACTTAGAACCAGAGCAACCGTGGGCCTATATTGACGAATGGAATCCATCCTTGCACGAATCTCTCGCACCAAAGCGGAATCCTTGGCGGCATCAAAACTATAACTATAGCCGGTAGTATCTTTGGGAGGCATAATCACCTCTTGCGCCTCGACCTTGAAAAACGACAACGCAATCAATAGAAATGACAATACTAAATGCTTATTCCTCATCCTTATTCTCCGAAATTATATTATCCACCACGCCCTTCACGGCGTCATATTCATATCCTCTGGAAAGAGCGAACTTCAGTAGTTTCAATTTGACGTCTTTATCTCCAACCAAAAGTTTATATTTCGACCTTAAAACCGCTTCCATGCGGTCTTCGGCCTTATCAGAATCTATCTCAGCGAGGGCTTGAGAGATGGTCTGTCTATCAATCCCCTTGCCCGCCAACTGAAAGGAAATCTTGACCGGTCCCCAGCCCTGAATGGAGGACTTGTCTCTTGCAAAAAAAGTGGCATATCTCAAGTCTGAGAGATAGTTTTCGGCCTTTAAAGCCTCTATCACCTCATCCGCAGCAACGGCATCACCATCCAAAAGCGTTAAAGCCTTTCGACGCACATCGGAGGTACAATATTCACGTTTAGCGCATTGGGCTTGAAGACGGCTCAACGCTTTTTTTGTCTTTTCTTCCATAACAAGGACTTTAGAAATCAAATCCTATGCCTACATAAAATCCAACTTTTTTGGTAATCGAAGACCAATACACATCGAATCGCGCCGGACCAAACTTGGTATTGTAGGCATATTCCAATCCAGTGCCGAAGAATTTCATTTTGCTAGCATTCTTATCAGAAAAATCAATCACATCAGATGCGGTAGCAAAATCAGATATCCATGAAATATAGTGGTTAGTGGCAGGATTATATCTTATATCTAAACCAATTACGCCCACACTTTTCGGCATTACAACTACTCCAGGGACTCCCATAAATGGAATTTGCTGCTCGGCATAACGGCTAGGCATGCGACCTCCTATCAAATTGGCATGGAATACTGAAACGCTATCAGAACCTACCAATGATCTAAAGTCCACCGAGGGTATCACGGCGAATTTTTCCTTTATTGGGAATACTTTTTTGGCTCCGAGAGAGAGGATGAAATAGTCATCCATCTTTCGCTGAAGTCCTGCCATAGCCCATGTGGCATTAAAGTCGATTTTAGTGCCTGTGGTAGGGTAATACCAATTATCAAAGGTATTCACAGTGCCTCTAAAGAAAGCGGAAATTATATCATTATTCGCCATATTATAATGGGGCAGAAACGTAAATTCGTTATCAGCATTAAAATTTAATTGTCCCCAATAAGCATCATTTCTGACTCCAAGATTGAAATCGACCTGCTTTAATTGCAACTGAGATATATAAAATTCCTGAGACCAATGATTGCAGGTCATTATACCGGTAGCATCATAATCAAGCACCCTATAATGGGCATTGGATACCCTATGGAAAGTGGTAGAAGCATTGAAGGTAAAACCTTTCTCGGTCCTATAGTAATAATCCAGAGTGAGATATGGCGAGGAGGATATTTTGCCGGTAACCTCAACCGCATGGCCTGTAAGAGCGTTGATATTAAAGCCCGCGTTAAAAATCAGCGAAATTACTTCTTCCGTGTCCAGCCTAATGCCGAAACCAAATTCGCTGACCGGTCCTCTCACGCAGTTATAGCTTACTCTGTAGGGTTCTTTGTCTCCTATCAATTTATAGGTCACAACATCAAAGGCATTGGTAGCGAAAATCTTAGATTCGGCGTCTACGAGTTCGGCAGCACCAACCTTGGAGAATGGTTTGAGGCCTGCTTTCCTCTGAAGGTATCGACTCTCAGCAGCCGTCACGCCATAGATATCAATGCCGGAGATTTCCACTTTCTTGTCATTAAGATTTATGGCCTTATGTTCCACTTTCGATTTGGTTGCATTGGGGCCGAGTTTTTCCTTTAGCGCCAGCAACTCGTCTTTTTTCTCAAGAGCAGCCTCATAACCTATGGTCATCATGGAGTCAATGGCTTCCTTGTGGAAACTCAACATTCCATATGTACCCGTATTCGGCTTTATGGTGACATCCGCGATTCCCTTATTAAGTTCATAGGATGTACGTCCCAGCATTGACAACATTTGAGACATAAGATCGCCCAAATTTTTCATGCCTTCATAGTCAATGTAACCACGGTTCAGGTCTACGCCAATAATGTAGTCAACTCCCAGGTTCTTAGCTATGTCCACGGGGTAATTGTCCCTTATGAAGCCGTCCACCAGCACCATGTTGTGCAATCTAATCGGGGTAAACAAGCCAGGAATTGACATGGTGGAACGCATGGCAGTGTTTATATTGCCGGAGTACCAGATTTTAGGCTGGCAAGTCACCATGTCTGTAGCTACGCAAACATAGGGTGTGGGCAATTCCCAGAATGGCATATCTTCTTGATATCCTACGGTAACGGAGCTAAGAATATTGTTTACATTCAGTCCGAAATTAAAGCCGGAAGGCAGGGCCTTCATCACTTCTTCGGAGGTATATGTGTCGTCATCGTTTCCTATTGATTGGGCATGTATTCTATCGCCGAAAAGTTGTTCATCCTTTTCTTTATATTTCGCCGTTTCATCGTATTTCTTGGTGTAATAGAATGAAATCGGGTAGGCGAATTTGGAATAATAGTCTTTGTCAGCATATGTCAAATAGTCGTCTGGAATTTCGTCAGACAGGGCATAGTCCCAATCTATGTTTTTGACGATTTTCTCCAATTCTTGATGGCTATAGCCGAGAGAATAGAAGCCTCCCACGAGACCTCCCATACTCGTTCCCAGAACTATGTCTATGGGCATATCTAGCTCTTCCAGAAGTTTAATCACTCCCACATGGGTAATGCCTCTGGCACCGCCTCCGGCAAGCACAAGGGCCACTGTTGGACGGGTTTGCCTTATGGAGTCCATCTTAGCCCTGATTGCCTCAATCGCCAACGAATCCCTGACCGGATCCATTCCATAGCTATATTCCGAGGCGTCTTCCTGAGCCTTCATGATTAATCTATCTTTGCGAATGGATAGGTCTTTTTTAGATTGCCGGTCGGAGCCGGCAATGACGGACTCCTTTCCTTGAGCATTGGAGTTCAAGGAGAAAATGGACATTGCAAGAACTGTGGCTAGAAGAATTCTTTTCATATTGACTTATTATTTTTGCCGGCCAACATTCCGCAGGCGGCATAAATATCCTCTCCACGAGATGCACGAATGGTTGCTGTGATTCCGGAACGGGAAAGTCTGTCTCGGAACATTTCCATCCTCACATCCGGCGAGGTATCATATTCAAAATCGGGGATTTTATGGAAGCGAATCAGGTTTACCCTACATTCCATGCCTCGCAAAAGGGAAATCAGCGCATCCGCATGGCGCTTGTCGTCGTTCCATCCGGAGAACATGGTGTATTCGAAGCTGACGCGTCTCTGGCCGCTGAAATCGTATTTCCGAAGAAGCGCCACCACGTCCTCTATGGGGTAGGCCTTTTGCACCGGCATAAACGCCCCGCGCTCCTCTCCGAAGGGATTGTGGAGGCTGATGGCGAGATGGCATTTTAGTTCGTCGAGATATCTTTTCAAATTGGGCAGAACGCCGATTGTCGAAAGAGTGATGCGCTTCGGGCTCCATCCGAATCCCCATGGGGCTGTGAGAACTTCGATGACCTTTTTCACGTTCTCATAGTTGTCCAAGGGCTCCCCCATCCCCATGAAAACGGCGTTGGTGAGTTCGTCCGACTCGTCAATTCCGATGAATTGCGACAAAATCTCCGATGGTTCCAAATTACCGTGGAAGCCTTGGCGACCGGTCATACAGAATTTGCAACCCATTTTGCAGCCGACCTGAGACGAGACGCACAGCGTTTTCCTGTCATCGTCCGGTATCATGACCGCTTCTACCGCCCCTTTATCCGTGGGAAAAAGGTATTTTTTGGTGCCGTCTTTGGATTCTCTACATTCCGATGGTCGAATGACGCCGACCTCATAGGATGCCGCCAATTTCTCCCTTCCGACCTTCGATATGTTGGTCATCTTCTCGAAATCGTCGACCTTTTGGACATAGATCCAACGGCTAAGTTGCCCTCCGGTAAAAGCCGGAAGACCAGCCTCGACCGCTACCTCCTTCAACTCGGAAGGATTCAAACCCAAAAGCCTTTTTTCCATAATCAAAATACGCGTTGCAGCCCCCTGGAGGGACTTTCTACAAAAATAGCAAAATTTTGTTTCAAATTGATGCCTTTTTAATTAACTTTGCCTAAACGGGACACAATTCCCTACTTTATGTTTAATGTTTCGCTTTGCGGGACACCTAATAATTTAAAAAGACCTTCTATTTATGGCTAAAGAAACAGTTCAAGACGCCAACGCGGGCAAACTCAAGGCCCTGCAGGCAACAATCGACAAAATTGAGAAAGACTTCGGGAAAGGAACGATTATGAAACTGGGAGATCAGCCACAATGGGACGTACAGGTCATCCCTAGCGGTTCCATTGCCCTAGACCACGCATTGGGCATTGGCGGATATCCGCGAGGAAGAATCATCGAAATTTACGGACCGGAATCCAGCGGTAAGACCACTCTTGCCATCCACGCCATCGCTCAGGCCCAGAAGCTCGGAGGCATCGCGGCTATGATTGACGCGGAGCATGCTTTCGATAGGACCTATGCCAAGGCTTTGGGNGTAGATTTGGAGACTTTGCTTATTTCTCAGCCTGACAATGGCGAGCAGGCTCTTGANATCGCTGATAATCTTATCCGTTCCGGTGCTATTGACATTATCGTCATCGACTCTGTCGCCGCTCTTACTCCTAAGGCGGAGATTGAGGGCGAGATGGGTGACAACAAGGTGGGTCTTCAGGCTAGATTGATGAGCCAGGCCCTTCGTAAGCTTACCGCCAATATCAGCAAGACCAACACCTGCTGCATTTTCATCAACCANCTTAGGGAGAAAATCGGCNTNATGTTCGGTAACCCTGAGACNACNACCGGTGGTAATGCCCTTAAGTTCTACTCTTCTGTCCGCATAGATGTGCGTAGGACCACCCAGATCAAGGATGGCGACGATGCTCTTGGCAATAGAACCAGAGTCAAGGTTGTTAAGAATAAGATGGCTCCACCTTTCAAGAAAGCGGAGTTCGACATTGTCTATGGCGAGGGTATTTCCCANAGCGGTGAGGTTGTAGACCTCGGTGTTGAGATGGGAGTTATCAATAAGAGCGGTTCATGGTTTAGCTACAATGACCAGAAGCTTGCCCAGGGGCGTGAAGCGGTGAAGCAGTTGCTCTCCGACAACACTGAGCTTTGCGAGGAGATTGAGGCTAAGATTCGTGAGGCGATGAAGAATCTTCAGGATTAAAAAAAGAGGGCGAATGTTTCGCCCTCTTTTTGTTTTTGAGATTGCCGGTTTTATTCCCCTTCCTTGTCCTCTTCGAGGGCTTTAAGGTAGCAGCTGCGACATAGCGGCTCATAGACGTCCTTCTCTCCTAGAACGACGAGCTTCTTGCTGCGGGAAAGACGATGGGAATGGTTGGCCAAATTGCCGCACTTAACGCATATAGCATGCACCTTCTGGACATCTTCAGCGATGGCCATAAGGTCTGGCATGGGTCCGAAAGGCTTACCCAGATAATCGGTATCGAGGCCCGCGATAATGACTCTTTTGCCGCGATTGGCAAGTTCTTGGGCTACTGCTACCAGTTCCTCTCCAAAGAATTGAGCCTCATCCACACCCACTACCTCAACATCATCATCCACCTTAAGCATACGCTTAGGGTCCTTGATGGGCTTGCAAGGGATTTTGTGGAGGTCATGGGATACTACGTCCTCATCGGAATAACGAGTATCAACCGTAGGCTTGAAAATTTCTATTTTTTGGTTAGCGAACTGGGCTCTTTTGAGTCTTCTGATAAGTTCTTCAGTTTTTCCTGAGAACATAGAACCGCATATCACTTCGATACATCCGGATTTTTTTGCGTTTTCTGCGAACATTTGATTATTTTTGTAGTTGACATTGCGTCGGCGTCGGACTACCCGCCGTCTTTTTCAGCAAAGATAGTCAAAATGAAGTCGTATGGAAATGGACCAAAAAGATTTTTTACAACAAGTTATCAACAGACTGGACGAGTTGACAGCCAAGGTTGATGGACTCGAAAAGGAGTTACGGGCACTTAAGGGCGATGTTCCCGAGGCCGAAAGCATATCCGAGACCATTGATTTGTCGCTAGATAACGTAGCGGAGCCCATTGTGGCGTCCGAGGCAGAGACTGAGCCGGTTGCAATCGATATTGATATTCCGGAGTTTATTCCTGAGGCAATTGCCGAGCCTGAGGCGGAAGAGCCGGTGGCTGTGGTTGAGCCGGAGGCAGAGGTCGAAGAGGCGGTGGAAGTTGTTGAGGAGCCAGTGGTTGAGGTCGAAGAACCAATGGTTGAAGAAGATGAAGTCGAGGAACCAGTTTTTGAGCCGGAGGTGGAAGAGATTCCCGTTGAGCCAGAACCCGAACCCGAGCCCACACCAGAGCCGGAGCCAGTTGCTGATCCCGAACCCGTTGAGCCAGAGCCAGAACTCGCACCAGAACCAGTCGCTGATCCCATACCCGAAGAGGATGAGATTGGCGACATGCCGGAAAATCTTTTTGGAGAAATCATAGAGCCTAAGCCGGAAAATCGCGGCAGAAGGAAGCAAAAAGTTAGAGCCATAATCGATAACGAAACGTCCGACAAAGCAGTTATCGACGTCATGGCTGAAAAGACTTCATGGCTCCACGATATCCCTGGGCCGGAGGTAAAATCTCTGCGAAGCGCCATAGGACTTGGAGACCAAGTAGTCCTTATCAGAAGGCTCTTCCGCAGCGATTCAGCCCTCTACCAAACCACCATTGAGAAACTGAACTCAATGGAGACGCTCAGAGAAGCCGTCGACTTTTTGGGAGACACCTTCCCCGATTGGGACCCCGAAAGCGAAGACGTTTACAAATTCATGATGGCCGTAAGAAGAAAAATCCGTAAATAATGCCAGGAAAACTATACATAGTGCCAACGCCCGTGGGCAATCTAGAAGACATAACCTACAGGGCCGTGCGTATCCTCAAAGAAGTAGGACTTATACTCGCCGAGGACACTCGCACCAGCAGTGTCTTGCTCAAGCACTATGGCATAGAGGGGCATATGCAATCCCATCATAAATTCAACGAGCATCAGACAAGCGAAATAATAAAGGAGAAAATCTTGGCGGGCATGGACGTGGCTCTAATCAGTGACGCCGGCACCCCTGGCATATCGGACCCAGGCTTCCTGCTGGTTCGCACATGCGCTGCCGAAGGCATAGAAATAGAGACGCTTCCTGGAGCTACAGCCTGCATTCCGGCGATAGTTTCTTCCGGTTTGCCATGCGATAGATTCTGCTTTGAAGGCTTCCTGCCGGTCAAAAAGGGCCGCCAGACGCTTCTCAAAGAATTGGCGGAAGAAACCCGCACAATGGTATTTTACGAATCCCCATATAGACTAGTCAAGACATTGGACCAATTCGGGGAATATTTCGGACAAGACAGGGAATGTTCGGTGGCGAGGGAAATCTCGAAGGTGCACGAGGAACACCGCAGAGGCACCCTCAAAGAAGTCGCCGACTGGTTCCGTCAAAACGATCCCAAAGGCGAGATCGTAATAATTGTGGCTGGTAAGTCACGCAAAAATCATCAAAACAAGGAGGAGAGAGAATGCGAGGAAAATGGACAAAAAAAACAAAGACGCGAGTAAAAATTACGCGTCATTTCTAACTGGAGCCATAGCCTTGGCATTTCTGGCCATAGGCTACCAGACGGCACTTTTCGTGCATAGGTCGGCTATTCTGAAAATAACCGCCAACAAGGACTCGCCTGACACGGTATTCATCATCGAACGCAGTCAGGCGGAAAGACTTGCAAATCGGCTTCCAGAGGCCATGGAGACCACATCCAGTGGCAATTATTCAATCCGCAAAAACGCACCTCATAGCCCCGAAGCGATGAAAGTCAGATCTTCGGGCAAGCGTCAGTATGAGAGTTTTCGATTCAATCCCAACACAATCTCGATTGAGGATTTGCAGCGCCTCGGATTCAGCGAAAAGCAGGCTCTTTCCATAGATAATTATAGGAAGAAGGGCGGCAAATTCAGGCGCAAAAGCGACTTCGCCAAATCATTCGTAGTGGCAGATTCGGTATTCCAAAGGCTCGAGCCATACATCGAAATCCCGCTTCTGGATATCAACAAGGCCGATTCGGCGGCATTCGACGCCTTACCAGGAATCGGAGGTTACTTCGCCTCCAAGATGGTGGAATATCGTCAAAAATTGGGAGGATATTCATATGCGGAGCAACTCATGGACATCAAAAATTTCGACCGCGAAAAAT
>Ga0065708_1001534_pt1 | contig 11900 bp, 9 predicted proteins | sample Hoacrofraction12_2_FD_59095 | JGI IMG/M metagenome (GOLD analysis project Ga0065708, IMG submission 59095) | Hoatzin crop microbial communities from Cojedes, Venezuela, sample from fiber fraction 12 v1 | ecosystem: Host-associated > Birds > Digestive system > Esophagus > Crop | place: Venezuela... | reverse complement strand
ACTGATAGGCGCAGGGCTGTACTACTACCTGCACTGGTATCGCCACGGCCGCAAGAACCCGCTGCGCACGCTCAAGCGCCGCCTGCCGCCCTACGAGGAGGCGATGATGAACCTGCAAGCGCTGCACAACCAGCAACTGTGGCAAAACGGCCAGGAGAAAGAGTACTACACGGGCTTGACCGACATCTTGCGTGTGTACATCGACCGCCGCTTTGGCATCAACGCCGTGGAGATGACCTCGACGCAAATCATCGACACGCTCAAGAAGCGCGACGAAACCCGCGCGGTGAACGAGCAACTCGAGATGATTCTCGAGGTCGCCGACTTCGTGAAGTTTGCCAACCAGCGACCGCTCGCCGACGACAACGAACGCAGTTACCTGCGTGCCGTGAACTTTGTGGAAGCCACCCGCCCCATCGAGACGCCCGATGGCACCCCTGGTGCACCCACGACGCCGGCAGCACCGGCAGCTCCCGCAACGCCTGCGGCTCCCGCAACGCCTGTAACACCCGCGGCTCCCGCAACGCCTGTAACACCCGCGGCTCCTGCCACGCCGGCTTCCAAGGACTCTGACTATATGCCGACCGTGGCAAAGCCTGCAACCCCGCCGGCTGCGCCATCGTCGAGCCACTCTGTTCCACCCCCATTTAACAAACCGACCGAGGAGGGTCGTTCATGATGACACTGGCTCATCCTCATCTGCTATGGTTGCTGCTGTTGCTCGTGCCGCTGGCTGTGTGGTACGTGCTGCGCGGGCGTCACGACAGCGCTCCCACGATATCGATGTCGACCACGCGTCAGTTCGACGGCATGGCGACGAGTTGGAAAGTGTGGCTGCAGCACTTGGTATTTGCCGCCAAGCTGGGTGCACTGGCGTGCCTGATTGTGATTCTGTGCCGCCCGCAGCGCAGCGACAGTTGGTCGTCGAGCGACGTCGAGGGCACCGACATTGTGCTCGCCCTTGACGTGTCGACCAGTATGCTGGCGCGCGATTTTTCGCCCAACCGCTTCGAGGCTGCCAAGGACGTGGCTGTGAAGTTTGTGAGCGGTCGCGAGCACGACAACATCGGGCTGGTGCTGTTTGCTGGCGAGAGTTTCACGCAGGTGCCCATGACGATGAACACCGCCGCGCTGATGAATGCGCTCAAGCAAACCGAGATTGGTGCCCTCGAAGACGGCACCGCCATTGGCGACGGCATCGCCACTGCCATCAACCGCATCCGCGACGGCAAAGCCAAGAGCAAGAGCATCATCCTGCTCACCGATGGCTCTAACAACACCGGCGTGGTGTCGCCATCGACGGCTGCCGAGATTGCTAAAAAGCTGGGTATCAAGATTTACACCATCGGCATCGGGCGCAACGGCACGGCACCTTTCCCCGTGGCCATCGACTATGCTGGCAACTATCAGTATCAAAACATGCCGGTGGTCATCGACGAGGCCACGCTGCGGCAGGTCGCTCGCTCGACGGGTGGCAAGTACTTCCGCGCCACGGGTAACAGCGTGCTGCGCGAGGTGTTTGCCGAAATCGACAAACTCGAGAAGACCCACCTCGATGTGCAGCGTTACACCCACACCGAGGACCACTACGAGCCCTGGGCGCTGGCACTGCTGGCGCTGGTGCTGCTCGTCATCGTGTGTGAATACACCGTGCTGCGCCACACGCCGTGACGCCCCGCGCAATCGTTTTTTAACTGGAGACACTACCCCATTCATTGCAACAAATGTTTAGTTTTGCACATCCACAATATTTATACCTGCTACTGCTGCTTCCCGCGCTGCTGTGCCTGATGCTGTGGTCGCGCAAGGTGCGCAAGCGCCGGCTCGAGGAGTTTGGNCACAGCGAGGTCATCGAGCCGCTCATGCCCGACGTGTCACGCTACAAGCCCTACGTGCGCATGGGCCTCGAGTTGCTACTGCTGGCGCTGGTGATTATCATCCTNGCCCGTCCGCGTGCGGGCGCGGGNAAAGCCACGGCTAAGTTGCACGGCATCGAGGTGATGGTCGCCGTCGACGTGTCAAACTCGATGCGCGCCTCGTCGACCGACGAGCAGCACGACGTGAGCCGCCTGCAACGCGCCAAGTTGATTCTCGAGAAACTGATTGGCACGTTCGACAACGACAAGATGGGCCTAGTCGTGTTTGCCGGCAATGCCTACATGCAGATGCCGCTCACGGGCGACGCCGCCTCGGCCAAGCTGTTTCTCAACAACATCAACACCAGCATGGCACCCACGCAGGGTACCGCCATCGGTGCCGCCATCAACCTGTGCCGCGACGCGCTGAGCGACAACAAACGCACGCAGAAAGCCATCATCGTCATCACCGATGGCGAGAACTTCGAGGACGATGCCACCGCGGCGGCTCGTGATGCTGCCAAGGCGGGCATCCAGGTGAGCGTGATGGGCGTGGGCACCGAGCACGGCGCTCCCATCCCCCTCGAGACGGGCGGCTACCTCACCGACAACAATGGGCAGCCCGTGACCACCTACCTCAACGTCAAGCAAGCGCAAGAGATAGCGCAGGCGGGCAAGGGCGTCTATGTCGATGGTAACGCCAGCGACGCCGTCGAGACCCTGCACGAGACCCTCGACAAGCTGTCGCGCAGCGACCTCGCCACCATCACCTACACGCAACACGACGAGCAGTTCCCCGTGTTTGCATGGCTCGCGCTCATCACGCTTGTGGCACTCATTTTGCTCCTCGAGCGTACGAGTCCATGGCTCGAGAACTACAATTTCTTCACCAACGATAAAAAGGAATCATGAAGGCATTGTCACATCTCATCTACTGCGGTTTAGCCCTCGCCCTGGTGGCGGGCGGCACCGCGTGCTCGCACGACGACAGCAACACGACCACCGCGCCCATGAACAAGCAGGAGCGCAAGCACCTGCGCGCGGGCAACAAGGAATATCACGCGCAGCACTTTGCCGACGCCGAGGTCGAGTACCGCAAGGCNCTCACCGCTAACCCCACGTCGGGGCCCGCAGTCTTTAACCTGGGTAGCGCCCTCATCCGNCAGGGCAACGTCGCCAGTCAGGACCAGAACGACCCCAGCCAGCAAGCCGAGGCGGCACTGATGCAACTGTGCAAGCAGAGCAACGACCGCCGNCTGCTCAACAAGGCGTGGTACGACCTGGGCAACCTGGCTTACCACCGNCAGCAATACGACCAAGCCATCGAGCGCTACAAGAACGCGCTGCGGTGCGACCCGCTCGACGACGAGGCGCGCGACAACCTGCGTCTGGCACAGNTCAAGAAGCAAGACCAGGACCAAAACAAGGACAACAAGGACCAAAATAAGGACCAGAACAAAGANAATCAGGACCAAAATCAAGACCAAAATCAAGATAAGCAGGACCAGAATCAAGACCAGAATCAGGACCAGCAAAATCAAGATAAACAGAATCAGGACCAACAGAATCANGANAAGCAGAACCANGACCAGCAACAAGACCAGGGTCAGCAGGACCAAGGTCAGCAGGACAAGCAGCAACAACAGAAGGGCGGCATGAGCCAGCAAAACGCCGAGCAAATCTTGAAAACGATGCAAAATCAAGAGAATGCAACGCAGCAGAAGCTCAACGCCGTGCGTGCCCGCCAGCAACAACGCGAGCGCAACCGCACCAGCAACAAGTGGTAACGACTGCACCCCGCACATCTGCCCCACTCCATTATTCCGCGATTCTCAACGACAACGACACTCCACGACTCGAGCAATCATGCATAACATCATCAACCGCTTTCTACTCATCAACCTCGCCCTGCTGACGGCACTCGCCTCGCAGGCCGCGGTGTCGTTCACCGTGCACGCGCCCAGCCAGGTGACGCAGGGCAACAAGTTCACTGTGACCTACGTCCTGCGCAACGCCGAGGGAAGCAACCTCGACATCCCCGACATCGACGGAGCGCAGAAAATCTACGGACCCGCGCTGTCGACGTCCTACAGCTCGTCGTGGGTCAACGGCAAGAGTTCGAGTAGCACCTCGCAAGAGTACCAGATGATTTACAAGGCCATCAAGCCGGGACGCTACCACGTGGGTGCCGCCAGCATCACCGCCGATGGCAAGCGCTACAGCACGCAGCCGTTTACCATCCAAGTGGTCGATAACCCCAACGGCAACAGCTCGAGCAACGGCCCNTCGGCTTACTCGCAGCAGCCGCAGCAGCAAGGCGGCGGCGTGCGCTACAACGACCCCACCACGCAGAGTGCCGACAAGGCGGTCACNGGCCGCGACGTGATGGTGCGCATCGAGATGTCGAGTCCGCGCGTCTATGAGCAGCAAGCCGTGGTGTGCACCATCAAGCTCTACACCAAGTATCAAGTCACCCAGTTCATGCCCACGCTGCAACCGTCGTTCGACGGCTTCCTCATCGAGGAAATCCCCATGCAGCCGAGCCTCAACAANGTCGAGACCCTCAACGGGCAGGAATACATGGTGGCCATCCTCAAGAAATGCATCCTCTACCCGCAGAAGGCGGGAACGCTCACCATCACCAGTGGAAACTACGACGTCAACGTGGTGCAATATGAGAACTACCGCAGTCTCTTCGGCACGCTCTCGCAACCCGTNGAGCGCAAAATCCAGGTGAAATCTAACTCGGCGAGCGTCAACATCCTGCCGCTGCCCGAGCCGCAACCGGCATCGTTCACGGGNGCNGTGGGTCGCTTCAACGTGCGCACCGACCTNGTGCCNCAGCAGCTNAAGAGCTACGCCGCCGCGACCTATAGCTACATCATCCAAGGNACGGGTAACATCAAGTANATCAAGGCGCCCGAGGTGAAATTCCCCGAGCAATTTGACGTCTACGACCCNAAAACCACCGTCACCGCTAACCCCAACGGNGACAACACGAGCGGCACGGTGAAAATCGACTACACCTTCATCCCGCAATATGCNGGCTCGTTCGACCTGCCCGAGAGCGAATTTACCTACTTCGACCCCGAGACGGGAAAATATGAGAGCATCACGCTGCCCGCACGGCACCTCGAGGTGGCTAAGGGACAAGGCAGCCCGTCGAACCACTATCGCCTCAAGAACATGGACATCCGCGGGGCACAGGCGGGCTCGACAGCCTCGCAACTGGCGCAGGGCTTCATGGTCGACAAGGCGGGTTATTGGGCGGGATACATCCTGCCGCTGCTCGCGCTCGTGGGCTTGCTCATCTATAACCGCAAGCGNCTGCGCGAACGCGCCGACCTCACGCGCATGCGTGCCCGCGGCGCCAGCAAGGTGGCNCAAAAGCGCNTGAAAGCGGCTCGCGCGGCACAATCGCGCGGCAACCGCACGGCGTTCTACAACGAAATGCTCAGCGCCCTGTGGGGCTACTTGAGCGACAAACTCAANATCCCAGGCTCGGAGTTGAGCCGCGACAANGTGCANGCGCANCTGGCGGAGCATGGCGTCGACGACNCGCTGCAGCAAGCCACCATCGCCCTCATCGACGAGTGCGAGTTTGCACAGTATGCGCCCGAACTGGCCAACAACGACCTCGGTGCGACCCTCGACCGAGCCTCGCAACTCATCGACAACCTCGAGAAAGTGAAACTTAACAAGTAACGACCACATGAAACACTTGATTTTCACCATCATATCGCTCNTCGTCGCNTCCACCACAGCCATCGCCGCCGAGGCNACACTCGACAAGGCCAACGAGGCCTACAANCGCGAACTCTACAACCAAGCGCTCCAGCTCTACAGCGAAATCGANCGCACGCAAGGGCCCTCGTCGGTGGTTTGCTACAACATGGGCAACACCTACTACCGCCTCAAGGACACCGGCCGCGCCATCCTCTACTACGAACGCGCCCTGCTGCTCGACCCGAGCAACAGCGATGCCCGCTACAACCTGGAATTTGTGCGCGAAAAGTCGCAAATCAACGAAACCAGCGGCCAGTCGTTCTTNACCCAGTGGACCGAAGGCGTCATCAGCCACCTCTCGAGCAACACCTGGGCCACACTCGCNCTGGTGAGCTTCATCCTCACCCTCGNNGCCATCGCCCTCTACCTGCTCGCCAGCAACGTTGTGATGCGTAAAATCGGCTTCTTCGGCGGCGCCCTCCTCGCCAGTCTTCACCCTCGTGGCAGTCGCCAGCGCCTGGCACATGCGCAGCAAGAGCGTCAACCGCAACCGCGCCATCGTCACCGCCCAACAAGTCACCCTGAGCACCGCCCCCCGCGAGCCCCGCAACAAATCCGAGCAAGCCTTCACCCTCACCACCGGCCACCTCGTCACCATCCACGACAGCATCTCCTCCACCCCCACCGACACCCTCACCCCCACCAAAACCCCCACCATCTGGTACGACGTCGAAACCACCACCGGCCAGCGCGCCTGGCTCCCCTCCCCCACCATCACCCGCATCTAGAGCTACCAGAGTCGAGAGTCGAGAGTTGAGCTAAAGCGGCTACGCCGCTGTAGGTTTTGCACGCAGACCAGCGCATACCAGCGCGGACTTTACTAATTCAACAGCTCCCCAGATTTACTATACCATCGCCCATTGTAGGGTTGCCCATCAACAAAGTTCCCAACAAAAGACCTTCCATCAGACTTGATTGTGAGTATGCCTTTCTCAAACATATTGCTCTTAAAGGTACCCCTATAAACATCGCCATTAGAAAAGGTGTAAGTGGCATTATCTCCTATAACATAACCATTTGAACCAAACATTGCAGAATGATCCTCAAAATTACCATTAACAAATTCCCCCTCATATTTGTCACCTTTGTATTTTTGAGGATTAATGATTACTGCTAAACCTTTTCCACATGGTACCCCATCTCTCATGAGCCCTGTATATTTATAAGAATACTTAACGTTACTATATTCTCTACTTACAACCCGCTCGCAATATTCGTCGGAAGTTGTTTGTTGTTCTTTTGACTTATACGAAGAAACAACCATTAAGCAAACTGATACAGCCAATGCTATCATTATTATGAGAATCATGGCAAAGAATCCTTTGTCTCCCTCAGTTTGAGACTTATCGTTTGTAGTGGGAGTGTTTGGCTTATTTTCAGGTGTATTCTTCTTGTTTTCAGGGGTATTCTTTTTGTTATTTGTGGGGGCGATGAGGGTTGTTTCGGTGGTGGATGTTGAAGTTTTTGAGGGGGTGGCTGAAGGAGATTTTGTAGCAAGGAAGGGGCGGATGGAGGTGACGGATTGGGGGCGGTCGCTGCGTTTGGGTTTCATCAGGTGGGTGATGAGGGTGCGCATCTCGGATGAGGTGTCGGGGCCAAAGGTGAAGGCGGCATCGCCGTTGTCGTAAATGTCGAGAGATGTGGGCGGTTTGCTGGTGGTCAACAGGTTGTAGAGGGTGGCACCGAGGGCATAGAAATCGGTCCAAGCGCCGATGTCGTTTTTACTGCCGGTCTGCACCAATTGCTCAGGTGCTGCATAGTCTGGTGTGAAACATAGCGCCGAGGTGGTAGTGGCACCACCGCCTACGCGTAATTGTTTGCTGGCACCGAAGTCGATGAGTTTCACGTTTCCATCGTGAGTTACCATGATGTTGGCAGGCTTCAGGTCGAGATGCCAAATGTCGTGGCTATGCACCTCTTCAAGGGCATCGAGAATCTGGGGCAGCAGGTCGCGGACCTCGGCCTCGCTAAGCGGCTTTCCCGTGCGTTTCAGCCGGTCGGCAAGCGACTCACCATCGACGTACTCCATCACATAATAGGCAGTGCCATTGGCTTCAAACAAAGCGCTCACTTCCACAATGTGAGGGTTATGTAATTTTCGCAATCGCTTGGCCTCTTTACAGAACTTATTCTTTTGCTCGTCAAATTGCTCTTGATTCAGCGGGTTGCTCACACTCACCGTCGTGTTGTCGCCATCGCGTTGCGACACACCTTTCATAAAGAACTCCTTGACCGCACAACGCTCATCGAAGTCCGTACGTGTTGCCAAATAGGTATTGCCAAAACCACCCGATGACAAATACCCATCAATGCGATAAGTCTCCTTCAGCAGCGTCCCCACTGCCAACATTGATTCCTTCACTATATTATCCTGTTCCATATCTTTCTTTCAATTAGGAAAGCTGAACTAATAAACCCATTGTTGACTTCCTAGGCTACCAGAAGGCTTACTTTCTTCAGTCTCATTTCCTGTAACATTCATTGTTTCCCCATTTTTTACAATTAGTATCATTTTTCCTGACTTGTCATACCATTCCCCATTATAGGTTTCATTATTGCGGAAATAGCCCACAAAATAGGCACTATCACGCGCTTGAGTTAGAGTACCTGCATTAAACCTATTATGCTTAAAAGAGCCGTGATACACGTCTCCATTAGTATATTTGTAAATTGCATCTCCTTCATAATACGGCATTGAATCTACCATGGCGAAAAGATCTTCTTCGTCATAATTATAATTATCATCAACAAAATCACCGTCAACAAAGTTACCTTCGTATGTATTACCTCTAACCTCTGTGGGAGAATTGATAATTGCGAACCCTTTACCATTAGGTAGATCATTTTTTACTGGGCCTGTGTAACTATATTCAAATAGTCCGTTACTAAATTCTTTGTTTTTGACTGTATTATCTTTATTTATTAGGAGCAAAAATACCTCAAATAGAGCTATCATTAACACTAAAGCACAAACAGCTTTGGCTGGCGAAATAGATTTAGATGATGAATCGTCTTTAGAGGATGTAGATGGTTCTTTTTTAGTAATAGCTTTTTTAGTAGTGGCTTTTTTATCATCCGAAGGTGTGAGGAGAGTTGCTTCGGTGGTGTTGTCTCTATCAGACGATACCGAAGGGGTTGAAAGTTTGGGGGAGATGGAGGGGGTATCGGTGGGAAGGAGGGGGCGGATAGCGGACACGTTCTGGGGGCGTTCGCGGCGATTAGGTTTCATCAGCCGCGTGACAAGAGTGCGCATCTGGGAAGATGTGCTAGACTCGAATGTAAAGGCATCATTGCCTTTATCGTCGATGTCGAGGGGCATGGGTGGTTTGCGATTGGTCAGCAAGTTGTAGAGGGTGGCACCGAGGGCGTAAAAGTCGGTCCACGGGCCGATGTTGCTTTTACTGCTTTCGGTCTGCTCCATTTGCTCTCGTGGGGCATAACCAGGTGTGTAGCAAAGCGCGGTGGTCGTGGTGGCACCACCGCCAGCGCGTAATTGTTTGCTGGCACCGAAGTCGATGATTTTCACGTTGCCATCGCGAGTAACCATGATGTTGGCAGGTTTCAAGTCGAGGTGCCAAATGTTATGATTATGCACCTCTTCAAGGGCATCGAGAATCTGGGGCAGCAGGTCGCGGACCTCGGCCTCGCTAAGCGGCTTTCCCGTGCGTTTAAGCCTGTCTGCCAGCGACTCACCATCGACGTATTCCATCACATAATAGGCAGTGCCATTCTCGTCAAACAAATCATTCACCGCCACAATGTGAGGGTTATGAAGCCGCCGCAGTCGCTGTGCCTCTTTACGAAACTTGTTTTTCTGCTCGTCAAATTGCTCTTGATTCAACGGATTGCTTACACTCACCGTCGTGTTATTGCCATCGCGCTGCGACACACCTTTCATAAAGAACTCCTTGACCGCATACTGCTCATCAAAATACTTATGCCTTGCCACATAAGTATTACCAAAGCCACCCGACGACAAATGCCCCTCGATGCGATAAGTGTCCCTTAGCAGCGTCCCCACTGCCAACATTGATTCCTTCACTATATTATCCTGTCCCATATTTTTTTCAAATTTAAAACTATCTGAGCAGTAGCTATTGTAACCACAGCCAAACGAGTCAGTTATTTTTAGTATCCTAATTGTTTCAAAAAGGCTAATTTAGCAGCAGCCGGTTTATGACCTTGTTCTGCAGCACGGCTAAACCAATATACCGCTAGCTCATAACTTTGAGATACACCTTTTCCAACATAATAACACTCTCCTAAAAAATATTGAGCATTTGGTTCATCTTGCGTGGCAGATCTAGAATACCAATATACTGCCTGCTTGAAATCTTGTGAAACCCCTTGCCCTTTTTCATAACATAAACCTAGTCTGCATTGGCTAGGTGCCCATCCAATATCAGCTGATTTACGCCACCAATATATCGCTTGATTAGCATCTTGTGGGACACAATCTCCATTATAATAGCATTCCCCCAATTCATATTGGGCAACTGTATGTCCTTGGTCTGCTGACTTGCGCAACCAATATATTGCCTTTTCTTCATTCTTTTTAACCCCTTTGCCTTCGGAATAGCAATAAAATAAAAATTCTTGAGCAAAAGGGTCACCTGCTAAAGCATCTTTACGGCGTTTTTTAAACCTTTGTTCAAACCATGCTATTGTCCCAATTGTGGGTGTTTCGTTGGAAGTTTTCTTGATAGTGTTTATCTTCTTGGCAGAAGCGGATTTCGTTGCTTTTGCTGATTTTTTCTTCTTAGAAGAAGTGGTTTGTGTTTTTTTAGAGGTGGTAGGTTTGGAGACCTTAGAAGAAGTGGTTTGTGTTACCTTGGGGACACCACGTTTAACCACAGCCGTCTGCGCTGAAGCCATTGCAACTATAGTGAGGTATGCCAGTAATATCAAAAGTAATCGTTTCATAATCAGTTTTATCTATAAATTCCTAAAAATATGTAGCAAGAGCTATTTTAGCGTCTTCATCACCTTGCTCAGCAGCCTTCCGATACCAATATTTAGCCATTTGACGATCTTGTGTTACTCCATCACCACAGTAGTAACAACTACCTAAATTATATTGTGCTGCAGCATAACCCTGCTCTGCAGCCTTGCGATACCAAGCTACTGCTTGCTTGATATTTCGCGAGACACCTTCTCCACTGTCGTAGCAGATGCCCAAATTATGTTGAGCACTTGCTTCACCCTGTTCAGCAGCTTTTCGATACCAATAAACAGCTTGAACATCATTTTTGGGAACTCCAATGCCTACATCATAGCAGTATCCCAAACAAAATTGCGCTTCAGCATCACCTTGTTCTGCAGCCTTGCGATACCAGTAGGCTGCCTGTACGTTATCATTAGATACGCCATACCCGTTTTGATAGCAGTTTCCCAAATTATATTGCGCTGCAGCATAACCCTGCTCTGCAGCCTTGCGATACCAGTAGGCTGCCTGTACGTTATCATTAGATACGCCATACCCGTTTTGATAGCAGTTTCCCAAATAACATTGAGCTTGAGTATCACCTTGTTCTGCAGCCTTGCGATACCAGTAGGCTGCCTGTTCAGCATTTTGTAAACCCCCTTGCCCTTCTTCATAAAATATACCCAATTGACGTTGGGCTCCTGCATGGTTCTGATTAATAGCCTTGCGGTACCAATGTACTGCTGTTTCGTAATTCATATAAACACCGATTCCTCCTTCATAGCAAAGACCTAAACAATATTGTGCATCAGCATCGCCTTGTTCAGCAGCTTTCGTCCACCAATATACCGCTTGTTCTACGCTTTTTGTAACTCCTTTGCCAAGATAGTAGCGACATGCTAATTTATATTGAGCTATAGGGTCACCAGCTAATGCATTGCGGCGATATTCCTCATATTGGGCGAATTGCTCTTTATCTGTGGAAGAAGTTGAAGATTTAGATTTGGTGGATTTTTTGGATGCTTTTTTTGAGGTGGTTTTGGTGGACTTTGAAGTGGTCGTTTTTGTGGATTTTTGGGTGGTGGTTTTGGCGGGTTTGGGGACACCACGTTTAACCACAGAGGTTTGGGCCGTGGCGAGGGGGGCGACGGCGAAGAGGGTGATGAGGAGGGTGATGAGGAGGGTGAAGATGCGGGGCATGATGGGTGGTTTTTTAGATGATTACGAGGATGAGGGCAAATAAGAGGGAGAGGAGGATGACGATGAGGAAAGCGAGATGGCGTTGGGAGCGCTTTTTTGTGGCGGGGGCGTCATCGAGCTCGGGGGCATTTTTA
>Ga0065708_1014856_pt1 | contig 11929 bp, 7 predicted proteins | sample Hoacrofraction12_2_FD_59095 | JGI IMG/M metagenome (GOLD analysis project Ga0065708, IMG submission 59095) | Hoatzin crop microbial communities from Cojedes, Venezuela, sample from fiber fraction 12 v1 | ecosystem: Host-associated > Birds > Digestive system > Esophagus > Crop | place: Venezuela... | reverse complement strand
CGCACTGGTCAGCTTTGAGCGGATGAAGGAGGAAACACTGGAGGAGCTGCTCGCAGCCGTACAGGAGGAACAAAAAAGAACGGCACACATCTGATGTGGTAACTGCTGCGCGAAGCGTTCTGAACAGTTAGACAACAACTGTGAAAAAGAAATCCAAGAGGTAGCTGCTGCGCGAAGCGTTCTGAACCGTTACTCCAAGAGGAGAAAATCATGGAGAGATATTCCGGAAAGACGGTGTACAGCAGCATCGCCATGGGACCGGTCTTTGTGATCCGTGCCGCCGAGGAGGAGGTCCGCCGGATCCATACAGAGGACTCGGCCGGCGAGATGGCGCGTGTGGAAGCAGCCTGTGAGGAGGCGAAGCAGCAGCTCCGGGTACTGTATGACAAAGCCATGGGTTCCGTTGGCGAGGCCGGCGCCGCATTGTTTGAAGTGCATCAGATGATGATTGATGACGAGGACTTTCGCGAGGCCATCCGGGGCGTGATAGAGAGTGAGTTGGTGAACGCGGAGTACGCGGTGGCCGTGACGGGAGACAACTTCTCCAAGATGTTCGCAGAGATGGAGATGAGTATTTCAAAGCGCGTGCCGCAGATGTCCGGGATATCTCTGAGCGCATTGTCCGTAACCTGCAGGGACGCGGCGAGACGGACTATACGGCCGATGAGCCCTGCATCATCGTGGCGGATGACCTGACGCCCGGCGAGACGGTTCGGATGGATAAAGACAAGGTGCTGGCTTTTGTCACAGTGCATGGATCCACGAATTCCCATACAGCCATCCTGGCCCGTATGATGAATATTCCGGCACTGATTGGCGTGCCGATGGATCCGGAGAAGATTACGAACGGGACCATGGCGGTAGTCGACGGATTTGCCGGTGAAGTCATCTTCAATCCGGATGAGACGGAGAGTTCGCGTGCCAGGAAGCGCATCCGCGAGGAGCAGGAGAAGGCAGAGCTGTTGCGTCAGCTGAAGAATAAAGAGACCGTCACAAAGAGCGGACGAAAGGTTCATCTCTATGCCAATATCGGAAATGTCGGCGATCTGGGATACGTGCTGGAGAACGATGCCGAGGGCATCGGCCTGTTCCGCAGCGAATTCCTGTATCTTGGACGCGATAATTTCCCGACAGAGGAAGAGCAATTCACTGCGTACAAGCAGGTTCTGCAGACCATGGGGAACAAAAAAGTCATCATCCGTACCATGGACATAGGCGCGGACAAGAAGGTGGACTATTTCCACCTGGCACCGGAGGAGAATCCGGCACTGGGCTACCGTGCCATCCGCATCTGCCTGACACAGCCGGAAATCTTCAGGACACAGTTGCGAGCCCTGTTCCGAGCAAGCTGCTATGGCAATCTGGCCATTATGTACCCGATGATCACTTCCGTGGAGGAGGTGCAGAAAATCTACAAGATTGTTGATGCGGTAAAGAAGGAGCTCGCGGCGGAGGACATTCCGTACGGGAATCCCGAGCAGGGCATCATGATCGAGACGCCGGCCGCTGCAGTTATCAGCGATGAGCTGGCGCAGCAGGTAGATTTCTTCAGCATTGGGACCAACGATCTGACGCAGTACACGCTGGCCGTCGACCGTCAGAATGACAAGCTCGATGCGTTCTGCAACACGCATCATCCGGCCATCCTGCGTCTGATCCGCCTGGTGACGGAAAATGCGCACAAGTATGGCAAGTGGGCCGGCATCTGCGGCGAACTGGGCGCGGATCTGACACTCACGGAGGAATTTGTAAAGATGGGACTCGATGAGCTGTCCGTATCGCCGAGCATGATTCTGAAGGTGAGAGACCGAATACGGAATCTTGACTGAGGAACAGGAGAACATCGAATATGAAAACGTGACTGTTCAGAACACTTTGCTGAACGGCTGCGTGAAAAATTCAAAATGGATGTGATTGGTAAGCCCCGGTGACCGCAGTGCGGTTTCCGGGGCTTATGATTCATCTCGAATTTCCGTCCCATCCGGAGACGGTAAATCAATAGCTGAGACAGAGGGAATATGTTATACTGAACAGATGAATAAGCAATACTGAGCAGATTTCTGATCGGGATGGCAAGAGGAACTGCTTCACACGGCAAAGGAGCCGGAAAAAAGGCGTCGGCAAAGGAGCCGGAAAAAGGCGTCGGCAAAGGAGTTGGAACATGGACAGAGCATTTTCAGAACAAAAGTATTCTTCAACGATCATCCGGCAGATGTTCCTGACGCTGTTGCCGTCTCAGATCATCGCCTGTATCGCCTCGACGATCGGCAATATCGTGAACGGATTGCTGGTAGGAAACTTTTTGAGCGCCGGCGACCTGGTGGCGCTGGGGTTTGTGAATCCGCTGCTCATCGTGTGGAGCGCCGTATCGTCGATCCTGTGCGTGGGCGCGAGGATTCTCTGCGGAAGATATATCGGCCGCGGGGAGATGAAGAAGGTGGATGCCACGTTCACTACGTCGGTTATCTGCGGCGGCGTGTCAGGTGCCGTGCTGACGGCTGCCGGCCTGTTCGCGGCCCCTGCGCTGGCTGCTTTGCTGGGGGACACGGGCGAGACGGCGGCGAGTACGGCTGCCTATATACGAGGCCTTTCCATCGGCGCCTTGCCGACAATTTTTGTCCCCCTGCTCATGACATTCCTGCAGATGTTCAATGATATCAGCTATTCCCTGATCGGGACCGTCCTGCTCACGGCAGGCAGTGTCGCCTTCGCTTTCATGAATATTTTTGTATTTCATGGCGGAGTGTTCGGGATGGGAGCGGCCACGTCTGCCGCACAGACCGTGACACTGCTGTTTCTGATCGCACGCTTCGTCATGAAAAAAGACCTGCCGCGGCTCAGCCGGGACGGCTTTTCATTCGCTTACACGGCGGAGCTGCTTAAGCTCGGAAGCTCCGGCGGCGTGGCCGGCATCTGCTATGCCATAAGAAATGCCGTCATCAACACGATGGCTTTCAAGACAGGCGGCACGTTCGCGGTATCGGTCCTGTCGATCCTGAATTCCTCCGTGGGGATCTTCGACGCGTTCAATGTCGCAGTCGGAAATGTCGCTCTGATGCTCATGAGCGTTTACATAGGGGAACGGAATTCCGCCTCCATGAAAAAGTTTGCCCGGATATGCATACAGGTCGGCTGTGCGCTGGCCTTCATGAAGATTGCCGTCATTTTCCTGTTCAGCGGACAGATCGCCGCCGCTTTCGGGGCAACAGGCCGCCTGGTCACGGAGACGCATCTGGCCTACTGCCTCTATTCGCTCTGCATGCCCGTGAATATTTTCATGTGTGTGTTGCTCGGTGTGTACCAGGGCATGGGGCGCGTACTGTATTCGAATCTCGTTTATCTTGTGAACGCGCTGCTGCTGCCGGTCGCCTGGGTCACGATCATGAGCCGGCTCATCGGAAATGTGGGCGTCTGGTCCACCTATTTAGCCGCAGACGTGCTGTTCTTTGTGGTTCTGGCCCTGATCCTGACGGCAAAGTATCACCGTTTCCCGAGAACCGCGGATGACTGGATGATGCTCGATGCCATGACCTTCTCCGGCGCGCGGACGAGCGCCGCGGCCCGGTCGGTGGAGGAGGTCATAGGCTTTTCACAGGGGCTCATGGATTTCTGCCGGGAGAACGGAATCGACAGCCGGCGGGCCTATCTCTGTACGCTCTGCGTGGAAGAGATGGCGTCGAACGTCATAAAGCACGGCTTCCCGAAAGGAAAGCGCCGGGACTACACGGTCGACATGTTCGTGCTGTGCGACGGCGGTGAGCTCATCCTGCGCATCATGGACAACGCCCCGGCGTTCGACCCGCGCACGAAATTCGCAATCACACCGGAGGACGCCGAGAACATTAAGGGCTTCGGGATCCGGCTCGTGGCAAAGGTCGCGAAGGAATTTTCCTACCAGACAACGTTCGGGATGAATGTGGTCAGCATAAAGCTGTGAGGCAGGGGAACAGAGCAGGCAACTGCTGCGCTGACAGCGTTGGGTGAATCTATGGCAATCGATGCGTAAGAATACAATCGATGATTGAAGCTGCCGCCGGTGAATGAAGGTGCCATCGGCGGATGAAGCTGCGGGCGATGGATGAAGCTGCGGGGCGGGTTGCTCCGGACGGGCGGGCCGACCGGGGGGACTGGCGGATTGGTTGGAAGGGACTGCGGTGGGTGTGATGATGAGGTTGGGGAAGAAGCGGAAGAGAGCTGACCGGCGGGCCGGCTTCACTGCGCCGGGCCACAAATAAAATATTTTGAAATATCTCACGGGGCCGCTCATACGGCCCCGATTTTATGATATGATAGACAAAATATTGAAGTTATTCGCGCCGGCAAAGCGCGAAATCACAGTGCATTTATTTACAGCAACACCACGAGGGAGGAACCCACACATGGCAGATTACATCCTGTCCTGCGATTCTGCGGCGGATCTGTCCTGCGAGCAGTATCGGAAGCTCGGGCTGCGCGTCATGCCGCTGCAGTACATGCTGGACGATCAGGTCTACACGGATGACCCGGACACGTTTGACCCCGCCGCATTTTATGCAGACCTCAAGACAAGGACCACCTCCGGCGCGGCCTACCGTACGGTGGAGGAGTACCTCGACTACTTCCGGGGGCTGCTCGCGGAGGGAGTCGGCGTGATCCATGTTACGATCTCGTCGGCGATCGGCGAAGAGTACACGCGGGCGAGCGGCGCGGCCGTCATCCTGAAGATGCTCGACCCGTCCATCCGTCTGGCGGTCGTCGACTCGCTCTGCGCGTCCGGCGGCATCGGGCTGCTGCTGCAGAAGGCGGCCTCGCTCCGCGACGAGGGCTACTCGATGGACGAGCTCAAGACCTGGATCGAGGACAACCGGCTGAAGGTCAACCACCTCTTCTACACGACCGACCTCTCGCAGCTCATCAAGAGCGGGCGCATCTCGGAGGCCTCCGGCAAGATCGCCACGCGCATGGAGATCTGCCCGATCCTCCGCGTGAACTCCTGGGGTGAGCTTGTCTCCTACAAGAACGTCCGCAAGGCGGAGAACGTGCTCCGGCGCACGGTGAGCGGCATGAAGCAGCTCGCGGACAAGAAGAAGAACTACGACGACCGCGTGCTGATCACGCAGGCCGTCCGCGAGGAGGAGGCCGGGCGCCTGAAGGATATGGTCTGGAAGGAGATGCCGGCTGCGCGCGACATTTACATCCGCCCGATCGGCGCCGTCATAGGCGTCCATACGGGAGAGGGCACCGTGGCCCTGTTCTTCTGGGGAAAGGAACGTACGGTCTGACAGAACCTGTAAGCTAAACGAAACCTGAACGGGAACTGAACAACAGACCCGCGACAGACACCCGACAAATCCCAGAGCTGAGAAAAGAAAGGACTGCCTGCTATGTTCCGAATTCTGAAAAACACGTCCCGGAGAAAGGAGCGGACTGTCTGATATGAGCCGAAAAATCAAAAACATGTCTGTGACTCGGAAGCAGATCATGGCCATGGTCACCCTGGTCCTCATCGTCCTGATACTGGTGATGACGGTCGTCGGCGTTCAGATGGCCATCCTCTTCGACCGTCAGGACAAGACCTATGATAATATCTTCGAGAGTGCGAAGGAAGTCGACACCGACGCGCTGCTCTCGCAGGCCGAGAAGTCCCTCAAAGCGATCGTGGTCGTCCAGACCGAGGCCACGGACCTGCGTCTCGCGGGGATCCGCAAGACGATCGAGCTCATCGCCGACGAGGCCGAGAAGATCTACGCGGCCCCGGAGAAGTACGTCGATGAGAAGCGTAAGATCCAGTCGCTCGCAGAGGGCGTGAGCGGCGAATACATGAACGGCTACCTGATCGACGGCGGCGGCGAGCTGACCGACGAGCTTCAGGAAGAGCTTTCGTACGTGTCGGCGCTCGGCGAGATCTTCATCACCTCCGCCGCGTACAACGAAGAGTTCTCGCAGATCTACTTCGGAAGCGAGAGCGGCCTCTACTACAAGTACACCGACCGCGGCACCTACGACGCCGCCTTCGACGCCCGGCAGCGCCCGTGGTATCAGAAGGCCATGGAGCACCCGGACGAGGTCGCCTGGCAGGAGACCTACGTCGACTACTCCGGGCGCCTGTGCATCACCGTCGCGAAGACCGTCAGAGATGCCGACGGCGACATCGTCGGCGTGGTCGGTGCGGACGTCAACTTCGAGAGCATGGCCAACCAGATCCTGGCCGACGGCCTCGGCGAGTCCGGCACGAGCATGCTGCTGGGCGAGGACTACGACCTCATCGCCTACCGCGGCATGGAAGAGGAAGGCTTCGACAAGACACTCGCGGCCCACTTCGAGGATCCCGAGGCGTTCATCGCCAACGTGACCGACGCGGACACGAGCGCGTTCTTCGCCGTCATGGACGGCAAGCGCTACTACATGACCAGTCAGGTCCTGCCCGAGAACGGGTGGATCTTCTGCACGGCGGTCGACGAGGCCGAAGTCCTCGCGAGCATCGAAGCGCTCGAGGGCGTGACGAGCGAGATCGTCGAAGAGGAGTCGCGTGAGCTCTCGGCCCTGTCGAAGCGCTTCATGAACTGGGACATCATCCTGCTCCTGCTGCTGACCGCGCTCGCGATCTTCAGCGCCGTGAAGGTGGCGCAGTCGATCACCCGCCCGCTCAAGAAGCTGACGGCCGGCGTCTCCCGCATCGGCGCCGGCGAATTCGACAAGAAACTGCCGGTCGAATCGCGCGATGAAGTGGGGACACTGGCGGCGGCGTTTAACCGGATGCAGGACAATCTGAAAGCATTTCTGGAGTGCTTCAGAAATGTCATCGCGGACAACGAGCGGATCGGCTCGGAGCTGAATGTCGCGACACAGATCCAGGCGGACATGCTGCCGCGGATCTTCCCGCCGTTCCCGGACAAGCGCGAGGTCGACATCTACGCGACGATGAAGCCGGCCAAGGAGGTCGGCGGCGACTTCTACGATTTCTTCCTGGTCGATGACGACCATCTGGCCTTTGTCATCGCGGACGTGTCGGGCAAGGGCGTGCCCGCGGCGCTGTTCATGGTCATCAGCAAGACGCTGATCAAGAACCGCGCGCAGGCGGGCGGGACGCCGGCGGAGATCCTCGCCGACACGAACAACCAGCTCTGCGAAGGCAATGAAGCGGAGCTCTTCGTCACGGTCTGGCTCGGCATCCTCGAGCTGTCCACCGGTAAGATCACCGCGGCGAACGCGGGCCATGAGTTCCCGGCGATCCGCGACGCGCAGGGCAATTTTACACTGCTGAGGGACCGCCACGGCTTCGTGCTCGCGGGCATGGAGAACATGCGGTACAAGAATTACGAGGTTCAGCTGGAGCCGGGCGGAGGCTTCTTCGTGTACACGGACGGTGTGCCGGAGGCGACCAATGCGCAGAACGAGCTCTACGGCACGGACCGCATGATCGAGGCGCTGAACAGGCACAAGGGCGCCGCGCCGATCGAGTTCCTCAAGGATGTGCGGGAGAGCTGCGAGGCCTTCGTGGACACCGCGCCGCAGTTTGACGACATGACCATGGTCGGTGTCGTGTGGAAGGGAGGCGGTGATATGCCATCGGCGTCGGAGAAGCTGCTGCTGGAGGCGGACACGGACGAGCTGTCGAAGCTGCAGGTGTTCCTGGAGGAGAAGCTGGAGGAGCACAGCTGCCCGATGAGCGTGCAGACGCAGGTGCAGGTCGCGGCGGAGGAGATCTTCGTCAACATCGCGCACTACGCCTACCCGGAGGGCGGCGGCAAGGCGCACATCTGGCTTGATTTCGAGAAGGACCCGGAGGGCGGGCCGGAGACGATGATCCTCCGCTTCCTCGACAGCGGCGTGCCGTTCGACCCGCTCGCGAAGGCGGATCCGGACGTGACCGCGACCGCGGAAGAGCGAAGGATCGGCGGGCTCGGGATCTACATGGTGAAGAAGTCGATGGATGACGTCACGTACATGTACGAGGACGGCAAGAACATCCTGACGCTCCGGAAGAAGATGGTGGCGCCGCCGCGCCGGCGCCGTAAGAGCGCGGAGGCCGCGGCCGCGGAAGGCGCCGCGGGCGAGGCGCAGGCGTAAGGCACAAAGCAGCGAATGAAAAACAACGATCAGGCGCACCTTCGCGGGTGCGCCTTTTCTGCGCGCGGTCACCCGGCAGCGAAAGGCATCTTGCCTGCCGCGCTCTGCTGCGTTACAATGAAAAAATCGTATTATTCAGAGCCGCCCGGCGGGCCCGGTGCGCCGGCGGCACGAAACTTCGGAGGACTTACCCTATGTACGAAATCATGACCGCAGATGCCGCGGCCGCGCTCATCAAAGACGGCGACTGCATCTGTGTGAATTCCTTTGTGGGGATCGAGAATCCCGTGGAGCTGCACGAGGCGATCGGGCGGCGCTACCACGACAGGCACACCCCGGCGAACCTGACCATCGTCTCCAGCGCGGGCTTCGGCGTGTGGGACGAGAACAGGAGCGCGGAGGGCTACATTCGCGAGGGCGCGGTGAGCCGCCTGATCTGCGGGCACTTCGGGGCGATGCCGAGCACCAAGAAGCTCGTGCTCGAAGACCGCTTCGAGGCCTACAACCTGCCGCTCGGCTGCATCTCGCACGCGATCCGCGCGCAGGCCGGCGGACTGCCGGGGGCGCTGTCGAAGGTCGGGCTGGACCTGTTTGTGGACCCCAGGCGCGAGGGGCCGGGAATCAATGGCATGTCCAAATCAAAGGAGCTTGCGAAGCTCGTGGACGTCGACGGCGAGGAGTTCCTGTACTACCAGCTGCCGAAGCTCACCGTGGCGCTGATCAAGGGCACCGCGGCGGACCGGAAGGGGAACATCTCCTTCGACGACATGTTCATGTCCGGCGACGCGCTGTCGATCTGCCAGGCCGTGAAGGCCAACCACGGGCTCGTGATCGTGCAGGTCGACCGGCTCGTGACGACGCCGTCCCGCCCGCGTAACACGATCATCCCGGGGTGCCTCGTGGACGTGATCGTGCCGGTGGAGCCCGAGGAGCGCCCCGTGGCCTACCGCGCGCTGACCGGCGGCTTCGAGATCCCCTACACCGAGTGGAAGGGCTGGCACGAGATGATCGACGAGCTCAGCTCCGTGCGGACGAAGGCCAACCCCGTCTACAACATCATCGGCCGGCGGGCGGCGAAGGAGCTGCGCGCGGACGACATCGTCAACATCGGCATCGGCATCCCCGAGACCGTCTCGCGCTACGCCCGCAAGAGCGGCATGCTCAGCCAGATCACGATGACCGTTGAGTCGGGCGGCATCGGCGGCTTCCCGGCCTCGGGCACGGTCTTCGGCGCGATGATCGGCGCGGCCTCCGTCTACGACATGGCCAACCAGTTCGACCTCTACGACAGCGGGAGCCTGGACATCTGCTTCATGGGCGCCTTCGAGGTCGACCGCTTCGGCAATGTCAACGCCCACAAGGGCCCGGCCAACTTCTCCGGCATCGGCGGTTTCGCGAACATCACGGCGAAGACACCGAACGTGGTGTTCTGCCTGACATTTAACACGAAGGGCCTGGACGTCACGCGCAACCGCGACAACGTCACCATCCTCGAAAATGGCTCTATCCCCAAATTTGTCCCGGAGGTGAGGAGTGTGAGTTTCTCCGCGCGCCGCGCCTGTGAAAATGGCCAGCGCGTCCTGTATGTGACGGAGCGCTGTGTCTTCGAGCTGACACCGCAGGGGCTGAGGCTTGTCGAGGTGTATCCGGGCGTGGACATGCAGACGGAGATCCTGGACCGGCTGCCGTTCGAGGTCGAGGTGGACCTGCGGGATGTGGCGCGCGGGGAGGCGCGGTGAGAGAGGCCGCGCAACAAACTTGATACTAAGCTGCGGCAGGAGCCGGCAGAAGCGAAACGGAGAGTTCGCTTCTGCCGGCTTTTGCTTTGTATTTATGCGTGATGGTGCATAAAATTGTGCGAATTAGAGGAAAATTCGCAGGAAATTAAGCGAACACGACCACGAACTACACCGAAGGCAAGGACGTCACAACAGGCACCGTCAGCATCGACGGCAAGCTCGTCGGCGTGGGCGATGCCTTAACCTACACCATCAACTGGGCGAACGGCGCGACCGACGAGAGCGGCGCAGCCACCGCAGCGGACGTCACCGTCACGGATACGATCCCGACAGGCACGACCTACGTGAGCGGCAGCGCCAGCGACGGCGGCACCTACGACGAAGAGACCGGCACCATCACCTGGACGCTCGGCACCCAGGCCGCCGGCACGCGCGGCCGCGTCACCTTTAAGGTCACGGTCGACGAGGAAGCCTTCAAGAACAGCAGCAACAAGATCACCAACACCGCCACCCGCACCGCGGGCGAGAACACGAGCACGACCAACACGGTAACGAACTACGTACCGGAGAAGAGCGTGCAGCACAGCAACGGCAGCGACGCCGACGGAGACACCGTGACCGTAGGCGAGATCCTCACCTACACGATCACCTTCCGGAACACAGACAGCGCAGACGCGACCGCGGTCGTGACAGACGAGCTGGCGAGCGTGCTTACCTATAAGGAAGGCTCGTACAAAGTCGAGGGCGCCGAGGTCGAGAGCTTCACCGTCGAAGGCGAAGAAGAGCTAGAGGATGGCACCTCGGGTGTGGCACAGCAGACGCTGACCTGGAACCTGACCGACATCGCAGCCGGCACCACGGTAACCGTCCGCTTCAAGGCAACGGTCGCCGAAGTCGACACTGCGACGTCCTTCAGCAACACGGCCACAGTCAACGACCTGAGCTCCAACACCGTGGAGAACAACATCCCGGTGAAGTCGGTCTATAACGCCGGCGGAGCGAATGTCGACGGAGAGATGGTCTCGGTGGGCGAGACACTGACCTACGAGATCACATTTATCAACACGAAGGGCGCGGAAGCCGAGGCGACAGTCACGGATACCCTGCCGGCAGCCATGACGTACGCAGGCACTTACGAGGTGACCGGCGGCGTGGTGGCCGACGAGGACGACTACAAGGGCTTCGTCGAAGACGGACAGAACCTGACCTGGTACCTGTACCAGATCGCAGACGGCGCCACCGTGACGATCCGCTTCACCGCGATCGTCGGAGAAGCAGCCGCGGCAGACGAGATCGCGAACACCGCAAAGGTCGGCAATGCCTCGACCACCACGGTCACGAACTACGTCCCGCAGAAGCAAGTGCTCGACAGCACCGGCGCGGATGTGGCCGGCGAGGAACTGACCGCCGGCGAAGACGTAACGTACGTGATCACCTTCGTCAACCGCGACGGCGACGACGCGACCGCAACCGTAACAGATACGCTTCCGGCCCTGTTTGCCTACAACGGCAGCTACGAAGTGACCGGCGCCGACATCGAGAGCTATGAGATGGACGGCAGGACACTGACCTGGCAGCTGAGCGGCATCAAGGACGGCGCGACGGTAAAGGTAACGATCAACGGCTTCGTCGCCGGCTCGTCAGCAGGCGGCACGCTCGAGAACACGGCCTCCGTAAATGGCAGCGCCACCAACACCACCGCCAACTCCGTCCCGGGCACCGGCTACAACCCGCCGGTCACTCCGGGCGGCGGCACCACCACCGTGGAGAGCGAACCGGAGACAGGCGTGCAGGGTGAGACCGAAAGCTTCGAGACGGAGAGCGAGGAGGAGATCCCGCTCGAGTCCGAGAGCGAGAGCGGCGTGCAGGGCGAAACGGAAGAATTCACCGAGGAGGAGGATATCCCGCTCGATCCGGATGAGCCGCAGCGCGATGGAGGCAAGAACGGCACCAAACCGGTCAAGACCGGCGACACCTCCCCGATCATCCCGCTGGCCGGCGCCCTCGGCGTCTCGGCCCTGGCGATCCTGATCATGCTGCGCAGGCGGCGCGGGAAGGATGATGAGGGAGAAGCGTAACGCAACTTATTAAGATGTGAGAGCGCAATGACGGAAACGGCAGAGCGCTGACGGTAACTGTAA
>Ga0065708_1040304_pt1 | contig 11946 bp, 8 predicted proteins | sample Hoacrofraction12_2_FD_59095 | JGI IMG/M metagenome (GOLD analysis project Ga0065708, IMG submission 59095) | Hoatzin crop microbial communities from Cojedes, Venezuela, sample from fiber fraction 12 v1 | ecosystem: Host-associated > Birds > Digestive system > Esophagus > Crop | place: Venezuela... | reverse complement strand
CTTTTTCAATGTTTATTAATTAATTATTTTTAATTTTTACACTTTTTCAATGTTTATTAATTAATTATTTTTAATTTTTACTACAATTGTTATTAATTAATTTATTATTTTTTATATTATACCTTCTTTAAAATGTTTTTTATCATTAAAACATTTTTTCAAGATATCTCTTTCCAACATACTTCACTTCAACTTCATTACCCATCTTTTCGGTAAAATTCTCAATTATCTCCTTATTCTCTAAAGCCACCACATACTTCACACTAGCTTCATACTCCTTTCCTACTACATTTATCCTCTGATTCCTAATCTCACTATCCACCAATTTAATATTCCTATAATCGAAAACCAATCCATAAACCTCATACAATTCCATTTCCACAATCTCAGCTATTGCCAATGTTTCAAGCACTGATTTACTATAAGCCCTTACAAGCCCACCAGCACCTAACTTCACTCCTCCAAAATACCTAGTCACCACAGCAACCACATTTTCCACACCATTCTTTTTCAACACATTAAGCATAGGCCTTCCTGCTGTCCCTCCAGGTTCACCATCATCATCATACCCTTCTCCATCACTCACCACATACGCAGAACAATTATGAGTCGCATCTTTATACTCCAACGATATCTCATCAATCATCTCTTTTGCCTCTTTTTCATTTTGAGCAGGCAACAGCCTACATATAAACTGAGACTTCTTAATATCTATTGAACTTTGAAATGGTTTAGCTATTGTTTTCATACTATCATTTTTCAATTTTATTTTTATTCTATACCTTTATTTTTAATTCTGTTATTATTTATAATTATATAAATTTATCCATCTTTTCCACTTTCCTTTCAATTTTAAACCACCATTCACCTCCCCATCCCTACCATTCCCATCCTCCCAAACAAAAAATTTATATGCTAGCTAAAATAAAATTCTATCTAGAGTCATCTTAATTCTTTTTAAGTAGATTACATATCACCCCCTTTACATATATAACTATTTTTTACAATTAAGATGGCTCCTTTTTACAAATCATCACTTCTTTTCACACTTTTTTTAGTTATCTATTCTATTAGCTATTATTTTCTTGATTTATTTCTTTTAATTTACTCAATATCATTCCTTTTTTTATTCTTGAACATTTTTTCTTAAACCTTTTTTGCATTCTTTAACCTTTTTCTTATTAAACATTTTTAATTCTTAAACTTCTTTCCTATTTTTCAAAACACTTTAATAAAATCATCCACATACATTTACCTATAACCTATTTCAAGGTAATTTTATCAATTGAGAGACACTTTATCCAATTCATAATCATTAAATCAACTCATTTATATCCAAGAATTCACAAACTTAAATTTCATCAACTTTTATCAACCCACAATCTTACAATTTATCAACCTCTACTTTACCTTAGTTAAAACTTTATCAAAACACAACCCTCTCAAACATATTACTATAGGAGCTTTTTTCATGTTAAAAACATACTTTAAATTAATAACTGAATTAATCATAATTATGCTTGTCATTACCGACATAATCCTTTTACTCTACGAAACCTTTTTCACCCTTTCTCCCCAATACGCTCAAGACATAATCTATTTTGATCTAGCTTTATGTATTCTCCTCTTCCTTGATTTCACATACTGCTTTTTCAAATCAGATAATAAAAAATCCTATCTCAAAGAAAACTGGCTAACCCTAATCGCATGTATCCCTTTCGACTTTTTTTTACTTCGAATATTCCGTTTTGCACGATTCATACGAATTATCCGCTTATTCCGTATAACTACTTTATTAACACTATTCAAAAAAGAATTTTCATCCATCCGAAACTTTCTAAACTCAACCAAACTCGATTCCCTATTCGTCCTCCTCATTGCAATAATCATCTTCTCCTCTGTTTTCCTCTATTTTGTCGATAGCGGAATACCTGATCTATTTTCAAGCTTCTGGTACGTAATGGCCACCATCACAACCGTCGGTTGTGAACTCAACCCCGAAACCGTACTCGGTTGTTTAATCAGCATATTCCTCACCATCGTCGGAATCTCAGTATTTACCATAGTTTTAGGAAACATCTACTCCTTCTACGAAACCAAATTCTATACTGGAAAAAACAAACCCCTCGAAGACAAAATAGACAACCTCGAAAACAAAATCATTACCCTCACAGACCTCATCGAAAAACAAAACCAAGAAATCCAACACCTCAAAAACAACCCTCCCCACAACGACGACTCTTGATTTTTAAAAATAATAGAAAATTTACATTTTAACAAAAACACTTTAATAAAATAATTAACAAAAATAATTATATATAACATTTGGGGGTTATTTTATTAATTCAAAAAAATATTTTTTTATAATTTCTATTTTTATTTTATTTTTTTTAGCTATTTCTTCAGTATCTTCAATAGAATTAGATGGTGATGCTGAATTAATTGATGAAAATGATAATGCTGTCTTTAACTCTAAAGAACCTCTCAATAATAATTATGAGAATGTCGATGAAATATTGGCTATTTCCAATAATGATTCTAATACAAATAATTCAGTTAATGGGAGTTTTACAGATTTAAATTCTTTAATTAAAGATTCTAATGGTTATATTTCTTTAAATAATACTTATAAATATAAAAATACAACAGATTCTGATCTTATTGAAGGTCTTATTATTGATAAAAATTTAACTATTGATGGTTCAGGTTATTCTATTGATGGGAATAAATCTGCAAGACTTTTTAAGATTAATAAAGGAGTTACCTTAACATTAAAAAATTTAAATTTAACTCGTGCAGGTAATTTTTCATGTGCTGTTTTATTAAATAATGGTAATTTGATATGTGATAATTGTACTTTTAGGTATAATAATTTTGGTAGTCATTCTATTGTTGATGGAATTATTTATAATAATGCTTCATTAAAATTAATTAATTGTAATTTTTCAAATAATTATCGTTGTATTTATAATCGTGGGGTTTCTTATTTAGAAAATTGTAATTTTTCTAGTGGTTCTGGTACTGGATCCGGTATCTGTTTTTATAATGAAGGTAATTTAACTATAACTTCTTGTAATTTTAGTAATTTTATATCAAAAGAATATTCTGCTGGAGTTATTCATTCTATTAATAATACTCTTAATATTACTAATTCCAATTTTTTTAAAAATGGAGCAAATACTCGAGGAGGAGTAATAGAAGTTTATGGTAATGATGTAAATATAGATAACTGTTCTTTTATCAATAATTATGCTGGTAAATATGGAGGAGCGATTTATTCTAAGGCAAATTTAACTATTACTCGTTCTCTATTTGATAATAATACTATAAATAATAATGGTTTAGTAACTTATTGCCAGCATATTTACCTTTATGGTAAAGGTGATGTAAATATAAACTATTGTATTTTTTTAAATAATGTTTCTTATGATGGTCCTTTAGGATATATTTGTAATAATGGTAATAATACTACTGCTAATCTTCAATATAATTGGTGGGGATCTAATGATTTAAATAATACTTCCGGTTTAGTATCTGGTCGTTCATCTGGTCGTTCTATAGTTACTAATCCTATAATCATGACTGTGAGTACAATACCTTCTAAAATAAATGTCTATAATTACACTAATTTAACTAATATAAATATATGTGTTGATTTTAATCATTATGCAAATGGCACTACAAATGGTATTTTAAAGGAAAAAATTCCTGAAAGACTTGTTAAGTTAGTTACAGATTTAAATGTAAACACTACTAAGGCATATACTGTGAATAATCTTGTATTATTTGATTGTGAGTTTGAATTAGGTAAAAATATGACTATAACTGCTGATAATGAAACACAAATATTATTTTTAAATGTAGATCCTGTTTTGGATATGAATATTAGTTCTAATGAAATATTTTCAGGAGATTCTATTAATGTTTCAATTGCTGGGATTCCTAAGGATATTGAAGCTTATGTTTATATTACAGGTCCTCAAGAATGTAGTAAAAATGTAAGTGATGGTCTGTTTAATTTTACTTTTAATAAAGTAGGAAAATATAATATTACTTTGGTTACTTGTTCAACTAATATTTATAATTCTGTCAATATGTCCTTATCTTTTGTTGTAAATAAAATATTATCTGATTTAACTATTTTAGCAACCCCTTCAATTATTGCTTATGGGGAAAAAACTAAAATATCAATTAATAAATACCCTAAAAAATCTAATTTCACTGTTTATGTTAATAATATGAAAACTAACATTAATGTTACTTCAAATGGTATTTTTTATTACACTCCTTATAAAGTAGGAGATTTTAATATTTCAATTATTGCAGAAAACGACACTCAAATAGCTAATGGAAGTATTATTGTAACTGTTGAAAAAGCTAATATTAATATGTCTATAGATTTTAAAGATAATTATACTTATGGTGAGGATGTATTAGTGAAAATCAATTTTCCAAATGATTGTGTTAATAATGCTTATTTAAATTTTACTTATCCATTTAATAAATCATTCCAATCCTTTATTGTTGGAGGTATTGCAACATTTAATTTAACAGATTTTATTAAGGAAAATGGTATTGGTAACTATAAATTTATTGCAAGTTATTGTGGGGATGATTATTATAATGAAATTTCGGACTCTTTTGAATTCAATTGCAGTAAAAAAATTTCCAATCTAACGGTTAATGCTTCTTCATATAATATTTATTATAGTTTTTCTTCCACAATTTCAATTGATAACTATCTTAAAGACTCTAACTTGTCAATTTACATTAATGATGAATTTTATGATATTGAATTAATTAATAATAGTTTTATTTTATCACCAAATAAAACTGGTGAATATAATATTCTTATTATTGCTGAGAATAATACAGAAATTGCAGAAGCTAATCTTACTTTATTTGTTGATAAATATTTTTACACAATTGATCTTAAACCGAATTCTACCAATATTACTTATGGTGATTTAATAAATGTTAATGTTTCCAACATTCCAAATGAAGTTTTTAACTCTATTTTAATTAATAATCAAGAGGTTAGTATTGAAATTATAAATAATAACTTTATTTTTATTCCTGATAAAGTTGGAATTTTTAATATTACTGTAATTGGTTTAGAAACTGATAATTATGAATCTTCAAATAATAGTTTTATACTTACAGTAAATAAGATCATTAGTAATCTTGATATTACTGCAGAACCAGATACTATTAATTTCAGCGATTTTTCACTGATTTCTATTAAAAATCTTCCATATTCCTCAAATACAACTATCTTTACAAATGGTGCCATTAATGACACTCTTCAAATTATAAATAATTCTTTTATTTATAATCCTTCATCCATTGGTAAGATTAACATAACAATAATCTCTGAAAATGATAATGAGATTTCAGAAGGTAGTATTATTTTAAATATTAACAAAGATTCTTCAAGACTTGTTATTTATACTCTTAATGAAACAATTACTCGTGGTGAGAAAACAGAACTTATTATCTATGGCATTTTAAATAATTCTCAATTAACTATTTATGATAATAATACTCTTTTAAGTATTGAAACCATAAATAATTCATTCACTGCAAACAAGTCATTTATTTTTGAACCGGACACTCCAGGTCAACATAACATTTACATAATGTCTGTAAATGACACTCAAACATCTAATTCAAGCATTACAATTACAGTTGTAAATCCTATAATTGAATTAACAGCTACTACTAATTCAACAAATTTAACACTTAACGATAACATAACAATCACTATTTCTCCACCAGATGCTGTTTTGAAACTCAACTTAACAGTCTATGACAATAGTATCAATATTACCTCCAATACTTCAATAAAAAACAACAAAATTTACTATACTGTTAACTCTTTAGGCTCACATAACATAACAATAACTGGATTAAGTCAATTATATGATGTTACTGAGGCATCTATATTGATTACTGTTTCAAATACTTCTTCAGATTATATTATCAATTCAACGGATGAAACAACATTAAACTCTACAAATAGTACTAACTCTTCCACTTCTGTAGATATTAATTCTACTAATTCTACTAATACTACAAATGACACACATTTTTCTAAAGTATCTACAAAACTTTTATTTAACAATATGACAACAAATATTGTTTTTAATGGTAAAAGAAATGGCAATTGGTTTAATGTTACATTGATTGATGAAAACGATAATCCATTATCTAATAAAACAATATATATAGGTTTTAATGGTAAAATATATAAAAAAACAACAAATGCTACGGGTATGACCTGTTTACAAATCAACATAGGTTATCAATCAGCTAACACTTTTGCTATCACATTCCTTGGTGATGATAATTATGAAGGAAAGATGGATTGTGCATTAATTACTGTAAATCCATTTAAAACAAAACTTACAACTACAAAACACACTTACAAGTCATCTGCAAAAACCAAAACACTTAAAGCAATTCTAAAAACTACAAACAATCTAAATATCCAAGGCAAAACTATTATATTTTCTCTTGGAGGTGACAGAATTTACACCGCTAAAACTAATTCTAAAGGCATAGCTACTATAAACATCTCTTTAACTACTAAGAAAACTTATAAATATACTGCAACATTTGATGGTGATTATCAGTATTCTATGATAACTTCAACCAATAAACTTGTAATAAAATAATTTATTTGAGAAATAGCTTTTTTAACTATTTTCTTTCATTTTTAAAATAGTTTATTTTTTTTATAACTAAACTATTCATAACAAATTTCATTATTTGTTATATTTTTATGAAATATTTATTAACAACATATAAATTAATAAATTTGGTGATAATATGGATTTTAAGAAAGATATACATTTAATTTTAATAATTATTGGGATTATGCTCAGTATTACTGGTAATGTAGGAGCGATTTTTGGTGCTGCTCTAATAATTTGTGCAACTTATTCTGAATATCAAAAATCAAAGAAAATTGGAGATATTAATAAAGAATTTAATGATAAAAGGGAAAGGATTAAAAATTTAGATACTGTTTATGAAGAGATGAAAAAAGATAAAGAAGCCGAACTTAATAAACAATTAGAACCTATAATCACTGATTTAGAAGAGAAACAAAATAAATTAAATAACATTTCTGAAGAACTTGATAAACTTGAAAAGGATAGAATAAAAGAAGTTGATGAAAAAATATCTGACAAATATGAAAAAATAGATCAACTTGAAGAAGAAATAAAAAGTCTTAAGGAAGACTTGGTTCATTTAGAAGAAGATAAACAAAATAAATTAGATGATTTTTCTAAAGAACTTGATAAACTTGAAAAGAATAGAATAAAAGAAGTTGATGAAAGATTATCTGACAAATATGATAAAATAAATCAACTTGAAGAAGAAATAAAAAGTCTTAAGAAAGAATTGGTTCTTGTACAAGATGAAATTGAATATCAAAATTTTGGATTATATGAACCTAAATATGATTTTATAAATTCAACTGCATATAAAGAAAGATTAGATATTTTAAGAAAACAACAAAAAGCCATGATAAAAAATAAAACTGCAGCAGTTGCAACTACTAATTGGACTGTTGATGGAAGTAAGCGAAAAGGTACAAAATTGACTAATGATAATATTAAGCAAGTCTTAAGAACATTTAATAATGAATGTGAGAATGCTATTAATAAAGTTAAACATTCTAACCTTGAAAGCTCAAGAAAAAGAATACAAAAATCTTATGATCAACTTAATAAATTAAATAAAACTAATGGTATTATCATCACTGAACAATTTCTTGATTTAAAATTTGATGAAATGCAAGTTGCTTATGAATATGATCTTAAAGTCCAAGAAGAAAAAGAATTATTGAGAGAAGCTAAGGAAAAAGAAAGAGAAGAGAAAAAAATTCAAAAACAACTTGAAAAGGAAAAAAATAAATTTAATAGGGAGAATACTCGATTAGAATCTGAAATTGAAAAATATAAAAAGAAAATAGATGAATCTGCTGCAAAAGAAAAAGAAAAACTTGAAAAGGAAATTGAAAAATTAAAACAAACTATTGAGAAAAATAATAATGAAATAAAAAGAATTGATGATTGGAAAGAAAAATCTGGTGCAGGTTATGTTTATATAATTTCTAATATTGGTAGTTTTGGAGAAAATATTTTCAAAATTGGAGTAACTCGGAGAGATAACCCTGAAGAACGAATTAGAGAATTATCTTCTGCTTCAGTTCCTTTTAAATATGATACTCATGCTTTCATTTTCAGTAAAGATGCATTTTCTTTAGAATCCAAATTACATAAACGCTTTGACAAACAAAGAGTTAATAAAATGAATACTCGGAAAGAGTTTTTTAATATCACTATTGATGATGTTAAACAAATTGTAGAAGAAAATAAAGCTTCAGTACATAGTTTTGTAGAAAAACCTGAAGCTGAAGAATATTATGGTACTTTAGAAATTGAAAAACATATAAAATCTACTTCCTAATTTTTTTCTTTTTATGTTTATTATAGTAATATTAATTAAATATAAGATATAAGTTATTACTATTTAATTTTTAAAATATAAACTTATTATTTTTATTTAACTATACTTTTTCAATTATTTATTTATTAAATATCTATCATTGAGAATATATTATTAATGATTAAAAACAAAATATTATGAGTATATGATTAAAAGGTGTGTTATAATTGCAAACAAAACATATTGTAAATATAGGAAATTCTCAAAAATTGGATTATATTGATGATAATAGTGTGAATTTAGTTGTTACATCTCCACCATATCCTATGATTGAAATGTGGGATGAAACATTTGGTATTATGAATCCAAATATTACAAAAGCATTAGAAAATGAAGATGCAATGGAAGCATATAAATTGATGAATGGAGAATTAAATAAAGTTTGGGAAGAAGTTGATAGAGTATTAGTTCCTGGAGGGATTGTTTGTATAAATATAGGTGATGCTACAAGAAAAGTTGGTAAAACTTTTCAATTATTTTCAAATCATTCAAAAATAATAAATTTCTTTGAACAAATGAAATATCAAGTGTTACCGGAAATTCTTTGGAGAAAACAAAGTAACAAACCTAATAAGTTTATGGGTTCTGGAATGTTACCTCCTAATGCTTATGTAACTTTAGAGCATGAATATATATTGATATTTAGAAAAGATAATAACAGACAATTTAAAAATGATACTGAAAAAGAAAATAGGAGAGAAAGTGCTTATTTTTGGGAAGAAAGAAATGTTTGGTTTTCTGATTTATGGTTAGATGTTAAAGGAACTTCACAAAAATTAGATGATAAAAAACTTAGAAATCGTAATGGAGCATACCCTTTTGAATTAGCTTATAGATTAATAAATATGTATTCTGTTAAAGGAGATATGGTATTAGATCCATTTTTAGGTACTGGTACAACTATTATTTCTGCTATTGCAAGCGGTAGAAATTCTATTGGGTATGAATTAGACCCTAATTTTGAGGAATATATAAAAAAAAGCATAAAAAATAGTAAAAATAGTTCTAATGAATATATATTAAATAGATTTGAAAAACATGTTGTATTTGTTAATAATCGAATAGAAGAAAAAGGACCATTAAAGTATACTGCAAATAATTATCCAATTCCAGTAATGACACGCCAAGAATTAAATATAAAATTATCTTTAATTAAAGAAATTAAAGAGAAAGAGGAATTTATTATAGCAGATTATGAAGATATTAATATTAATGATGCTAAAAATAAAATAATTAATAAAAAACTAAAAAAATCTAAACAAATGACTTTTTAATTTAATTAATGTACATTTTATAGTTTATGGTTATTAATATAAAATTAATCTTTATAATATATTTTAATATATTTAGATCCCTTAGTTTCTTTATAATAGATTATATCTACTGAAAATTCCTCATGAAGTGATTGTTTATAGGTATAAGAAACAGGTTTTATTTGTACGGGTTTATTTCCAATATATCCGTCAATTCCTTTTTTTTCTTCATTAGAAGTTGCTAATCTATAAGTAGTTTTTTCAATATTTGAGATATATTTTAATATGGCTTCTTGAATTATTAATCCTTTAGCTGTTTTTGTTATAACTAAATCAGTAATCCAATTTTTTACCATTTCTCTATCAATTAATGCAGCAGCATTTCTAAGATTTTCAACGCCCTCATATGCTTTATCAGTAGCTTCATCAATAGCATTAGGATATTTTTCGAGATACCATTTTTTCCATCCTTCAAATGAGTTATAAGGACATTCTTGTATTAAATCTGACATTTGTCCAACAACTTTAGGTCTTGTTGCTTGATTATTCTGACTGGCTTGATTAATAATTTGAGTAGTAAATTTAGGAAAATTAAATTTAGGTGCTTTTTCTTCAATAACTTTTTCTTTTAGAAGTCTTTCCTCTTTAAAATCTTTTTTAAAATCAATAGTTTTGCTCATGTTATCACAAATACCAATTTGGTTTACTATTTAAAAATATATTAATGTACATTATATACATTAAATATTAAATGTACATTGAATATATTTAATAATATGAGAAATAATATTGTAAAAGTTAGAGGACGTCAAGGAACTAAATCATTAGATATAACACTTCCTGTGAATTTAAGTGAAAAATATGGTATTTCTGAGGGAGATTTATTTAAAATAACAGTTGAAAAAGATGATAAAAATTTAAAAATAGTGTATAATCTAATATATCAAAATAAATAAATTAACTAAGTTTTTAAATAAATTCTGTAATCCCTCATTAAGAAGGATATAAAATTCTAATTTAATTTATATATTCTTATTTTTTGGTTAATATTATTTTTAAAAATTTTATTTAGTATTAGATCTTTTTTTAAATTAATCGGGTTTGTTCACTAAAATCATCAAAATCTGTGTCATTATTTATTGTATAATCTAATCTCTCTTTTTCTTCATCATTATCTTTACTCCAAATATTCGGCCTATAATACCAGAAATTAACAGGTTCATCTTTTTTCTTTGTTCTAAAACCACTTTTGTAAGAAGCACCATATGAAGAACCTAATCGTTTCATTGCATCATAAATTTTTTTTCTTATTGGGCAAGGTGTCTTTGGTTCTTCATTTTTCCAAATACTCTCTTCTAATTCTTCTCTTCTTGTATCATCATAAGATAATTTTACAATTCCTGCAAATAAATCTGCAACTTTGGTTAGATATTCATTTTCAAAAGGTTTATCTAAAAAATGTAATTTTTTATTTTCAATAACTTCTTCTTTCATTTTATATCCAGGGTTTATATCTAATGTTTTATCAGAGTGTATCTTTTTTAATTGATGACTATCTCTTAATTTATCCCGTATTGAATTTATAATAATATTTTTGTTATTATATAAATAAATTTCATCTTTATTGTCAAATTGTGTTTTTATAAAATTATTAATAAGATGATTATAACGTTTTTTTAACATATTTTCTTCTTCAATAGGGTGATATTCTCTCTCTTCCATTTCCCAAATCATTACATGAATTTTTACATCTCCACTTTTTATTAATTTAGATAAGTAATCCAAATATAATCTTATTATTCTATATTCTTCGTGAGTTTCTATATTTTCTAATTCAAAGTCATCAATAGGAATATTATGCTCATAAAGCATTAATCTTAATTTATCACATGCTTCGAAATATTTCTCTTCTGTTACACTCATAATTGCAATTGTTCTAAATTTATCTTGAATATAATCTTTTTTATTCATAAATACATAATTTTTGGTCATGATTCTTCGTCCTTTTTATTTATATTCTTATTTATGTCTGTTTATACCTTAAATTTTTTATTCTTTAATTTAGTTAAGTAAATAAATAATCAACTTATTATAATAAATTTTTTATATATTGAAAATATAATATATTATGAAAAATTGATTTGTGAAAAGTAATTGTTGGTGAGGTGTTATC
>Ga0065708_1000625_pt1 | contig 11952 bp, 9 predicted proteins | sample Hoacrofraction12_2_FD_59095 | JGI IMG/M metagenome (GOLD analysis project Ga0065708, IMG submission 59095) | Hoatzin crop microbial communities from Cojedes, Venezuela, sample from fiber fraction 12 v1 | ecosystem: Host-associated > Birds > Digestive system > Esophagus > Crop | place: Venezuela... | reverse complement strand
CATCCCCACGAGTCTGCCGTTGGCCGTGTTGCTCGCAGCATTGATTTCGTTCGGAAACATGGGCGAGCAGTTGGAATTGCTGTCGATGAAAGCGGCAGGCGTGAAGCTGCTGCGCATCATGGCAGGGCCGGCGCTGCTCTCGCTGGGCTTGATGTGCGTGAGCTTTTATTTCCAAAACAAAATTTCGCCCGCAGCCTACTTGAAATTGCGCACGCTCGTGATTAGCATCAAGCAGACTTCGCCCGCCATGGAAATTCCCGAAGGCACGTTCTATAATGGCATTCCCAACCTGAACCTCTATGTGGAGCGCAAGGACGTGGGCACCGGCATGCTCTACAACGTGATGGTCTATAAGACCGACCAAGGCTTCGACAAGGCCCAGATTGTGGTGGCCGACAGCGGTCGCATCGAACTCACGCCCGACCGCATGCACTTGGTGTTGGACATTTGGAACGGCGAACAGTTTGAAAATCTCGAAAGTTCGACGTCGCGCGTGATGGGCGGCCTCCACGACCCCTACGACCGCGAAAGTTTTGGCTACAAACGCTTCATCATCGACTTCGACAGCAATTTCGCGCTCCTCGACGAGAACGCTTTGCGCGAGATGCCCAAAACGAAAGACCTCAAGCAAATAGAAACCAGCATCGACAGCGTGCAGACCGAACTCGACAGCGTGGGCCACAACTACTACAAGCAGGCGCGCGAGCGTTTCTTCCCAAAATATACCACCGACAAAGCATCCACTGCAAAAAGTGTGCCATTCGACAGTCTTGTGGCAAAACTTTCGAGTCAGACGCGCTATGCGGCACTGCAGCAGGCGCGCGTGCAGGCCTCGTCGTTTAAATCGGAATTGGAATGGAAAAAGAGCGTGGTCGAAATGGGCGACACGTTCATTCGAAAGCACCAAGTGGAATGGAATCAGAAGTTCACCGTGGCGCTCGCCTGTCTGTTCTTCTTCTTCATCGGAGCGCCCTTGGGCGCCATCATCGGCAAGGGCGGCTTGGGCGTGCCCGCCGTGGTGAGCGTGCTCATCTTCATCCTCTATTATACCATCGACACGAGCGGCATGAAAATGGCGCGCGACGGCAAATGGAACATGATTTTCGGCACTTGGATATCGTCGGCTGTGCTCGCACCGCTCGGCGCGTGGCTCACGTATAAGGCCAACAACGATTCCGTGGTGTTCAACAAAGACCTCTACGTCAGTCTGTTCAAACGCTTCTTCGGCATTCCCGAACACCGCAACCTGAACATGAAAGAGGTGATTATCGACACGCCGCGCTACGCCGAACTCATTCCCGAGTGCGACAGCATTGCGCGCGCCGCCGTGGCCTATCGCGAAAAACACAAACTGTGGCTCGTGCCCAACTATAAGAGCCTATTTTTCAAGAGCCGCCCCGACAATGCCGTCGAAGAAATTTCGCAGCGCACCGAAGCCCTTGTCGAAGAGGCCTCGAATGCGAAGAATCTCCACGTGATAGACGCCCTCAACGACGTGCCCATCCTCAACACTCACTTCCACAAATCGCCGTTCGCCTCGGCCAAGTGGAACAAGGTGTGCGGCATCGTCTTCCCCGTGGGCATCGTGCTGTGGCTGCGCTGCTGGATTTATCGCTTGCGGCTCAACCGCGACCTGCGCAGCCTCTGCAACGCGTTGCCAAAGGTACGCGAAACCATGAAAAAAATGAAAATTACGAAATAAAAAAACCGAAAAAAATTTTTTCGAGATGAACAACGACGAAAAATTCCAACTTTGCACGGTCGAAGAAGCCGTGGCCGACATCAAAGCCGGCAAGTTCGTAGTTGTGGTGGACGACGAAGACCGCGAGAACGAAGGCGACCTGATTATGGCGGCCGAGTTTGCCACCGAAGAAAGCGTGAACTTCATGCTCACCAACGGGCGCGGCGTGCTCTGCGCTCCCATCACCATTGAGCGCTGTTTGGAACTCAAATTGCCGCACCAAGTGGACGACAACACCAGCATGTTGGGCACGCCGTTCACGGTGACCGTCGATTTGCTCGAAGGCTGCACGACGGGCGTGAGCTGCCACGACCGCGCCGCCACCATCCGCGCGCTGGCCGACCCCGACAGTCGCGCCGAATCGTTTGGACGCCCGGGCCACATCAATCCGCTCTACGCCCAAGACCGCGGCGTCCTTGCGCGCGCCGGCCACACCGAAGCCGCCGTCGACCTTGCCCGCTTGGCCGGATGCCGCCCCGCCGCCTGTCTCATCGAGATTTTGAACTCCGACGGCACGATGGCGCGCATGCCGCAGCTGCAAAAATTTGCCCAAGCGCACGGCCTCAAAGTGCTCACCATCAAAGACCTCATCGCCTATCGTCTGCGCACCGAATGCCTCGTGGAGCAAGGCGAAGAGGTGGACATGCCGACGCAATACGGCCACTTCCACCTGATTCCTTTCCGCCAGAAAAGCAACGGCCTTGAGCACATCGCGCTCATCAAAGGCACGTGGGAGGCGGGCGAACCCATCCTTGTGCGCGTACATTCGTCATGCGCCACGGGCGACATCTTCGGCAGCCAGCGCTGCGACTGCGGCGAACAGCTTCACCGCGCCATGCAAATGATTGAACAGGAGGGCAAAGGCGTTGTCCTGTACCTCAATCAAGAAGGCCGCGGCATCGGCTTGATGGCCAAGATTTCGGCCTACAAACTCCAAGAGCAAGGGCTCGACACCGTGGACGCCAACATCCACCTCGGCTACGACCCCGACGAACGCGACTACGGCGTGGGCGCGCAAATACTGCGCCTGCTCGGCGTGAGCAAGATGCGCCTGCTCACCAACAACCCCGTGAAGCGCGTCGGCCTCGAAGCCTACGGACTCGAGATTGCCGAAAACGTGGCCATCGAGGTGCAGCCCAATCCCTACAACGAAAAATATCTNAGAACTAAAAAAGAACGCATGGGGCACCTGCTCCACCTTAGCAAAAAGTGAGCCAAACTCAAATGGAAACACAAAAAAAAGATTTGGAAAATTTGGCGCGCATCCAGTCGCAATTGGCGCGCGAAGACAGCCGCGACTTGAACTATTATGAGCGCGACCGCGCCGCCGANGCNGCNGCCACNCGCAGCGAAGCCTCCGTGTTTAGCGCGCTGATGCGCAATGTCTANATTTGGATGACGCTCGGACTGGGCATGACTGCCTTGACCGCCTACTACGTCTCCACCCGCTTGGACTGGGTGGGCGCCATCATGTCGAATTCCGCCCTGCTTTGGGGCCTTTTCATCGCCGAAATTGCGCTGGTCGTAATTCTGAGCGCCTGCATCCACCGCCTTTCGTTCGTCGTGGCCGGCGTGATGTTCGCCGCCTACGCCATTTTGAACGGCGTGACGCTCTCGTTCATCTTTTTGGCCTACGCGCAGAGCACCCTCGCCATGACTTTNTTCGCCACGGCGGGCACTTTTGGCGCCATGTCGCTCGTGGGNTGGTTTTCGAAGAAAGACCTCTCCGGCATGGGGCGCGTGCTCTACATGCTNCTCTTCGGACTCATCATTGGCTCCATCGTGAACATCTTTTGGGCCAACTCGACGTTNGATTGGATTCTGACCTACGCCGGCGTGGCCATCTTNGTCGGCCTGACCGCCTACGACACGCAAAAAATNAAGGANATGATGCGCGAATATGGCTCCGAACGCAATGAAAGCACGATGAAACTCGCGCTGATGGGCAGCCTGACGCTCTATCTGGACTTCATCAACCTGTTCCTCCACCTGCTGCGCATCTTTGGCCGCAACGATTAAACTGCCGTGAAGCCGCTNCGCCTGTNCATATTNCTCGCGCTCTCGCTTTCGCTGTCGGCCTGCGCCCAAACGCCGCAGGGTGGGGCAGAAGNGCCGCAGGGNGGGGCNGAAACGCNCGCCGAGCCCGTCGATACGACCACGCATCGNTTGACGCTGCTCTTCGTGGGCGACCTGATGCAGCATCAAGGGCAGGAACGNGCGGCTCGCAAGGGCGGTGGCGCCTACGACTTCGCACCCTACTACGAAGCCTTGCGCGCCGACATCGAAGCCGCCGACTTGGCCGTGGCCAACTTGGAAGTGACGCTGGGGGGCGCGCCCTATACCGGCTATCCGCAATTTAGTGCGCCCGACCAATACCTGACCGACGCGCTCGCTGCCGGCTTCGACATTATGCTCACGGCCAACAACCACTGCCTCGACCGCCGTCGCAAGGGACTCGAACGCACGCTGANGCGCTTGGAAGAGGCCAATGTCCTCCACTGCGGCACCTATCGCACGGCCCAAGAGCGGGNGCAAAATTACCCACTTTTTGTCGAAAAAAACGGAATTCGAATTGCTTTTTTGAATTATACTTACGNCACCAACGGAATCCCCGTGGATAAGCCCAACGTCGTAAACCTAATCGACCGCGAACAAATTGCGCGCGACATCGCAGCCGCCAAAGCCGGCGAACCCGACGCCATCATAGCCTGCATGCANTGGGGCGAGGAGTATTGGCTCACGCCGACGACCGCGCAGAAGAACTTGGCCNACTGGCTGTTCGCGCAAGGCGTGACGCACATCATCGGCNGNCATCCCCACGTGGTGCAGCCNATGGAGGTGCGCACCGACTCGCTCGGCGAACGCCACTTCTTGGCCTATTCGCTCGGCAACTTCGTGTCGAACATGACCAAAGTAAACACCGACGGCGGCNTGCTNGTAAATCTGACTTTGGAGAAGCAAAACGGCCAAACCCNCCTTGNCGACGCCAACTATCGGCTGTTCTGGGTGTCGCGNCCGGCGCTCTCGGGCANGCGCAACTTCCGCGTGCTGCCTGTGGACTATCCGCGCGACAGTTTGAACGCCGCNGANCGCCAAAGNATGAGCCGCTTCGAAAACAACGCCCGCAATCTTTTCAAAAAATACAATAAAGGGATATAAGTCTAATAATGAAAAATCGAGATATAAGCGACGGCACAGGTTGTGTGTGCTTGGTTATTATCGTTGGGGTTGCCATTGAACTTGTAAAGGCAGTCCGTAAGAGCNATATACTCTCGAATCTTACTTTTATCTACTTTTTGATTGGTGCGATTTTATTGGCTTGTATTGTTGTGCTTGTGTTGTATTTCAGAGAACGGAATCAGCGCGCCACAATAGAAGGAAATTTCGACAAGCAGTTAGTTGAAATGCAGAAACAAGTTAAAAAAGAAGAGTTGACGCTTGAACAAAAAAAGAAGGAAATAGGGAAGGCTGAGGCAAGATTGGAGGAGATACTAAAGTCGAGCAAGCCGTTTTCTTATAGTGCCTCATGGGTGGCAGACATGAAAAGTAAAATATATGATGAAAGCATAGAATACTTAGAGCGGAAAAAACATCATGCTCCTAGGGCGGCGGATGAAGTAAAACAATTAAAAAAGAAATATAGAGAAAAGGAAGTTGAATATAGAGAACTACTGTATAAACAGGAGTTCCTGCTGAAGCAGTTTCCTGAACTACGGGATTATTTGAATAATGAAGAAAATTTGATAGGACTTCACGACTACCTTAATCTCTCGGAATTTGACGAGCGTGATCGTGCCAAAGATTATATTTCGCAAGCAGACTGGGATAAACTTTCTAATACAGATAAGTATCAGATTGCTTTGGATAGGTACAAAAAGGATACGCAAAAGTCAAGATGGGTGATCGGAATGGAGTATGAGATGTATTGTGCATATAAATTACGTACGAAAAATCTAATAGTGGAGGAGTATGGCATAAAACACGGACTTGAAGATTTGGGACGTGATATCATTGCAAAAGAGCCAAATGGACGTGTTTTTATAATTCAGTGCAAGTATTGGAGTAGCCATAGAATGATTCACGAGAATGTGGTGTGTCAATTGTATGGAACTGCTATCGAATATGCCTTGCGCAACAATCTTCAGTTCGAGAAAGTGATACCTGTGCTTATGACTCCGACGGAATTATCGGTGACGGCTAATGCTTTTGCGCAAAAACTTGGCGTTCGTATCAAGCACGAGGCCAAAGGGGATTTTCCAATGATAAAATGCAATATTAATGGGAAAGACAAGATATACCATTTACCTTTCGACCAACAATACTATAAGACGGAAATAAAAAATCCGGGCGAATTTTATGCTTGGACAGTTAAAGAGGCGGAAGATAAAGGTTTTAGACGAGCCATGAGATATATGTCTGTTGCTCCCGAAAACATTCCGTTTAACATTAAGCACCTTTCCTTTCTTTTAGATGGAAAATAATTTGAGATATAAATAGAAAAAACGAAACAGATATCGACTTATGAACCAACTTTCAGCCACAATCAATCGTCTTGCGCCCTCTGCCACGCTNGCCATGGCTCAGAAGAGCGGCGAACTCAAAGCTCAGGGCATCGACATCATCAGCCTTTCCATCGGCGAGCCCGATTTTCCGACGCCCGACCACATCAAAGACGCCGCCAAACGCGCCATCGANGCCAACTTCACGACCTACTCGCCCGTTTCGGGCTATGCCGATTTGAAGCAAGCCATNGNGGGCAAACTCAAACGCGAGAACGGGCTCGACTATACGCCCGACGAAATCAGCGTGGGCAACGGCGCGAAGCANTGCGTCTGCAACGCCGTGATGGCACTCGTGGGCGAGGGCGACGAAGCCATTATTCCCGCGCCCTATTGGGTGTCGTATCCGCAGATGGTGNTGCTCGCCAACGGCAAACCNGTCTTTGTGGAGGCCACGATTGAGCAAAATTTCAAAATAACGCCNGCCCAACTCGAAGCCGCCATCACGCCGCGAACGCGCGTGCTCATTCTTTGCTCGCCCTGCAACCCGACCGGTGCCGTCTATACACAGGCCGAACTCGAGGGACTGGCCGCCGTGCTGCGCCAACACGAGGGCATCTACGTGATTGCCGANGAAATCTACGAACATATCAACTATACCGGCGTGCACGCCTCAATGGCCGCCTGCGAAGGCATGCGCGACCGCACCGTCGTAGTGAACGGCGTGTCGAAAGCCTACGCCATGACGGGCTGGCGCATCGGATTTCTCGCCGCTCCCGAATGGATTGTNAAAGGCTGCAACAAACTGCAAGGGCAATATACATCGGGCCCNTGCTCCGTGAGCCAAAAAGCCGCGACCGAAGCCTTCAACGGCCCGCAAGAATGTGTNGAAACCATGCGCCAAGCCTTCCAGCGCCGCCGCGACCTCATCGTGCGCCTCGCCAAAGAAGTGCCCGGCTTGGAAGTGAACGTGCCCGACGGNGCCTTCTACCTCTTCCCCAAATGCAGTTCCTANTTCGGCAAGAGCGACGGCAAACGCACCATCAAGACCAGCAGCGACTTNGCGCTCTACCTGCTCGAAGAAGCCCATGTGGCCACGGTGGGCGGCGACGCGTTCGGTTCGCCCGAATGTTTCCGCCTGTCCTATGCCACGAGCGATGAAAACATCGANGAAGCCTTCCGACGCATCAAGACGGCGCTTGCTCGTCTGAAGTAGCCGCCACGAAGGCACTCAAATCTTCCCCCTCATATCTCTGAAATGCCGCCTGCGCAGTGGAAAGGGTTTTGAAACCAAAATCCTCAATGCTGCGGAGGTCGGCAATTTCTTTTGCCTCAATCGCACGCCGCAGTTCGGCCACGCGATAGCGCGAAATGTATTCGTGAATGTCGTTGTAGCCCTGCGAACGCAGCGTCTGCAAAAGCAAATGCCGATTGAAGCCCGTGTAGCGGCAAAGCTTGTCGCGATTGAACAGGCTGTCCTTGAACGGCTTTTCGGTCTGCATCAGGTATTCCACCGCTTCGAAACGCCGCAAGTTGGCCGCGTTGAAGTCTTCTTCGGCGCTGCGCAAAATTTCGACCTCGGCGGGCGGCTCGTCCACAAGGCGGATGGACGGCAATTCCATATCGTCNAAGACNGGGCGCAGGCAGCGGAACGACAAAAACAGGTTCACGGCCGTGAANAGCAGCATGTAGGCNATGTAGCCGCCGCGCGAAAAATCGATGGTGAGCCAGACGTAGTAGATGGCCANNAGTCCGAGCAGCGTGCCGTAGGTGATGACGTCTTTTGGCAGTGAGAATCGGCGCACGAGGCGNTGGGGCAAAATGAAAATGTTCAGGATGTAATACGCCGAGAGGGCAAGTGCGAGCAGGCGCAGCAGCACGTCGCCCGAAAGGAAATGCTCCACGAGGTCGGACGCTTCGAACACTTGCGCAAAGCCNCTNCCGGCCAGCATGCCGACCATATAGACGCCGATGAGCACAATGGCGGGCGTGGCATAGCGCCACATGCGGCCCCATTGCAGGTAGCCCGGCATCGAAATGCCCAGCGGGTAGATGCTCTGCAGGAACGAGCAAATCAGCAGATAGAGCAGCATGCCCGGATGGAGGATGCCCGGCGACTCGATTATGCGCAGGTGGACAAACACTANCACGCCCATATACATCAGCGAGATGAGCAGCATAATCCANGCCTGCGACAGATAGCGCACGCTGCGGCGCGCAAAATAGAAGAGCACAAGGCTAATCACCAAGTGCGCCACNGCCGTGAGTTCGGCCACGGCATAAACCCAAANTCGCAAGCCGTCCATTCGTGNTGTCTCTANNTTGCGAGCACAAAAATAGGCACGCGCGGGCGAAATGCCAAAATTTCGACCCGATTGCGTGCCTTTTTNTGCAAAAANCGNATTANTTTTGCGTCTGCATTTTGGAGAGCATCCACCAAGTGAAGCCCAACATCATCAGTCCGCCTGCCACNATGAGCGCCGAGGTNGAGACNTGGAAATCGCCGAGCANGGTGAGCGGGCTGGCAACGGCGCCGGCGAAGAAACCCATGGCGCCAAACACGGCACTCGCGCTGCCGGCGTTCTGACGCTCGGAGTCCATGGCCACGGCGTTGGTGATGGCAATCATNATGCCGTAGAAGAACATGCACAGCAGGTAGGCCACCATCAAAAGCACGATNGATTGGCGCGTNAGAATGCACACGGCGATGGCCACGCACGAGGCAAAGAAGCCCACGCACATCGTGATGAGGCCGCGGCGCACGCTCTTGAACTTCACGCTTGCCGCGCTGCCCACACTAATCATGATGGCGTTCAGTCCGAGGCAAATGCTGTAGGTGAGCGGCGAGAGTTGGTAGGTTTGCTCCAAAATGAAGGAGGAAGAGGAGATATAAGCAAAAAAGACGAACATGCCCGCCATCTGNACCAGCGTNGTCGAGGTGAAAAGCGGGTTTTTCAGCACGTTGAACAGGTTGGCGTAGGAGTGGAGCACGCTGCCTTTTTCGCGCAAGTCCTTCGCCANCGTNTCNCGCAGCGTGGCCGACAGCGCCAGCAGGAGCAGGCCGAGCGCGAAGAGCACAAGGAAGAAGCCTTTCCACGTNGTGACGTAGGTGAGCACGCCGCCCACGACGGGCGCTGCCACGGGCGCAATGCCGGTGATGGCACCCAAGAGCGCCATGAAGCGCACGAGNTCGTCGCCGGTGTAGAGGTCGGTTGCCATGCTCTTGGCCACCACGATGCCGCCGGCGCCGCCCAAGCCTTGCAGCAGTCGCATGGCGTTCAAGAAGTGAATGTTCGGCGCGAGCACGATGAGCAGCGTGGCCACCACGAAGAGCAGCATCGACGCGAGCAGTATTTTTTTGCGGCCGTACTTATCAGTGAGCGGGCCGATGAAGAGTTGGCCGCCGGCNAAGCCAATCATGCTGGCTGTCAGGCTGGCGCCAATGAGCGACGGCGTCGTCTGGAAGTATTCCGCCATTTCCGGCATCACGGGCAAATAGAAGTCGGTCACGAAGGGGCCGAGGGCGGANAGCAGNCCGAGNGTGATGGGAACGACGGGGGATAGTTTTTCAGTTTTCATAGATTCCTTTTTTATTTTCGCGCGCAAAAATAGGGCGCTTGTTTGTCAAAGTCAAATCGATTGATAGTGAAAAATTTTGCACTATACGGCGCAAATCACTATCTTTGCATCGATGTATCGCAAAAAAGTTTCTTTGGCCAACGAGAGCGATGCGCGCATCACGATTCTCGTTTTGGGTGGCAAGTGGAAGCCGCAGATTCTGAAGTTGTTGGCTGCCGGACCCTTGCGCCCCAGTCAGCTCATCAAGNCGCTNCCCGAGGCCGGCGTGCGCGTGGTCAATCAGCAGCTGAGCGAACTGCTGCACTACGGCGTGGTGTCGCGGCGCGCCATCGACGTCGTGAAGCCCTATTCGCTCTACGCCCTCACCGAGTGCGGCCGCGCTCTTTTGCCCATCATCGACGCCATGGAGCGCTGGGGCAGCGACTTTCGCAGNCAGTTCAACGACGCCACTCCCTACGTTTAAGCGCGTTGAACAGGGCCGAAATGATNAATTTTTAGTCTCAAACCGAAATTTTTCTAAAAAATCGTTTATTTGTCTTTGCAAATAGATTATTTTTGCTCTCGTATTGCTGCATTTTCATATTTAAGATGAGCGAAAACGTTTATTTGTTAGACATCGAAAAAGCCATTCGCGANAAGGCCGGCGCCAAAGGCCGACCGCGTGCCTAAGTTCGTGATTAATTGGCTGAAACGCATCATCCACCAAGACGAACTCAACGAGTTTCTCAAGGGCGAAGGCGAGAAGCAGGGCGTGCCTTGGCTCTGGGATTGCGTGGAATTTCTCGATATGAAATTGGATATTCAGGGAAAGGAAAATCTGCCCGATCCCGACGACGGCCGATTCTACACCTTCGTCTCCAATCACCCCCTCGGCGGACAAGACGGCGTGGCACTTGGCGCCGTGCTCGGCCAACACTACGACGGCCGCGTGAAATACCTCGTGAACGACTTGCTCATGAATCTGCATGGACTCGCACCGCTCTGCATTCCCATCAACAAAACCGGTTCGCAAAGCCGCCAGTTCCCCGCCATGGTCGAAGCCGGATTCAAGAGCGACAACCACATCATCATGTTCCCCGCCGGCCTCTGCAGTCGCAAGACCAACGGCGTTATCCACGACTTGCCTTGGCAAAAAGCTTTCGTCGCCAAGAGCGTCGAGACCCATCGCGACGTCGTGCCCATCCACTTCAGCGGCTGCAATTCCAACCGCTTCTATCGCATTGCGAATTGGTGCAAACGTCTGCACTTGAAGTTCAACGTGGCAATGATTTATTTGGTAGATGAAATGTTTAAAAATCGCCACAAGACCTTCACCATCACCATCGGGAAACCCATTCCCTACGAAACGTTCGACAAGTCGAAAACGCCGCTGCAGTGGGCCGCCGACGTAGAAGAACGCGTTTACAATCTGCCTAAAAAGTCCTAAAAAACTATGGAGCAGCCCATCATTCCTCCCATCAGTCCGGATGTGCTCGAAGCCGAACTCACGCCGAACCACCGCCTGCGTTCCACCAATAAGGGCGGCAACGAAATTTTCGTGGTGAACAATCGCCAAGCGCCCAATGTTGTTCGCGAAATTGGCCGCCTGCGCGAAATCGCCTTCCGAACGGCCGGCGGCGGCACGGGCCTCGAATGCGACATCGACGAGTTCGACACCGGCGAAGACCAGTACTATCAGCTCATCGTTTGGGACCCCGAAAACCGCCTCATCCTCGGCGGCTACCGCTTCCTCGCCGGACGCGACATGCGCTTCAACGCCGAAGGGCAGCCTATTCTGGCCACCACCCACATGTTCCACTTTTCCGATGAATTCATCCGCGACTACTTGCCGCGCACGGTGGAACTCGGCCGCTCGTTCGTGACGCTCGAATATCAGAACACACGCGCGCTCACCAAGGGCCTTTTCGCCCTCGACAACCTCTGGGACGGCCTCGGCGCGCTCACTTTCGTGATTCCCGAACTCAAATATTTCTTCGGTAAGGTCACAATGTATCCCTCGTTCGACCGCACGGCGCGCGACATGATTCTCTTCTTCTTGAGAAAGCACTTTGCCGACAAAGACGGCCTCATCACGCCCATCCACCCGCTCCAACTCGAGACCGACCCCGACGTGCTCGACAAACTTTTCTGCAA
>Ga0065708_1006884_pt1 | contig 11966 bp, 12 predicted proteins | sample Hoacrofraction12_2_FD_59095 | JGI IMG/M metagenome (GOLD analysis project Ga0065708, IMG submission 59095) | Hoatzin crop microbial communities from Cojedes, Venezuela, sample from fiber fraction 12 v1 | ecosystem: Host-associated > Birds > Digestive system > Esophagus > Crop | place: Venezuela... | reverse complement strand
CAGGCCCATGATGCGCCGGTGCGACGTCAGCGCAGCGGCATCCTGGCCCGGCTTGTGGGTGAGCAGGATCGAGAACACAAACAGCACGAGAATGCCACCGGCATAGACGGCGATCTGCACCGCTCCCAGGAACTGATAGTCCATCTGGAAGTAGATAATGGCTGTTGCAAACAGGACAAACAGCAGATAGGTTGCCGAGCGCAGGATCTTGCGCGTGGTCACGGTCAGCACCGAGAACACGACGATCGCGATCGCAACGATGAAGTATAAAATGATGTTGCCTACTGATTCCATTATTGTTGTTGTTGATTATCGGTTGGTTCTTGTTTGGGAGCGTCGGTCGCCTGAGCGGGCTTGTCCTCGACGGGCTTCTCAGCCGGTTTCTCGACTGGCACGGCGGCGGCCGGTGTCGCGGGCTTCTCCACGGCAGCCTTGGGCGCAGCGGCGGGAGCGGCAGCGGGCTTGGGAGCGGGTGCCGGCTCGTCGTCCTTCTCGGGCAGGTAGTTGAGCTGCTTGACCAGCTTGTCGCGCGTGAACACCGCCTGCTCGAAGTCGTTGCTGAACTCGATGGCGTGGGTCGGGCACGACAGCACGCACAGGTCGCAGAAGGTGCAGCTGCCCAGGTCGTAGATGTACTTGTCGAGCTTCTGCTTCTTCTTGCCGTTGGGCAGGTCCACCATGCGCGTGGTGATGCTGATGGTCTGGTTAGGGCAGTTGCGCTCGCATGAGCGACATGCGATGCACTTGTGGCGACCCTCGTCGTCGTAGATGAACTGCAGCGTGGCCCTGAACCGCTCGGGCACGTGGTGCGTGGCGCGGTTCTCGGGATACTGCTCGGTGACCTTGGGAGTCACCAGTTCCTTGCCCGTGACTTCCATGCCCTTGATCAGGCTATAGAAGCCTTTAAATATTGAGACGAAATACTGCTTGATATTCATATCGTCAGGGTTGTCGTGAAAAATATATGCTCTGTCTCTGTGTTGATCGTTCTCTCTCTTCTCTCCTTCTTCTTGATCTCGTCGTCGGTCGTCCAGGGTTGCCAGGGGTGGTGTTACCGCTCCACCTGTCCGCCCAGGATGTCGAGCAGCTCGGTGGTGATGCCCTGCTGGCGCAGCTTGTTGTACTCAAGTTGCAGCTCGTCGAGCAGCTCCTTGGCATTGTCGCTGGCCGCCTGCATGGCCATCACGCGGGCGCTCTGCTCGCTGGCCGCGCTCTGGATGAACACGTCTTGCAGCATCGACTTGATGTGCAAGGGCAGCACGGTGTTGAAAATCGTGTTGGCGTCGGGCTCAAACAGGCAGGGGCTGTTGGCCGCCCGCGGATCCACCTCCTGGGCCAGGCCCTGGTAGCTCACGGGCAGCAGCTGCTCGCGCACGAAGGTCTGCTTGCCGGTCGAGATGAAGTGCATGTACAGCACCTCCACACGGTCGAATGTGCCCTCGAGAAAGCGCGTCTTCAGCAGGTCGGTAAACTCATACAAGTCCTCGCTGCCGCTGCGCGTGTTGAGCTTCACGGTCTCGACCTGCAGGTCGTCGCTGGCGAGCTTCTCGGCGGCCTTGGTGAGCTTCTTGCCCACGGGCACGATGGTGATGCCCACCTGCTTGCCATACTCGTTGCGCACCTGCTGGATGGTGTCGAGCACCTGCTTGAAGATATTGATGTTGAACGCACCGCACAGGCCGTCGTCGCTGCCGAAGGCGACCAGTGCCACCCGCTTGACCTCGCGCTCGGCGATGAGCGGCGACTCAAACTGCTGGTCGGTCACCAGCAGGTGGCTGATCACGTGGCGCACCATGCCGCGATAGGGCGACAGGCGCTGCAATTGGCCTGTCGCCTTGCGCATCTTGGCGCTGCTGATCATCTTCATGGCGCTGGTGGTCTTCTGTGTCGAGGCCACCGAGCCGATGCGTGTCTTGAGTTCTCGTAGTGTTGCCATTGCGTGCAGTTAATGTGATATTAGCTGGCGGCGGTGTAGCGTACGGCAATCTCGCTGGCAGCGGCCTTGAGCTTGCTCATCACATCGTCGTCGATCTTGCCGGTGCGCAGCACGTCGAGCACGTCGCTCTGATGCTTGCCGCGCAGATATTGCACGAACAGTTTCTCAAACTCGGCCACCTTGTCGAGGGGCACGTCGCGCAGCAGGCCGTTCACACCGCAATAGATGATGGCTACCTGCTCCTCGACCTTCATGGGCGAGTACTGGGGCTGCACGAGCAGGCGCTCGTTCTTGCGGCCCGTGTCGATGGTACGCGCGGTCACGGGGTCGATGTCACCACCGAACTTGGTGAACGCCTCCAGCTCGCGATACTGAGCCTGGGCGATCTTCAGCGTACCGGCCACCTTCTTCATACACTTGATCTGAGCGTTACCGCCCACACGCGATACCGAGATACCCACGTTGACGGCGGGACGGATACCGGCATTGAACAGCGCGGTCTCCAGATAGATCTGTCCGTCGGTGATCGAAATCACGTTGGTGGGGATATAGGCGCTCACGTCGCCGGCCTGGGTCTCGATGATGGGCAATGCCGTCAGCGAGCCGCCGCCCTTGACGATGGGCTTGAGAGCCGCGGGCAGGTCGTTCATCACCGATGCCACCTCCTGGTTCTCGTTGATCTTGGCCGCGCGCTCCAGCAGACGGCTGTGCAGATAGAAGATGTCGCCCGGGTAGGCCTCGCGTCCCGACGGGCGCTTCAAGATCAGCGAGATCTCGCGATAGGCCACCGCGTGCTTCGACAGGTCGTCGTAGATCACCAGCGCGTCGCGGCCGGTGTCGCGGAAGTACTCGCCGATGGCTGCACCGGCAAAGGGTGCGTAGTAGCGCATTGAGGCCGAGTCGGCTGCCGTGGCAGCCACCACGATGGTGTAGGGCAGGGCGCCCATCTCGTCGAGCTTGTTGACCAGGGCCGCAACGGTCGAGGCCTTCTGTCCGATGGCTACATAGATGCAATAGACGGGTTTGCCGGCCTCGTAGTTGGCCCGCTGATTGATGATGGTGTCGACGGCGATGGCGGTCTTGCCGATCTGTCGGTCACCAATGATAAGCTCGCGCTGGCCGCGGCCGATGGGGATCATCGAGTCGATGGCCTTGAGTCCCGTCTGCAGCGGCTGGTTCACCGGCTGGCGGAAGATCACGCCCGGCGCCTTGCGCTCGAGCGGCAGACGCAGCTTGTCGCCCTCGATGGGTCCCTTGCCGTCGATGGGCTTGGCGAGCACGTTGATCACGCGCCCCAGCAGTCCCTCGCCCACCTCGATCGAGGCGATCTCGCCCGTGCGCCGCACCTTCATGTTCTCGGTCACGGTGTCCACCTCGTCGAGCAGGATGATGCCCACGTCGCTCTCTTCGAGGTTCATGGCCACGCCGGTCACGCCATTCTCGAACTGCACCAGCTCGTTGGCCTCCACATTGTGCAGGCCGAAGGCATGAGCCACACCGTCGCCCACCTCGAGCACGGTGCCTTCCTCTTCGAAGGTCGCCTTCTGCTTGAAGTCATCGACGAGCTGCTGTTTCAGGATGTCAGATATTTCACTGGGATTTATCATCTCGCTGTGTTATTTCTTTTGGAGTTTCAATCTCAATTCACTAAGTTCTCTCTTTACCGACGCGTCGAGCACCAGGTCGTTGATCTTGACGGTGAAGCCACCAATCAGGTCGGCGTCGATCTGCTTTTCGACTTCGAGGGTCATGTCGCCCAGGCGCTTTTTGACGATGTCGATAATGTCATTAATCTCCTTGTCGGGCACAGGCGCCGCGGTGGTGATCACCACATGGGCGATGTTGTGCTGCTCGCGATAGAGATCGACGTAGGCAAGGGTGATCTTGCGCAGGTACTCGGCTCGGTTGTTCTGTACTACCAGCAGCAAGAACTTGTCGAGCGAGCTGCCGGGTTTGCCGCCGGCCACCTTCAGCATATAGGCACCCTTCTCTTCATCGGGGATGTGGGGATTGAGCACCACGCGCTTGAGCTCATCGATCGCCGTGTAGCGGAAGTTGAGCTGCTTGAGCAGTTCATAGATCTCCTCCGAGTCGCCCTTTTCGACGGCGAGCTTGTACAGCGCCTTGGCATACCGGCGTGGAATAAGTCCGTCACTCATGATGCGTTAGTTTTTAGTCTCAACCTCACTCAGATATTTGTCAACCAGCTCCTTTTGCGCTTGGTCGTTGGCAATATTGCGTCGGATCACCTTTTCGGCGATCTGCAGGGCCAGGTCGCCCACCTCGAGTCGCAGTTGCTTCTCCGACTCCTTGCGGGCCTGCTCGATCGACACCTGTGCGGCGTCGCTCACCTTCTTGGCCTCGACAGCGGCCTCGCTGCGCGCCTTCTCGATGATCTCGTTGCGCATCTTGGCTGCGTCACGCAATATCTCGGCCTGTTGACCACGCGCATCGGCCAACAGCTTGTCGGCCTCGGACTTGGCATTGTCAAGATGTGACTTGGCCTCCTGTGCGTATGCCACGCCCTTGTCAATCAGGTCGGCCCGCTCCTCCATCGACTTGATGATGAACGGCCACGCCCACTTGGCAAGGATGCAATACAGGCACAAGAATGCTATAAACATCCAGAACGCCAGGCCAAATTCAGGCTTAAATAGTTCCATGGACTATCTACTTAGAATCAGTGGTCAAGTGATTAACGACGTGGCTGATTACTGGATGAAGATAGCCAGGATGCAGACGATCAGTGCAAAGAATGCAACACCCTCGATCAGGGCAGCGATCACGATCATGTTGCTACGGATGTCACCCGTGCTCTCGGGCTGGCGTGCGATAGCCTCCATGGCCGATCCACCGATCTTACCGATACCGATACCAGCTGCTACGGCTGCAATACCTGCTCCAATTGCTGCGCCAAGGTTGGCGAGTGCTTCTGCTAAAATCAATGCTAACATAGTTGTAAGAATTTTTTTGAATGTTTGTGTTGTTTGTTATTTATTTGATTGATATGTTTTTATTTCGCATCTTGGGCCGGTGCGGCTTCCACCACTGCCTTTTCGCCCTCGGCCTCGTGCTCGTGCACGTGGGCCATCGAGATAAACATCGTGGACAGGATGGTAAACACATAGGCCTGGATGAAGCTCACCAGCGTGTCAAGCAACAGCATGAACAGCGAGAACGCCAGCGAGAATACGGTCGTGCCGGCACCCACAGCCACGCCGAACATGCTGCCGAAGATGAAGATCAACAGCATGAACACGATCACCACCATGTGACCACCCATCATGTTGGCAAACAGACGGATCATCAGGGCGATGGGCTTGGTGAAGATACCGAACAGCTCGATCACCTGCATCAGAGGCACCGGGCACTTGAGGGCCGCGGGCACATCGGGCCAGAAGATCTCTTTCCAATAGTGCCGTGTGCCCGTCAGGTTGGTAATCAGGAACGTCAGGATGGCCAGCACGGCCGTCACAGCCAGATTACCCGTCAGGTTGGCACCGCCGGGGAAGATCACGATCAGACCCAGCAGGTTCATCGTCAGGATAAAGAAGAACACCGTGAGCAGGTAGGGCGCATATTTGGGCGCCTCCTTGCCCATGATGGGGCGTATCGTGTCGGTGTACACGAAGTCCACCACCACCTCGAGGGCGGCCGTGAACTTGCGCGGGGCCTTCATGCCATTGCGCTTATACCAGTTGCGCATCTTGAACACCATCAGCAGCACCAGCAGGGCTGCGATGATGATGCCGGCAGCGTTCTTGGTGATCGACAGGTCGAGCGGACGATAGGTCGATCCGTCGGCCAGCTGTTGCACCACGCGGTTGTTGTAGTCGCCGCCGTGAGCGATCTGGAAGCCCTCGTAGGTCTGCCCGTCGGCCAACCGGCTCGACGAGAAGCAGTGCCACGAGCCATCCTGGCCGCGCACGATGACGGGCAACGGGATGCGCACGCTATGGTTGAACGGCAGTTCCCAGCCGTAGGCATCGCCCAGGTGCTCGAAGATGATCTCCTGGGGATTAACCTCGCTGCTGTCGGCACCATGACTGTGCTGGGACGCGGTCATGTAGCCAAAGGCCATCAGGGCCACGATCACCAATGCGACGATTGCTGTGATTGCTTTCTTCATAGTCATGCGGGGTTAATAAAGGCACACCGACACCACATTGTCTTTCACATCGGCAACGCCACCGTGAATGTCGCGCGTCACGCTCTCGCCCGCCTCGGTCACATAGGACATCGGGCCGGCCTTGAGGGCAGCGATCAGGGCAGCATGGCCCTTCAGCACCTGGAACATGCCCATCACGCCGGGCAACGTCACGCCAGTCACCGCGCCTTCAAACTCGATCTGCTCTGCCGATATAATCTTGAGTGTCATGTTTGGAGTAATATATAAGGATTATACTCTGCTATATAAAGTCATGTGCTGCAGGGGCATGCATTAATTCTGCTCCAGCAGTTTCTTGCCCTTGGCGATGGCCTCGTCGATGGTGCCCACGCTCAGGAATGCCTGCTCGGGCAGGTCGTCGACCTCGCCGTCGAGGATCATCTTGAAGCCGCGGATGGTCTCGGCCAGCGGAACCATCACACCAGGCAGTCCGGTGAACTGCTCGGCCACGAAGAAGGGCTGCGACAGGAAGCGCTGTGCGCGGCGGGCGCGCGATACCACCAGTTTGTCGTCGTCGCTCAGCTCGTCCACGCCCAGGATGGCGATGATGTCCTGCAACTCGTTATACTTCTGCAACAGGTGGATGACACGCTGTGCCACGTCGTAGTGCTCCTCGCCGATGATGTTCGGGTCCATGATGCGCGACGTCGAGGCCAGAGGATCCACAGCGGGATAGATACCCAGCTCGGCAATCTTACGGCTCAGCACGCAGGTGGCGTCCAGGAAGTTGAACGTCGTGGCGGGTGCCGGGTCGGTCAAGTCGTCGGCAGGCACATACACGGCCTGCACCGAGGTGATACTGCCCGTCTTGGTCGAGGTGATGCGCTCCTGCAACTTACCCATCTCGCTGGCCAGCGTCGGCTGGTAACCTACGGCCGACGGCATACGGCCCAGCAGCGCCGATACCTCACTACCGGCCTGGGTGAAACGGAAGATGTTGTCCATAAACAGCAGGATGTCCTTGCCGCCGCCGTCCTGATCGCGGAACTGCTCGGCCACCGTCAGACCCGACAGGGCCACACGCAGACGTGCGCCGGGGGGCTCGTTCATCTGACCGAACACCAGTGTGGCCTGCGAACGGCCCACAGCGTCCATGTCCACGTCCTCGAGACGCCACTGGCCCTTCTCAAGGCCCTCTTTGAACTTGTCGCCGTAGCTGATAACGCCGCTCTCGATCATCTCGCGCAGCAGGTCGTTACCCTCACGCGTACGCTCGCCCACACCCGTGAACACCGAGAAACCGTTGTGACCATGGGCAATGTTGTGGATCAGCTCCATGATAAGCACCGTCTTGCCTACACCGGCACCACCGAACAGACCGATCTTACCACCCTTGCTGAAGGGCTCGATCAGGTCGATGACCTTGATACCCGTGTACAGGATCTCTTGCGAGATCGACAGGTCGGCAAACGAGGGAGCCGGCTGGTGAATAGCGCGGCGGTCGCCCTCCTTGAGCGGTGCCAAGTGGTCGATGGGGTTGCCGATCACGTTCAGCAGACGTCCCTTCACCTGGTCGCCGGTGGGCACCGAGATGGGTTTGCCTACGTTCTTGACGCGGGCACCGCGTTGCAGTCCGTCGGTGCTGTCCATTGCCACGCAGCGCACCGTGTTCTCGCCGATGTGCTGCTCCACCTCCAGGATAAGCTCGCTGCCATCAGGACGGTCAACCGACAACGCCGTGTAGATAGGCGGACGGGCCGTGCCCTCGCCCTCAAACGCGATATCGACTACCGGGCCGATGACCTGCGTAATTTTTCCATAATTCTCAGCCATAATTATGTGATTTCTGACTAGTTTTTTTGATTATTTGATGTTAGTTAAAATTCTCGTTAATCATTTGACGTTCAGTTGCTCTTATGCACCGAAGTACCACCCCTGGGTGACCACGATGGCCATCACCACCAGGTTCACCAGGCCGATGGGCATCAGATAGCGCCACTCCAGAGCCAGCATCTGGTCGATNCGCACGCGCGGGAACGACCAGCGGATCCAGAAGAAGATGAACGTGATAAAGAATGCCTTNCCCAGGAACCAAATGACGCTGGGGATGTAGTCCATGATGTGGTTAAACGCCTCCCAGCCAGGGATGTGCAACGGCATCCAGCCGCCCAGGAACAGCAGCGTGGCAATGCCCGACACGATAAACAGGTTCAGATACTCGGCCAGATAGAAGAAGCCGAAGTGGATACCCGAATACTCGGTGTGGTAACCTGCCGTCAGCTCGTGCTCGGCCTCGGGCAAGTCAAACGGGCCACGGTTGTTCTCGGCATTGGCAGCGATCATGTAGATGATGAACGCCAAGATGGCGGGCAGGTGGCCCTTGAACAGGAACCAGCCGTCGGCCTGAGCCTCGACGATGCCCGTGATCGACATGGTGCCGGCCAGGCATACGATGGTCATGATCGAGATGCCCACACTGAGCTCGTAGCTAATCATCTGAGCGCCACTGCGCATGGCACCGATCAGGGTGTACTTGCTGTTACTCGACCAACCGGCCAGCAGGATACCCAACACACCGATCGACGACACGGCGATGATGAAGAACACGCCGATGTTCATGTCGATGATTTGCAGGCCCTTGCCCCACGGCAGGCAGGCGAACGTCAGCACCGAGGCGATGATCACCAGGAAGGGGGCGAGTTGGAACAGGAACTTGTCGGTGTTCCACAGCGTGATCAGCTCCTTCTGCAGGATCTTGATCACGTCGGCAAACACTTGCAGCAGTCCCCACTTGCCCACGCGCATGGGACCCAGACGGCACTGGATCCAGCCGCACACCTTGCGCTCGTAGAAGATGTAGAACATGGCGATCAGCGCATAGGCTACCAGCAGGCCCACGGCCACCAGCACACACTCGATGGTGGTCGCCAGCCAAGGTGCCATCACGCTGTTGAGCGCCTCATCAATCCACCTCGTGACTATACTGAAGTCAAACATATCTCTCTATTTAAATATAATGTGTTTGTTGTCGTCTCTTGTTTGATTCTCGGGTGCCGGTTTTAACGGTCGATGTCGGGGATCACGTAGTCCAGCGATGCCGTGATGGTGATCAGGTCGGCAATCATGTTGTCCTTGCAAGTGAGATCCACCACGCCGATCAGGTTAAAGCACGGCGACTGGAAGTGCAGGCGATAGGGCTTCTGGAAGGGCTTGGGATCGCCGTCGCTCTCCAGATATACGCCGAAGGCGCCGCGGCTGGCCTCGACCTGCTGATACCAGTGGCCGGCGGGCAGCTTGATCATCTTGGGCACCTTGGGAGCGATGAACTCGCCCTGCGCGCCCTCGGCCTCGAGCTTGTCGCAGGCCTGGCGCAAGATCTTGATGCTCTGCTCCATCTCCAGCATGCGCACCATGTAGCGGTCCATCGAGTCGCCGCCCTGGCGCAGCACCTCGTCAAACTCCATCTCACCGTACAGCGAGTAGGGGTGGGTCTTGCGCACGTCGCAGTGATGTCCGCTGGCACGGCCCGTGGGACCGGTGATGGCATAGTTAATGGCGTCATCGTGACTCAGCACGCCAACGCCAGTCATGCGGCCCACGGCAATCACGTTGCCCGTGAACAGCTTGTGATATTCCTTCAGATTCTTCTCGATCACGTCGCATGCGTTGCGCACGTCCTTCAAGAAGTCGGTATGCACGTCAGCAACCACGCCGCCGATGGTGATGTAGCTCATCGACATGCGCGCGCCGCAGGTGCGGTCAAAGATGTCGTAGATCAGCTCGCGCTCGCGGAATCCATAGAAGAATGCCGTGGTCGCGCCCTGGTCCATCGTCAAGCAGCCATAGCTCAGCAGGTGCGACGACAGACGCATCAGCTCGTCCATGATCAGACGGATAAGCTCGGCACGGCGGGGCACCTCTAGGCCCAGGGCCTTCTCGATGCACAGGCACAGGCAGTGACGGTTGATGTGCGCCGCCATATAGTCCATGCGCTCGGTGTAGAGCAGCGTCTGCGGATACATCAGGCTCTCGCACATCTTCTCGATGCCGCGGTGGATGTAACCGCTGACGACGTCCACCTTCTTGATGATCTCGCCTTCGAGCGACGCGCGATAGCGCATCACACCGTGCGTCGAGGGGTGCTGCGGGCCGATGTTGATCACATATTCGTCGTCTTCAAACACCTTGCCGTCCACCTTCTTCACCTTGCCGTCGGGCTGCTCGACCCAACTGCAGGTATAGTCCTCGTTCTGCTCGTCGTCGAGGCGCAGGGGATTCAGCTCGGGGCTGGCATCGTAGTCCTTGCGCAGGGGGTAGCCCACCCAGTCGTTGCGCAGGAAGAAGCGGCGCATGTCGGGATGACCGATAAACACGATGCCGAAGAAGTCGTACACCTCGCGCTCCTGATAGTTGGCCACGGCCCACAGGTCGCTCACGCTGTGCAGCATGGGGTGCTGGCGGTCGGTGGTGGCCACTTTCACGTGCAGCATCTCCTGCGTGTCGGTGTTGGTCAGGTAGTACATGCAGCCCAGCGAGTCCTTCCAGTCCATGCCCACCACGGCGGTGAGATAGTCGTAGTGCAACTGCTGCTTGAGGGCGCGTGCCAGCTCGTGCCACTGGGCGTCGTCAACGGTCACCAATGCGATCTCGCCGGTGTTATCGACTTGCGCCTGCGGACACAACTGAGCGATTTTTTCTAATATGTCTGCCATAAACTTGGTATGGATTATTTTTTCACATGAGAGGTGATAAGGTTAATTTACTTCTGGTCCTGCTTGGCGTGATCGCGGGCCTCGGCGGCCTGGGCGTCATACTTGAGCTGGACCGGCTCCTTGCGGTTAGCGCCGCCAAAGTACTTCTGCACCTTGATCTTGCGTTGCAGCTGCATCAGGGCATAGAAGAAGGCCTCGGGCCTGGGCGGACAGCCGGGCAGGTACACGTCCACGGGGATGATCTCGTCCACGCCCTTCACCACGCAATAGCTGTTCTTGAACGGGCCGCCGCTCACGGTGCAAGCGCCACAGGCGATCACATATTTGGGCTCGGCCATCTGCTCATAGAGTCGCTTGAGCGCGGGAGCCATGCGATAGTTGATGGTGCCCTGGCACATGATGTAGTCGGCCTGGCGGGGGCTGTTGCGAGCCACCTCAAAGCCAAAGCGCGCCATGTCGTAGCGCGCTGCACCCAGGCACATGAACTCGATGGCACAGCAGCTGGTACCGAATGCCAACGGCCACAGCGAATTGGACACGCCCCAGTTCATCAGCTGGTTCAGCTTGCCCACGATGATGTTGGTGCCGCCAGCGCGCAGCTGCTCGACCAGATTGTCGATATATTCGTTGTCCTTGAAGTCCTCGTGCTTCATCGACTTGATTTTCACTTCCATCGCAGCGCTCCTTTCTTCCAGGCGTAAGCCAGACCTAAAATCAATATTACCAGGAATGTGCCCACGGCTACCAGCGCCTGGCTGCCGATGCTCTTGCAGATCGCTGCCCACGGAAACAGGAACACCGTCTCGACGTCGAACATCAGGAACAGAATGGCGAACAGGTAATAACCCACATGGAATTGTGCCATGTTGTCGCCGCGCGTCGGGATACCGCACTCGTAGGGCTCACCTTTCTTCTCGGTGTAGCTGCGCGGGCCTATCAGCCACGCGATTACCAGGGCTCCCACCACCAGCAGCACGCCGGTCAACGCCGCCGTCACAGCCAGGGTAGTGCTCTGAATGCCGAAAATTGATAAATCCATAAAAAATTCTTATACTCTAATTTTTTAAAGTTCTCTCAGGTTACAATAGCATAACATTCTTGCAAACCTTTGATTGCAAAACAGTTACACGTAATGTAGCGGTAATGCGTTGAGTGCAAGTCTAGTTATGCGGTGCAAAGGTAATGATTTTTTTGAAAAACGTAAAAACAA
>Ga0065708_1000243_pt1 | contig 11993 bp, 9 predicted proteins | sample Hoacrofraction12_2_FD_59095 | JGI IMG/M metagenome (GOLD analysis project Ga0065708, IMG submission 59095) | Hoatzin crop microbial communities from Cojedes, Venezuela, sample from fiber fraction 12 v1 | ecosystem: Host-associated > Birds > Digestive system > Esophagus > Crop | place: Venezuela... | reverse complement strand
GTCGGAAGCGTGGTGAGCAACAAGCCATGCAAGCGGCAGCGCGGCAGGGCGCCGATTGCGAACCTGACCGAGCGGAGCGAGACAGCATAGGCATTGTTCGCGACGATTGAGGTTGCGGATCATTATTAAGAAAAGGAGGGGCGTCGGGTTCCGGCGCCCCTCTGTTTAAGGAGAAGATCATGAAAATCTATGTTTGCGGAGATTCCACGGCCGCGTCGTACGGGCCGGAGAAACAGCCCATTACCGGGTGGGGACAACTGCTCGAGAATTATACAGGCGGGGTTCCGGTCGTGAACGGCGCGATGGGCGGAAGAAGCACGAAATCGTTCCTGAGCGAGGGGCGGCTGCTGAAAATGGAAGCGGACATGGAGGCGGGGGACATTGTGCTGATTCAGTTTACGCACAACGATACGAGCGACCTTGTGTGGCGGCACACGGATCCGTGGACGTCTTTTCTGAACAATCTGAGTATTTTTATTGACACGGCGCGGGAATACGGCGCGGTGCCGGTATTGGTGACGCCGATTTGCCGGCGGTATTTCCGGGACGGGGAGATGCTGCCGAGCCACGGGGAGTATCCGGACGCGATTCGGGTGCTTGCAAAGCAAAGAGGGACGGAACTGATCGACATGTTCGCGTACAGCGTGGAGATCGTGAAACGTCTTGGGGACGAAAAGTCGAAACCGCTGTACATGCATTTCGCTGCGGGACTGTATCCGGCGTATCCCGACGGGCAGGCGGATGACACGCACACGCAGTATGCCGGGGCGGACTTGTACGCAAAGTTCGCGGCGGAGGAACTGAGGAGAAAGGGGCTGATTTCATGATCCGGATTATCGCGAAGGACGGGAGCGGGGATTATANCACCGTGCAGGCGGCGATTGACGCCGTGCCGGAAGGAAACCGGGAGCCCNTTATTCTGCTTTTGAGGATGGATGAATATCACGAAAGAGTGATTGTAAATAAAGACAATGTGCGNCTGGTCGGNGAGGCGCGGGACCGGACGGTGATCACGTGGAGCGCGTGCGCGAAGGACCTGAATGAAGAGGGAAAGGAAAAGGGAACATTCCTATCCTATACGATGCTGGTGACCGGGGAGAATGTGGAGGTGGAAAACCTGACCATCCGCAATGACGCCGGTTTCGGGCACGAGGTCGGGCAGGCAGTGGCGGTGTACGCGGCGGGGGATCGCGGCGTGTGGCGCAACTGCGTGATGAGCGCGCATCAGGACACGNTGTTNTGCGGGCCGACGATGCCGAAGGTGCAGAAGGACGCGCTGCCGCGGAAGGTGCCGGAGGGTGTGGAGAGCGTCGGGGACTGCCCGATGGTGTATGAGCGGCAGTATTTTGAGAAGTGCATCATCCGCGGGGATGTGGACTTTATTTTCGGGCCGTACCGGTGCTGGTTCGAGCAGTGCGAGCTGATCGAAAATATTGACGGCGGGATTTATACCGCGGCGAACACGCCGGAAGAGGCGGAATTCGGAATGGTGTTCCATCAGTGCAAGCTGACCGGGGAGTGCGGGGAAGGCAAGGCGTTTCTCGGGCGACCGTGGCGGAAATTCGCGCGGACGGTGTTCCTTGAGTGCGAGATGGATGAGCATGTGGCGCCGGAAGGATTCGTCGACTGGGATGCCGAAAAGAAAGTAACAGAGAGGTACGCGGAATTCGGGACACGCGGGGCGAGGGCGGATTTGAGCGAAAGAAACCCCGCGGAGAAGATTCTGAGCGCGGAAGAGGCCGCGGCGTATACCATTGAACGGGTGATGGACGGGTGGCATCCGGAGACGCGGGTTCCCACGTGGTTTGTGTGCGCGGCGGAAGGGATGCCGGAGCTGGAAGGCGAAGGGCATCTGGTGGAAGACTGCGCGGCGGCGGGGATGAGCAGCAAAAAGTTTGTGGCCGNNAAATGGCTGAANTTCGTNGAGCTNTGCCTGCGGCCGGGGGATAAAATGTTTGTGCGGTTCGGGAAGGAAGACGCGAAGGCGGATCGGAGCGTTCATACGAGCGCGCGGACGACATATTTGGAATATCTGAATATGTATGTGGACGCCGCGAAGAGACAGCGGTCGGAGATCGTGATTGTGGAGGATCCGGGCGCGCCGGAAGCGTATCGGGACGCGGCGAAGGATTTNGCGGAGATCAGAGGAGTAAAGTATGAAGTTCACTAANCCGATTCTGTGGGGAGATTATTCGGATCCGGATGTGTGCCGGGTGGGAGAGGATTTCTATATGATTTCCTCTTCCTTTACGTATGTGCCGGGGATTCCGGTGCTGAAATCGAGGGATCTGGTGCACTGGAAGACCATCGGGTATGCCGTGAAGGAGCTCCCGTTTGAGTGGTACAACCATCCGAAGCANAAAAGGGGGACATGGGCGCCGTCCATCCGGTATCACGCGGGGAAATTCTATGTGACCGTGTGCCTGCCGGACGAGGGGCTGTTTGTGTACANNGCGGAGGATCCCGCCGGGGAGTGGGAATGCCACTGGGTGAAGGATGAGTGCGGGTGGATTGACCCGTGCCCGCTGTTTGATGACGACGGGAACACGTATCTCGTGCACGGGTTTGCCGGCAGCCGCGCGGGGATCAAGAACATGCTGTTTGTACACCGGATGAGCCCGGACGGCTTGCAGGTGCTCGACGAGGGGCGGCCGGTGTATTTGGGCGCGGATCACGGGGATGTGACCGTGGAAGGCCCGAAGTTTTACAAGCGGGACGGAAAGTACTGGATTCTGTGCCCGGCGGGCGGNGTGAAACCCGGGTANCAGCTGGCGCTGCGGGCGGACAGCCCGTTCGGCCCGTATGAGCGGCGGGTGGTTTTGGCTCAGGGGAACACGCCCGTGAACGGCCCGCATCAGGGCGGCTGGGTGGACGACGGACACGGCGGGGACTGGTTTATCCATTTCCAGGACGTGTATGAATACGGGCGGATTCCGCATTTGCAGCCGGTGGACTGGTCGGACGGNTGGCCGGTGATGGGTGACCACGGGGAGCCCGTTGCGGAAGGCGACACCGGATTCGGTGAAAATGCCGGGGAAGACCGGATGAGCGACGATTTCCGCGGGGAAATGAATATCCGGTGGCAGTGGCAGTGTAACCCCGGGAAGGACTGGGCTGAAATCAGCGGGGATGGTCTGCGGATCCGGTCGGACGGGGCGGAGACCCTGTTTGAGAGCGGGACATTCCTGAGCCAGATGATGATGGCGCGGGATTTTGACATGGAAATCAAAGTCCGGCCGGAAGGAAGCGCGCGCGCCGGGCTGGGGATGATCGGATACACGTACCGGTATCTGGAAAAGAGCGGCGGGACGGTTCGCCTGATCGAGGGNACGGCGGAGGANCACGGGCGGATGTACCCGGAGACCGTGACGGAACATTGCCTCGCGAGCGTGGAGNCGGATGAAAGCAGANTGGTCATGCGCGTGCGGAACGGNAAATATTCNTTCNTNNNNGGGGATACGCCGATCGGGGACGAGACGGAGATGGTCGCCGGCGGGTGGACCGGCGCGCGGCCCGGGATTTGCGTTCTCGGCGCGGGCAGCGCGGTGTTTGATTACTGCTGCTTTANGACCCCGGACGGGGAAAAGATTTAAGCGGAGGAAAAGTATGGANCTGGTCAGAAAGGTCGCGGATTCCCTGATGGACCGTTACGGGCTTTTGACGGACCGGTGGTCGTATGACTACGGTGTCGTGTGGCGCGGGATGGAGGAATTGTACGCGCTGAGCGGGGAACAGAAGTATTTCGATTATATCCGCGACGCGATGGATACCTTTGTCGGGGAGGACGGAAGCGTCCGGGACTACGACATGGAAAGCTACAATCTGGACTACCTGTGCNACGGGAGACAGATGTGGTATCTGTGGAAGCAAACCGGGGAGGAAAAGTACCGGAAGGCCGCGGAGATGCTGAGACACCAGCTCCGCGGGCANCCGCGGACGAGCGACGGGGGCTTCTGGCACAAGAAATGCTATCCGTATCAGATGTGGCTGGACGGGCTGCANATGGGGACGCCGTTCTATCTGACCTGCGCGAAGGAAATGGGCGAAGGGAATGACGTGATCGCGGACGCGGCGAAACAATTGATTCTGGCGTATGAGCACACGCTGGACGAGAAGGACGGGCTGAACCGGCACGCGTGGGACGAGAAANACGCGCAAGACTGGGCGGACCCGGAGACCGGGCGTGCCGCGCANGCGTGGGGGAGAGCGATCGGCTGGTATGCCGTGGCGCTGGCGGACAGCATGGAGCTGATTCCGGAGGATCATCCGGATTACGGGAAGGTGAAGGAGGTTTTCCGGAAGCTGGCGGAGCGGATGATGAAGGAATGCCGGGACGGGGCGTGGATGCAGATTGTGGACTGCCCGGAACGGGAGGGAAATTATCCCGAGTCGTCCGGGACGTATCTGATGCTGTACGCGTTCATGAAGGGCGCGCGGCTGGGNGTGCTGGACAAGGAAATCGGCGACCGGGCCGCGGANGCGTATGACGCGTCGCTGAAGCATTTCGTGTANTCCATGAAGGACGGGCGGACNTTNGTCGGGAAGTGCTGNCAGGGCGCCGGACTCGGCGGNNNCAANNANCGCGACGGNTCGTACGCGTATTATATGTCCGAGAACGTGGTCGCGTGGGATTTGAAGGCGACGGGNGCGTTTATTCAGGCGGGGTGNGAGCGGGAGAGAAGGAAATGAAAAGATTTCTGGCGTTGATCATGGTTCTTGTAATGTGTTTCGGCATCGCGGCGGCGGAGACNGTGGANGTCACGGACAAGCTGGACGCGGCGCTGAGCGGGGGAACCGTGCTGTTTGANGGCGTGGCGAACCTGAGCTATACGGGGACGTACCCGATGTGGCTGTGGGAGGCGCTGGATGAGGATCTTTTGGTGCTGATTTACCAGTGCGAAGATGAAAGCCACGGCGGATGGGGCGTGCTCGGGTGGAGCGCCGGGAGCCTTTCCGGGGACGAGATTACCGCGTATCCGACGGAGCCGGGGAAGCCCCGGATGATCGTGTACACCATTGAGGACATCAAAGAGATGTTCGGGGTGGAGCATACGAATGAGATCAATCAGCTGAAGCTGGGCGCGTGGAACGGGGGACGGATTGTGAAACTGGTGTACCTGCCGAAGGAGAAGGCGGCCGCGCTGGAAAACTACATCGCGGAGGTCACGGCCGCGGCGGAAATTACGCATACTTATACCGGGGAACTGTCCAATGCGGACGCGTCGGAGGAAGCGAAGGCACTGTATGCGTACATCCGGAGCGTGGACGGGAACGGCATTCTGACCGGACAGCAGGAATCCACATGGATGGGCTCGCCGGACTATGAAATGGACTATATTGAGGAAAAGACCGGGAAACTGCCGGCCATCCGCGGGCTGGATTTTATGCACAACGATTTCGCGGGGTGCGTGGAGCGCGCGAAGGAGTGGAACGAGCGCGGCGGGATTGTCACGATCGGGTGGCATACCGGCGCGGACTTCGCGTCCGGATATAACGAATGTCTTGCGGATGACCCGGACTGGGAGAAGATGCTGACGGAAGGCACGGAGGAATATCAGGCGCTGCTCGACGGCATGGACCGCGCGGTGCCGTATTTGACGGAACTGCGGGACGCGGGAATCCCGGTGCTGTGGCGNCCTTTTCACGAATTCGACGGCGCGTGGTTCTGGTGGGGCAAGGGCGGAAGCGAGAACTTCAAGACCCTGTGGCGCCTGATGTATGACCGGTACACGAATGTATGGGGGCTGAACAATCTGATCTGGGTGCTCGGGTACTCCGTGAGCGGACTGGACATGGGCGCGTGGTATCCCGGGGATGAATGCGTGGACATCATCGGCGCGGACAGCTATACCGCCGGGGCGAACCANGAACTGTATGAAAAGGTGAAGGAGATCGCCGCGGAGGGAATGCCGNTCGCCCTGCACGAATGCGGGAATATCCCGACGGAGGCGGANCTGAAGGAGAACGGAACCGGGTGGGTGTGGTTCATGACATGGCACACCGACTGGCTGACGAACGAAGAATACAACCCCGTGGGAAATTTAAAGGAAATTTATCAGAGCGATTATTTCATCACATTGGACGAAGTGACAGTGAAATAAGGGAGGACGCGCGGTTTTCCGCGCGCCCTCCTTTTTTGTTTTTGGGATTGACAAATCGGCAAAAAAGGAATATGATTTATACAGTTTTAGAAAATCCTTAATTGTTTTAGAAACATCTAAAGTAAACGACAAAACGGCAACGAACGAGGAGACCGGAGGTGGAACGGTCATGAAACATTCACTGACCGCGGTTTTACTGGCAGCGGCGCTTTGCGCGGTTGGTTCTGTTTTCGTNTGTTCGGACGCGAAGGCGGACAGGCCGAAGTGGAAATCCGTTTCTGTGCATGACCCGTCCATCATCCGGGCGGAGGACGGGACGTACTACATTTACGGNAGCCACATGACCTGCGCGAANAGCGACGATCTGATGAACTGGGAGATGCTTTCCACGGACGCGCANNNCGGGTGCACGCTGGTGGAAAANGTGCAGGAGCAGATGAAGGAAGCCCTGAGCTGGGCGAAGACGGANACCTTCTGGGCGCCGGATGTGCAGCAGNTTGCGGACGGGAGATACTACCTGTACTACTGCTGCTGCGAGGGGTCGTCCCCGCTGTCGGCGATGGGGNTGGCGGTGAGCGACAGCCCGGAGGGACCGTATGAGGATCTGGGGATTTTCCTCAAGTCCGGCGCGAGCGGATACAACGCGACATATTATCCGAACGTGATTGACCCGTGCACCTTCTTTGACAAGGAAGGAAAGCTGTGGATGGTATACGGGTCCTATTCCGGCGGGATTTTCATTCTGGAGATGGATCCGGAGACCGGGTTCCCGGTTGAGGGACAGGGATACGGCACGAAGCTGCTGGGCAAGAACCACGCGCGGATTGAGGGACCGTACATCCTGTACAGTCCGGAAACAGACTACTATTATTTATTCCTTTCCTTCGGCGGGCTGGACTCGAACGGCGGATACAATATCCGCGTATGCCGGAGCAAGAATCCGGACGGGCCATACGAGGACGCGCTGGGGCAGGAGATGATCAAGTGCGGCGGGAAGGCCGGGACATTCTTCAATGATCCGGACTACGAAGGATACGCCGTAAAACTGATGGGCGGATATCACTTCGGTCTGCTGGACACGGACACGAACCGGATGAGCATCGCGTACCGGTCGCCGGGACACAATTCCGCCATTCGGGACGAGGAAACGGGAAAGTATTACATCGTGTTCCATACCCGGTTCGCCGGGAGCGGGGAAAGCTTCTCCGTAAGGGTACATGAGATGTACTTCAACGAGGACGGGTGGCCCGTGGTGGCGCCGAACCGGTACGCCGGAGCTGCGCCGGAGGGCGAGTATCCCGTGGAAGGCACGTGGAAGCTGCTGATGCACGAAAAAGATATCAANGCCGTGGAGCATGAGTCGGTGGTGTCGGTGCTGAAAGAAGACGGCACGGTGGAAGGCGATCTGAACGGCACATGGGAGATTCCGGAGGACGGGACGATTCATGTGACGATCGACGGTACGGAGTACAGAGGCGTTCTGTGCGTGACATGGGACGGGAATTTGCAGGACTGGACACAGTGCCTGACTTGTCTGGATGAGAGCGGCGCGGCGCTTTGGGGAATCAGAGCCGGCGAACAGGGGGAATAATCATTGAGGAAACGAATTTGGGCGCTTTTGACGGCGCTGGTCATGCTGATGACACCGGTGTTCGCGGAGGAAGAAACCGCGGAGAGCACGGATGAAAGCTGGATGATTTTCAACAGCCGGACGGAACCGCTGTACACGGAAGCCGTGAAGGGCTGGGTGAACCCCGTATACGCGGGCGAGAACGTGGAGACGGACGCGGCACTGCGGCTTGAAACCGGGGACAGCGGCGAGGTGACACTGGAAGTGCCGGAGGACGGACAGTATGAAATCTGGCTGACCTACCGGACNACCGGGACGCTGAGCCTGGACACGGAATTGGAAGTGCAGATCGACGACGCGATTCCGTTCTACGAAATGCGCCGGATTGCGCTGAAGAGCCTAGTGGGTCGACGACGGGAACATTCGCGACGGACCGGTACGGCAACGAGGTCGCGAGCGTGCCGGAGAAGGCGGAAGTGGATCTGGAAGCCGGGCTGAGCGACTCGAGCGCGCGGACGGATACGCCGTTTTTGTTCGACCTGACCGCGGGGACGCATGTGATGAAGATGACCGCGCAGGACGGCGGCGTGGAGGTCAAGAAGGTCAGTTTGCGCGCGCCGGAAACCGTGGCGGCGTACGCCGGGGAGAAGGCGGAAGGCACGCAGATGGTGATCATCGAGGGCGAGAACATCGCGAGCCGGAACCAGAGCTCCATTCGCGCGGCGGGCGAGTTCAACGCGGCGCTGACGCCGTATGATACCGCGGTGCGGAAGATGAACATTTTGGACGGCGCGAGCTTTGACGAAGCCGGGGACGAGGTGAGCTACCGGTTCGAAATTCCGGAGGACGGATGGTACGCGGTGGACTTCTTCTACCGGCAGAGCGTGAANACGGATTTCCCGGTGTTCGTCGATCTGATGATNGANGGGGAGATTCCGAGCGAGGCGGCGCAGCGCGTGATGTTCCAGTATTCCTCCTCGTTCACGGACTTTACGCCGATGGCCGGGGACGAGAAGCAGACCTTTTATCTGACGGCCGGGGAGCACACGCTGACGCTGCGGCTGAACGCGAGCTTGCTGACGCCGGTGTATGAGATGATTGACACGACGCTGAGCGAGATTAACGGGCTGAGCCTGGAAGTGATCCGGCTGAGCGGCGGGATTACAGACCAGTACCGGGATTATGATTTGCTGAGCTATATACCGAACCTGACGGAGATTCTGAATTCCTGGGCGCAGGACTGCGAGGANATGGTGGAATACACGAAGCAGTTCTCCGCGAACAATTCCGGGAGCGCGTTCTCCGGGCTGACGCTGTGCGCGGATCAGCTGCGGCGGCTGGCGGAGAAGCCGGAAGATTTGCCGAGGCGGCTGAGCGAGCTGAGCACCGGCAGCAACAGCGCGAGCCGGATGCTGGCTCAACAGTTGCAGGACATGGCGGCGAACGATCTGAGCATTGACGAGATTATTTTCTATCAGGAAGACGCGGAACTGCCCGCGCGCGCGGGACTGGGCGAGCGCGTGGAGAAGGGCGTGGACCGGTTTGTGACATCCTTCTCCGCACAGGATTATGCGGCGGGGAACGGGTCGGAAGGCCATTTGCAGGTGTGGGTCGGGCGCAGCCGGCAGTATGTCGAGCTGATGCAGAACATGGTGGATACCCTGTTTACGCCGGAAACCGGGATCAGCGTGGACCTGAGCCTGATGCCGGACGCGAACAAGCTGGTGCTGGCGAACGCCGCCGGCACGGCGCCGGACGCGGTGCTGGGACTGCAGTANGTCGTGCCCAGCTATCTGGATATCCGCGGGGCGCTGTATGACCTGACNCAGTTTGAGGACTTCGGGGAGATCGCAAGCCGGTTCTCTGCCGGNCTGTTTATTCCCTACACTCTGGGGGACGGCATTTACGCCATGCCGGAGACGGTCAACTTCTGGGTGCAGTTCTACCGGAAGGACATCCTGACCGCGCTGAACATTGAGGTGCCGGACAATCTGACCGAAGTGAAGGAAATTCTGCCGGAACTGCAGCGGCGCAACATGAANTACTACTACCCGACGGCGGGCATGACCGGNATGAAGGTGTTCCCGGGGACGNTGCCGCTGATTCTGCAAAGCGGCGGATCCATTTACGGGGAGACGATCGGCGACACGACGCTGGACAGCGACGCGTCGCTGAAGGGGTTCCGCGAGCTGACGGAGCTGTTCACGATTTACAATATGCCGACGGATGTGCCGTCGCCCGGATTCTATCAGAAATTCCGCGACGGGACGCTGCCGATCGGCATCGCGGATCTGAGCACATATAATTTGCTGCTCAACGCCGCGCCGGAACTGGACGGACTGTGGGACATCACCCTGTTCCCCGGCATCGTGCAGGAGGACGGCAGCGTGAGTCGGTGGACCACGGGCGGTGCGGAAACCATGGCGATTATGAGCACGACGGAGATGCCGAATGAAGCGTGGGAATTCCTGAAGTGGTGGTCGTCGGCGGAGATTCAGTCCTCCTTCGGCAACCAGCTGCAGGCGACGTACGGCGATGAGTACATCTGGCCGACGGCGAACAGCGAGGCGTTCCTGACGCTGCCGCTGAAGAGCGCGCACAAGGAAGTCATTCTCGCGCAGATGGAGTGGATGACGGAGGCCCCGTGGGTGCTGGGAACGTACATGCTGGAGCGCGAGCTGAGCAACGCGTATATTTCCGTGGTGGTGGACGGAACCGAGGCCCGGAGAGCGCTGGACACGGCGGTCAAGCGGATTAACCGGGAGACGTACCGGAAACTGGAAGAATTCGGATACTATAAAGACGGGGAAATGGTGAAGGAATTCAAGACACCGGATGCCTCGGTGGTGGAGAAGTACATCAATGGGGCTCAGTAAGAGCTCGTTTGGGTTTATGTGTTTGAGGTAGGAAGGCGGGTGACTCATTCTTGAGAACCAAAAAGATTACGCCATATCTGTTCATGGCGCCTTACCTGATTCTGTTCNTGGTGTTTATTGTGGTGCCGACGGTGATGGCGGTCGGGTTGAGCTTTACGAACTATAACGCGGTGCAGGCGCCGGAGTTCGTGGGGCTGACGAACTACATCAACTTGCTGACGCAGGACACGATTTTCCTGCAGTACGTGCTGCCGAACACCGTCGTGTTCGCGCTGATCGTCGGACCGGTGGGATACATGCTGGCGTTTTTCCTGGCGTGGTCGCTGAGCCAGCTGACGAAGGGCCCGAGAACGATTCTGGCGCTGATCATCTATTCCCCGTCCATGACCATGGGCGTGGCGATGACGGTCATGTGGCGCGTGGTGTTCCTGGGAGACCAGAGCGGCATTGCGAACTACATTCTGACGCAGCTGGGGATTATCACGGAGCCGATTGTATGGATGCTGAACACGAAGTACATCCTGCCGATTGTGATTATCGTGGCGCTGTGGTCGTCGATGGGCGTCGGNTTCCTGGCGATGCTGGCGGGCCTGTTGAACGTGAATCCCGAGCTGTATGAAGCGGCGGCGATTGACGGCGTGAAGAACCGGCTGCAGGAAGTGTTCTACATCACGATTCCGAGCATGAAGCCNCAGATGCTGTTCGGCGCGGTGATGAGCGTGGTGAACGCGTTCCAGGCGGGCAATATCGGCGTGATGCTGACGGGAAGCAATCCAACCCCNTCGTANGCGGCNCANATGATGGTGAACCACGCGGAGGACTACGGTTTTACNAGATATGAGATGGGGTACGCCGCGGCGGTGTCCGTGGTCGNTGCTGGTGATGATTTACGCGTTCTCGATTGTCGCGAGAAAGCTTTTCGCGGCGGAAGATGAGTAAGGGGAAAGGGAGGCAATAAAATGGCTATTGGAGGACCGAAGGTCAATCCACAGAAGTTTCACAAAAATCAGATTCCATTTTATCTGTATCTGATTCCCATCGCGATTTTCATGGGCGCGCCGATTGTGTACATCATCAATCACGCGTTCAAGCCCATGGATGAGCTGTTCGCGTTTCCGCCGAAGTTTCTGGTGAATCACCCGTCGCTGGTGAATTTCCGGAATTTGTTTCAGACGACGGCGGGGTCCAGCATTCCGATTTCCCGCTATATCTTCAACAGCTTCGTGGTGACGGTGGCGGTCGTGGTGCTGAGCATTCTGATCAGCACGATGGCGGGATTCGCGCTGAGCAAGATGAACTTCAAGATCAAGAACGCGGTGTTCGAGGCGAACAACGTGGCGCTGATGTTCGTGGCGACGGCGGTCACGATTCCGCGGTATCTGACCATCGCGACGGTGGGGATTCTGGACACGTACTGGGCGCACATTCTGCCGCTGATCGCGATGC
>Ga0065708_1040298_pt1 | contig 11998 bp, 9 predicted proteins | sample Hoacrofraction12_2_FD_59095 | JGI IMG/M metagenome (GOLD analysis project Ga0065708, IMG submission 59095) | Hoatzin crop microbial communities from Cojedes, Venezuela, sample from fiber fraction 12 v1 | ecosystem: Host-associated > Birds > Digestive system > Esophagus > Crop | place: Venezuela... | reverse complement strand
CCCCCTGTCTAGTGTAAAAGAGGCAGACACAGTATGATGTGTCTGCCTCGAGGTGAGTTGATTGCTCGTCTAAATTACTTAACAACCTTGCTGGCAGAGGTGGTTCCGTCGGTGTAGGTCGTCAGGACGATGGTGAGACCATCAGGCTGGCTGATTTCCTGACCAGCTACGTTAAAGTAGCGTTCAGCAGCAACAGTCTTACCGGCATTGATTTCGTCAACTTTGGTAACCACCTGGTTGAACGAGATGGCATAAACAGCAACATCGCTACTTTCCATACCCTTGCAGGTGCAACGGGCATAAACAAAGTAGTTATTGAACCTGCCATTCTGGACATCATCCACGGTGATGTGGAAAGGTGTTATGCCGTCCCAGATGAACCATTGACCAACAGGAATAGTGTTTGATGTATTAAGTGTCATACCCCTGTAGCGAGCGAGAGCATATTTGATTACGCAATTGCCATCGCACATTTCGCCGTCGCAGTTGTCCTTAAAGGTGAAGGTGACACCCTTACCAATTTCCTCTCCATCTTCATTGATTTCGGTTTCGAACCAAGTGAAGCCAGCAGGCATGATATTACCTTTATCGTCGAGGTTATAGATAGATGGCGTTGCGCATTTGGTATCAGGCTTCTCGTCAACAACGGTAACAGGGTTGGTGGCATAGTCTGGATCATCGAGGCAACCTTCGGCATCGGGCTGGTCTGTGACAACAGGACCACGGGTGTCCTTACCAGAAGCCAGTTTATAAGCCATGCCGATATTGCCGCCAGCAAAGTCCTCACTAACAGCAATGTGCAGAACCACCATTTCCAAGCTATCTGCAGGACCCCACTTGACCACGCCATAAGTCTCATAATCACCAGTCTCCTCACTATATTCAGCACCGTTGGTCATGATAACAGACAAGAAACGAGTGCAGGGGGGAGTCCAGTCCAAATGGCTTGCGCTAGATAAGGTAGCCTTAAGTGTGTCAGGGTCACCAAGTTCATCGGTGTAAGGAATAGTAAGGTCAGTGCCGCTATCGTATCTAACAAGAGTCATCCCATCGGGCAGGATGAGGTCGAACTGCCAACCACTGACATAGGCGTCGCAATCCATATAAACGGGAACAACGATTGTGTCGCCCAGGTGCTCCTTGAGCACGCTGACATTGCCCAGATAGAGGCGGTTCGCCGCCAGGGCAGACATAGCCATCGAGATGGCTGCGAGAGTAAGTAAAAATTTACGCATAATTTGAAAAGATTTTATAATAAATAAAAGACAAAATATCAATCGATAAAACAATGAACGATGAGATGTTACATCAGTATGATGTTTCAAAGCACTTTGTTTTCGGTTGCAAAGTTAAAAGAAATTCATGAAAATGAGGGTATGATAGGTGCGTTTTCTGCAGTTGTGATGAATTTATTCTTTTGACGGATCTTTAAGTTAGAATTGAAATATTAGCTCTTGAGCAGCCCCCTGTCTAGTGTAAAAGAGGCAGACACAGTATGATGTGTCTGCCTCGAGATGAGTAGATTACTCGTCTAAATTACTTAACAACCTTGCTGGCAGAGGTGGTACCGTCGGTGTAGGTCGTCAGAACGATGGTGAGACCATCGGGCTGGCTGATTTCCTGACCAGCTACGTTAAAGTAGCGTTCGGCAGCAACAGTCTTGCCGGTGTTGAGTTCGTCAACACTAGTAACTACCTGGTTGAATGTGACGGCATAAACAGCAACATCGCTGCTTTCCATGCCCTTGCAGGTGCAACGGGCATAGACATAGTAGCTGTTAAACCTTCCACTCTGAACATCATCCACGGTGATGTGGAAAGGTGTTATACCGTCCCAAATGAACCATTCACCAACAGGAATATCGTTAGATGCATTGAGCGTCATACCCCTGTAGCGGGCGAGAGCATACTTGATCACACAATTGCCATCACACATCTCGCTGTCGCAGTTGTCCTTAAAGGTGAAGGAAACACCTTTTCCGATTTCCTCTCCGTCTTCATTGATTTCGGTTTCGAACCAAGTGAAACCAGCGGGCATGATATTGCCCTTGTCGTCGATGTTATAGATAGATGGCGCAGCGCATTTGGTATCGGGCTTCTCGTCAACTACGGTAACGGGGTTAGAGGCATAATCTGGGTCGTCTAGACAACCTGCGGCATCGGGCTGGTCGTTGACAATGGGACCACGAGTGTCTTTGCCAGAGCTTAGCATATAGGCCATGCCGATGTTGCCACCAGCAAAGTCTTCGCTAACAGCGATGTGTAAAACAGCCATCTCTAGGCTGTCTGCGGGTTCCCACTTAACCACTCCATAGACCTCGTAGTCGCCAGTTTCTTCACTATATTCATAGCCTTGAGTCATCGTGACTGCCAAAAAACGCCAGCAAGGCGGATCCCAATCCAGGTGCTTTGCTGCAGAAAGACCGACATCAACGGTGTCAGGCTCACCAAGGAAATTAGAGTAAGGAATATCTAGGTCTGTGCCGTCATCATAACCAACGAGTGTCATCCCATCGGGCAAGATAACATCAAACTGCCAACCACTGACATAGGCATCACAATCCATATAAATGGGAACAATGATGGTGTCGCCCAGGTGTTCCTTAAGCACACTGACATTGCCCAGATAGAGGCGGTTTGCTGCCAGAGTGGTCATAGCCATCGATATGGCTGCTAATGTAAGTAAAAATTTACGCATAATTTGAAAGATTTTATTGATAGAAAAACAATTAGGTTTAGCAGTTGTATAACTAGGTGTCGTTTCTGTATATTTGCCAAGCAGATATAACTGCTTGCAAAGTTAAAGAAATTTTGTGAAAGGGGGAGCAGATATGATGACTTTATTTCTTGCAGGTAGGGATATCTATTTTTTTCTTGCGATATTACACCGGAAATAAAACGTTTGTCCGCTAGTTGATATGCTTTGTTTATTCCGAAAAAAGAGGCAGACACCGCATGAAGTGCCTGCCTCGAGATGAGTAGATTGCTCGTCTAAATTATTTAACGACCTTGCTGGCAGAGGTGGTGCCATCGGTGTAGGTCGTCAGGACGATTGTGAGACCATCGGGCTCGCTGATTTCCTGACCTGCAACATTGAAGTAGCGCTCGGTGGCAACAGTCTTATCGGCATTGAGCTCGTCAACACTGGTCTTCACCTGATTGAAGGTGATGGTCTGAATGGCAACATCACTGCACTCCATACCCTTGCACATGCAACGGGCAAAGACGTAGTAGCTATTGTATTTGCCACTGTTAAGCTGATCTACGGTGAAGTGGAATGGAGTCTTGCCGTCCCATACATGCCAAACACCAGTGTAAAGCTTTTCAGCATCAAGTGTCATGCCCCTGTAGCGGATAAGAGCATATTTAATTACGCAATTGCCATCGCACATCTCGCTGTCGCAGTTGTCCACAAAGGTGACGGTAACACCCTTGCCGACTTCCTGACCATCTTCGTTGAGCTCGGTTTCATACCAGATTTCACCGGCGGGTAGGGGATTCCCCTCACTGTCAAGGCTGAGAATGGTTGGGACAGCGCACTTGGTATCAGGCTTTACATCAACCACAGTGACTGGGTTGGAAGCATAGTCCGGGTCTTCGAGGCAGCCTGCGGCATCGGGCTGGTCGTTGACAATGGGACCACGAGTGTCTTTGCCAGAACTTAGCATATAAGCCATACCGATGTTGCCACCAGCAAAGTCTTCGCTAACGGCAATGTGCAGAATCGCCATTTCCAAGCTGTCAGCGGGTCCCCACTTAACCACGCCGTAGGTCTCATAATCACCAGTCTCTTCGTTGTATTCACAACCTTGTTGCATGATAACAGACAAGAAACGGGTGCAGGGGGGATCCCAATCCAGGTGTTCTCTAGAGGCAAAAGTAGCCTGCAAAGTATCTGGATCGCCAAAATCATCGATATAGGGGACATAAAGGTCGGTTCCTCTGTTTGAACCAACGAGTGTCATGCCATCGGGCAAGATGAGGTCGAACTGCCAGCCACTGACATAGGCATCACAATCCATGTAAACTGGAACAATGATGGTGTCGCCCAGGTGTTCCTTAAGCACACTGACATTGCCCAAATAGAGGCGGTTCGCTGCCATGGCAGACATTGCCATCGCTATGGCTGCAAATGTAAGTAAAAATTTACGCATAATTTTTAAAAATAATATTAATTAAAAAACAAAAGATTATCGGTTAAACAACGGACAAAGTCGCGTCAGGTTCACAAAGCAAATGCTTTCTGCTTGCAAAGGTAATGAAAAATTATGAAAGAAACGATGAATGTGGAGATTTTCTTTGTCATCGAAGTTGTTTTTTTCTTGCAGGCATGAATATCGGTTACTTAGCTGCTACATTACGTTAGAAATAAAACGTTTATCCGTTAGCCGATATGCGTGTCTGGCCCGAAAAAAGAGGCAGGCACGATAGAGTGCCTGCCTCGTGATAGTTGATGGTGTTTATCAAAGTTACTTAACGACCTTGCTGGCTGAGGTTGTGCCGTCGGTGTAGGTGGTCAGGACGATGGTGAGGCCATCGGGCTCGCTGATTTCCTGACCAGCGACGTTGAAGTAGCGTTTAGTAGCAACAGTCTTGTAGGCATTGATTTCGTCAACGCCAGTAACTATCTGGTTGAATTCAAACGGGTAGATGTCAACATCACTGCATTCCATTCCGTTGCAGATGCAGCGGGCATAGAGTGAATAGATGGTGTACATGCCGTCGTCAAGCTCATCATGGACGATGTGGATGGGTTGTCCGTCCCAAACATGCCATACGTCAGAAACGAGAGACTCGGTGTTGTTGAGGTTATCAGTGCTCCAGATTACGGCATACATGAGCTTGCAATTGCCGTTGCACATCTCACTGTTGCAGTTGTCCTGCAAGGTGAAGGTGATGCCTGTGGTGCGTTGTATGCCATCATCGTCTGTGGTGATGTCATACCATGTCTGTCCAGCAGGCATGGGGTTGCCTTCTCCATCGAGGTTAACGATGGTCGGGGTGGCACACTTGGTTTCAGGCTTTTCATCAACTACGGTGACAGGGTTGGTGTCATAGTCTGGATTCTCAACACAGCCAGCGGCATCAGGCCGGTCATTAACAACTGTGCCGCGAGTGTCCTTGCCCGAGCTAAACATATAGCCAATGCCAATGTTACCACCAGCAAAATCCTCGGCAACCTTGATGTGGAATACAGCCAATACTAAGCTATCTACCGGTGGCTCCCACTTAACTACACCATAGGCCACGTATTTACCAGCATCCTCGTCGTATTCATAACCGGTAGTCATGGTAACAGCCAAAAAGCGGGTGTATGGAGGAGTTTTGTCTGTGTGAGAAGCTGAAGACAGGCTCACTTGAAGCGTGTCTGCCACTCCTCTGCGAGTTGTGTAAGGCAAATAAAGACCAGGCCCCTCGCTTGTGTAAACCAGGGTCATACCTTCGGGCAGATAGAGGTCAAACTGCCAACCACTAACGTAGGCATCACAATCCATGTAAAGGGGCACGGTGATTTCAGTGCCCAGCTGGCTCTTGAGAACAGAGACCGGTCCCGTGTAGAGGCGGTTCACTGCCAGGGCGGACATAGCCATTGAGATGGCTGCGAATGTAAGTAAAAATTTACGCATATTTTAATAGGGTTTTATAAATAAAAAACAAGATATCAATCGGTTAAACAATGAATAGTGATATGTATGCCATATCAGTATAACGTTCGCAAATGAGCAATTGTTTTTGCTTGCAAAGTTTATTTGCTTGCAAAGTTAAAAGAAATTTATGAGAATAGTGGCATGGTGAGCTTGTTTTTTTGTAGCCACAGTGATTTTTTTGATGCAATGCATGGCACACCCGATGCTTGAATGCATTGGCAACCAAAGTGTGAGAAGCTTTTCATTTTTATAACCCCATAAAACCAAAAAGGCCCAACGCAGGGCGGGGTCTTTTTGGCTTGAATTTTGGTCGAAGATGTGTATCGGTGTCCTGATTGATGGGATGATGGTAACCAATCACTGGACTTTTCGTGCCACAAAATTACTACAAAAAAGTTGAAGTGTTCGACTGTTTTTGAGCAATTTTAACCAAAGGCGCGATTTTGATAGCAATCTGTCTAAAAATATCAGCGATTGGTTTCGGTCTTGTCATCGTCGGCAGTGAGCACACTCTTCATGCGCACCGTCCAGTTGTTGAGCTTATAGATGTTCACCAGTTGTGGCAAGCGGCGCTTGAAATCCTGATAGTTCTTGTCGGCGGGTTGCAGCCACTGCACTTCAGATAGTGCAGCCATGCGAGGCAGCACTTGATAATCGATTTGTGCCTCACAGGTGATATACTCGGTCCACAAGTTGGCTTGTGCGCCCAAGATGTGTCGCTGTTGCTCGGCGTTGAGGTCGCTGGCAACGGGCTCAAAGTCGTACACATCGTTGAGGGTAGCGCAGCCGCCAAAAGCGGTGGGCTCGTTCCAGGTGTTCTTGGTCTGATAGTGGTCAAAATACATGGGCGTGTTGGGTGTCATGATCACGTCGTGACCGAGTTTGGCACCCTTGGCACCAGGCTCAGCACCTGTCCACGACATGATGGTGGCGGTATTATCCACATCACATCCTAGCAGCTCGTCCCAGCCGATGATGCGGCGGCCGTGCTTCGCCAGATAGTCCTGTACACGCATGGTGAACCAGCCTTGCAGACGCGCCTCGGCTGTCTTGCCGTCGCTCGCCTCAAGGTGCTGGTTGCGGATGCGCTGCTGGCAACGCGGGCACGATTCCCAGCGTATGCGGGGAGACTCATCACCGCCGATGTGGATGTACTCCGACGGGAACAGATCCATCACCTCGTCGAGCACTTGCTCAATGAAGCGCAGGGTAGCATCCTTGCCCACGCACAGGATGTCCTCGCTCACGCCCCACAGATGCCATACCTCGTATGGGCCGCCGGTGCAACCCAGTTCGGGATAAGCTGCCAGTGCGCCCTGCATGTGGCCAGGCATATCGATTTCTGGAATGATGGTGATGTAACGCTGTGCGGCATAGTCCACAATGTCGCGAATCTCGGCTTGCGTGTAGTAGCCACCATAGCGGATGCCGTCGTCAACGGGCGAGTTGTGCCCCAGCACGGTGCCGCTGCGCCAGCCGCCCACCTCGGTGAGGCGCGGATAGGCTTTGATCTCGATGCGCCAACCCTGGTCGTCGGTCAAGTGCCAATGCAGGCGGTTCATGCCGTGCAGTGCCATCATGTCGATGTAGTGCTTGACGGTGCTTACGCTGAAGAAGTGCCGTGAGCAGTCAAGGTGCATGCCGCGGTAGCCAAATCGCGGGCTGCCGCTCACCTGAGCTGCCGGCAGTGTCACGTTGCTTGTGGCCTTTTGGCAAACGGGTAGCGACTTGCGTAGCGTCTGGATGCCATAGAACACGCCAGCCGCAGTGCTGCCACTGATGACCACGCCACGCTGGGTAACGTCGATGTTATAGGCTTCGTCGCCGTTCACTTGGCTGTTGATTGCCAGCGTGATACTGCCACGTTGATCAGCCTTGTTGTTGGTGGGGCGCGTGCACAGGTGCAGCCCGGTCATCTGCTCGATGTACTCACTGAGCAGTTGGGCGTTGCGCTCAAGCTGGCGGTTGCCCATGGGGTAGTTGATGCAGCAGTCACCAGTAAGGACGAAGTCGCCGCTTTTCACACCAGCGATGGTGTTGGGCAGCGGAACTACTTGATAGTTGGCACGCGGTTGTGATGTGCCTTGTGCCCACAGACCCAGGACACATGCGGCTGCCATCAGGCAGGCAAGCAGATGTTTCTTTTGCATAATCTTCTAGATAACGTTAGTTGAATGATTTGACAGTGCAAAAGTACAAAGTATTTTGAAACATTGCAACACCTGGCACTGATATTTGGTTGATAGCTATGTCATCTCGCAAGCTATCGCACGGTTGGGTGATGATGGGTCAATGGGGCAACTTGATGTCGCTATCGTTTATTACCTAATCAACAAGTTGGCCGCTATGCCGACGAGGATTGCGATGGTGAAGCTGGCGAATGTTGTCGTTGACAACCCTATGAGGTTGTTTTTCAAAATACAACCGCAGACGGTTGTGCTTACACTCTTGTCTATCCCTGCCTATTTTACCTGTGACTCTGTTTTGCCTAGCAAATCAAGAGGGCTGGATGCCCACATGTTGGATGTCCAGCCCTCGCTTAGCTTTGTGTTTCCTGCTAACTCATGGTTATTTCAGGTAGGTGTAGCGGTAATCTGTCGGTGAGACGAGGGTCTCCTTGATGACACGCGGGATGCACCAGCGAATGAGGTTGAACTCACCACCAGCTTTGTCGTTGGTACCGCTGGCACGAGCTCCGCCAAAGGGTTGCAGACCCACCACAGCGCCCGTCGGCTTGTCGTTGATGTAGAAGTTGCCGGCAGCATAGCACAGTGCGTCGGTAATCTTCTCAACAGCCATGCGGTCCTGGCCAAACACGGCACCCGTCAGACCGTAGGGCGAAGTCTCGTCGCACAGTTTCACGGTCTCGTCAACCTTGTCGTCGTCATAGGGGTAAACCGTCAGCACGGGGCCAAAGATTTCTTCCTCCATCGACTTGAAGTGTGGATTGCTGGTCTCGATGACCGTAGGCTCCACAAAGTAGCCCACCGACTTGTCGCATTTGCCACCGAGCACCACTTGGGCGTCGTCGGCCTTTTGTGCAAAGTCGATGTAAGATTTAATCTTGTCGAACGAGGTCTCGTCAATCACAGCGTTGATAAAGTTGTCGGGGTCTTTCACATCGCCCATTTTCACCTCGCTAGCCATGCGCTTCATGTCCTTCAGCACATCGGGCCACATGCTCTTGGGAATGTACATGCGCGATGCTGCCGAGCACTTCTGTCCTTGGAACTCAAATGCGCCGCAGAATGCTGCCGTTGCCACAGCCTGCTTGTCGGCACTGGGATGCACAAAGATGAAGTCCTTGCCGCCGGTCTCACCAACCAGGCGCGGATAGGAGATGTAGCGTTCCAGACCTTCACCGGCACGTTTCCACAGTGAGTTGAACGTCTGTGTCGAGCCCGTGAAGTGGATGCCTGAGAAGTACTTAGATTGCGTTGCCACTTCACCGATGAGTGCGCCACTGCCAGGCAGGAAGTTCACCACGCCGTCGGGCAGACCCGCCTCTTTGTAGAGCTGCATCAGGTAGTAGTTGCTCAGCAGGGCGGTTGTCGAGGGCTTCCACAGTGCCACGTTACCCATCAGCACGGGAGTCATGCACAGGTTAGAGGCGATAGACGTGAAGTTAAACGGCGTCACTGCCAGGATGAAACCCTCTAGCGGGCGGAACTCCGTGTGATTAATCTGCATGGCACCATCCTTGGGCTGCATGCCATAGATTTTGGAGGCATAGTGCACGTTGTAGCGGAAGAAGTCAATCGTCTCGCAAGCCGAGTCGATTTCGGCTTGGAAGATGTTTTTGCTCTGGCCCAGCATGCAGGCAGCATTCATGATGGGGCGATATTTGGTGGCCAGCAGTTCTGCCATCTTCATCACGATGGCGGCGCGGGTGGTCCATGGTGTGCGGCTCCACTGCTTGTGAGCTTCCATGGCTGCCTCAACAGCCATTTCCACTTCCTTTTTGCCCACCTTGTGATAGGTGGCAAGCACGTGCTTGTGGTCGTGCGGGCAGGTCACTTGACCTGTGTCGCCGGTGCGGATTTCCTTGCCGCCGATGATGATGGGGATGTCAACCACCATATTGCTCTGACGCTCCAGCTCTTTTTCGAGAGCCATGCGCTCGGGCGAACCTTTCAAATAAGCCTTGACCGGCTCGTTAGCCGGCAGCGGGAATGTGATTACTGAATTGTTCATATATTTTATTTGCAGTGATTCAATATATAAATATGTGTTTAATGTTGATGAATGTTTTGGCGCAATGCGTTATGCCATCTCTTCAAACGTCTTCTTGATGATGGCGACGGCATCTCTCAGTTGCTTCTCGGTGATGCACAAGGGCGGTGCAAAGCGGATGATGTCGTCGTGGGTCGGCTTGGCGAGCAGACCGTTGTCCATCATCTTCAGGCAGATGTCCCATGCCGTCTTGCCGTTGATGGGCTTGGTCACGATGGCGTTCAACAGACCGCGGCCGCGCACTTGCACGATGAACGGTGAGTTGATTTTTTTGATTTCTTCGCGGAAGATTTTACCCATCTTCTCGGCTTTTTCGACCAGCTTTTCATTCTTAACCACCTTCAGCGCCTCAACGGCTACGCGGGCTGCCAGCGGGAAACCGCCAAAGGTCGAGCCGTGCTCGCCAGGCTTGATGTTAAGCATGATGTCGTCGTCTGCCAGACATGCCGACACGGGCAGCACGCCGCCACCCAGGGCCTTGCCCAGCACAACGATGTCGGGACGGATGCCGTCGTGGTCGCTGCACAGCATCTTGCCGGTGCGGGCGATACCCGTTTGTACCTCGTCGGCTATAAACAGCACGTTGTGCTCGTGGCACAGGTCGAAGCATTTTTTCAGATAGCCATCGTCGGGAACGAACACGCCTGCCTCGCCCTGGATGGGCTCAACGATGAATGCGCAAACCTCGTCGCCATACTTGTCCAGAGCCTCTTTCAACGCCTTGGGGTCGTTATAGGGGATGCGGATGAAGCCAGGGGTCAGGGGGCCATAGTCGGCAAACGAGCTGGGGTCATCGCTCATGGTGATGACGGTCACCGTGCGGCCATGGAAGTTGCCCGAGCAGCAGATGATTTTAATCTTGTCGTTGGGAATACCTTTTTTCACAGCACCCCAGCGGCGTGCCAGCTTCAAAGCCGTCTCCACGCCCTCGGCACCGGTGTTCATCGGCAGCACGCGGTCATATCCGAAATAGTTGTGGATGTATTTTTCGTACTCGCACAGCGCGTCGTTATAGAATGCTCTAGAGGTGAGGCACAGCACGTCGGCTTGGTCTTTCAGTGCCTTCACGATGCGGGGGTGGCAGTGTCCCTGGTTAACGGCTGAATAGGACGACAGGAAATCAAAATATTTTTTCCCTTCTACATCCCACACAAACACGCCTTTGCCCTTGTGAAGGACCACTGGTAGCGGATGATAGTTATGTGCGCCATAGCGCTCTTCCATTTCCATCAACTTCTGGCTTGCTGTTTTGCCTTTTTTCACTGTTTTTTGTGCTTTTGTTTTCATCATAGAGTTAATTAGTTTTTTATGTATAACATATATCTAGGTTAATTGCTACAAAGTTAATCAATATTTCTAAAAACAGTGCATCTTGATGCCTATTTTAATATTTTTTTATATCTTTTGCTATCCTGCGGTCATTGGGGCTGGCAGATAGTTGCAAGTGCTGCAAAAGCCCGCCCGATGTGCCAAAATTTGCGTAAGTCGTTAAAATGTTGTACCTTTGCAGCCGCAAACCAAAACAAACCGATTATGCTAAGACAAATTTTGTTGGCTTTGGTGTTGTCGATGGCGTTGTGCACCGTTGCACAAGAGTACACGCTGCGTGCCACCAAATATCACCCAGGACAGGGTGGGGCAGGCTGGGTTACTGCCAGCGGAGACCGCATCAATTACACGAAGTTGAAGAATTATCAAATACGCTGGGTGGCACTGTCGCACGACATGTTCAACCTGGGGTTCCGCTTGGGCGACACCATCATCGTCAAGAGCGAATCGATGCCCAAGCTCAATGGCGAGTGGGTGGTAAAGGACAAGATGGGCCGCCGCCTGCGCAAGCGCATCGACTTTTTGACACCACGTGGCGACCACTACAATTTCAAGAGCCACGGCACGGTGACAATCCGCAAAAAACGCTAAATCCTCACAAGGCTTAGGGCTTTAGGTATAAGGCTTAAGGCATTTAGGATGCAAGCAAGGGATGAGGGTGCAAAGAGGTCGCAAGAGACTGCACCTCGGAGAGGTGCTCCCGAGCCATCGATAGGTAAATTAACGCTCATAAGCCCTTGTTGGTGCACCTCTCCGAGGTGCCTACCTTGATAATTGTCTATCCCCCAG
>Ga0065708_1040289_pt1 | contig 12018 bp, 11 predicted proteins | sample Hoacrofraction12_2_FD_59095 | JGI IMG/M metagenome (GOLD analysis project Ga0065708, IMG submission 59095) | Hoatzin crop microbial communities from Cojedes, Venezuela, sample from fiber fraction 12 v1 | ecosystem: Host-associated > Birds > Digestive system > Esophagus > Crop | place: Venezuela... | reverse complement strand
CAGTTATTATCTGAATTCGATCATGTCGAACTCTATTTTCAAATTTAAATAATAAATTTAAATTTACTTTATATGCTTAGCTAAACATATTAGTTACCATTTACTGTAACTATTCCGGCATGTTGGCCAGAAATATTATAAGAGTTGTTTCCTGTTACTTGGTAAAAGAAATTCTTTAACATTTGTGACATTGTTTCACTTGAATTTCTTACTGTACACGAAACAATATCTCCCTCTTTTAATACATACACTCCATCATTTTTATCCATTTGTTCTTGGATTTGAGAAGTATATTCTGTATAATAACTATTTTCACCAACTTTAGATGCTGTAGCTTGAGCTGTTTTCTTTCTAGCATTATCATCTAAAATTTGAACTTCTAACTCAATATCATATGCGTTTCCAGTTCCTGCAATAACATTTGCAAAACTATCATAAGCACTTTGAGTAATTTTTCCTGTAGAACGTATATTATCTACAAACTCGGTTGTTGCTGTTTGAACAGCCTGTTGTGCTATATCATCACTTCTGTCTGCTGTAGACATTAGTGGAAACACAAACATTAAAACAGCTGCTAAAAAAATTGCTACAACTGACATTACTGAATCATTCATACTTTAATCCTCCTAAACGATTATCGTTCACTTACGTTGCTATTATATCACGTTTTTTCCATTATTTCCATAGTTTTGCGTAATTTTATGTGGCAGAACCTTACAGAATAGCTTTTACCTTTTTCACTTATCCGACAGAGCCTTACCAAATTTGTTTTTTGGTTTTTGGCTTTTGCTTTTGCTTTTTTGCCTTTACTTGTCGCCAACATATATATATTGAATTACTCTTTTTATTTCATTATTAGAATTTTCATCTAATACTTCGGTGTTCAACGTAGAATATGTTTCTATCGTTTCACCATTTATTTCTTGTGTGTAACTCGAAACTGTCCCTGACGATGAAGAAGTAGTTCCATCTCCAGAAGTTTTAGTTGTTGAGGTTTTGATATATTCACCATCCCTTTCAACAAACAATTTATTCGAAGCCTGGTTTAGGTAAACTCCAAAATCCTTGTTATAGTTAAATTTGATGTGCAATACTTTATCAGCAACCCATGTCGAATTATTATCATTTATACCTGACTGAACAATATTAGTGTTTTGATATTCTTGTCCTGATATAAGGCAGTCGATAAAAGCTTTTGCAGTCGCTGCAGAACCTTTCCAACTTTCGTTTCTTATAGTTGATTCATCTTGAATATCAACTCCATATATCGATCTTTTTCCATTACCACTACTATCAATTGTCAAATTAGATTTTCCTAAATAGGTATCCAATGCAGGTGATTTATACAATTCAACTTTTTTCAAACTCGCATTTGAGCTGAATGTTTTAGTTTCACGGTTGAATGAACCACTATCCAATTTATAAAATAGGATTGTGACATTTGATTGATAATACGAATATAGGTTGGCAATAATTTCATCGGCTCCTACTTCACGTAAAGAGCCCTCTTTATAGTTATCGTAACTATAAAAAGTTGTCAACGCACCTCTCATACTGACAACACTATCAGAAGCTTGTCTAGCTGATCCAAATGCTAAAATTGTGATGGACAATGCGCCAACAAACACTAACATTGCCGCAGCCATTTTTAAAGCTTCTGAAGCGTTATCCATGCATTTCTCCTATACTAATTTATGGATTTGTAGAAGTACCATTTCCTCCTCTTGAATTTTCTTCAATCCAAATTTCTCTTATATAACCATTTGAATAATATGATGTTTCAGTAGGATTAGGTTCAAAACTTCCCGTTGTAACAGTTTGTTCTTGTGATGTTGTAGTTGCTTTTGTATTTTTTAAAAATATCTTATATGTATATCCACTTGCTACAAAACTTGATAATACTGCAGGATCTATATAGCCTTTGCTGTATTCTTTATCTGTTAATGAAGTGGTTGCTCTGCCTGAATTAGTTTCAAAATGTATATAAATATACTGAACTGTATCCGCTGTAGTTCCTGTTACGTTATTTGATATAACTAATTGCATTAATGATTTTACATCTGATGCTGATGCTGTGTTGTTTCCTATATAATTTTGGAATGGTCCATTGTGTGCCATTGCCTCTTGTGAATTCAAGTTTGCATTGCTTACTGTTGTTGATGCTTGTTGATAAATAAATACACCTAAACCGATAATTAAAATTGAAATAAGTATTGCGCCCGCAATAATAAGGGCCTTTGAAGCATTCTCCATATAATTTTGTCCTCCTCTTTTATATAAATTATATATGTGAATAAAATTTTAAAAACGTAATAATAGTTAATCCATTTCTTCAAAATGAATATTCTTTACTTTTTTTGTTGATTCATGAAATTCAATATTAGTACATTTAAAATTAGCTGTACTATAGTATTCAACAAATGTTACAACTCCTGTTTTAAAAAATTGTTCTCCTCTGAATGTTGTATCACTATTTTTAAAATTAATGTACACTATGATTGAATTTTCACCATTATCCTCATAATAACCATTCTCATCTACTGCAACTTCATTACTCTCGTTTGTATCCATTACTTTGTTTATTACTGTTGCAATATCTGATCCGGTTACGGTTTTGTCGAGCATATTGGTATAATATGCATTTTCTTCTATTCGTGAATTGTTTGCAATCTGTGCTTGTGACAAATAATAGCAAACGCCACCAAGGATTGCAAGAAGCACAATCACAATTAAAAAACTTTTTTTCATATTTTTTTAAACTTTCGTATATTATTTACAAATTTCGCTATATTATTTTTATAAATTTTTACTATGTCCTTTGAATCTTTTACTCTCTCGCCTTTACAAACTTTCGTTATATTTAAAATAATCCTTATTTATAACATTGTATTCTATTATTTTGTTTTTTCCTGTTAAAGAATCATGATATTTTGTACTATCAAAAAATGCTTGGTAATTCGACGGATTTATTGCTGTAATTGTTATTGATTGCACATAGCCCGTTTCTTTATTTATTTTTATATCTTCGCTAACACTCTTTTGCTGTGTTTTTAGTGTATATGTAGGAATCGAACTACCGCTCGTGCTGTTCTTCTCAGCTGTTATGTTTTCAACATTAACTGCATAAAACCATTTATTGTAAGTTTCCGAGCTTAAATATGCATTCATTGCGTCTTTAAATTTAGCGTTATCATCATATGTGCTATCGTCTAATTTAGCAAACACATCTTCTTCCGTGCTTGAAGCCATTTTCAAAATTACTTTTGTTGTATACGGCCCACCCGAAATAACTTCTTCCTTTGTATAATCAAAGCTATCATTTGAATCTTTTGCTAAGTTTATTATTGAAATTACATCTTGAATTGTAATATCAATTTTACCATTGTAATCATAGTATTTTGCATTATAAATTGCAATTGCATCGCCTTCGATTTGTGCTGTCATTCTTTGTGCAAAACCGCCAAATCTATTGACTGCAAATACAAATAAACTTAACAATAAAATTGCTATTAACGTGCCTGCAGCCATATACAAGGCTTTGGTTGCATTCTCCATTTGATTACCTTCCTACTTTCCTACTTTTAGCTCTGGCTATTCTTTTCGTTTTTTGCATTCTAAGCTTAATCTTTCTTACTTATTTTATCTTTTGCATTCTAAGCTTAGTCTTTTTTGCTTATTTTGTTTTTTGCATTCTAAGCTTAATTTTTTTCTACTTCATAATAATACAATGCGATTATTCTTCCAGTACCACCACTATTGGCGTCAGTATCATATTCTGTTCGTTCCCAAGCAAAATAATAAGTTTTAAATTCTGATTGAGCATCGGCATTTATATTTTTGTATGTTGTAGCTACATAATCAGTTATATCATAGTAACCATTATCAACCTTGTGCATATTTCTTGCTGCTGAACCACTACCAGTTCCTGGAAGCGATGCTGCTATGCTTACCCCATTAACAAACGATGATAATTTAGCATACACATGAATTGGATGGTATTCCGTATTATCATTGTTGTATACTGTGTCTTCCACAAATCGTGCGTTATAATCGATTGCTTTATTGGCAAGCGAAACCATCATATAACCAGTAATTACGCGGTTTTCATATGATGAAAATGGCTTGTTGAATTCTACAACTTGTGCGAGTAGCTTTTCATTTTCTTGCTGCTGCTGATATTGTGAAATTTGCGAAAAACCATACACAAAAAGTGATATAACCAAAAGTGCAATCAGCACTCCGCCGGCAATACGCAAAGCTAACGATATATTGTCCATACTTACTACCTTCCATTTCTTTTACGCCTTTGTTGCCATCTTGTTGACGCTGACATCGTCATTGACTTGTTTAATCTTTTGTCAAGCGACGATGTCATAACTAGCATCATCAATCTCTAGCCAAACTCCAACTTAACTTATGCCATTGTTGACATTTCGTCGAATGATGACATCATACTTGTCATTCCGATAAATACCAATGGTACAATCAAGTATCCTACAAAGGCTACAATCATCGGTGCAAAACCTATTAACTTACCGATTTTGCCTTTCTTAGCTATTAATCTTTCATTTGTTTCTTTACGTTTGTCACGATAATATTCTCTATCAGCATCTAACTCCTCGAAAGCTTCCTTAATTGGAACCTGCTCAACCGAAGTTTGCATACTTTCAATAATTCTTATAAATGGCTGATAAGTAACTTCATCTTTCATTTCCTCTAAAGCTTCCCAAGCGCCTGATTCATAGTTGTTCAAACACTTGCTGATTTGCTCTTTGAAAATATCTGAATATCTTTCAAGCCATTCCAAAATCATTTCAACGTCAACTCTCTCAATTCTCATCAACATCATAATGATAGTTTGATAAGACATGACTTCATCTTCCATTTCCATTTGACGCATCTTCGTTTGGAACTTCAATAACAAGTTTGGTGCCACATATCCCAAAGCTGCGAATAACATTGCCAATAGCACTTCGTAAACTTTTAAGAATTGTTCATTTAATTTATCTAATTTTTCTTTTATTTGAGTGGCTTCACTCTTGATATCTTTCTGTTGGAAATCCTTATATGTCTTTGTCGTTTTCATGTAGGCCTGAATGTCAGCTTCAGTAACATCTCTCTTACCTTTGAAATGATCCAAAATTTCATTCTGACGAGCAGTCGTTTCATACGCTTTCTTTTCTTGGTTAGCATTCATATTGCTAATCAAGTTGTAATTACTTGTTGGGTCAGTATAAATAAAGTGAATTTCCATGATGTGAATTCCAATAGCAATTGCCAATGTAACGATAAAGCATAGTGCTGCTCCCAAAACCTTATTAACGAAGAACCATTTCATTTTTAACTTGTATCCAGCATCTTTCATTTGCTTTTCAAGTTTTCTATAATCTTTTGTTCCTCTTTTTGGCATTAACAAATCAATCAATTTTTTCATTGGTTTAAATTGATAAACTTTTTCTTGCCAAGGATTTTGAGTGTTTTGTATTTTCTTTGTAGAACCATTATCTCTAACTTTTCTAACTAGTATATAACATACATAGGTTAATACCATAACTGCGATTTGCATAAGTAAACCGCTACTTCCATTATAGAAGGTTTTGGTAAATGTAAAGTTAGAAGTTGCCCAGCCTTTTAAAGGCTCAAGCATTAGTATCGGTGCAATTGAAATTATTGATAATGATTGGAAAACATAATTTAATTTATCCCTTTTCAAAATTTCAAGTTGCATTTCCTGCGATATATTTTCTAGGTTAGTCAAATAAAGCGATGACTCTCCCATTTTTCTATCACCAAATTCTTGCGTCAAATACGAAAGTCCTGCAAACTCGCGTAAGTAGTTGTTTGGCGCAACGTCATAATATTTTTCAAGACCAGTTTCCGGATCGGCTGAGTTTAATATTTCGAAAATTTGCTCAGCTTGACGTGATATTTCAACGTGATCAGTTTCTTGTGCAGTTTGATAAATTGCTTCACCGACCATGTTACATTCATGATATGCGTGACGCATTTGTGCGAAGAAATCAACCTGTTGCAAAAGCAAATCGTTATCTAATTTTGTAACGGCATTATCTGTAAATGAGTCAATCATAAACAATTCAAAAATCAATATAATGCACATCAACAAAATATTATTGTGTGTTAGCAATATAACTAGAATCGTTAACGGAATAATTATTAACAATGCTTTAGTTATAATCTTTGCAGACTGCATTCTTATGGTGAATTCATCATCACCATTGTTTATTTCCAATCTTCTTCTTATTTTTAATAAGTAGAATCTTGTGAATATAAATCTAACATAACGTATATATAATTTTTGGTATAAAACGTCAGAAGAGAATTCTTTAGTTTCAGTACCTTTTCTTAAATTTTGAATTCTAACAACGTCGGCATTTTTACTCTTCTTTTGAATATATAAAAACGCGATTATAATAGCTATAAGTATTACAGCAACGACGCCAATGAATATTATAAACGTTGAATTCATACGAATACTCTTCCTCCTGTTTTAATTTTAAGTTTCTTTTTATGTTGTTTTGCCTTATTGTTTTTTCACTTTAATCAATTTAAATCAATTTAGAAAAAATATTTTATTTCCATTTTAATTAATTTTATAAAATATATTTTATTTTCCATTTTGATTAATTTTATAAATTATATTTTATTTATCTTAGAATTTCGCCTCTATCACTTAGCTTAATTCCCCAGTTGTCCAATACGAATTGTCTGAATCCAGCAGAATCAGTGTCGTCCATGTTGATAACCATTTCTTGTAAGTTGTGGTCAGTGATTCTGTTTGTCAATACGTATCTACCATCTTGATATTCCATAATATTTCTATATTTGAAAATTTCTTTGTTTGTTTGTTTTGTGAAGTACCTTGTTGCGTTATCAGCAAATTTCTCAAATTTGCCTTCCAATGTTTTTTCTTTGTCTTGATCAAAAGTATAGTTGTTGAAATCTTCAACTGGTATACACTCTGTAACTCTCTCTACGTAACGATTTCCTCTAAAGTCTTTTACCAAGTGAATATCAAAGTTCAAAACCGAAACAACCTGCTGCTCTGCTACTAATTCGTTTGTGAACACACCACTTCTTAACATTGAGTTACGCAATGCTGTAACCAAGTCAGGGAATGTTTTAGCGTGGTGAGTAAACAATGTAAATTTAGATGCAACCTGTGCTGCCTGAATCATCCAAGATGCAACCTCGTCGGTAGCAACCTCACCAATGATATTAACAGAACCGTCAGTTTTCTTCTGAACGTCCAAACCTTCCTGTCCTGAAATTGTTTCAGTTTCACGGAAAGATAAAATGTTACGTGTTGGGTAAATTTTTCTTAAGTGCAACTCGAATGCAACTTCCTGAACACGAATGTTCATTGTTTCATAAATATTTTCAATCATTGCCATAAGCATTGTTGTTTTACCACAACCCTGCTCACCAGTAAGTGATATAATTCTTGCACCCTTTACTAAATATGTTAATAAAGAAATTGCTATATCTTTTCCTGGAATTGTTATTAACTGCTCTAATGTAGCTCTCTTTACGTCGAACTTTCTGACGAAGAATCCCCATGATTCAGAGAAGCTTGGTCTTACAACAACGACACGAGAACCGTCTTTCATTTCATTGATTTTGTAGCCGTTTGCATCTGAAAGCTGTCCTGGGTTGTTATATTTATAAATATTTTGACATACTCTTTTTAATTCTGATTCATTTCCAAATGATAAGAATGCCATACGAATCGAAACACCATGATACATAATCCAAATACTGTCGCATGAACGTGGAACTTTATGGTCCATAACTTGTGTTAAGTAATTACTATCCGTTTGTGCAACCTGACTTAAGAATGATTCCGGTAATCCTGAAACACCTCCAGAAATACCATCGATGTTTTGATCTCTCATTTCATCTATTGAGCTATAGCCCTTATATAATTGATATATTCTTTGAACTACAACCATTAGTTTATCTTGGAAAGTTAATACATAATTTTCTTTATCATATATATCACTAATTTCTTCAGGAGTAATAACGTATGAAGGTTTTGCATCACCATCAGTATACTTTAATGTTGCTAAGTTATATTTCTTTATAACCGTTTCCCATGCATCGTATCCATATTCTTTTTGATACATATATATGATAACATCGTATTTATCTTGTGCGGTCATCAATGAAGGAACGTCAAATGGAATTGCCTTTGATACGTTAGTTTCATCAACTCCGTACTCTCTTGATAATATGTCGTATATCAACTCTTTTACATATTTCTTGTCATTAACGTCGCCATATGTACAGCCTTTTAATGCTTTTTTCAATTCGTACTTTTTATCTTTTCTTCTTTTTAATTCCTCTTCTGACAATCCCAAATCGTATAAGTTTACTTTTGTGATTTCATCGATTCTTCTTTTTACGAATTTAATCATCATATCTAGTGTATATGTTTTATCGTCTACTTGAACTTCACTATTAAGTTGAGCTTCTTTTTCCTGTGCTTCCTTATTCATCATAAGTTTTCTACGTATAAGATAAAAAGCTACACCTACGACTAAAACAATCAATATCGCATTTACTAGCATAAGTCGAATACTCCTTTCGCTTTCGTAAGTTATTTCTATTTCCAGTTTTATTTGTTTTCACCGGTTTCGAATTTTCCCATTTTCGTTTTCTATTCGTTCACATCATCTTTTGTTTGTTTATTTTGCTTATTAATTTTTATTTTGTTTATTTTTATAAAAACTTTTTAAGTAACGTCTTTTCTTAAACCAAAATCAACTTGTTTTCTAATGTTGTCTATTCTCTCTACGCCATCTTTAACCACTGCATAGAAATAGCCATCAGGCCTATCAGTATAATGTAATGACTTTGCTTTTAATAGAAAATCTACCATGTTACCATCACAACATTCATCAGCAAAGTTTACATTGTATGGTATTATAATCGGCGCATCTTTTTCCTTTAAGGTTCTGCTGGCATTCTTTGGTGAATACCTTGATTCCGGATTACATTTTCCCATTCCTAATAAAACATTACTTTTTCTATATCGCTCATCTGCATTTTTTAATTGTGCAAATTTTTCAATTGATTCAGGGTTTTGATTTAAGCAAACAATAATGATGCTTGATTTATCCAAAATGCTTTGCACTGTGTCTTCGCCTAAATCTAAATCTATATCAGCGATAACAACATCATAAACGTGATTAGCTACGTCAAGCAATGATGGATAAAATTTTCCACTATTTCTGAAATCCGCTAAATCCTTACTTTTTGTTGGTAACAAAACATCTAGTCTATCTCTTAAAATAGGACGTGCATACGTTGAAATTACATTTTCATCAACTCTATTACTAGAAAACATTCTCAACAAACCTTCAACACCATTTGACGTATCATTTGATGGTCGCATAAGGCCGCCCATAAGATTACCAATATTCAATCTTGATTTCTTAAAAAATGCGCTCTCCATTTTTGTGTCGCCCCTATTTACTGAAACCAAAAGAGTTTTATATGCGTGCTCTATTCCATAAATCCCTGCAATTGCCGATGCACTAAGTGTTTGTCCGGCTTCGTTCTCTTCGTGATTTATAAAAGTAATTATCGACATGCTACTTTCCCTTTCACTTAATTTTTTGTTTTTTTGTTTCTTAATTTTAATTCTTACTGTTGATAACTCTACGTATTGATTGCTGATCAGCCATACCCTCAGCAATCAATGCTGTTAAGAATTCTAACGTTCCTTTATATGCACTGGTATAATGTTTAAACGATATCGAATTTGTTAATTGATTTTCCAAAGTGAATTCTCTATCTTGGTTTGTATCCGAGAAGTCAATATCTAGGTTCTCGAAAGTAATATTTCCTAACTGTTCAAATTCATGCTTCAAAAAGTCTTCTTGCGCTTTTGTATTGTCTGAAGAAATAACTATCTTCTTCAAATTAAGTGGTTGCTTAATGTTTGCTAACACTTCTTTTGCCTTATTTACTTCATAGCGGTCATACGATGTTACAAAAAACAATTTTTTCATAAACGCCAATCCGTATGAATTAAAGGTTTGGATATTATCCGTATCAATTAACATATAATCATAAGGCATTGTGTTAGTATTTAAGTATTGCATTATTGTTGGTAAATTAACAAAACCTACTGCAACATCAATGCCTGCATATTCACTTATATATGTTACTGATTTTCCATCACCCACTTTAGGAATCAAGTATCTCATTCTTTGCAAATACGTTGCATCGACAATCAATACTCTCTTTCCTAAAGTAGTTAGAATTTTAGAGACATTTAAAAGCAAATCCTTTTTATCTATTGCTCCAAAAAAGCCTAACTGTTCCAAAGTTATATTTCCTTTCCTATAGTATCTGCGCGAGCACAAACACTAATTTGTTGTAGTAGTTGTAGTGGTTGTATCTTTAACATTTTGCAAATATTCTTCACGTGTTGATTGAATTGTTGAAACTTCAGAAGAAACTCCACTTGAAATTCCAGAAGCTCTCTCATCTGCTTCTACTGCAGAAAGTGTACTGTCAATCATTTGCCTTCCGCCACCGTTAACTCCTGCTGTTGTATCCTTTTGATAGTATTCCAAAATCTTATTAGCTGCTTCAGTTACTACGTTAGGATCATTTTGTATCATTACAAGAATTTCTTTAGAAGGTACATATGTTGTCGTCAACTCACCTTGCATTCCTGGGTCAGTGTATTTAACTGCATATAATTTTGCACCTTGCTCTAACATTTGATATGTTTCAATGATTGCTGAATTTAATTGTAATAATTCTGCTTCAGTTCCTTTTATAACAATGTCATTTGGCATATATCCATCTGAATTCTTAATTAATGTTACAGTTTTCTTTGATAAAACAATGTAATCAGCGCCACTTGGCAATCTTAATCTAATATCAATTGTTTCGTTGTCCTTTAAAGTAGTTGGCAATGATAACATATTTAATTCAATTTCTCTTAAGTCATCTGTAATTTGTTCAGTAGCTTTAGAGAACATGCTAGATGTAACGATTGTATTTTTTTGCATATCAATTTTTGCAACTATTGCATTTTCATTTAATTCAATTGGTACTAATGTGCCATCTTCTTGTTTGTATACATATCCTCCACTTGTTTGTTTAAACACTTCGGTGTAGGTTTTGTAATCAGGAAAAGTTTGCTTCATTGTTGTAACGGCTGCATCTTCTTCACCTTCAACACTATCAGTAGAATTAAAATGAATTGCAAGTTGTCCATTGGAAACGATTTGTCCACCTGCATTTGTAACTAAGGTTTTAATACTGTTGTTGATAGCTGAGGTTTTGTAGAAAAATGTTTGACCGTTGTATGTTATTTCTGAAACCTGATCTATTTTATTTCCGTCAACGTCTTCTAATAAATAACTATTCAATTGAGTAGCTGTTGATGTTGCACCTGCTGGAAGTGTTGATTTAAAAACACTTACGCTCGTAAAATCAGTCTCGGTTAACAATTGTCCCGATGTTACATCATTTGCTAGCACAAGTGCTGTGCCTATCTTTTGCTTCTCAGTTGTTAGTTCTTCATTTGTTGCCATCAATCTCCATATAAGTATACCTATTGCTATTGCTGCTATAAACGCAGTAATAATTATACCTTTTATGAATGATGAACGAGCCTTTTGTTCTAATGGGTTTAACGTTGCCATATATAATTCCTCCTAAACTTTTACATAAGTTGTTTCTTAAGTAGGTATATTTTTCACCTACATTATACTGTGTTAGTTTATATTAAAAATTTTCAAATCTCAACAAACTTGTCTTTTATTTCGTCATTTTAATCTTGCTGTAACATTTGCGTAACAAGGGGCTTTATTTTTGTCAGGTTCTGTGGTATAATTAGCTTGTCCAAATAGCTTTATTTGGAACTTTATATAAATTGGAGGGTTATTATGCCTTGGGTTTTAATTATAATTGTTGTTTTATTAGTAATATTTGCTGTGATGAGCATTAAAATAGTAAGACAATCAGAAGTATATA
>Ga0065708_1006718_pt1 | contig 12048 bp, 10 predicted proteins | sample Hoacrofraction12_2_FD_59095 | JGI IMG/M metagenome (GOLD analysis project Ga0065708, IMG submission 59095) | Hoatzin crop microbial communities from Cojedes, Venezuela, sample from fiber fraction 12 v1 | ecosystem: Host-associated > Birds > Digestive system > Esophagus > Crop | place: Venezuela... | reverse complement strand
GAGGTGGTTTACGAGCTTAAGGACGTGGCGGAAAAGATAGTTGTCTCCCCCGCCGAAATACTTACAAAGGGATTTGACTATACTGTTGTGACCGAGACCCTACTTGGGGATTCACCCTCGCCCGAAGCTTTAAGCCAGGCATATTACGACTTCTACGAAACAGGAGGAGGACGCAGCTACTACCACTCAAGTTCCTTTGCCACAATAACTTGCGTGAACACCGATGGGCTTGAAAATCTTGCGGACGCATGTAATGAACTCTTCGAAAAATATAGAGAAGAAATAAGTTCCGTAAGCAGATACTACATTCAAACCTACTTTAGCGGCGACCATCATTGGTTTTACGACCTTTACGACATTCTAAACAAGTCAGGTGTAAGTTCGGATGACCTACAGGCTCTGCAAGACGCTCTTGACGGGTGCATTAGCTATAAGGCCGCAACCGAAAGCTATATAGGCGGCGATATTAAAACCTACAGTGGCCTTAGCATGTATCTTCCCAATGCCGGCAGCGAGTCTCTGGACGATTATTACAGGGAACTTGCTTGGAATAAGGCGACTTCGTTGGTGGAATAATCAAAAAAATCACTATATTTGCGCCCGCATTGTAAAAACCTTTGGTTTTTGGTGCAATGGGATTCGGGCCTGTTCCCGAATTGAGTAACACATTTTAAATTTTAACAAAATGCAACATTTTGAACTTAAGGGCCAAATCCGCAAGGTTGGCAACAAAGCCGTCATCAAGGCTTTCCGCAGAGAGGGTCTCGTTCCCTGCAATCTCTATGGCAATGGTATGGACAATGTTCTTTTCACCGTTAGCGAGAAAGAGCTTAAGGGCATCACCCACAACCCCGCATCTTACATTGTAGACCTCGTTCTTGACAATGGCAAGACCTACAACGCAGTTCTTCACGAGCTTCAGTATCACCCCGTTAAGGACAACTGCCTACACGTAGACTTCCTCGCCGTAAACGAGAAGAAGCCTATCGCTATCACCGTTCCCCTTGTAATCACCGGCCACGCTATTGGTGTACAGAAGGGTGGTAAGTTTGTTCAGAGGATGCGCGAGGTTCGCATCAGCGCTCTCATGAAAGACCTTCCCGATGACATTACCGTTGATATCACCGACCTCGACCTCGACAAGAAGTTCAGGGCTGGCGACATCAAGCTCGACAAGGTTACTGTTCTCACCGACAAGGACGCAGTTATTTGCAGCGTGAAGACCACCCGCAACGTAGCCGCCGCAACAGAGACAGCCGAATAAGTCAAGCAAACATGTCCGGTAGCAGTTTCCTTGTTGTAGGATTGGGAAATATCGGAGTTGAATACGCCGATACCAGACATAATATGGGCTTTATGATATTGGATGCCTGGGCTCAGGCATCCAATGTCGTTTTTGAGTCCAAACGATATGGAGATTTGGCTGTGTTAAGCATAAAGGGTAAAAACTTTTATCTGCTAAAGCCTTCGACCTATATGAATCTTAGCGGCAAAGCCGTAAGATATTGGCTATCAAAGCTTCCCATCACCGAAGAGCAACTTATGGTGGTTTGCGACGATATTAACCTGCCATTTGGCACCCTTCGAATGAGAAAAAGCGGGAGCGACGGCGGGCACAACGGGCTTAAAAATATTCAAGAACTCATTGAAACACAGAACTTTGCAAGGCTCCGGGCAGGAGTAGGGCACGATTTCACCGAGGGGGAGCAGATTGATTTTGTGCTGGGAACTCTTACCCCCGAGCAAAAAGAGATGATGCCCCAAATCTGCGAAAAAGCCATTCAAGGTATTAAAGATTGGGCCTTTATTGGAATAGACAGGGCTATGAACTTTGTAAATACCAAGAGCAGGGAGAAAGAATAATTTTTTTCGATTTTTCTTGCATTTCTTATTAAATTTCAATAACTTGCAAAAGTTTTGGCCTAGTAACCAATTATTTTGTTATTATAAACCTTAAAAAACGATTGTATTATGAAAAAGCTTGTTGAAAAGATTAATGAGAACATTGAGCTCTTCAAGGTAAACGCTGAGGCTCAGGTTGTTAAGGGAAACAAGGCTGCCGGCGCTCGCGCTCGTAAGGCTGCTCTTGAGCTCATGAAGGACCTTAAGGAGTTCCGTAAACTCTCTGTAGAAGAGAGCAAGAAATAATTTTACGAAATTTCNAAAAATTTATGCAACGTTTCTAAAACCTTCTGCATCTATCNTATAGGTTTAGGTTTTAGTACACGTCTAAGGGTCGAGGGCCGTGAGGCTAGCGGCCCTTTGATTTTTNTATAAATCAAAAGGCCCTCGACCCGTTAAAGGGCGGCTGCAGCCGCCGTGGCGAAGAAGGGAGCACTGCGACCGACTGGTGCCACCCCGAGGCCAACGGCCGAGGGGCAATCCCCCTGGCTAGGGGGTGCTTGCGAAGCAAGCGGGGGTTAAAAGGTAAATCGCGGATTTATCCGCGAGGGCCGTGAGGCTAGCGGCCCTTTGATTTTTGTATATACCCCTTCGTTCTTCCAATAAAAATATCTAAATTTGTGGAGATGAAGCGACTAGCGCTAATACTGCTACTTCTCCTAGACCTTGGGCTGGGCGCACTGCGCGCAAGCGAGCACAGGGCCATAATCATCCCCGTGCAATTCAGCGACCTCGAATTCAGCCACTCTGAAGCCGAATTCCGGGCCCTTGCCGACAGCCTAAAAATCTACTTCGACACCCAATTCCACGGCTCCCAAAGCTTCAGCTTCGACCTCGGGCCTGTTATTACCCTAAACAAATCATATAAATACTACGGCGAAAACAGCAGCGCCTACAACGATGCACTGATGTACAAGGGTGTAGCCGACGCATGCAAGGAAGCCGACGGCAGCGTAAACTTCGCCAACTACACAAACGGGAGTGATTATGTGAATGACATCCTCATTCTTGTGCCTGGGAAAAGCGAAATTGACAGTGGCGACACCTATCTCTTCTGGCCCCAGACCCTATCGCTAGTGGAAAAAGATACCTATCTATATCTGGATAAAAAAAGAATAGACCATTATGCCATAGCCTCCGAACTGGATGCCAGCGGAAATTTCACCGGCATAGGCAATCTTGCCCATGAATATTCGCATGTACTGGGACTAAAAGACCTCTATGACACCGACGGGCAAGATAGTGGCGGACTTTCAAAGGGCCTCTGGGGAAGCACCGCCCTAATGGACAAGGGCAACGAGAATGCGGGAGGGCATCTTCCCCCAAATTACAACGCCGTAGACCTTTATACCCTTGGAATCGGGCTTGGAACAGAACTCACCCAGACGGGGGATTACACCCTTGAGCCCATAGCCGGCAGCGGGCAATACTATATAATCAGCACCGACACCGAAGGCGAAGTTTACTTAATCGAATGCCGCAAAGCCGAAGGCTATGATGCCCTAATCGGCGGTAGCGGGATACTGATTTACCATGTGGATAAGTCCGAAAACATCTGCGGATGGTCAGATTACTACAAGCAGAATCTCGCGGCCAACCTAAGATGGTCTTACAATCAGGTCAATTGCAACCCGGCCTTTGAATGTGCGGCCCTAATGACGGCAAACCCCGATGCGAGCGATGTGAGTGAGGTGTTTTTCCCATTTGGAAGCCACAACAGCTTTGGCTCCGGCTCCAATCCAGCTTTAATCTACAGAAGCGGAGGAACCTGCCCGTTTGCCATAACCAATATTAGTATTGATGCCTCCGGGAATGCCAGCTTTAGCGTAATCGAGCCTATTATAATGGGATATTCCGACGTTTTTCAATCTTCGCTTATTCTAAATTGGACGGTGGACGAAGCCATTACCGACGTTGTTAAGAGCGAAGTCATCTGCATTAGCGGGACGGACACCCTAAGCACTACAGAGGCCGGCAATGTTGAAGGAAACGCCTACAGCTGCACCATAGACGGGCTTAAGCCCAATACCAGCTACGAATTTACAATCAAGGTATACACCTCTTCAGGGGCATTCTACATGATTAAGACCAGCGAAAAGACCCGTCCTTGCAGAAGTAATATTTACCCATTTATCTTACTTAGGCCCCAAGGGAGAAACGCCGATGGTTCCTACGCAAAGGGCAGCAAGATTCCACTTCAGGTATTCAACGCTCCCAACGCCACTAAGTTCGAATGGTTCTTTGACGGCAACCCCATTTCCACTGGTGCGGACGGCTATTATGCCCTGGTAAAGAGCGGCACACTGAAAGTGTACATCTATCATGAAGACGGCAGTATCGAAGTAATAATCAAGGAGATAAGCGTGCGATGAAAAGATTTCTACCTTTTATATTCATCCTTCTGCTCTCCTGCGCCTGCAATAGGGATAGCTACCTGGGAGCTTTTGAGAGTAACGATGCCATTCGCCTGGAGCAGAAGGGCAAGGTGATTTGCGAATATGAGCCCACGACCTACCAGCTGTCTTTTAATAGGGAGAAGGGAGAATTTAGGGTGCATACCGACAATATGTCGGACTTCTTTGTGGCCATTCTGGACCAGGTACCCACAGAGCAGGATCAACAGGTAAACGGCACGCTCATTTGGACTACCGAAACCGACACCTATACAAAAAGAGATATCACCCTCAAAGCGGTAAAGCTAGAGGGTGATAAGATTTGGCTCTGGCTATCTCAAGGCCAGATTGGACTTGTTGTAAAAGTCTTAGAATGACAGTGCTATAGCAATGAAGTCATCTGCCTTAAGGGCAGCGCCACCGATAAGTCCACCGTCGATATCCTTCTGAGCAAAGAGCTCCTTGGCGTTAGAAGGCTTGCAGCTTCCACCATAAAGAATAGTGGTATCCTCGGCAACCTGAGCGCCGAATTTGTCGGCAAGCACCTTGCGGATGCATGCGTGAATCTCCTCAGCCTGCTCGGCTGTAGCGGTTTTACCGGTGCCAATGGCCCATACAGGCTCGTAAGCAACCACAATATTTGCCATATCCTCTGCGCTGAAGTTGTAAAGCACGTTCTTAATCTGCTCGGTAACAACGTCAAAGTGCTTGCCGGCTTCCCTCTGCTCAAGGTTCTCACCTACGCAAAGAATCACCTTAAGTCCCTCTGCAAGAGCAAGTTTAGTCTTCTCTACGAGCTTAGCGTCGGTCTCTCCGTAGTACTGCCTGCGCTCTGAGTGGCCAAGGATGGTGTACTCGCAACCTACACTCTTAAGCATGGATACAGACACCTCACCAGTATAAGCACCCTTGGGCTGGTCGGCGCAGTTCTGTGCGGAAAGCTGCACTTTGCTACCCTTAAGCACCTCAGCTACAGAGCAAAGATGGGTAAAAGGAGTGGCTACGATAAGCCCAACCCCTGCGGGAACCTCGTTTGATTTGGCAACGACGGCCTTTGCAAGTTCAACACCTTCAGGCACTGTGGTATTCATTTTCCAGTTGCCTGCAACAATTTTCTTTCTCATAATTCTTATATTTTAAAACCTTTGTTTCATTTAGAATTGCAAATTTAGTAATAAATGCCCAAATTTGCAGACTAATTTAATCATTCGATGAAGAATTTTATAGAAGAATTGAAATGGAGGGGAATGGTACACGACCTAATCCCCGGCACAGAGGAAGAGTTGATGAAAGGCCCCGCATCGGGCTACGTAGGTATTGACCCTACCGGAGACTCTCTGCACATTGGACACCTTGTAAGTATTATGATTCTGAAGCACTTCCAGGCCTGCGGGCATAAGCCCTACGCCCTTGTGGGAGGTGCCACAGGCATGATTGGCGACCCTTCGATGAAGAGCGCCGAGCGCAACCTGCTAGACGAGCAAACCCTTGCCCACAACGTAAGTTGCATCAAGGCCCAGTTGGCAAAATTCCTGGATTTCGATTCCAACGAGCCCAACAAGGCAGAGCTGGTAAACAACTACGATTGGATGAAGGACTACACCTTCATTAACTTCACCCGCGACATTGGCAAGCTCATAACCGTAAACTACATGATGAGCAAGGACAGCGTGAAGAAACGCCTCAGCCGCGATTCTTCCGAAGGTATGTCTTTCACCGAGTTCACCTACCAGCTGCTTCAGGGTTATGATTTTCTTTATCTATATGAGCATAAGGACGTGCACTTCCAGCTAGGTGGAGCCGACCAGTGGGGCAACATTACCACAGGAGCCGAGCTAATCCGCAAAGTGCTTGATAAACAGGCACTTGGCCTTACCTGCCCGCTTATTACCAAGGCCGACGGCGGCAAGTTCGGTAAAACCGAAAAGGGCAATATCTGGCTAGATGCCGAGCGCACCAGCCCTTACCAGTTCTACCAGTTCTGGCTAAACGTCAGCGACGATGACGCCGAAAGGTACATCAAGATTTTCACCATGCTCGACCGCAAAACCATAGAGTCCGCAATTGAGGCACATCGTGCCGACCCTGGTCGCAGGGAGCTGCAAAAGCTTCTCGCTAAGGAAGTTACCATCATGGTTCATGGTCAGGCGGAATATGACAAGGCTATTGCCGCATCTCAGATGCTCTTTGGCAAGAGTACCGGCGAAGACCTTCGCAAGCTCGACGAGCGCACCTTCCTGGATGTATTTGATGGTGTGCCCACCTTCGAAGTTGCAAAGGATAAACTCCCCTGCGGAGTGCTTGACTTCCTAGCAGTTGAGACTTCTATCTTCCCCTCAAAGGGAGAGGCCCGCAAGATGATTCAGGGCAACGGCTTTAGCATAAACAAAGACAAGTACACCGATATCAATGGGCAGATTAGCGAAGCCGACATTATTGACGGCAAGTACATCCTCGCCCAGAAAGGCAAGAAAGACTATTATATTGTAATTGTAAAATAATGGAAAAAGCCCCTAGCACCAGGCAGCTCAAGGTTGCCAGAGAAATACAAAAAGACCTTGCCGAGATTATCAGAAGCAAGGGTATGGCCGCATTTGGCGGTGCCATGGTAACGGTAAGCGAGGTTAGAATCAGCCCCGACCTGTCGGTTGCTAAGGTATACGTAAGCATCTTTCCTTCAGAAAAACAGCAGGAAGTGATGCAAACTCTTTCGGGCGATGTACGCAGCTATCGCGGCGAGCTTGGCCGCAAAGTGGCCAAGCAGCTGCGAATAGTGCCCGACCTTGTATTCTATCTGGATACATCCATAGACTACGCCGAGCACATAGAAGAGCTACTTAAAAAGTGAGGCTACCGCTCTTCATAGCAAAAAGGTATCTTTTCGCCCGAAAATCCCACAATGTAATCAACATCATTTCGGCGATAAGTGCCATTGGAATGGCCATTGGCACCGCCGCTTTGGTGCTGATTCTCTCGGTGTACAACGGCTTTGACTCCCTGATTAAGAGCAGCCTTAGCGACATTGACCCCGAACTTAAGGTGGTGCCCGTCGAAGGCAAGGTGTTCGACCCTCTCGAAGTAAAAAGTAAACTACTTGATATTCAAGGTATTAGCAGCGTTAGCGAAGTGCTCGAAGATGACATTTTCATGAGCTTCGAAGGCCGTCAAAGCGTAGCCAAGGCCGTTGGCGTGGATTCCGTTTTCGAGGCAGGAACAGGGATGGAATCTCACATTCTAAATGGAAAATGGAGCAGATTCATAGGGGACGTGCCCATGGCTTCCATTGGCATGGAACTGGCGGTAAAGCTAGGAGTTAACCCTCATTTTGTGGCCCCCATTGAGCTTTACTACCCCGACAGGCACGGCAAGCTCTCCCCTTCCAATCCAGCCGCATCTCTCAATAAATCAAGGGTTTACCCTGGAAGCATCTTCTCTATCAACGGGGATATGGATGCCCAGAATATCTTTGTACCCATAGAAACCCTAAGGGAGGTGCTAGGCTATGAAAATGAAGTTAGCGGCTTGGAAATTAGGGTAGACAGCACCCTTAGCAGCCGCAAGCTAAAAGGGCTAACCAAAACCATCAAGACCAGTTTGGGCCCTGATTATAAGGTACTTGAGCGCTTCCAGCAGCACCCATCCCTCTACAAGCTGATGAAGTATGAAAAGCTTGCTATCTACATGATTCTACTCTTCGTGGTGATTATCATCGCCTTCAATATTTTCGGGTCTCTGTCGATGCTGATAATAGAAAAAGAAGATGATATTGCTACCCTCAAGGCCATGGGGGCGAACGACAGACTAATCAAGCGAATTTTCATTTTGGAAGGATGGATGATTTCGCTGCTTGGGATGATTGTAGGCCTTGTCATTGGGGTTCTACTGGCTCTCGCTCAGCAAAAATTCGGGCTTGTAAAGATGCCGGGAAGCTTTATTGTAAGTGCCTATCCGGTGGTGGTTCAATGGAGCGATGTGCTTCTAACGGCCCTTGGAGTGGCACTTATCGGTCTTTTAGTTGCAATTGCCCCCGTTCTTAGGCGCAAACAAAGCTAGAATTAGCCTAAAAATATTTATATTTGTAGTCTATAGATAAACTATGGGCTTATGAAGGCTAAAAGAATCGCTATTACCCTGGTTTCCCTGCTTTTGGGCACCGCCGCATTCGCCGTTTTCAACGAAAAGAACATCGGCCAAACCCTTGCCGTGCTTCGAGGAGAGCTAAAAGAGCAAAACGACAAGATGGAGCGCTCCAGAAAGCGCATCCGCAATAGCAACGACAACCGACATGGCGACATGGTGAATATGGTGAAGAAGAGCAATGAGCTCTCGCTGATTCTGTATTCCCAGAACCAAGATTACACCTTCGACGTTACCTACGCCCTCAAAGAAGCCACCAAGGAGTACGAGGAGTTCAAAAAGCACAGGATGCCCTTCGACGAGATTATCTCGAGGCTGGATATTGACATTGACCGCTACGAACGGCTGGTGGAATCGCTCCGAAGGCTACCTCCCGTTCTGGAAGAGACCTCCGATGTGCCCGACAGCATAAAAATCAGCACTGACACCCTTAGAATGCAGAGTAGGCCGGCTCCTCCCAAGCCACGAGTAGAGGATGATGGCACCAGCGAACTACCTGAAGACAAGGTACTCGCTCCCAAACCGACGGAAGCCGATTCCACAGACACCAGGCCCTTTGTGCTGGATGAACAGGGGCAAATCGATAGGGATTCCTGCCTTGTGTATGCCCAGAATCTGCTTGCGATGTACAAATCCGCAAAAGAGCGAATCACAGCGGACAGCCTGCATTATTCCGAGACAAGCGCACGCCTGCAAGAAACTTACGACTACGCCCAGAATCGCTATAAAACCCTTCAAAAGACCATATTTGTAGATGGGCAGGACAATTACTTCAAGGTCCTGAAATCACTCCCCGGCTACTCCAAGAGGGCATTCGAAGAGGCCAAGGCCAAGTATTCCAGCAAGTTCGGCGACTTCACTTCCAGGGGAGCCAGCGAATGGAGAGGCCCAGTGGTAACGGGCTTTATTGTGTACGTATTCTTCTATCTGGTGTTCTCCTTCTTATTGGGAATGCTGCTGGTAAATGTGCTCTACAAGACCGTAAAACGCTTTAAAACAGAGGAATTTGCGCATCGAAAATCGGCCATGACCCTACTTGCGGGAGTGCTGATTTTTGCCATTACCGTAATGGTGGCAAACCAGTTTATAAAGCAAAATTTCTTTATAGAAGCATCGGGCCTGCTGCTGGTTTACGCATGGATGCTGATAGCAATCGTGCTGTCGCTAATCATACATCTTGACCCCGAAAAAATCAGGGACGGTTTTAGCCTGTACGTGCCTATAATCGTACTGGGTCTAATTGTGATTACCCTGCGTATCATCTTCATTCCCAATAGGTTCGTAAACCTAATTCTCTCCCCTATCCTGCTGGCATTCTTTATCTGGCAGTGGAAGCTTTGCCAGAAGAAACGCAAGAGCATCAAGGCCACCGACATCGCCTACTCGGGCACTACCCTCTTCTTTATGGGAGTGGCGCTGATTATGTCGTTATTCGGGTACGTGCTAATGAGCATACAGCTGATGATTTGGTGGCTCTTCCAACTCACTGCCTTTATGACACTTACGGCAATATCAGACCTTCTGGGAATCTACGAAAAGGAGCATCTCCACAAGAGGCTGCTTGCCAAGGGTCGCCACTTTACAAAGGCAGACCTTCAGAAGGGCGAGTATATCGAAGAGACTTGGGCGTTTGACTTGATTAAATCGGGTGTTGTACCGGTGATTACCGTGCTTTCAATTCCCTTCTGCGTCTTTATGGCAGCTAGGATATTCGACCTTACAGCCCTCTGCAAGAGCATTTTCATGCAGAATTTCTTTGATATAACCGACAAGAGCGGCAATACCATCTTGCAACTCTCGCTATATAAAATCTTCCTTGTAACGGCACTATTCTTCCTATTCAGGTACATTTGCTATCTGCTAAGGGCCCTATACAAGAAGTTCAAAATCAGTCAGGTAAAGAAGGCCGAAAAGAGGGAATTTGTGCGGGCGAACGAGGTGAATCTAACCCTGGCCAACAACCTCATAGGCATTCTGGTATGGCTGATTTACATTGTGATGTTCATCATGATTTTCAAGATACCAATAGGAGCCCTTTCGGTGATTGCCGCAGGTCTGGCCACCGGTCTTGGTTTGGCCATGAAGGATATCCTAAACAACTTTATCTATGGCATTCAGTTGATGTCGGGCCGCCTTCGCGAGGGCGATAGGGTTGAGTGCGACGGAGTGAGGGGCAAGGTTGCCAATATCTCCTACCAGAGCACCGAAATTGAGGCCGAGGATGGTTCGTTAATCGCCTTTACCAACACCACCCTATTCAACAAGAACTTTAAGAATTTGACCCGAAATTCGCCATACGAGTATGCCGCCATCATGGTGGGAGTGAGCTATGGAACCGATGTGGATTTTGCACGCAAGGTGCTACTCGACGCTCTGGATTCGGTGAAGGGCGAAGATAAATACGGGCGGCAGCTGATTAGGCCTGATTACGGCATCCAAATTACCCTAAATGACTTTGGCGACAATAGTATCAATCTGAAAGTCAAGCAGTTTGTGATTGTGGAACAGAAGTACAACATTCTGGCAAAAGAATACGAAATCATCTACAAGACCCTTAACGAGAATGGCATTAGCATACCATTCCCGCAAAGAGACCTGCATATTATTTCCGAGAGCGGCAATGGCAAGCAATAAGGATTTACTCTTATCGAAGCTTAGAGGTGGGCAAGCGCTGCGATTTAGCGAGCGCTTCAAGTTGGTGTGGATGCTGAGTCTGCCGGCTATTCTAGCGCACATGTCCACCATCATAATGCAGTACATCGATGCCGGCATGGTGGGACGCTTGGGATCCGACAAGGCGGCGGCCATAGGGCTGGTGTCGAGCGCAACCTGGGTGCTGATGGGCTTTTGCACTTCGGCTAGTTCCGGCTTTACCGTGCAAGTGGCGCAACTAATTGGTGCCAAGGACTATAAGAGGGCCCGTGAAGTCATGCGAAAGGGCTTTGTGAGCGTGCTGGTGTTTAGCGTTACTCTTGCCGCACTCTCACTCTCAATAAGCAAAAAACTTCCCTTCTGGATAGGCGGGACCCCCGAAGTAGTTGCTGACGCCGGGATTTACCTTGCCATCTTCTGTTGTTTTCTGCCAATTTCCCAACTTTGTTTTACCACCTGCGTTATGTTGCAGGCGAGTGGTAACATGAAAATCCCCAGCATCACGGAAATAGCGGCGTGCGCTATGGATGTGGTGCTTAATTATATCTTCATCTACAAATGCGGTTGGGGTGTCGCCGGAGCGGCCCTTGGAACGGGTCTGGCCAATCTTATAACACATCTTTTTGCCCTATGGTATCTGCTGCGAAGAAGTCCCGAACTCAATATATTTCAGGACGATAAGGGCTTTTGGAAGCCGGACATGGCCACCATCCGCACGGCTCTTCAGGTTAGTGGCCCTATGTGGCTACAGAACATAGTCATGCGTGGAGGACAGTTTGCCAGCACCTTTATCGTGGCTCCACTGGGAACCATTGCGGTGGCCACAAACGGGCTTGCAACCGTTGCGGAGAGTGTTTGCTACATGCCTGGATTCGGGTTCGAAGAGGCCGCCACCTCATTAGTCGGACAAAGCGTTGGAGCCAAACGCAAGGATATGGCTCGCAGCTTTGGCTATATCTCCACC
>Ga0065708_1006717_pt1 | contig 12084 bp, 8 predicted proteins | sample Hoacrofraction12_2_FD_59095 | JGI IMG/M metagenome (GOLD analysis project Ga0065708, IMG submission 59095) | Hoatzin crop microbial communities from Cojedes, Venezuela, sample from fiber fraction 12 v1 | ecosystem: Host-associated > Birds > Digestive system > Esophagus > Crop | place: Venezuela... | reverse complement strand
TGGTTATCATTTTTGTAGGAACGGTGTTGGCATTTATAACCCGTTTTCCATATTAAATGCACTGGACGACCAAATTTTGGAATCATATTGGGTACAAACAGGAACTCCGACATTCCTCGTGACCCTTCTTAAAGACTCTNGACTAAGTATAGAGAAACTATCGGGAGGAAGAGTAGATAAAAATCAGTTAGGTGGTAAGGAAAACTTTAGAGACAATCCCCTACCGATAATGTACCAGTCGGGATACCTTACCATTACAGGATACGATGAGGTACGTGAATGTTATATATTAGGATTCCCAAATGAAGAAGTTAGACGAGGATTTATAAAAGACTTAGCACCAGAATACCTAAGGACAAAGGCCGATGGCCCATTTAATGCAGGTTTGTTCGTAGATGAGCTTTTCGATGGTAATGTAGAAGGTTTTATGAAGCGCCTTCAGACATTATATGCCAATCTTGACTTTACTATCGCTGGTGATCAGGAAAAATATTTCCATAATACCCTAAATGTCATCTTCATGATGGTAGGGTTATACTGTGATGTAGAAAAACATACGTCAAACGGTTCTATGGATGTCGTAATAAAGACAAGGGATTTCATATATATTATGGAACTCAAATACGACAACTCACCCGAGAAGGCGCTGAAACAGATAGAAAAGAAGAACTATGCCGCTCCTTTTGCTATGGATGAAAGGAAAATAATAAAACTCGGTATTGAGTTTGACTCTAAGACACGAGGCGTGAAGGAATGGGAAGTTGATAATGGATAATTAAGAAAAAAGTGTTACTTTTGCAGACGGATTTGCAATATTGATGGAATGAAGTGTAGAAGAAAGATTTTTTGCTTGCTGATGATGACGTCTATGATGGCATCGGCACAGAACACAGACCTGAAGACTCATAACTACGAGGTGATGAAGAACTTGGAGATATTTAATACTATCTACAAGAACCTCGATATGATGTATGTGGATACCCTGGATCCGAAGACGACGATAGAGACGGGTATAAACGCGATGCTGAGAAGTCTCGACCCATATACGGAGTACTACCCCGAGACGAAGGAACTGAAGACGATGCTTACGGGACAATATGCGGGTATCGGTGCCTTGGTGAAATACCACCTCGGTAAGAAAAGAGTAGTCATAGATGAGCCCTACGAGAATACACCTTCTGCCAGGGCAGGCCTGAAGAAAGGTGATGTGATACTGGCTATCGACGACTCCTCGATGGTAGACAAGGATGTGGCTTCGGTGAGCAGTAAACTGCGTGGCGATGCAGGTACCACCTTCGTACTGAAATTCCAACGTCCGTCTACGGGAAAGGTGATGACAGCTAAGATTACCCGTGAGGCGATAACGATGCCATCAGTCCCATACTACGGGATAAAGGATAATATCGGATATATCTACCTCACCTCTTTTACCGAGGGTTGCTCGAAGCAGTTGCGCAGCGCTTTCGTGGAGATGAAGAAGGCGGGTATCGAAGGACTGGTTCTCGATCTTCGCAACAACGGTGGAGGACAGTTGGCCGAGGCGGTGAACATAGTGAATATGTTTGTACCCAAAGACTTGTTGGTGGTAAGCACGAAAGGTAAGATAAAACAGGCTAACCATACATACAAGACACGTGTGGAACCGATAGACAGTGTGATGCCTGTGGTGGTACTAGTAAACGAGAATTCTGCCAGTGCAAGCGAGATAACCAGTGGCGCACTGCAGGATTTGGACAGGGCGGTGATACTCGGACAACGGACATACGGCAAGGGATTGGTGCAACTCCCGATGAACCTGCCGTACAACGCGCAGATGAAACTGACTACAAGCAAATACTATATCCCCAGTGGCAGATGTATACAGGCGATAAACTATAAACATCAGGGTGGTGGGTATAAGGAGACGATACCCGACAGCCTGACCAAAGTGTTCCATACCTCAAAAGGACGCGAGGTTCGTGACGGTGGAGGTATAAAGCCAGATGTGGAGATAGCTGCCGACTCACTGCCTAATCTGGTGTTCTACCTCTCTTCCGCAGGCCGTGACTCCACAGAGGTGCTCTTCGACTATGAGGTCGACTACCTCGCAAAACATCCTAATGTGTCACCTGCAGCCGATTTCACTATCAGTGATGCCGACTATGAGGAGTTCAAACAGAGGGTGATAAAGAGCGGATTCACCTACGACAGACTGTCTGACGCCTCGTTTAAATCGCTGGTGAAGACGGCGAAATTCGAGGGCTATTACGATGATGCCAAAGAGGAGTTTAATAATCTGGAGAAGAAACTGACGCATAATTTGGAGAAAGACCTCGACAGAAACAAGGATATGATAAAGAAACTGATTACCTCTGATCTTGTAGCTTCTTACTACTATCAGAAAGGAGCGGTAGAAAACGGTCTTAACGATGATAAGGCCTTCAAGAAGGCGGTGGAGATAATCAAAAATAAGGAATATACTAGTATTTTAGCAAAATAACAGCGAAAAATTTTGCAGGTACGGAAAATCTTTGTACCTTTGCATCGTTCAGTGGAATGAGGGGCTCTCTCGAGCCTCTCATTCTTTTAGTTATAATTGTATGATAGANAAGAGAAAAGTAGAAGAATTAGTAAACAAATGGTTGGAAGGAAATGAGTATTTCCTTGTAGACATCACTGTTAGTACGGATGACAAGATCGTAGTGGAGATAGACCATGCCGACGGCGTGTGGATAGAAGACTGCGTGGAACTGAGCAGATTTATTGAGGANAACCTCAATAGGGATGAGGAGGACTATGAATTGGAAGTGGGCAGCGCAGGACTGGGACAGCCTTTCAAGGTGGAACAGCAGTATGTGTGCCACATCGGTGATAACGTGGAGGTTATGACCAAAGAAGGAAAGAAGATGAAAGGGGAACTGACAGCGGTAGACGGAAGACAGTTTACCGTGGTAGTAGACGAGAAAGTGAAGAAAGAGGGTGNNAANCGCCCTGTGATAGAGAAAGTGGAACACCAGTTCTCCATGGACGAGGTGAAATACACTAAGTATGTTTTGGATATAAAATAAAATTAAAATATTATGCCAGCATTAAAGAAAGAAGACAGACCAAGTATGATCGAGACCTTCAAGGAATTTAAGGAGATGAAGAACATCGACCGTACTACTCTGGTGAGTGTACTGGAGGAGAGTTTCCGTAGCGTGATATCAAAGATCTACGGTAGTGATGAGAATTTCGACGTTATCGTAAACCCTGACAAGGGAGACTGTGAGATACACCGCAGTCGTACGGTGGTCGCTGACGGTGAGGTGACGGATCCTAACAAGGAGATATCTCTCTCTGACGCTCAGAAGATAGAACCTGACTACGAGGTAGGTGAAGAGGTTTCAGAAGAGGTGCGTTTCAGTGACTTCGGTCGTAGAGCGATNCTCGTATTGCGCCAGACCTTGGCATCNAANATNNTGGAACTGGAACACGACAGTCTCTATAACAAATACAAGGATAAAGAGGGACANGTNGTCAGTGCCGAGGTTTANCAGACATGGAAGAAAGAGGCTCTGCTNATCGATGACGAGGGTAATGAGNTNCANNTGCCTAAGACGGAGCAGATACCTACNGANAAGTTCAGAAAGGGTGAGACGGTGAGAGCCGTGGTACTGAAAGTGGATAACGAGAACAATAACCCTCGTATCTTCCTCAGCCGTACCTCTCCACTGTTCCTGGAGCGTCTGCTCGAGGCAGAGGTGCCGGAGGTTGCCGACGGTCTGATAACAATAAAGAAAATCGTTCGTATGCCCGGTGAGAGAGCTAAGGTAGCTGTAGAAAGCTACGATGAGCGTATCGACCCCGTAGGAGCATGCGTGGGAGTAAGAGGTAGCCGTGTACACGGTATCGTAAGAGAGCTGTGTAACGAGAATATCGACGTGGTGAACTATTCTGCCAACACCAAGATATTTATCTCACGTGCGCTCTCTCCAGCCGAGGTAAACAGAGTAGAGTTGGATGAAGAGACGAANCATGCAGAGGTGTTCCTGAACCCAGACCAGGTATCNNTGGCCATCGGTCGTTCAGGACTGAACATCAAGTTGGCTTGTATGCTTACAGAGTATACCATCGACGTGATACGTGATGTTCCGGAAGCAGAAAATGAGATGGATGAGGACGTTATGCTCGATGACTTCTCAGATGAGATAGATCAGTGGGTTATCGACGCCATCAAGTCTATCGGTCTGCAGACAGCTAAGGAAGTGATAAACGCTCCTTATCAGATGCTCGTAGAGAAGGCCGACCTCGAAGAGGAGACGGTGGATAACGTGCTACGTATCCTGAAGGCAGAGTTTGAGAATGATTATAATCAAGAGAAATAGGAGGTGTGAATGAGTATAAGACTAAATCAAGCATTAAGGGAACTCAATATCGGTTTGAATACGGCGGTGGAATACCTTCGTAAGAANAACCTTGCCTCCGAAGGAGAAGAGATAACGCAGAACACNAAACTTACCGACGAACAGTATGAGGCTCTTACTACGGGCTTCAAAGACGATAAGGCGGTGCATACTACTGCGGGCTCTATCTTGATGAAGAAGGTTAAGGAGAAAGAGAAAAAGAAAAACGAAGAGAAACGTAATAAGGAAGCGAAAGAAGAAGCTCCTGCATCAACCGCTACCATACACAAACCTGTGGTATTGGGAAAGATAGACCTTGATGATAAGAAGAAGGAACCGGCTAAAGAGGCTCCNAAACCTGTAGAGACTCCTAAGCCTGCAGAGGAACCTGTAAAGGCAGCAGAACCCGTAAAGGCAGCAGAACCCGTGGAGGCTCCTAAACCTGTGGCAGAGACTCCTGCAGCAGAAAAGGAGGAGAAACCACAAGAGGTGGTAGAGGACAGACCTGCAGCAGTAACTGANGAAAAAGTTAACGCTGCTGCGGAGGAGAAGAAGACAGAGACTAACACCGTTGAGACGGCAGCTCCTAAGACTGTGGGCGGTTTGAACGTGTTAGGAAAGATAGACCTCGACTCGATGAATCAGAGTACTCGTCCTAGGAAAAAGACTAAGGAGGAGAAGAAGAAAGAGCGTGAGGCAAAGATGCAACAGGGAGCGCAGCAGAATGCTGAGCGCAGGAAGCGTCAGAGAATAAACAAAGAGAAGGTTGATATCGATGCCGCACTGAGTCAGGGAAAAGATCAGTCGAGCAACAAGAAGAAGAAAAAGAAGAAACCACANCGTCAGTTGGAGGTTAACGAGGAGGATGTAGCTCGTCAGGTAAAAGAGACTTTGGCTCGTCTTACGAANAAGAACCAAAACAAGAAGGGTGCTAAATATCGTAAGGAGAAACGTGATGCCGTGCATGAACGTATGCAGGAGGAGATGGAGTCGGAGAGAGCAGAGAGCAAAGTGCTCAAGCTGACCGAATTCGTTACTGTAAGCGAGCTTGCAACGATGATGAACGTACAGGTGAACCAGGTTATCGGTACCTGTATGAACCTGGGTATCATGGTGTCTATCAACCAACGACTGGATGCGGAGACGATCAATATCGTGGCCGATGAGTTCGGTTTTAAGACGGAATATGTCAGTGCCGAGGTTTCTGAGGCTGTGAGCGAGGTAGAGGATGATGAGAACGACCTGATACCACGTGCTCCTATCGTTACGGTGATGGGACATGTCGATCATGGTAAGACATCGCTCCTCGACTATATCCGTAAGACTAACGTCATCGCCGGNGAGGCCGGTGGTATCACACAGCATATCGGTGCATACAACGTGAAACTGGAAGACGGTCGTCGTATCACGTTCCTCGATACTCCTGGTCACGAGGCGTTTACAGCCATGCGTGCCCGTGGTACACAGGTGACGGATATCGCGATCATCATCATCGCTGCCGACGACTCCGTGATGCCTACCACTCGTGAGGCTATATCACACGCNCAGGCNGCCAACGTNCCGATGGTGTTTGCTATCAACAAGATAGATAAACCGGGTGCTAATCCCGATAAGATACGTGAGGACCTTGCCAATATGAACCTGCTNGTGGAAGAGTGGGGCGGTAAGTACCAGTGTCAGGAGATATCTGCCAAGAAGGGTATCGGTGTGAAAGAGCTGATGGAGAAAGTGCTCCTGGAGGCTGAGATGCTGGAACTGAAGGCNAANCCTAACCGTAAGGCGACGGGAAGTATCATCGAGTCATCGCTCGACAAGGGTCGTGGTTATGTCAGCACGGTGCTCGTGTCTAACGGTACCCTGCGTACGGGTGATATCGTCATCGCAGGTACGTCGTACGGTCGTATCAAGGCGATGTTCAACGAACGTAACCANCGNATCGACGAGGCTAAACCGGCAGAGCCCGCAATCATCCTCGGTCTTAACGGTGCTCCACAGGCCGGTGATCAGTTCCACGTGATGGATACTGAGCAGGAGGCACGTGAGATAGCCAACAAACGACAGCAGTTGCAACGTGANCAGGGCTTNCGTACACAGACACGTCTTACCCTCGAAGAGATCGGTCATCGTATCGCNTTGGGTGAGTTTAAGGAGCTTAACATCGTGGTTAAGGCCGATACCGACGGTTCTGTGGAGGCTCTGAGCGACTCGTTCATCAAACTGTCTACAGAGAAGATACAGGTCAACGTGATATACAAGGCGGTGGGTCAGATCAGCGAGAACGATGTTACGCTGGCCTCGGCTTCCGACGCCCTCGTGATAGGTTTCCAGGTACGTCCGTCTGCTGCAGCNCGAAAACTGGCTGAGCAGGAGGGTGTGGAGATCAATACCTACTCTGTCATCTACGACGCTATAGACGATGTGAAGTCGGCTATGGAGGGTATGCTCGACAAGGTGAAGAAAGAGGTACCTACAGGTGAGNTAGAGGTACGCGAGGTATATAAGATATCCAAGGTCGGAACGGTGGCAGGTGCCTTCGTCACAAGCGGTAAGGTACACCGNAGCGANANGGTTCACCTGATACGTGACGGTATCGTGGTACACACGGGTGATATCAACGCCCTGAAACGATTCAAGGATGACGTGAAAGAGGTGGCAGCCAACTTCGAATGTGGTCTGTCATTGGTTAACTTCAACGATATACANGTGGGTGATATCATAGAGACCTTCACCGAGGTTGAGGTTAAGCAGAAACTGGAATAATATGTCAGAAAAGGATAATGAGTTTGTCAGGAAGGTGGCCGAACAGAAATATGAGTTCGGCTTCACCACTGACGTTCATACCGAAATAATAGATAAAGGTCTCTCCGAGGATGTGGTGAGACTGATNTCTGCCAAGAAGAANGAACCGGANTGGCTNNTNGAGTTTCGACTGAAAGCATTTAGGTTTTGGACGAAACAGAAACAGCCGTCGTGGGGCCATGTGCATCTTCCTGACATCGANTATCAGGCGATATCGTATTATGCCGACCCGATGGCAAAGAAACCCGAGGGGAAGAAGGAGATAGACCCCGAACTGGAGAAGACGTTCGATAAACTCGGTATACCTCTCGAAGANCGCCTGGCACTCAGTGGTACGGCCGTAGATGCCATAATGGACTCGGTATCGGTGAAGACGACGTTCAAGGAACAGTTGGCGGAGAAAGGTATCATCTTCTGTTCTATCGGTGAGGCGGTGCAGACACATCCCGACCTGGTGCGACAGTATCTAGGTACGGTGGTGCCATACGCGGATAATTTCTATGCAGCGCTCAACTCAGCGGTATTCAGCGACGGTTCTTTCGTGTATATACCCAAGGGTGTTCGTTGTCCGATGGAGCTGAGCAGCTATTTCCGTATCAACGCCCGTAACACGGGACAGTTTGAACGAACGCTGATCGTTGCCGATGATGACTCGTACGTGAGCTATCTGGAGGGCTGTACGGCCCCTATGCGTGACGAGAATCAGTTGCACGCAGCTATCGTGGAGATAGTGGTGATGGACAATGCGGAGGTGAAATACTCCACCGTACAGAACTGGTACCCCGGCGATGAGAACGGTAAGGGCGGTGTGCTCAACCTGGTGACGAAGCGTGGAGATCTGCGCGGTGTCAACTCCAAACTGTCGTGGACACAGGTGGAGACGGGTTCGGCGATAACATGGAAATATCCGTCTTGCGTACTGCGTGGCGACAACTCACAGGCTGAGTTCTATTCCGTGGCGGTGACGAACAACTACCAGGAGGCCGACACGGGTACGAAGATGATACATATCGGTAAGAACACAAAATCTACTATAATATCAAAGGGTATCAGTGCGGGACATAGCCAGAACTCCTATCGAGGATTGGTGAAAGCCACACGTAACGCTGATAACGCCCGTAACTATTCGTCATGCGACTCGCTGTTGTTAGGAAGCAACTGCGGTGCACATACCTTCCCGTATATGGACATACATAACTCCTCGGCGGTGGTGGAGCATGAGGCTACGACGAGTAAAATTAGTGAAGACCAACTGCTGTACTGTAATCAGCGCGGTATACCGACGGAACAGGCGGTAGGACTGATTGTTAACGGTTATGCAAAAGAGGTGCTGCAGAAACTGCCTATGGAGTTTGCTGTGGAGGCACAGAAACTGCTTAGCGTCAGTCTGGAAGGAACAGTAGGATAAAAGAACGATTATGTTAGAAGTAAGAAATCTACACGCTAAGATAGGCGATAAAGAAATACTGAGAGGTATCAACCTTACTATAGGTGACGGTGAGACACATGCCATCATGGGTCCTAACGGATCGGGCAAGTCTACACTCTCAGCAGTGCTCGTGGGTAATCCTCTGTATGAAGTGACAGAGGGTGAGGCTATCTTCAACGGGAAAAATCTATTGGAAATGAAGCCGGAGGAAAGGGCTTGCGAGGGATTGTTCCTCTCTTTCCAATATCCCGTTGAGATACCCGGAGTATCGATGACGAATTTCCTGAAGGCTGCGGTAAACGAGAAACGGAAATACCACGGTCTGCCCGAACTGAAAGCTGCCGAATTCATCAAACTGATGAACGAGAAAAGGAAGATAGTGGAAATGGATTCTAAGTTCACACGTCGTTCGGTAAACGAAGGCTTCAGCGGTGGTGAGAAGAAACGTAACGAGATATTCCAGATGGCCATGCTCGAACCGACGTTGGCTATTCTCGATGAAACGGACTCGGGTCTCGACGTGGATGCTATGCGTATCGTGGCCGACGGTGTAAACAAACTGCAGACACCCGAGACGAGTCGTATCGTCATCACACACTACGACCGTCTGTTGGAGATGATCCGTCCCGACGTGGTACATGTGCTCTACAAAGGACGTATCGTAAAGACCGCAGGAGCGGAGTTGGCCAAGACGATACAAGAGAAAGGTTACGAGTGGATACGCGAGGAGGAAGAGGAATAACATGGGAAGCGATAAACAATATATCGATCTGTATAACGAGGCCAGAGACGTGATCTTCAGTCATAGCAGCAGTGTGATGAACGCTGTGCGCGAGGAGGCGAAGGAGGCGCTCGTAAGCAACGGACTGCCTTCGATGAAGGTGGAGAGATATAAGTATACAGATATCCAGAAACTCTTTGAACCCAACTACGGGGTGAACCTCAACAGACTAGAGATACCGATCAACCCGTATGATGCTTTCAAATGTGATGTGCCCAACCTCAGTACGTCACTCTATTTCGTGGTAAACGATCAATTCTATGATAAGTCACTTCCTAAGGTGCAACTGCCCGAAGGAATGGTGGTAGATTCACTGAGAAAAGCATCAGAAAAATACGATTTCATCGAGAAATACTACGGAAAAATCGCGGATTCATCGAAAGATGGTATTACGGCACTTAACACCATGTTGGCACAGGATGGACTGTTCATCTATGTGCCCAAGAACGTGAAGGTAGACCGTGCGATACAGATAGTAAATATATTGAGGTCTGACGTAGACCTGATGGTAAACCGTCGAGTGCTGATTGTCGTGGAGGAAGGAGCAGAAGTGAAACTGCTCTTCTGTGACGATTCTGCCGACGACCGTAACTTCTTAGGTACACAGGTCATCGAGGCCTTTGTGGGTGATAACGCATCGCTCGACCTCTATTGCTTGGAGGAGACACACATCAAGAATGTTCGTCTGAGCAACCTCTACATACATCAAAACAGAGACAGTAGGGTAAGACATAATATCATTACGTTGCATAACGGAGTGACACGCAACCGTACCGACCTGACGTTTGAGGGTGAGGGAGCCGAATGTTGGCTCAACGGCGCCGTTATAGCGGATAAACACCAACATGTGGACAACAACACGCTGATAGACCATAAGGTGGGCAACTGTACCAGTCATGAGTTGTACAAATACGTGGTTGACAACAACGCCACAGGAGCCTTCGCAGGTCGGATTCTCGTGCGTAAGGATGCACAGAAGACCGTCAGCGAGGAGGTGAACCAGAACCTCTGTGTTACCGACGAGGCACGTATGTTTACCCAACCGATGTTGGAGATATATGCCGACGACGTGAAATGTTCGCACGGCAGTACCGTAGGACAGCTCAACGACCAGGCACTGTTTTACATGCGACAGAGAGGAATCAGTCTCGATGAGGCTAAACTGCTGTTGCAACAAGCTTTTATCAATGAAGTCGTGGACAACATCCATTTGGAGCCGTTGCGCGACCGTCTGCGTTTCCTCGTAGAGAAACGTTTCCGGGGTGAACTGAACAAATGCTCGGGCTGTAAGGCGTGTCAATAACGATGTTTTTAACTAATACTGAATACAGATGGCACTAGATATAGAATCCATACGTTCCAAATTCCCGATACTCTCTCGTACGGTATATAACAAACCGTTGGTATACTTGGATAATGCGGCCACGACACAGAAACCGTTGCAGGTGCTTGACGTGATGAGGGAGGAATATCTCAACGCCAATGCCAACGTGCATCGTGGTGTTCATTACCTGTCGCAACGGGCTACCGACCTGCATGAGGCAGCGCGCGAGAAAGTAAGAGCGTTTATCAATGCCGACAAGACGGAAGAGATAATTTTTACACGAGGTACTACAGAGGGCATCAACTTGGTATGTTCATCGTTCTGTGATGAGTTTATGCAGGAGGGTGACGAGGTTATAGTGAGCGTTATGGAACATCACTCCAACATCGTACCGTGGCAGTTGCAGGCAGCAAAGAAAGGAATAGCCATAAGGGTGATACCTATCGATGATGACGGTAATATCCTCATGGATGAATATAAGAAACTCTTTACCGAGAAGACTAAGATAGTAAGCATCGCCCACGTAAGCAACGTTTTAGGCACCATAAATCCCGTTAAAGAGATTATTTCCATCGCCCACGAGCATAATGTGCCTGTGTTGGTAGACGGCGCTCAGAGCGCCCCGCATACGCTCATAGATGTAAAGGATATGGACTGTGACTTCTTTACTTTCAGTGGACATAAGATGTACGGTCCTACGGGTATCGGTGTGCTTTACGGCAAGGAAGAGTGGTTAGACAGGATGCCACCGTATCAGGGTGGGGGTGAGATGATAGAGAGTGTGAGTTTTGAGAAGACCACCTTCGAGCATCTGCCGTTTAAGTTTGAGGCAGGTACCCCCGATTACGTCGCTTCCAACGGCCTTGCAGCAGCTATAGACTTTATGAATGAGCTTGGTATCGAGAATATCATGCGTCATGAAGAGGAACTTACGGACTATACCATGCGTCGTTTGAGCGAGATAGACGGTATGCGTATCTTCGGTAAGGCGAAACATAAAGATGCCGTAGTAAGCTTCTTGGTAGGCGATATCCATCATCTTGACATGGGCACCCTCCTCGACCGTTTAGGCATCGCCGTCCGCACGGGACACCACTGTGCACAACCCCTGATGATTCGGTTGGGAATACAAGGTACCGTAAGAGCCTCCTTCGCAGTGTATAATACGAAAGAAGAAATTGATGCGCTCGCAGAAGGAATCGAAAGAACATCGCAAATGTTCTAATTTAATTGATAATTGATAATTGATAATGGATAATTAGAAAAGCCGTTCCGGCTTTTTGGTTAATAATAATTTGAGGATATTGCTGCGAAGCAGCATAACTATCAACGACCGACGAGCCAAATGAGCAGACCAAGCTTGCTTGGTGTCTGTCATGGCGAGGAC
>Ga0065708_1014854_pt1 | contig 12089 bp, 6 predicted proteins | sample Hoacrofraction12_2_FD_59095 | JGI IMG/M metagenome (GOLD analysis project Ga0065708, IMG submission 59095) | Hoatzin crop microbial communities from Cojedes, Venezuela, sample from fiber fraction 12 v1 | ecosystem: Host-associated > Birds > Digestive system > Esophagus > Crop | place: Venezuela... | reverse complement strand
TTGAACTTACTTCAGTATTTAAGTGATAATTTTCTGGAAATCACGTCGTTACTATACGTTGACAATCAGAAATTAAATGATACTTTTAGCGACCTACCAATCCATCTCTTTAAGGGAAAAGATTACATCATTGAGACGATGGAAGAATTGACATTTAAGGTAGGTGCAAAGAGTTTTTATCAGACCAATACACAACAAGCATATCGACTTTATAGTGTAGTTCGAGAATTGGCAAACTTGTCGGGCGAAGAATTGGTTTACGACCTCTATACTGGCACTGGAACGATTGCCAATTTTGTTGCAAAGAAATCGAAAAAAAGTCGTAGGCATCGAGTACGTTCCCGAAGCAATCGAAGATGCTAAAGAAAACAGTTTGCGTAACCATATCAACAACACCTTATTTTATGCAGGTGATATGAAAGACATTCTCAACGATGATTTCATCGAAAAGCATGGTAAACCAGACGTCATCATCACCGATCCACCTCGCGCTGGCATGCATCCAGATGTTGTTCAAACGATTCTAAAAGCCGCTCCCAAACGCATTGTTTACGTAAGTTGTAACCCTGCAACGCAGGCACGTGATTTGGCTGTTCTAACAAGTGAATACACCATCGAAACAGTGCAACCAGTTGATATGTTTCCGCATACGCCACACGTAGAGAACGTGGTTTCATTGAGCAGAAATGACATTTTTTAAAAATTTTTACATAATTTTCTAATATTTATTATTTTTTCTTATCTTTGCCTCGTTTAAGAAGATATTTTTTACACTCACTATGAAAAAATTGATCCTTTCGCTCACCATGCTCGTTGCATTGACTGCTGGTGTTAGCGCACAAGAAAAAGAAAAAAAAGAGAAAAAAATCACACTTCCAGCTTGGGTGAATAATCTTAAACTTTCAGGATTTGCGATGACGCAATATCAATATTCATCACAAGAAGGAGCTAAATCAAACACATTTAATCTGCGAATGCTGCGTCTGTCGCTTGATGGTAGAATCCTAAACGATTTCTATTGGAAAGCACAGATACAGTTTAACGGCAATACCTCAACGCTCGGCAACAGTCCGAGAGTTGTCGATCTTTTTGCTGAATGGCAAAAATATGATTTTTTCCGCGTAAAAATTGGACAATTCAAACGACCATTTACGTTTGAAAACCCTATGAATCCAATCGATCAAGGCTTTATGGGTTACGCGCAAAACGTTAGCAAACTGGCAGGTTTCTCTGATCGTGCAGGATCGCATGCTTCGAACGGTAGAGACATTGGTTTGCAATTCCAAGGCGACTTCCTCAAAAATAACAACGGACGTTACCTCCTCCACTATCAGATTGGCGTTTTCAACGGGCAAGGAATCAATGTCAAAGACGTTGACCAGCGCAAAAATATCATTGGAGGCGTTTGGGTAATGCCTATAGCTGGCATGCGCCTTGGTGTATTTGGTTTCGAAGGTTCTTACGCTCGCAAGGGTACTTGGACAGACGAAGTTACTGGCGAAGCAAAAAGTGGTGTTCGTAGTTTGCCACAGCATCGTTACGCATTCAGTGCAGAATATGTAGTCAACGATTGGACTTTCCGTTCTGAATACATCCATTCTACAGGAGAAGCATTTAGCCACGCATTGAGTAATACTAATAAAGAATCTGACGCATACGCAACCGATTGCTCATTGTCAAGCAATGGTAGCAAAGCAGATGGTGTTTACGCTTTAGTGATTGCTCCTATTATTAAAAAGAAACTCCACGCTAAAGCACGCTACGACATGTACCGTCCATCAGGTGACTGGAGCAAAGCAAAGACTCAGTACGAAATTGGTATGGATTACGAGTTCCATAAGAATTTCGAAATTAGTGGAGAATATGCGTTTATCAACGATAGAAGTCTTGATAAGCACAACTACAGCATGATTGATGTTGAAGTCTCATTCCGTTTCTAAATCTAATACCTTATTAATTAATCAATAATCTTAATTATCATGAACATTCCAATTGTATTTTGGCTCGTGCCTCTGGCAAGTATTGTTGCCCTCGTCATGGCATGGATTTTCTTTCGTCAAATGATCAAAGCCGATGAAGGTACCCCACGCATGCGAGAAATTGCAGAATATGTCAGAAAAGGTGCTATGGCCTACCTGAAACAACAGTACAAAGTTGTTCTCATCGTGTTCATCGTTCTCGCCATTATCTTTGCATTCATGGCGTACGTACTCAAAGCTCAGAACCCATGGGTTCCATTCGCATTCCTCACTGGCGGTTTCTTCTCAGGACTCGCTGGATTCTTCGGAATGAAAACTGCGACTTACGCATCTGGTCGTACCGCAAACGCTGCACGTAAAAGTCTCGATGGTGGATTGAAAATCGCTTTCCGATCGGGTGCTGTTATGGGTCTCGTTGTTGTAGGACTCGGTTTGCTCGACATCGCTCTCTGGTTCATCATCCTGAATTATTTCTATCACGGAACACAAGCAGCTTTGATTACAATCACAACAACCATGCTGACCTTCGGTATGGGTGCATCAACTCAGGCACTTTTCGCTCGCGTTGGTGGTGGTATCTATACGAAAGCAGCAGATGTTGGTGCAGATATCGTAGGTAAAGTTGAAGCTGACATCCCTGAAGATGACCCACGTAACCCTGCAACTATCGCAGATAACGTTGGCGACAACGTTGGTGACGTTGCTGGTATGGGTGCCGACCTCTACGAAAGTTATTGCGGTTCAATCCTTTCAACAGCTGCGCTTGGCGCAACCGCATTCGCAATGAATGGCGAAATGCAACTTAAAGCTGTCATCGCACCTATGATCATTGCTGCCGTAGGTATTTTCTTGAGCATCTTCGGTATTTTCCTTGTACGCACAAAAGAAGGCGCTACAATGAAGAACCTACTCCACTCACTTTCATTGGGTACAAACGTTAGCGCAATTCTTATCGCTATCGCTACATTCATCATTCTTTATTTGCTCGGAATCGAAAACTGGCTCGGCCTTTCATTCTCAGTCATCAGCGGTTTGGCAGCTGGTGTGATTATTGGACAAGCAACAGAATATTATACCTCACATAGCTACAAACCAACTCAGAAGATTTCTGAAGCTGGATTGACTGGTTCTGCTACTGTAATTATTAAAGGTATCGGTACTGGAATGATTTCTACTTGCATCCCAGTGATTACCATTTCTGTCGCAATCATGCTCAGTTATCTCTGCGCTAACCACTTCGACCTCTCAATGAGTGCCGAAAGTATTTCACATGGTCTTTATGGTATAGGTATCGCTGCTGTAGGTATGTTGTCAACACTTGGCATCACGCTTGCAACGGATGCTTATGGACCTATCGCAGACAACGCTGGTGGTAATGCAGAAATGAGTCAGTTGGGCGAAGAAGTACGTCATCGTACTGACGCTCTCGATGCATTAGGAAATACAACAGCTGCTACAGGTAAAGGCTTTGCAATCGGTTCTGCTGCATTGACAGCTCTCGCACTGCTTGCTTCATACGTAGAAGAAGTAAAAATCGCGATGGCGCGTGCCGTTGAAGATGGTAAAACATACATCAGCGCTGCTGGAAACGTATTCGACCCAAGCAATGCAACCATTCCTGATTTCATGGAGTTCTTCCAAGTTAACTTGATGAACCCGAAAGTACTCATCGGTGCATTCATTGGCGCTATGGCAGCATTCCTTTTCTGCGGTTTGACAATGGAAGCCGTTGGTCGTGCAGCACAAAAGATGGTTGTCGAAGTACGTCGTCAATTTAAAACCATTGCAGGCATTCTCGAAGGTACAGGAACACCTGACTATAGCCGTTGCGTAGAAATCTCAACACGTGCAGCACAGCACGAAATGATTGTTCCAGCATTCTTGGCTATTCTCATTCCAATCATCGTTGGCGTTCTGCTCGGCGTAGCTGGCGTACTTGGTCTGCTCGTTGGTGGACTTGCTGCTGGATTTACATTGGCTATTTTCATGGCTAATGCTGGTGGCGCTTGGGATAATGCAAAGAAGAATGTAGAAGAAGGAAACTTCGGTGGCAAAGGTAGCTTCGCACACAAGGCAACTATCGTTGGCGACACCGTTGGCGATCCTTTCAAAGACACAAGCGGTCCAAGTTTGAACATTCTCATCAAACTGATGTCAATGGTCAGCATCGTGATGGCAGGTCTCACTATCCTGTTCATCTAATCTGACGAACATATTATTATAATATAAAGCGCGAGGAATTTTCTCCTCGCGCTTTTTTATGCTATCTCATTTTTCGGTTATCGTACAATCGACATCGGCAAAACATTTTCCCACGTATTAAGAATCTGCAGATGATATCGGTCGGTGTAAACAATGCGCATCGTGCGCCAAGGACTAACGTCGGTTGGACTAATTGATAGCGCTACGTGTCCCATCGTGCTACGTAGATTCAGTTCAACGCAGGGATGCAACCGTAAACCATCGTCTTGCACCACAATCATCATATCAACGCCCAACGGACCAACGTAATCGGCAAGCGAACCATTGAGTTGTTCTATGATTTTATCTTTTGCCAAATCTAACAAATCGTTCGGCACATATTTTTCTAATAAAACACGTTTCTCGCTTTCGGTCGCCAATAAATTACCTACGTAAGCGCTCTTGTCGGTCTTAAAGACTGACAATCCGCGATACGCGATTCCGTCTGGTGTTGCATCGAATTCCATCGCGAAATCAACGACTTTTCGATAGAATGGTTCTACTATCAATCCACCTTGCGCTGTCATCACATTGCGAATCCAACCAATTTGCTGTGGCGTCAACGTTGAAACGTATCGCACTCCTCGCCCACTGCTGCTCCATGGCGATTTCAGAACAAAACAGACTGTACTGTCTTGCGCATTTTCCTGTAGAAATTCGATAAGATCGCTTTGCTTTGACGCGTCAAACCAACGTGATTCGCCCACAAAACGCTTATCTGCTGCGACTAAATGGGGCAACAACGATTCTGCCGACCATCGACGACTACTCTTGTCGCGCCATATAGCCAACTGTTCCTTCGTAGGCAGCAACGCATCTCGCACGCCTGCTTGTCGCAATTCATGACAAACAAGCAAATCCCAACCCCAAACAGCAACATCGGTCACGTCGTTGCGCCATTCGTTTGCTGAACTAAGCGTCACGAATCGCACGTCAGGCTTATGAACGCGCAATTTACCAATGGCACGCTGCGCTGCCTGAACGTCATCCACAACAACCGCATCGCCATCTTCTGCCCACAGCGCTGGAATCCAACCCAAATCGCTGCGCAGTTGCCTGCCCGCGTGCGGTGGCGTAAAGCGTTCACTATTTGCTGCCAACGCAATATCGTGCTCGGGATTAAAAATATGCAATCTCATCAAGCGCAAAAATACGACAAAAAATTGAATCAAGACAATATTTCACAAAAACGACAACGTTTTTGCCTATCTATAATTATATAAAGGTACGCGCGTGCGCGCGAAAAGACACAAAAAAAGCTGCTCGGACATATCACATGGGCGAACAGCTTAGAAAATAATGAAGTTTAAAATAGTGTTTTAATTTTCTGTGCGAAATATTTTAACACGTTATGAAATTATTACATTGTTCTATTCGATTAGTCTTACTCCTCCCAGATATTGCCCCAGATATTGCCTGGAAGAGAGGGTTTTGCGCCTTTCGTGTCGTCATCATCGCCGTCCACGATGGGCTTGGCGGGCTGATCGGGATCACTTGGTTCAACGTTACCTTTCTCCGACGTGACCACCGTCATAATTTTTTCCACTCGAATGGTTTGGACGACTGGCTGAATATAGAGTTTCTTCTTCATTTTGTTTCCTTTCTTTCAACGTTGTTTCAAGTCTTATTTCACTAGTATCTTCTTTCCGTTGTGGATGTAGATGCCTTTCTGAGTCGGGCGAGCCACGCGCACACCTTGCAGCGTGTAGAAGGGTTCGCTGTCGAGCGTGGTCGTTTCGACGGCGTTAATGCCAGTAGCATCGCCGAAGAATCCGAATCCAAGAATGTATTCTTTCGCATAGTTGGTTGTGCTGCCTGTGGTTGAGGTCAGCTCCTCTACGCGGTTGTAATCGGCGGCTTCGTCGAAGGTGTTGTACTGGGTTGAACCTAGTTCGGCGCCCGTCAGACGCAAGTAGCTGCGCTCGGTGTAGCTCTTGCCGTCCTTCGAACGCTGGAAGAGCACGCTGTAGTTGCCTGATTCGCCTTCCTTGAACGAGAATAAATAGCTGCGATAAGCCACTTCGTCGCCGATCTTCCATTCGCTTTCTGTCTTTGTCTTGCCGCCGTCGGCAGTCTCGGTGAAGTAGATCTGGCGATTATCGTCTGTGTTCAGATAGATAGGCACCAGTTTGTTGGCATCGTCGCTATATGCTTCGTCCAACTTCTCCACATAGACGCGAGCACGGATGTCGCTCTTGGCGGTTCCGGTGCCCGAATAGTTGGCGTTGTCCGAATTCATCAGCAGCACACCCGTCTTGGCCGGCACGTAATCAAGGTTATTGTCCAGCGTAACGGTATTCGATTTTGTCTTGTATTTTACCGTATAGACGGTCGGAACCGACGTTTCGGTGAACTGCATTGGGTAGTTATTTGCCCACGCTGCCCAACTAGCACCCACGCCTTGCTTGGTTGTCATGCGGATGGGGCGGTCGTAGGTGTAGAACCATTCGCCGCTGTGGGCATCATTCTTGTCGAACTTGCTGTTGAACGAAGCCGGATAGAGACGAACCTCGCAAGTGTAAGTATCGTAGGTTCCGGCCTTGCGTGAGGGCAACGTGAAGGTGCATTTCGTAATATCTGCAGTGGCCGACTCCTTCACGTGGTTCATGAACGGCGTATCGCGATACTCCACGGTCGGTGCCATTTCGCCATCGGCGGCAGGCACATCGTCGTCTTCGCCGTAATACTTCACCGGGTTACTGTTCTTAACTTCGTAGAAATAGAAGGTCTTGCCGGGTGTCATCGTGACGTTGGCAGAATAATATTTGCCCTTGTTATCGTACGTCATCTCTTTGGGTGAACCATCTACTGCGTCACCGGCGATGTACATGCCATTCACGAAGTAGATGCAATAGGTGGAGGTCGTCACGTTGAGACGCAGGATGTAATAGTTTGCCTTCTGCTGGTTTTCGTTCAAGATCGGGTTCACTGCCATGTTTTGGTTCTGATCACCGTTCTGATTTACGTCGTAATAGTAACTGAACAGTGTGCTTTCCATTGCGTCGCAGTCGCGGTTGTCGTGTATCTCGGGACGATAGACCTTGTCCCAATCGGTCGTGGCGCCTGTCCAATTCGCTTTATCGGTTCCGTTCACGAATCCAAAGAAGATATCGCTAAAGCCGGCTGAGGGTTGGGGCACGACAACCTGATAGACGGTGCTGTCATTATAAGTAATTTTGTCCATCTTCTTGGCATAGTCGATATTCCAGCTGCCTTTGGCATCTACTTCGCCGTTCTCATCGAAGTTGCCAACCACATACCAACCGTTCGCATCGTCGGTAATGCTCGACTTATTCTTCCAGAACTGCACGCTCGGCGCCGTGCCATACTCAAACTTGTAGCGGTTGTAGCCCGTCCAAGCCTTGTTAGAAAGCTGGAACGTGTAAGAAACGCCATCGTTGGTGAACGAGAAGCAATTCGTGGTGTAATTAGATCCATTACAATTGTCGTACGATTCCCACTCTACGCGGTCAAATCCCTTGTAGTTGCTGCCGCTGGAATTGGGCATGTTGTAAATCGAAGTGGACCAAGTAGGACGGTATTCCGTTCCATTATTGTCTTTGATGTACCAATAATAGGTAGTGGCTTTGCCTACTTTCTCTTCAATAAAGTCCTTCTTTACGCCCAATTGGAAGCGATAGTCATCGGCTGTGTGGGTCAAATCGTCGGCATCCGATCGATAGAGCGCAGCAAGCATCGGCAGTTCGACTTTCTCGGCGAAGTCTTTTGTGGTTGAAATAACGACCGAGGCTGATGCCAAAGAGGTAGGCGCAGGATCTTCCTTGTATCGCAGTGAATACGAGGATTTGTCTCCACTTTCCGTATAAGCATTTGCATCCAAAACCAGAATGTAGGTCTTTCCAGCTGTAACAGTTATCTTCCAACCGTTGTTGGAAGTCCAATAACACTGCTGCGGACTTGTGGTTAGATTCGCTCCGTTGCTTGTGGCGCCAAGTCCGTTGCTATACCATCCATTGGATGCTTTTCCAAGAATACGCAGGTAATAATCTCCCGTAGTAGTCGGTGTCCAGGACCAAGTATAAATGTTAGATCCATCAAAGGTCATCTTGGCAGCATCACCCAAAGTACCAGAATCCCAAGAGGTCATGTCGCCTTGCACATAAAAGTCGTCAGCAAGACTGGCCATCGGCAGGGTGAGCACTGCAATTAATACAATAAGAATTCTTTTCATTACAATTGTTATTTTAGGTTATTGTTTCCTTGTTTAGGCTTTTATTGGCAACGGGGGTCGAGTCGAGACGAGACCGCAAACAGTTTAGAAAATAATGAAGTTTTGTTTTCGAATAAAAAATAATGGTTGTGAATTACCTTTTTCGGGCATTCGGATGCAAATGTCAGTTATAAAAATGAGACAAATGCAAATTTTTGTAATAAAAAAAAAAAAACGTTAACGGTTTTTAATTCATTGATTTTTTGTCAAAAAATGGGCGAAATCGGTGTGAATTTGTTGTGGAATACGATGGAAAAGGTTACAAAAAATAGTCGATCTGGTATGACCGACTATTTTCGTTGATGCATCTGAAAAAATAAAGATAGGCAACTACGCGCGCACGCGTAATATATAATAAGGTGTAAAACAGGAAACAAAAACGGAAACGTGCAGAATATGATTTTAAGAAAACTTTACAAAATTTAACTACGCTTTTTGGCGAAATTTTAACACTTGATTTAACATTCGTTTGCACTTGAGCGGGTGATTTCTAATGCACAAATTTTTGGTGTTTTTCAATGAATTTTTGTCGCAACTCAACGCGCGAAATGTTAAAATGATAGATTTATGCAAAAAATATACGCATTTTTAACATTTTTCCGCGTAAAACAGCCAATTTTTGAACGTCAATTTTCGGAAAAATGCATTTGTTAAAAAAGTTAAATGATATAAGATAAAAAATTATCTCACGTGAGATAGATTTCTAAAGCGCCCATTTACGACTCGTAAACCGCCTTTTTGCATCCGTAGTCCACATCAAAGGGCAAAAAAAATCGCAAAAAACGCACTTTTTTTTCACGTAGAATAAAATTTTAACAAATAAAACTTAACATTTTTAACATTCTTTTGCACACCCATTTTAACACTATTTTTTAACACTTTTCGCGTGCACCATTTTTGCGGTTTACTGCTACCCTATTTTTAGACTGCTTTTTCGCTTTCGCGTTTATATATTTTAATAAGGTGGAGCGCACGTTTTGGTGGTTTGTTTTGCGTTTTTTGTAGTCAGAATGTGGTTGTTTCGATTTTTTTAACGTTAGAAAGCGGTTGAAAAGGCGTGATATTATGCTGTTTCTTTTCGTTGTTTTCAAAAATTTTTATACTTTTGCGGTCAATAAGAAACACTATTTTATAAATGCATTTATAACTTTATCTAAACTAATCATGGCTAAAGAAAAGAAATTTATTACCTGTGACGGTAATGAGGCTGCGGCACACGTGAGCTATATGTTTACAGAAGTAGCAGCAATTTATCCTATTACGCCGTCATCTCCGATGGCTGAGCACGTAGATGAATGGGCGGCTCGTGGCAGAAAGAACTTGTTTGGTCAGACTGTAAGCGTTCAGGAAATGCAATCTGAAGGCGGTGCGGCTGGTGCATTGCATGGCTCGCTGCAAGCAGGTGCTTTGACGACGACGTTTACTGCTTCGCAAGGTTTGTTGCTGATGATTCCAAACATGTATAAGATTGCAGGCGAGATGCTTCCATGCGTCTTCGACGTAACTGCACGTACTTTGGCGTCACATTCACTTTGTATTTTTGGCGATCATCAAGATGTGATGGCATGTCGCCAGACTGGTTTTGCAATGTTCTGCTCAGGCAGTGTTCAGGAGGTTATGGATTTGACTGCTGTTCCTCACTTGGCATCGCTGAAGACTTGCATTCCGTTTGTAAACTTCTTTGATGGTTTCCGTACATCACACGAATATCACAAGATTGAGTTGATGGATCAGGAGGATATCGCGAAGTTGGTTGATCCAGCTGACGTGAAACGTTTCCGCGATAGAGCGTTAAGCCCAGAGCGTCCTGTTACGAGAGGAACTGCAGAGAACCCAGAGACATTCTTCACGCACCGCGAAGCTTGCAACGCTGCATACGCACAGGTGCCAGAAGTGGTTGAACATTATTTGGGTGAGATTACAAAGATTACTGGTCGTGAGTATCACTTGTTCTCATATTATGGCGCTGAAGATGCCGATCGCATCATTATTTTGATGGGTTCTGCTTCAGAGGCTTGTCGTGAGGCTATCGACCATCTGAATAAAGAAGGACAAAAAGTGGGTATGATTAGCGTACACTTGTATCGTCCTTTCTCAGTGAAACATCTCCTTGCAGCAGTGCCAAAGACTGTGAAACGTATTGCTGTGCTTGACCGCACTAAGGAACCTGGAGCAGAGGGAGAACCTTTGTATCTCGATGTGAAGAGTGCGTTCTATGACGTAGAAAACAAACCTATCATCGTTGGTGGTCGTTACGGACTGGGTTCAGCCGACACGACTCCTGCTAAGATGATTGCTGTATATAATAACCTTGCTTTGCCAGAACCTAAGAATCACTTTACTGTTGGCATCGTTGACGATGTTACTTTCACGTCTCTGCCTGAGGTAGAAGAGATTGCTATGGGTGGCGAAGGCATGTTCCAAGCTAAATTCTACGGTCTTGGTGCTGACGGAACCGTTGGAGCCAACAAGAATTCAGTGAAAATCATTGGCGATAACACCGATAAATATTGCCAAGCTTACTTCTCATACGACTCGAAGAAGTCTGGTGGTTTCACTTGTTCGCACTTGCGTTTTGGTGATACACCTATTCACTCAACTTATCTCGTAACAACGCCAAACTTTGTTGCATGCCATGTTCAGGCATATCTGCACATGTACGATGTAACTCGTGGTCTTCAGAAGAATGGTACATTCCTTTTGAATACGATTTTCGAAGGCGATGAACTCGTAAAATTCATGCCTAACAAGGTAAAACGTTATTTCGCAGAAAATAATATCACTGTTTACACGATCAATGCAACGAAAATTGCACAAGAGATTGGTCTTGGAAACCGCACGAACACCATTCTGCAGAGCGCATTCTTCCGCATTACGGAAGTAATTCCTGTAGATCTGGCTGTAGAGCAAATGAAGAAATTCATCGTTAAGTCTTATGGCAAGAAGGGTGAAGACGTTGTGAACAAGAACTATCAAGCTGTAGATCGCGGTGGTGAATATAAGAAGCTAACTGTTGATCCTGCATGGGCAAATCTGCCAGATGACGAAGTAAAGACCGACGATGCTCCAGCATTTGTTAAGGAATTGGTTCGCCCAATCAATGCACAAGCAGGCGATTTGTTGAAAGTTTCAGATTTCGTTCGCAACGAAACCGTTGACGGAAGCTGGCAAGCAGGAACTGCTGCATACGAAAAACGTGGCGTTGAAGCTTTCGTACCAGTATGGAACAGTGAAAACTGTATTCAATGTAACAAGTGTGCATTCGTATGTCCTCACGCTGCAATTCGCCCATTCGTTTTGACCGACGAAGAGCTTGAAGGTCTGGACAAGAGTGCAGCAACTATCACGATGAAAGCACCTAAGGCGATGGCAGGAATGCACTTCCGCATCGAAACAAGCGTGCTCGACTGTCTTGGATGCGGCAACTGTGCTGATGTTTGTCCTGGAAATCCAAAACTGGGCAAGGCTCTGACGATGGTTCCATTCAATCCAGACGCAGAAGACATGGTTCAGGAAGCAAAGAACTGGGATTACTTGGTAAAGAACGTTGCTTCAAAACAAGATCTCGTAGATATCAAAGCCAACGCAAAGAACTCTCAGTTTGCCACTCCATTGTTTGAGTTCTCTGGAGCATGCTC
>Ga0065708_1006727_pt1 | contig 12089 bp, 15 predicted proteins | sample Hoacrofraction12_2_FD_59095 | JGI IMG/M metagenome (GOLD analysis project Ga0065708, IMG submission 59095) | Hoatzin crop microbial communities from Cojedes, Venezuela, sample from fiber fraction 12 v1 | ecosystem: Host-associated > Birds > Digestive system > Esophagus > Crop | place: Venezuela... | reverse complement strand
CATGGAATCATTCAGAAAATATGTATAACTTTGTGAAAAATAACGACTAAAACTGCAAACAAAAATCAGGACGGGTCAGTAACCACACTACCGGCGGCAATAACAGTTCCCCTCTTCAATTTTACACCTGACATTATAATAGCTTTTTCTCCTATCCATACATCATCCTCAACAATGATACCTCCTTTTGATGTAGCTTCGTCAACGCCCATGAATTTTGCCTTGAAGGGGTATGTTGATAATTTTAAATAGTCGTGCTCACCTCCTAACATAAACAATACTCCTTCAGCGATGGAGCAAAAATTGCCAATCGATAACCCGACATCTTCTTTTGCATATTGATAGACATTCAACGGGCCATAAGTATAATTACCCACATGCACCTTACTCATATCAAAGAGTCTAGAACTCTTATCAATATATGTATAATTATGTTGATTTCGATTTCTCCATTTTATTGAAAAAATCGACCGGCGAAAATACCAATATACATCCTTTGTAAGAAGAACAAGGCCACTGGTATATAGCACAATTCCAAAGGCACTACCGGCTTAGCATAGTGCAATGAAAGCAGGGCCATCACAGTTGTTATAGTCCAATTCTTACAAGTCGCACTGTTTTCAGACATCTTTTTTATTATACCTTGCAGAATTTCAATGTGTGCAAGCACAGAAGGAGAATCTTTCAGATTACCCTCGCATTTTGTACCTTTCCCCATCATAAATAATATGTTGTATCATTATTAATCGTATAATATTTTCTCTATTTTACTTCATTATATCACCTTCCACACATTACTCCAAGATGCCCCTTCTTCCCCAAAAGCCTTTGCACGTTCTTTGGCTTGTTCCAGTTTTCCGTCTTTCGACATCTGGTCAACCCAATCTATTTTACTAAGAAACGTGGTTGTCTTATCGTAGTTAGATATGAAATTCTTTAGTTCATCTATAACATCCTCCGAGGTTCTGAAATGCTTATTTGTGTTCTTGTAATGTAACAAGAACCAGTACTCTATAGAGGGCATGCTATTACATAGCAAGACCTTGTCATTATTCTTGTAATCTTTCTTCAGTTGGACTAACTTCTTTCGTTCGGAATCATTCCATTGAGTCACATCTGCATCAAATACACAAATAGCATATCCATCATCACTCAACACTTTTTCAATTTTACGACGGATGCTATCAATATCCTCTCTACCAAAGAATCTAGGGCGAATCTTGAACCTATAGCCGAACAACATCATAAGATGAGTAAAATAGTATTTCTCGGTGATGCCTGCTCCGATTATAGTAGGTATTGTGTCCTTTGGTTTTATGGTATTACTCTTTCTTGCCATATTATCCTTTCATTACCGGCCAAGCACCAAAACGGCCATTTCTATAAGCTTTCTGAATTGATGAGATCTTGTTAAGTCCGCTGAACTCGTCAAGGGAGTATAGCGTAGAGATACCAGCCTTATCCTTTTCAACAAACCACACGGAATCCCTTCTTATAAGGTCATCTCCAACAGTATTGAGAAGAGGGTCATAATGAGTAGTCACGAGCAGTTGAGCACGGCTCTCATTCTCAAGGAACTTCTGAATCATGAACTCAACGAGTTCCGGATGGAGGGATGATTCTACTTCATCTATGCTAAGCAGCGCTCCATTCTTTATGGCAGTATAAATCGCGGCCTCGACACCAAGAATTCTCTTGGTTCCACGAGACTGCGCATCAGATCGAAGAATATACTTTTCCTCCCCTTGGGAGTTTGACACCTGATGCTCGAAAACCGACTGAATCTCCGTGTAGCCATGATTATTTTTAAGCATAGACTTGTAATCGTCAGGAACATCTTCATCATTCAACAACGAAGTGATTACTTTATCCGGCAGAGTACGAACCACTTCTTCAGTTTTAATACCAGAGATATTAAAATCTGCCTTGCGAAGAAATTCAAGCATATAGTCCTTAAGATTAGCATCAGAATTCATACTACGCTCAGCATATTCCAATGTCCTTGAAACAGGCCAAATAGGAGGGAGCAAAGCGTTCTTCTGCCAAACACGAACAGCATCAATCTCAGGAATCGACACATTAACCTGACTTTTTGCCACAAAGAGTGATATGTTTGGCAGACACTTAAGGCTTATTTCTTCTTTTGCAGCCGCGCTAAGTTTCACAACGGCGGGATTGAAGGTAATAACAGATTGACCTCCTTCATACTCTCTTAAAAAGATCCTTGTAGGTTGATGCGAAGTATAATATGAAAGTCTTTCGCTTATTACCATCTTGTTGGTAAGTACTAGCTGATACCAATATCTAGTGTCATCAACATAGAACTTAAGTTCAAACTCAGTAGGTTCCGATGGAGAATTTGCATCAAGCAAGAACGGAACGATTCCAATCTCATCACTGCTATCGCTTAGTCTTTGTGACCAAAATTCCGACAAAAATTCAATAGCATTCAAAAGATTGGACTTTCCAGCTGCATTGGGGCCATATATCATAGCAAACCTTAACAACCTTCTACCATCAGGCATCTTTTGCACTTGATATTCATCGTTGGTAGTATCATCCGTTGCTTCAAAGCTAAATGTTACTTCTTCTTTGAATGACTTGAAATTCTTTATTTTTAATTCCTGTATCATAACAACAATTTGTACAGCACAAATATAAATAAAAAAACACATTATTTCATATTCTATTTTGAGATTTGCGCAATTTTGCGCCATTTTCTTAAATAAAATTAGGAGCATAAATGTTTTTTCATAGCGAGCACATCTCCTAAAAGTCACAATATAGCTGGCAGTTTTTATCGTAACCATCCGACAATCCGCGCCTGACATAACGGGTTCCACCTGAAGGGGTATCATCCCCTTTGCCGGTTCGATTGATCTGTTTTGGGTGAATATATTGCTTTGGTCTAACCAATTCCTGTTTTAATCTTAGAGTTTCTGGATCATTCTCAAAATTTTCATCAACCAGTCCTATATCCTGAATTGAGTCGTCCTCTACTTGCAAATCTTCTAGTTCTATAAGACACAGGACGTTATGCTCCTTATACTTATAATTAATAGATTTTAGAAGGCGGCTATCGATTTCGTAATAATGTCCTTCTTGAATTACCCCCCCCCCTAATATTTCTTAAGTAAATCAAGGTATTTCTTGGGCCCCGCTCCCTAGCTATCAAATCGTATTGTGATACAAATTCGGCATATTCATCCTCATGCACAAAATCAAATAAAACATCGCATGAAGAAGCTTTTCGCCTAGAAACTTTTTCCGCGTATAATATCACTTTTCCAATATAACAACTATGATTTTCAATCTAATTCTTTATAAGTGTATAATTTTGAGTAAGGCACAAATCATCTTCAATTTTAAGAAGTAGAATTATGAATAATAAAAGCGACTTACAATAATCCTCTCTCGCATCCGACTCATCCACTATGGCCCCATGAACATATTTATTTCTCAGAGAAAGAGCATTATCAAACTTTTGATTATTCAGATAATAACTAAAATAGTCTCTCTCCGGCTGACTCAGCAAATGTCCATCTTCTCTCAACCACGACATCAGTACATATCGATCTAATATCTTTCTTTCATCTTCATTGTAGTGCCAATATGAAACGACTCTATTCTCATAAATGTCTTTTAGTAACATAATTTCTGTTATGTCGCAGAAACAAATACATCCTTCTTGTACTTTAATTATATTTTTATCAATAAGATACTGAATTTCCGGAGTCTGATACTTTTCAAACGCTGAAAATGGTACCTTATGATGCCTTATCAAATCAAAAAAACTTAGACAATGATACTCTTTGAATCCTTTAGCATAAGAAAGAAGACTTTGATCGGAAAACATTAGATTAAGTATTCCGTTTATCTCATTTTTGTCGCCACATAATTCAAGATACTTAAGATTAAGAGAACTCTTGGATTCAGTTACTAAAATCCCCTTCTCCATTCTAAGCAAATCAAAATCTATTTTACCACTTTCTGCAAACTGATTATATTCTCTCACTACAGAGTCAAATTCGGGGAGTAAGATTCTATTTTTCTCAGTATAAGATAAGGTATCAGAGGTTTGTATTTTCAATGTATGGCTTGAATAATTATACCTTTTTCTAAGGAACGCATTGTAAAACAATTCTATTGAATGCTCTAAACTTAATCCTTTAGTTTGCAGAAAGTTATTGCAACACTTTAACTGTAACAATGCCAAATATTCTTTACCTATAAATGATGAGGATAAATTATAATTGTCAATACCAGAGATAAGCATTTGCTCAAAAAAACCTGTTTCAGATTTCCCGGCAATAAGATTTATGATACCCTTGTAAAAATAATCAAATAGAGCAGAGATTCTTTTTATTAGAATAGTTTCATCACCAGAAATAATATAATCACCATTATATTCATATACATAGGTTATATAATACTTATCCTTCGTAGTATATAATGACTTATCTGTCACATCATTGGTTATTCTCACATCTAACCTTCTTGAAGTTGTTATTATCTTATAATCTGCGAGTAATGATTTATCCTCCAAGCGCCTTTTTGCCGCCAATTTCAACTTAGGGGATAATTTTAGTTTCGTCGATTTTGCGATCAAACTCAGATAATTCAGATTCGGATCTCTTGAAGTCACATATTCAGTAAATATTGCTTCCATATCTAAATCCGGGAAGTATAGAGGTCTTGAGTACGTGTTCTTTTTTACTAAATATTCATTTGTAATAAGTTCAGCGGTGTAAGGATAAGATCTGAGGTAAGTGGATATAAAATTCTTATGTTTTTCCACTAATTTTCTGCAACTCAATATATTCCGAATAAAATGGGGTTGAAAGGCTAATATCTTATCAAATTCAGAGTCCGATAAAAGGTCAAAAAGTCTATATTCCTCTTGAATATCGCAGAAAGATTGATAGTAATTATCCCCGAGATTTTTAAACTCATCGACCAGATCTTCCCCTTTTTCAGAAATAAGATATTTGGAAATTATACTTGGAAAGTGTTTCACCTTATCCTTGTATTCCAACAACTTATTTCCGGAAATATTTGTTCCAAGGACATCATTTTCAACAAATTGTATAATATTGTATAATTCAATAACATCACTAAGAGTTGAGTACTCTGACGCATCACAATGATTATTCAATATATCAAGGCATCGACTCAAATATAAGCCAACGCTCATATCATTTTTTGAATAATATGTAACACGTTCATCTGGTGCCATTGTTAGCTTCTATTGTAAAATTTAATTTTAGGATTTCAACGATGCAATAAGTTTATCCTTTGAATCCATCATGTCCTTATATATTGCTTGAGCTAAGTAGTCAGCCCTCTTTCCCGCAACAAACTCGACTCCCCCATCTCCATATCGTTCATAAACATGTCTAGCCGATCTAAACTTAGAGTCCTTATATATGTAGATTTTATCCTTTAACTGTTTATCCTTGCATCGTTGGTTTAAGTCGTCCTCCAATGGAATCAAATTACCAATATTGCTTGACTCATTACCAACAGAATCTGCGACTATATGCTCTATAGTAAAGTCATCGACTCTATCACTCTTAGACAATATCTCTTCAACAACCTCTAATGCTAGCTGCACCCGCTTTTTCTCACTACTATCTGAATGATAGCCAATTATTTTCATCCCAAACGTACTTTCTCTGATTTCTTGGAATCATAAAGACTCTACGAGTCAAAAATTTTGTAATATTACTATTATTAGTATCAAAGTTCATAATATTTCACTAAAATTATCTCGAATACATTGTTAGTATTATCTTCACAACACACTTTGGGAACTAATATTATTACCCCACCACACACACAACCACAAAGCACTCGAAGGGCTCAATGAACGAAACCATAGTCTTATATATAATATCACTTGCACGCTCTAGCATCGCCCTCGCATTACAACCTTTAAATATAATTCTTTATAGCGTTCACGTATCTCGGCTTTGCTAAATATGCTATCGACAACCTTTTTATCTACCGACTTACCAATAGTGGAAGCAACGGCATCTGCAAATTGAGAATAATTACCATATTCGAAAATCTTGCACCAATCATATTCCTTGATATAGTCGCCTATTCTAACCCCGTCGGATAAGACTACCGGAGTTCCAGCAGAGATAGCTTCTAGAGCCACGTACGAAAACGATTCATATAAAGATGGCACAACTAATAGAGATGCTTGACGATACAACGTCTCTAGTTCGTCGTTGGAAATATTAATATGGAATACCATATCAGAACGTTTATCAACAAATTCCTGTCCTTTTCCAACACAATGGATCTCATACTTTCCTTCCGGCAATTTATAAAGATGTTCAAAACCTTTATTAGCGGCATTAAATCTCCCCACGAATAATATCATTTTCGGATTCTTTGATATGGAATAATTCTCCTTGTATTCCAACCTATTCCAATGCGGGATACGAATAACGTTATCATTATATTTCTTAAAATAGGAGCTATCCTCATCATTAAAAGATACTATAGCGTCAGCGCGACGGACAAAACGACTTAAGAAGACTGTGAAGAAAGACTTCGCAAGGAAAGGATGACGCATTCTATTGTAAGGATGCCAATGAGGGGTAAATACCACTTTCTTTTTCAATAAACTCGCAACTAGAAATGCCTGAAAAGCCGTAAAAGAAGCATACCCATTCACATGAATGATATCTGAGCCCGAATCCGATACTGACTTTCGAAACTCCTTCCATTTAAATATTTGGTGAAACAATTTAGCTTTATAAATCGGATAGTTTCGGACGGGAAGAATTTCTATCTCAATATCATCTTTGAACAGATCATACAATGCGTTGCAATAGACACTTATTCCGTTTACCACACTCTCGGAACTTTGCCTAATTAATAAAACCTTAACCATATTCTATAATCTTTTCAATAGGATCCTCATTTTTAATATTAGATCGTTAATAAAACTTCCCACAATATATTTGCGAGAAAACAACAAACTAAAAAAAGCCTTGAAGTTATTGCGATAGTCTGCAACAGCACTTACTATTTCAATAGTTCCTTTATCCATCTTGTCGCCATAGCATTGCAACAAACTTTTGGCATAGGTCTCCCTTTCATTATCATGCGATTTTGTCTTCAGCGTTGTCAATCTTCTTTGCCAAAGGGATTTCTTATTAAGTTTAGCGCCTATTTGGTTCTTTTCATGTAATCTATATAAAATGTATGAATTATCATCATAGAACACATTTCCCGTTAGCACGCCAACCTGATAGAACCAAAAATCGTGAGGGCATTCTATGTTTGGCAGACTTGACTTGACTAAAGACATCAATGCGTCATTGAAGACCATAGTACAGCCATAGGCCTGACAGTTTATCATACATCTATACTTATCAAAATATAAGTTTCCCTTCTTTACATCACCCTCAACCGTCCCATTCCTATAGGCTTTTAAATTTGAAAAATACAGGTTACCTCCTCTAGGCATTTCTTGCAACTTGCCAACTGCCACAGATAATTTCTCTGGTAGCCACACATCATCTTGATCACAAAAGGCATAATATTCAGATTTTGGACAGGCTTTCACTAATTCCATGAAACTCATCTTCCACCCTATATTTTTGCCTTTTATTATAGATATTTTGCCTTTCTTTCTAGCATAATTTTCTAATATATCAAGTGTTTTGTCTGTAGAGCCATCATCTCGAACTAGAATCTCCACATCTACCTCTTTTTGATTGTATAGGCTATCAAGTTGTTCTTCTAAATATTTCTCTCCATTATAGGTAGAGAGTAAAACTAATACTTTATGCATATTAGAATAGAATTGTAAATAGCATATTCTATGTATTCTCGAATATATTTATTCTAATCCTTGGCTTTTGATTTAGATTTATATCTCGGGCTCATTGCTGTCCGCATTTTTAGTGGAGACTAGTGACTTCAAGTATACATCTATGTCAAAATTATACTCTTTCTCACCATCTGGTATAACAATATTATATGTAGTTAAGTTGTTGGATGTATACTGAGGATTTATGTATATATTTTCTGACTTAAGCCATTCTGTTATATCAATGACTGATTTACCATTAGTACGCATATCGCTTGCAAATTTTGATCTTAATGAATCAAGACTTTCGCTCATCATATCCCCCTTGACTTGGCCAGGTGAAAGTTCATCACCTACCTTTGATGAATATTGATAACTAAAGACAAGAGCACATTCCTTATATCCATTAACACTTTCGGCATCTATCAAAGTAAAGAAGTGTTTCATCCTTATGTAGGAAGATATTATCTGATCTATAGCCTTTTTTGAAACTTCACTGAAACCAGATTTCATCTCAATCAAGATAAACCAATTATTGTCTTCTCTATTCACCAATAGAAGAGCATCAATATTACGCCTAAAACTCAACTTGTGTCCTTCATCCGCTTTTCTAAATATATTAGTCGTATCAATCAGTATATTATTGGAAACGCTAATAATCTTTTCAGATGAACTCACGGTCAATTTTTCGAAAAATGTTTGTCCATTGGAAGCACCACTATTATTATCCCTATTCTGCTCCTCCTTAAAATCTATTGAAGTGCTCTCTATAAAAAGGGAATCAGCGCATATAGACCTCTTTAAATTATCTAGAGTTATCATCTTCCCTATTTTTTAGTTCATAATACTTATCGGAAAGCTTATCTTCCAATGATTTCAAAATTCCCAAAGCATTGAAAAAGGAGTTATACGATATCCCATCCTTTGTCAGTTTCACATCTTGAACTGTTATTCTCCCGTTTTCTTCTTTTTTGAAATAATAAGTTTTTACCTTATCTCTGTCTATGTAGGCATTTTTATATATACTATTCTCCTTAATGAATTCCTCGTAAGCTGTCTCATCCTTAGATTTAAGGTCACCTAACTTTATTAATTGATTTAGTCGCTGAAGATAATAATCGCTATGAGTTGTGATATTAAAGAAACTACCACGATTTAAACATATAGCAACTAAATCGGCCATCTTTATTTGAAGCTCAGGATGAAGATGAGCCTCGGGCTCCTCAAAACATATGGATACATTTTCTCCATAATGATTTTTAATATACCATAACAACGAGCTTAACTCCTTTATAGAAGATGCCGCAGATGATAAAGGTATTCTTTTGTTATCCAAAAGTAGATATTCCCTCGCATCTTCAGCTACAAGGTCACCATCTAGCAAATTTGATAAGATTTTTTTTACTTCCTTTGCATCTTCTTCATTTTCCTTTTTGTTAGACACAGAGCGAGTATAATCATAATCTCTTAAAAAGTCATCATACATTTTAGCGCCTGACGATGCATTCGCTATCAGAGTATAACTAGAACTTGCCAACGCACATTTTCCTGGAGGTAACATTATCACACCTTTTAGATCACTGCCAAAGAGATCCAGAGAGAGAGTTCTAAACAAATTTTCATAAAACACATACAAAGAAAAGCGATTTAGAGTAACACGCATGTCTTTAGTATCATCTGAATCTGCAGTAGTTTCTTGCCTAGATTGCAAAAATTCCTTAACGGCCTTATTTATTTTGATCGTCTCTTTCGAATGAGGTAAAACATATTCAACCTCACAAATCAGATCTTCATTGCCAAGGAATCCACGCATAAACTGTTGAACACTCGAGTTTAGCGCTTTAGATATTGCATCATAGGATATCGTAGCAGTTGTATAATCAGAATTAAAAGTTATTATCTTTTCAATATCTTTCAATAAAATTTTATCCAAGAAAGCCGACATAAGATAGTAAATCAAATAATTGGCATAGCTTTTACCTAAATTTGACTTACCAGTAAGGATCATTAATGGAGCAATGGTTATATTAACGTCCTCCAGTGGTCCGAATTTCTTAATTTTAATTATTATGTCTTTCATATTGATATTATTTCACTAGTGACCAATTAAAGTTTTAAAAGTTCTTCGCAAATAAATTCAATCTACGATCGACTAAGAATTACGTGTTAATTTAGATTCGCGCCTTATAGTTTGTGCCAATAACAATCAAATACTAGCGGTATTTTATAAATTGTCATAAGTTTTTAGTATTTAATCAATTCTCATTCATCCTATTATGAGAGAAAAATATATCATGGTTACATCTCATTCCACATTGACGCAAATGACTTAGCCTCGGCTCTTAATAGGGCATTTACTTTAGGGTCTTTCTTATCAAATGTGTGTAATTTTCCTCGCATGACGTCAAGTACTGCAAAATGCACATTATCCATAAGTTTATCTGACATTTTATCATTCATTAAACATAATATCAATTTTGCATGTTTCTTCTCCAAGATATCATTTGTCCTTATAAATAGTTTCACATAATATGTATTACCTCTATAAGAATAACCAATTTCCGGATTTAGAGATACTTTAACATCCCCGATTAATACTTGTTTCTTGGGAGGCTGATGCCAAACAAATTTTTTCTTTCCTTTAAATAAGAGGAATCCATTAATAGCTCGCTGATAATTACTTCTCTTATCTTCAGAGACGGATTCTAACAATTCCTTTAAATATTCGTTAGACTCTTCTTTCTTCAACATGCGAACTACGTTTTTTCTAAATTGAGACCAATAATCATGGCTAATAGAGTATTCCGTCATCCTCTCGTTCTTTATTTGTCTGACGTGATTTACTTTAGGTTCACCGGATTTTTTGATGAAGTCCATGAACTCTGTAAGAGTAATTCTAATAATATCTTTTTGCATATCATCAACTATTGATATTTTCACAAACTATATATATCCATTCCAAATTCATCGGTCTTAAGAGCCTCATGATCTATTATAAACTAAATAACGACAAAAAATTTCGTTTTCTCTAATTTCACATTATCATTATCTAACTAGCATAGAAAGAAACTTGTGCTAAAGGCATATCCGTTTTTCTTATCCACATCAAACCTCCTCCAACAACTTCAGAAATTCATCCTTTGATATACCCAAGGTCCTTAAATTGCTTTTAATTACCATCTCGGGGATAGGATCAACATGAGTTTGAAAAACTACAGGCCTAGTCATTCCATCTTTCATCCAAGCCTCATGACCGCCTTTCTTACGTTTCATCTCTAGACCGAGTTCAGAAAGCACGCTTCTGAACTCCGATATAGAGACATTGCTTAACTTCTTCATAGGGCTACGGGAAGTCTTGCAGGTACAGATATGCGCTCGAAATTGATATTACTATCTATGAGAGCCTTCATCTCCGGCTTCTTAAACACCTTAGTAGATTTGGGAGGGACTATACTAACTTTTGTTAATCTCCATCCATGGTTTAATAAATCTGTTGTAAGAGTCCCAGCTTCCACGCAAGTTTCTATGTATAATTGAAAACATTCATAGAAATTTGATATAGCCTCATTAAAATTGTCGGCACTAGTGGTTAAATCAAGAGACGGACAATAAGAAATATACTTACCATCCTGCATAAAGACATAAAATTCAATATTGAATTTATATTCTTTTCCCGTCGCTGTTTCTACTGCGCTTGTATTAAGTTTAACTTTTTTCTTATCCATATTGTCATGTAAGAATTACCTCCCTTTATACATCCCCTCATAGTACTTCTGGTACTCGCCGGAGGTGACGTTGTCGAGCCAGTCTTGGTTGTCAAGGTACCAACGGACTGTCTTTTCGATGCCTTCTTCGAACTGAAGTGAGGGCTCCCAACCAAGTTCTTTCTGAAGTTTGGTGGAGTCAATTGCATATCGAAGATCGTGGCCAGCACGGTCAGTAACGTATGTNATCAAATCCTCGTCAGCACCTTCTGGACGGCCAAGCAGGCGGTCTGTAGTCTTGATGAGAACCTTGATAATGTCAATGTTCTTCCACTCGTTAAAGCCGCCTATATTATAAGTCTCAGCGATTTTGCCATCATGGAAAATCACATCAATAGCCCTTGCATGGTCCTCAACATAGAGCCAGTCTCGAACATTCTCGCCCTTGCCATAAACCGGCAAAGGTTTGCGATGGCGTATATTATTGATAAACAAAGGAATGAGTTTCTCTGGGAACTGATAAGGGCCATAGTTATTGGAGCAATTTGTCACGA
>Ga0065708_1040286_pt1 | contig 12107 bp, 10 predicted proteins | sample Hoacrofraction12_2_FD_59095 | JGI IMG/M metagenome (GOLD analysis project Ga0065708, IMG submission 59095) | Hoatzin crop microbial communities from Cojedes, Venezuela, sample from fiber fraction 12 v1 | ecosystem: Host-associated > Birds > Digestive system > Esophagus > Crop | place: Venezuela... | reverse complement strand
AAAAAAGTCGCCAAAAACACCCTCAAAAAACTTGAGAATTTGGGCGCAAAAAAAACTTTTGCCGAAAATTTTTCATTTTCGCGCGTTAACGAATCTTAATTCTTTGCATAATTATTCATTGTTTTGCATAAAAATTTTGCTTGCGGACTGTCGGATTAAACTTGCGCTTTGGTTTGGGCGTCTAACGAGTTGAGAGAATAAACTATTTGTTTTTGTTTTACTTTACAAACCACATAATTTTTTAGTTTTATGGCAGGAAATCGACCTCCTGGTGGTCCAGGTGGACATTATATGACGGATGAGGAAAAAGCCAACCGTCCGAAGATTACAAAGGCGCTGATCAGGCGCGTATTCAGTTACCTTACGCCTTACTGGAAGCAGATGACGCTCGTCGTTCTGCTGATTATTGTTTCATCTACACTGAGTATTTTGCCATCGGTGCTGACTGGCAAAATCGTTGACGACGGTTTGATTGGCAGAGACCTACAACGGCTCGTCTGGCTCATCGTTGCGTCGTTGGGTCTGACGCTTGGATCGAATTTGATTGGCGTTGCAGAAGCGTATCTCAACACGTGGATTGCGCAACACATTACGTTTGACATGCGCAACAGCATGTATCGGCATCTTCAACAGATGTCGCAGCGTTTTTTTACGACCAACAATCAAGGCGATATCATTACGCGAATGACGAGTGACATATCGGGCGTGCAGCAAATCATTGCGAATACGCTGACGAATATACTGAAAAACGTCATTACTTTGCTGGTTGCGCTGATTGCGATGTACGAAAAAAACTGGATTCTCGCTACGATAGGAATCATTATCGTGCCTCTGTTTACGATTCCCACGCGAAGGGCTGGCAAAACACGCTGGTCGCTCAGTCGGCAAGCACAAGAATGCAACGACGAAATCAATGGGATATTGAACGAAACACTGTCGGTTAGCGGTCAGTTGCTGGTGAAATTGTTTGGCAAAGAGCGCTACGAATACGAGAAATACAAGAAAGCCAATCAGCGGATGGTCAATCTGAACATTCGTGAGCGCATGGCAGGTCGGTGGTTTATGATGGTGCTGAGCACTTTCACGAGCATTGGACCTATGTTGCTTTATCTTGTCGGTGGAATCCTTATGATGCGCTACGATTCTTCGTTGACTGTCGGCGATATCACAGTGCTTGTTGCGCTGCTTGGACGCATGTATCATCCTGTTAATGAATTGTTGAATATCCAAGTAGATTGGATACAATCGATGGCGATGTTTACGCGCATCTTCGATTACCTTGATATGCCCGTAGAGATTAAGAATTCGCCCAACGCCGTGACGCTCCAGCAGAGCGATGGCAGCGTTCAGTTCAGTCATGTGTCGTTTTCTTACAATCCTGAACGTGAGATTCTGAAAGATGTCACATTCAATCTCGAGTCAGGTCGCAGCATTGCGATTGTAGGTCCATCGGGCGCAGGAAAATCTACGCTGATTCATCTCATTCCGCGACTGTACGATGTCAAGGAAGGCAGTGTAATGTTTTCGGGTATCGACGTCAGAGAAATCGATCTCGCCAGTCTGCGAAGTCAGATTGGCATTGTGAGCCAAGAAACCTATCTCTTTAACGGTAGCATTCGCGACAATCTGCTTTACGCCAAGCCGAGTGCGACCGAAGAAGAGATGATTCAGGCTTGTAAACAAGCGAATATCTACGATTTTATACAACAACAAACCGACGGTCTCGACACGTTGGTCGGCAATCGCGGCTTAAAACTTTCGGGAGGCGAGAAACAGCGAATTTCGATTGCGCGTGTTCTGCTGAAAGACCCGTCATTGCTGATTTTCGATGAAGCAACCAGTGCGCTGGATAGCATCAGCGAGAAAAAAATTCAAGATGCAATCAATCCGTTGATTAAAAGTCGAACAAGCATTCTCATTGCTCACCGACTCTCGACCATACTCGCTGCCGACGAGATTCTCGTGCTTAAAGATGGCGAAATCGTTGAACGCGGAACGCATCAGCAGCTGGTAGGCGCAGGAGGCGTCTATACAGAACTCTATGAAACGCAGTTTTCGAAAGCGTTAACGCAATAAAGAAAAAGGTTTGCAACGCGTCAAAGTTGCAAACCTTTTGTTTTTCTATTTCAGATAACCAATTGGATGGTTTAGGATGACCACTTGCGTGTCGGTTAGTCCTAATTCTTTTTTCAACATCTCGCGATTCATTCCCGCGCGAGCAACAGAACCCAATCCCATTGCAGCGCATGCCAGTCCGATATTCTGTGAAACGTAACCAGCGTCTAAGTCGCAGAAATCGCGGTCGATCATTTCGAATTTCTTTTTGTCGCTCACCAGAATCAGAATGATAGGCGCTTCAGGTTTGGTTTGCGGTCCTCTGCCCATTGTTTTGCGCAGATCCGAATCCGATTTCTTCAGGAGCGAATTTTCTTTTGCATTGTACAGCCAAACGCCGTCAGCGCGACAAACGTAGATCTCAACATCCTGTCGATTCATCGCTGAGGGAACCGTCAGTTTTCCTTCGTCTGGGCGATTTACTCCACATGCAGCCCAAAGCAAATCCGACAAGACCTGATCGGAAATAGGCGCATCGCTGAACTGTCGCGTGGAGCGACGTTGCTGGAGCGCTTGAACGAGCGTCGTAGGATTATCTTTCAGAGGCGTGGGCAGTTGAATGACGTTTTGCGCCTGCATGCTGAGCGTGCCCACGAGCAGCAGTAGAAGCGCGATTAACAGTGATTTTTTCATAGTTTTATGTGTTTGGTTTGGGTCAAAGATAGTCAAAAAAGTTTTGTTTGTCAAGAAATTTCATAAAAAAGCGCCCTTCCTCATCGGAAGAGCGCGCGTAAACGTAATGGGTTTTGTTGGGATTCTGTTACAAAATGCCAGCAATAGCTTTCAGTTCGTCACCTTCGAAAAACCTAACATCGGTCACTGGTTCGAACAAGAAGTCGGCATAGTGGAGCAGTTGCAGTGCAGCAAATTGGCGGTCGGCAGAGACGCAAGCCTCAAGTCGGTAACTGCCATAGTCAGCGCTTTGAACTGTCGGTGGATTTTGCACGAATTGCGCCATTTCTTCGGGTGTTGCTTTGAGCAAATTGCGAATGATACGACCGTTTTCTTCGTTAAAATCTTTCCAAATGCCAGCAACTTTGCTGTTGGTTGGCGTGTAAGTAACTTTTGTTCCCAGTCCGAGGAATCCTTTTCCTACGGAGATATCTTGATGTGAGAACAGCTTGTCGGCCATTCTCATATTTTTTATATTTGCCATATTACATATTAAAATTTTTTTGTTAATTGATTCTCAAAAGTTTACGCGTAGAATCATCTAACAAAGAAGTCGCCTCAGACGGATAACGTAATATCCTGAGTGGGCGAAGAGCGTCGCCCGCAGCTCTAATGCTGGCGTGTGGGGGATGCCTAACAGTATATGGGGTTGCTTAAGAATGAATCGCTGACTGGTGCGCTTCGCTTTAGCGACCGAAAACGGCCCTTCTGCGTTCGAAGAGATAATGCGTTGCGGTCGTGAATTAGCCAACCGATACGAGTCGCGCACGTTTATGAAAGCTGTTGCGCAATGATTATTGTTGGAAATAGTTGATTTGACGATGTCGCGCTGCTGATTGGAAACAGCAAGTGCTGTTTCGAGATTTGTCAATAGACAAACGAGAAGCAGAAACAATCGCCAAATGCGCATAAAACGTGTGGATTAGAAATGTATTGTAGCGCCAAAATTACGCTTTTCTTTTAAAATAATAAAATATATCGAGTAAAATATTTTTACAAATCTGTTTCACGTGAAACGATTGCACATAAATTCGTTTTCTATTCTATTCGAAAACGAATTGCGTAACGAGTGGCAGATGATCGCTGTAGCCGTTCTGCCATTTGAATGCGTAATAATTGCGTTTGGGTCGCACGCCACTCCATTTTGTATCTTCTTCGAGCAAAAATGGCGCATCCATGACATAGCAATCGGAAACGCGCGAAGCGAGGGCGTGACTCGCGAAGACGTTGTCGAAATTATACCACACACCGCGATATTGATAGGTGTGGCGAGCGCCGTTCTTGCCAGTTGCGTTGCGCGAGACGTGTTCCAGTTCGTGTTGTTCAAGCAATTGCAACGGTGGAGCGCCTGTAACGTCGTTGAAATCACCTGTCACAACAATCTGAGCGTCGTGCTCTGCTGCGCGAATCGAGTCGGATACCTCCGCGATGCGTGTGAAAACGAGTTGGCGATAGTAGGCCGAGCGTTTTCCGTTGCGACGACTGGGCGCGTGAACGACGAAGATGTGCAAATCTTTGCCATTCGCCACCGTTCCACAGACCTCTAACACATCGCGCGAAGGCGTGAGATTTTTTGGTGGATCAATGCGATGCGACCGCGAATATTTTAGTTTGAAAGTCAAAGGCGAATAAAGTAGCGCGACATCGATGCCGCGTTGGTCTGGCGAATTGGTCATTACGTAGTCGTATCCTGCATTTCTGAGAATGGAACGCCGCGTGAGATCGACCATAACGCTGTCGTTTTCAACTTCACAAAGCGCGATCAAATCGGGCAAAACGAACGAATCGCCTTGCTCTCCGCATGCAAGAATAGTCTGGGCTGTGTGATTTAGTTTTTGCCAGTAGCGGTATGGCGACCAGCGTCGCGTGCTTTCTTCGAGCCATTCATAATCATTCTTTCCGTCGTCGTGCTTTGTGTCGAAAAGATTCTCAGCGTTGAGCGTCACAAGCGTGAAGATAGTGGCGAGAAAGATAGAAAAGAAATGCATCGGATGGCGGTTTGCGATTTAATGTTGCGCGACTTCGACGTTCATTCCACTCGTCTCGAGATGCGGAACAGCGTGCGTGTCTTCGTCTTTCCATGTAATGCGAATCGTCTTTTGCTCGTTTGGCATCAGGTGGAAATAGTTTTCCGAATAATCTACAGGCAAAATCTGCTCGCCGTTGGCGTCAACGAGATTCAGACGCACCATCATCGCTGGCGTATCGCTGTCGTTTTTCACAATAGCGATTGCGCTCCACAGTCCGTTTTCAACGTGTTTTTCGAACGAAACATTGAGTTCGGTTTTAGGAAGCGTGTTGAGCGATTGGTAGTTGTCGTCGATGACGGACAGAACGTAGAAGTTTTCGGAAAGTAGAGCGCCGCGTTCGTCGTTTAGTTGCAGTCGAAGGAAATACGCATCCGCAACGTTTTCGGGCGTCGGAACAGCAAAGCAAACTTGCGTCGTATCGCTTTCGCAATCCATTTGCAACGCTTTCTCCCAGAGTTTTGCGCCGTTGATGTTCAGAATTTGCGCTTTTGCGGTTGCGTTGCAATAGTTTTTCGGCAACAGATTGACCACATTCACCTCGCGTGTGCGCGCGTTATATAATATATGTGTAGGTTCGCACGCTTTTTTCACACCAAAGAACGCCGCGTTTGGCTCGAAATAATAATCGTAAGTCTGCCAAACGAAAGTTGGCCAGCATGGATGCGACATCCAAATCAGCAAACCCTGACGCTCGGTCTGCGCTGCTTCATACATAGCGCGATAGCCGTTGAAATTAATCCACTGCGCTCGATCGCAGAACGCTTTAGCATCCGATGGCGAACCAAAGCCTTTCGAAATCAATTCATTAAAACTCGTAGCGCCTTGTGCGCCTTTCAAAGTGTAGTCGTGCTGTCCCCAAATGTCGTTCTGCGGCCAGCGTTCTTCAGGTTGCATAAATCGGCACAGACTCTCGTAGTTTACCACATTTGGCATGCCGCGTTCGGTGTGTAGTTTACCAGTAAGATTTTCGAAATACGCCTTTGCAGAAAGTGCGCGATAGGGTCCGTGACCGCTAACGCCACCGTCTGCCGAGTCGGAAATATATAAAGCGTTGGGGTGGATGGTTGCAACAAGATTGCGAAGCTGCACGTCGAGCGACGCAGGTGGCGCTCCCTCGTTTCTGCCGCAATAGATGGCGATGCTGGCGTGCTGTCTTATTTTTCTAACGTAATCGTTGGCGTTCGCCATGAACATGGATTCGTCGTCTGGATCGGGTCCATCCGAAGGATTTGCCAACCAAAAATCTTGCCAAACCATGATTCCGTAACGGTCGCACGCGTCATAGAAAGCTTTATCTCCTGTCTGTCCAACCCAATTTCGAATCATATTCAAGTGCATGTCGCGATGATAACCAACGGCAACGTCGTACTCGCGTGCGCGATATTGCAGGTTATTCTCCGAGAATCCCCAGTTTCCGCCATACGGAGTCACGCGAACGCCGTTGACAAAGAACTGCAATCGCGTGTCAACGCTGCTGTATTGGATGTCGCGGATGCCTGTTTTGAAGTTGATGCGTGCAGATGACGTTCCGTTTTCAATGATTTCGAAACCTGCGTCGTAGAGATAGGGTTCGCCATAGTTGTTCGGCCACCACAGTCGCATGCGTTGGTCGCGCAGTTCGTTGAAATCGGCTGGCGAAAAAACGATTTCTTGTTCGGTATTGCCTAAAATCTGAATGGTTTTCTCGAAAGAAATATTCCCAATCCAACCGCGCACGACTGCCGTTTGTGCTTCTGCGAGATTATTGCGCACGAAAACGTGTGGCGTCAGCGTAGCCAGCGTGTCGGGAAGGTTGAGTTGCGTTTGTATATACGGATCCGACAGCGTCAATCCATTGTCGGCAGTGAGATAAACATCGCTCCAGACGCCTGTGTTTCGCCCTCTGATCGACGAAATCCAATCCCATCCAACCGTAGCGTGAAACGTTGGATTGTCAGCGCCAAGCATTCCACCGTTCGTTCCTGTGCTTTGGCGCGTTTTTACCTTCGTCGGACCAACGTGGGCTGGGCAATCGACGATGATTTTCAACGTGTTTTCGTCGCGTTTCGCGTAGTTTGTAATATCGAATTGCGCGCGTTGGAATGCGCCTTCAATCGTTCCCAATCGCTGTTCGTTCAGATAGACCGTCGCTTTCCAGTTGATACCGTCGAGATTCAGGTAAACGCGCTTGCCAACCATGCTTTCGGGCAGCGAAAAAGTGGTGGAATACTGGAATGTGTCGTTGAAATAACTATCCGAAATCTGCTGCATGTTGTTCGAAACGTTCGGATCGGGAATCGCGCCTACGTTGATGTAGCTCGTCAACACAGTGGCTGGCACCGTCGCAACAATGGGTTGCGCGCTTGTTTCGTATGCTTTCGTGAGCGCCCAAGCGCCTCCGTTGAGCGAATAGCGCCCGTTTTTCATTCCTTCGCGTGGAGATGGAATGACAGTAAGTCCGTTTCTGCCGAAAATTTCACATTCGTTCAAAATGTAAAAACCTGAAGCGTTGGGCTGTTGCATCAAAATACGAACGAATTGCGCGTGTTTTTTCAAACGAATTTCATCGATTTCGAGATTGCGTTGCGCGTCTTTTTTCGGTTTTTTAGTGAGATAAGTCGCTGTCTCCCATGTTTTTCCGTCGTCTGACAGTTGGATGCAAGCCTGTTGCGGTCGTTGCGTCCAGTAGAGCTTGCATTTGTCGATGTCGGCTGTCGTTCCAAGATCGATTTCCACCCATTCCTCACCGCCAGATGCACTCATCCAAACGTTCGCCTTGCCGTTGTTGTTATTGATGCGGCTACATCTGGCGCTATTGCGCATGAATTGGATTTCTGCAACCTCCCAATAGACTGCTCCCGCCATCGAAAATTCTACGCGAACGTAGCGATGGCGCGACGGTTGCACGAGATGCACACGCGATGCAATGTTTCGCGCGGGTATCATATCGTCTTGCGTTTGTTTGTTGGGGTCTGAATGAAGCATCCAACGTGAAATCTCGCCTGGAAGTGCGTCGGTTGAACTTTCCTCGCCTGCAACTGCCCACGTCGCTCCGTCGTCCGACGTCAGAATGCGCAAGGAATAGCCGCGCGTCGCTTGCTCTGGGCGATACGCCACGCGCACATCGAATCCTATCTCATCAATTTCGGGCGCTAAGTCGTTCCACTGGTATTGCAGATAGTTGTTTTCGCCCAGCAGTGTGTTGACCGACCAATGTCCGCCATCGATTGAAAATTCTCTGTCAGCGACTGGCAACAGTCCTTCTTTGCTCGACACGCGCAGATGCACTGGATCGCTTCCGCGTCCAATCACTCCGTCGGTCACAAGTTGCGCTGTCGCGTTTTCATCATACGACGACGAAGCTCGCGCAATGCGGTATAGCGCGAGATTTTTATAGGTTTTATCTTTCTGAAACGTGGGCGCAAAATTCTCGGTCGGCGCTCCAGGATACTGTCCAATGCCTCGCGTTTTCTGTGGTGCTTGTCCGCTGACCGAAAGCGTACAAACAACGCAAAGAAGCAATAAAAGAAAACGCTGAACCATAGGCGTTCAGTTTGGGTTTTATTTAAGATTTTTCTGCAAAAACTCTTGCATAGCGTGACGAATCGACCGTAGACCGAACTGTTCCGTTCGGATGTCGCTCAGTTTCATCCATTGGCAATCTTTTGCATCGTCGTTCGCGCGCATCTCTTCTTCGTTTGAGACTTGACAAACAAAGAAAAAATCGAGCGTTTTCACTGCAATACCGCTGTAGAGGTAGGAGTTAGGGATGCTGAAGAGGTAGTCTGCCTTCACAATGTCGAGGTTTGTTTCTTCTTTAATCTCGCGATGCAACGCTTGTTCCATCGTTTCGTCGATGTCGCAGAACCCTCCAGGCAGGTCGCACATGCCTTTGGCGGGATCGAACTTGCGTGTTTCGACGAGCAATTCACCTTTTTTATTTAATATAAAGGCGGCACACGATGCGCTGGCGTTCATAAACAATTCGAATCCACAGCTTTCGCAACGCTTACTCTTAAAACTGTTCTCAACAAAGTGCGAACTACCGCACATGGGGCAATACTTGAATTTTTCTAATGGGTGCATGGGTTATAAAAGCGATTTGATTTCGGCTTCTAAGTCTTTGATTTGCGAATCGCGTTTGTGCAAAGTGCCTGTCTTGTCTATCAAGAAATAAGTGGGAACGGCTTGCACGTTGTAGGTGGCTGCTGCAGTACCATCGTCGTGCACTGAAATCCAAGGAATAGCGGCTGTCTGCGTTTTCCAGAAATGCTCGTTTTCGTCTTCGCTTACTTGATAAATCTCGAAGCCTGCTGCGTGGTATTTGTCGTAGAGCGCGCGAAGCGACATGATGCGCTGCGCACTTTTGTCCATAGCAAACACGTGGAAATCGAGCAAAACGACCTTTCCTACCAGCGACGTAAGGCTTTGCTCTACGCCTTTATTGTCGAGAAGATTCAAAGGCAGCGTGCCAGCATACTGAACCAACGAAGCGTCGATCTCTTCGCGTGCTTGGTTGTTCTTAATGATGCGCATATCTTTCATACCCTCGAGCGCAATGTTGTGGAGATTCGTTCCGCGCTCGGCGTTTGGGTAGAACGTGTCCCAACTCGTTGCAACAGCAGCGAAAGCCTTTACGTCGTCGTTGCTGTGGCGTGGATCAAAAATAAGGGATTCTGCGTTGCCCAAACGGAATGTTTGGAATAGGGCGAAATAAGACGATGCTGCGCGTGGATCTTTGAAGATATAATTTTTTCTGACGTCGTTTTTGTATGCCTCAAGCAGCGCGCTGACGCCGTTTCTCACTTGCTCCACGCCTGTCGATGGGTCGTTCATCAGCATCTCGATGCGGTTTTGCAGGTTGATTTGCTTAATCGCCAACTCCTGAATCTGCTTGTTGCTTTCGGAACCTGTTATCTCATACTTGCCCGACATCGTTGGGTAAGACGCTTTCACGTTCACCGTTTCGGTAGAGTCAACCGCAAAATTGATCAATCCGCCATGGATGCGCAGGCGATAGAACTCTGGCGCGTCGGTTGCTTTGGCTGTGAAGTGGAAATCGCCTTTCGCGTCGAGCGTCACGCTGTCGAGCACTTCTGGACCGTTGAGTCCCATATTTTCAAAATAAAGAATAGAATCTTTGGCGTCGGAGATGGTGCCAGAAACTTCAAATTTTTTGTTATCGCAAGCCGTAAAAAGGGTCGCCATCAGCGCGAAAACCAACAGCAACGTGGCTTGTTTCAAGCGAAATTGTTTCATATTTTTGATTGTTTGATTGCAAGAAAAAAATCCGATTCTCGGAATTGTTGCACAAAGATAGTGCAATGTGCGTGAAAAACAAAATTTATTTCGATTTTTCCCTATGTTTCGCGTTTTCAGCGCCAAAAAATAGAACCCGATTTCGCGCGTTTTTTCTCCCAATTCGCTGCAACCGAAAAACTGCTCCGCCATCCCCCTTTTTCTTCCAAATGGAATAGCGTTTTAATTGTAAAGAGTTGTTAAATTAACTCTGTTAATGAATCTTAAAATGAATAAAAATTCACGCGAGAAAAAATTGAATTCTGGAAAGAAAAAATGGTTTTTTTTGTCAGAATTGCACAGTCGAAAAAAGTGTGCAACGAAAAATCTTTACAAAAAATCGTGATTTTTTGCACAAAATCGCCGATTTGTGCAATTTTTTTACGCTATTTTTGAAAAAAGTCGCAAATTTTGCTTCCGAAAAAAGGGTCGTTTTTCGATCAAAAACGACTGAGATATTTTTGAAAACGACTGGGAAATTTTTGTAAACGACTCGTTTTTGAAAAAAGACCACTAAAAACCCCCTTCTAAAACTTGAGAATTTGGGCGCAAAAAAAACTTTTGCCAAAAATTTTTCATTTTCGCGCGTTAACGAAACTTAAAAATGAATATTTATTCCACGTTTTGCATAAAATTTTTCACATGTTTTAACAAAATCGCATACCTATTTCCCAACCTATTTCAGATGGAAAATTTACGCATCTTGCACGTCTTTGTTTTGTTTTTGTTTGTCTTTATGCAAAACGATGAGTGTGACGGCGCAAAGAATGAGGAAGATGCCGCCTGCAAGACGTGGCGTGAAGGCTTCACCAAACAAGCAAACGCCGATGGCAACTGCGGTTACGGGTTCGAGTGCGCCCATAATGGCGGCAGGTGTTGACCCAATATTTTTGATGGCGATGGTCATGAGGAAGAGCGACAGCACCGTTGGAAGTAGCGCGAGTTGTGTTGCAAATGCCCATTGCTTAACGCCGTGCAACATTTGTATATTTTCGCCCGCGAGAAACGCGTAAACGACTATCGTAATCCATCCAAAAAGAACTACCCAAAAGGTGAATTTTAGCGATGAGACTTGTCGAAAATCGTCGGTTTCATCGCGATTTTCGACCCTTAAGCGAGGTCCCTCGAGCTTAAAAATGTTTTTATTTAATTGATTTACTGCTACGATATACATGGCGTAGAGCAAACTGGAAAGCATAACGAGCGCAAAGCCAAGCTTACTGACGTTTGCCTCGCCGTCGCCATGGTAGAGTAGTGCGATGCCGAGCACTGCCAGCGTGATAGAGAGGGTAGTTGTCCACGTAACGCGTTCATGGAAAAACATCGTCATAAGCACTGCGGTGATGATTGGGTAGCAGAAAAGGATGGAGCTGGCGATTCCTGCGTCCATGTAGTGGAAACTGAGAAAAAGTGTGAGGGATGAGAGCGCGAAAATGACGCCCAGCGATGCTAACTTGATGGCGTGTCCCCATCGGATGCGGAAATTCTCGCCGCGTGCCAGCATAAGAATCGAAAACATGACCACCGCAAGTCCGTAACGATAGAAAAGAACGGTGCTACTCGTTAATCCGTCGGCATAGAGCGGTAGAGCACCGAGCGGATTCGTTCCATAAAAAACGGCTGCCAGTATTCCAGCAATAAATCCTTTTACTTTTGCATTCATTTTCTACAAAATTCTCAATCAAAATTCGCTGCAAAATTACCCTATTCCGTTGAATTACGACTTTTTTGCACTGGAATTATAACGAAAAACGTCAAAAATCGCCCATTTTTAAACTCGAGGGACCTCGTTTAAGAGTCAAAATCCCGATGAAATCGGGAATTTTTGACAAATTTCATCGATATTTTTAACCGAAAAAACAAAAAAAGAGAGGCGAAAAGCTCGCCTCTCTAATTGGAAATGTATTTGACGTTGTTGATTAAACAATGCCTTGCTGCAGCATAGCGTTAGCAACTTTCATGAAACCAGCGATGTTAGCGCCCTTAACGTAGTCGATGTAACCATCTTTCTGC